>PVBE012680560.1_pt1 | contig 10087 bp, 7 predicted proteins | sample 1631181 | NCBI WGS metagenome assembly PVBE01 (sample SAMN08397723, study PRJNA350692) | Marine metagenome, whole genome shotgun sequencing project. | isolation source: water | place: Pacific Ocean | collected 2012-04 | reverse complement strand
CCATCGCCCCGACAACACCCTGTGTTCATAGGGTTAAACGATGCCGGCGGATCTGAAGATGACTCTTCCAAATGGGAAATCCGGGATACAGGCAATCACCCTCCCTGCAGTTCCACAAAATGCCGGTATGGACTGTTTGGGTCCACCATCAACGCATCGTGGTCGCCGATCTCCTTCACCGTGCCGTCTTCCATGAAGATGATGCGATCGGCTTGGCGAATGGTGGACAGCCGGTGGGCGATCACGATCACCAAGCGATCTCTGGCGGCGTGTAGCAGTGCGCGGACAAGGGCGTTCTCAGTTTTGGGGTCGAGGGCGGCGGTGGGCTCGTCGAGGATGAGGATCTTGGTGTCGCGGACCAGGCCGCGCGCGATGCAGAGCCGCTGCTTTTGCCCGACGGACAGGGTGTCGCCTGAGCGGCCAAGGACGGTGTCGAGGCCGTCGGGGAGGGCGTTAATGAAATCCATGGCGCCGGCGGTTTGGCAGGCTTTGACGCTCTCTGCTTCGGTGGCTTTGGGGTTGGCGAGGAGGAGGTTGCCGCGGATGGATTCGCTTAGGAGAAGGTGCTCTTGGAACACGTAGGACACCTGACTGCGCAGAGAATCCACGTTGACCTCGGCGATGTCCTGTCCGTCGAAGAAGACGCGGCCCTCCGTGGGGCGGTAGAAGGCTGGGATGAGATAGGCGAGGCTGGTCTTGCCGGCGCCGGTCGGGCCGACGACGGCGACGAGTTCGCCGACGGCAAGGTCGAGGTTGATGCCGCGCAAGGCGGAGTGGCCGTTGGGATAGGTGAGGGCAGCGTTTTCAAAACGCACACCATGCTGAATGGGCGCGAGCTCCGCAAGGCCTTCACGGGGACCTTCGGTTTCGAAATCGATGTAGAAGAACGCCCGGCGCACGGCGGCCACGCTTCCCTGCAAGTCGATCCAGTACATGCCTATCCCCATTGCCGCCCCGCCGATGCTCCCCCCAATTAACAGCAGTACGGCTAGGTCGCCCGGGGTCATGGTTTCTGCGATAACCTGCTTGACGACGTACAGGGTAACGATAAGAGCGAGGCCCTTCGTCAATGCCTGGCGGATCAGACCGACTCCCATTCCGGCGAGGTAGGCGTGACGATATCGCCGAAAGGACTCGGCGCTCTTTTGCGCGATGCGTTCTTTCTCGTGCTTCATGCCGCCTAGGCTCTGCACGGCCTGGATGTTGCTCATGCTTTGCTCGATGGCGTTGGTGGTGGCGGTGCCCGAGGCGCGACTCTTTTGGTTAAGGCGGCGCATCAGTCCCGACAATGGAAATGTCGACAGAAAGGCCAGGGGCAACAGCGACAAGGCGATCCAGACGATCCCGGGAGCCACCGTGCCGTAGCTGAAATTCAGAAGGTAGAGTTGGATTCCAAGGCTAAGGAGCAGAAAGAAGGGGGCCATGGTCAATTGGTAGGCGACCCTATTGATGGCCGGGGCATCGTGCATCACGCGGTACACCGAATCGCCGATGCGATGATCGTCGAGCGTCTTCATCGGCAAACGTGACAGGCGCTCGAAAAGCTGCGTCCTGAAGCCGTTGGCTAGGCGCTGGTTGAGGCGAATGTGTACGAAGGTGTTTAGCGCTCCCAAGAGCCCCCCAGCTTCGCTGCCCCCGTTACTGATCTGGGCTTCCGACTGGGTGGCGTGGTCGATGCCCCTGACCAGGTCGAGGCCGATGCCGTTCTGGCTCAAGATCACCAGCATGAACACGTACATCCCTGAGATGGCCAGCATGATCTCTAACGGGGCCATGCCGCTCCACCAGTCGATTAGCGGCATCATGTGCGGCGGGAAGGCAACCTCGGTCTCGCCGAAGGGTTTTTGTAGCACCACCTGATCGATGACGACCTTGGCCACCCACGGCGTAATCAGGCTGGGTATGAGTGCAACGAGCCTGAGAAAGGCTTTGCAGGCGAACAAGGCCTTCACGGCATTGAGGAGCTTGAGGGATCGCCAGAGCAGTATCACGGTCTCGCGGGTGGTTAGATCGGTGTCGATATCGACCCGGTCGTCGAAAGCGCCGGCAGGTTTGACTTCGGAGGGCTGACTCATGGAGCCGTCTCCCCACCTGAATCGGCGCCATCGGTCTCGGCCGTCACGAAATCGCGATAGCGGCCGTTGGGAATGGCCATCAGGGTATCGTGAACGCCAACTTCGACAATGCGGCCATCCTCGAGAAAGGCGATCTGGTCCGCATTTCTGATCGTCGACAAGCGGTGCGTAATCAGGAATAGTACCCGCTCGCGTCCCCATTCGGCCAGGCGCTCGAGCACCTCGTGCTCGGTCTGGGCGTCCAGGGCGGCGGTGGGTTCGTCGAGAATGAGAACCGGCGTGTCCCGCAGGATGGCGCGTGCGATAGTCAGTCGCTGGCGCTCGCCGGTGGACAACTTGGCGCCCCGCTCGCCAAGCTCGGTGTCGTAGCCGTACTCCATGTCCTCGATGAAGTCGTGGGCACACGCTATCTTCGCGGCCGCCTCGACCGCCTCGCGTGATGCGTTCTCCGCGGCGTAGCCGATGTTCTCGGCCACGGTGCTGGCAAACAGTACATTCTGCTGCAATGCGATGGCGACGTTCCCGCGCAGATCACCCATCCGAATGCCCTTCAAATCGACGCCGTTGATGGCGACAGACCCCTCGTCCGGGTCGTAGAGCCTGAGCAGCATGGACGTAAGGGTCGACTTGCCCGACCCCGTGGCGCCGACAATGGCGGTGATCGTGCCGGCACGGGCCTCTAGAGTTACGCCCTGGAGTATGGATTTCCCCGTTTCGTAGCAAAAGTACACGTTGTCGTACGTCACATAACGGATGGGCGCGGGCATGTTAGCTGGGTTTTCCGCGTCCACGACCTCAGGCTCGAGTTCGAGCAGATAGAAGGCCCGGTCGAGGCCAATGGCCATGTCCTGGCACCGCAGCCAGAGGGATGTGAACAACCAACGGGAGGTGCCCAAGACTGTGCCGGTGCGTTCTCTGGCTCCTTGAAAGGCGCCAAAGTTCCAGACTACGAATCCCACCAGCGCAAAAACGCCCGCGCGCCATGTGGATTCCTCCCTGACAGTCCAATTGGCCATCAGATAGTCCACCACGAGTATCGCAATGCCGACGATGAAGGCCATGAGGATGCCCATGAGGACCATTCCGCGGCGCAGCTCATAGGCCCTGTCCAGAGCGGCGTGCGAATCCTGGTCGAATCGCTCGCTTGCCGTTGCTTCGGCCTGGTTCGCCTTCATCACCCGTATGGCGGCGGCAACTTCCTGAATGCGCGAAGTCAGGTCGCTGCTCGATTCACGAGCGATTCGAGAGTCGTGCTGAAAGTGCGGGGTATACCACGCCATGAAACAAACGACTGGGACTATGGCCAAAATGCACACGAATCCCAACACAGGACTGAAGAGAAACACGACGAAGAGCGAGAAGAAAACCATAGTGCCCTGTTCGATAGGGTCCAATATCCAGCTGGCGATGACTTCGGTAATCATCGCGCTATCCTGGTAGACGCGGTAGATGGCCTCGCCGGTCCGAGCGTGGCTGTGGTAGCGCAAAGAGAGGTGTTCGGCGTTCTCGATCATGGTGACGCGCAGATGCTGGTTGATGCGTTGTGAGATCCAGATCTGGTAGTAGACCACGCCGAAGGAATCCGCGACAAAAGAGATTGGTATCTGGATTAGGATGATGAAGGCCAGTAAGCGATAGAAAACGGTGAGCCGTTGTTCGCCCGTAAGAGCCTCGGTATCGACATAGCTCGAATCCAAGAAGAATAGGCTGGCCTGAGAGGGCTCCAACGGGTCGCCGACCAAGACTTTGTTGTTGAGGATGTTGACTTCGAGCAGGGCGAGGGAGGTCACAACGGAGGCGATGACGGCGGTCAGCGCAAGCCACGCCACCAGGTGCATCCACTGGGGTTTGACATGTGGCCAGACGCGCAGGCAGACGCCCGCGAGGGCTTTCAGGGTAAGGGCGCCATGGTCTAGTTTCGTGCTTCCAGTTTCACCACTCAAACGAGACCGTCCCTAACAAAACAAGTTGAAGCTCCGGGGAAAATGCGCGTCAGCATCAGGCCGGCCGATGCTATTCGGGAAACTGCCGGTCGAAGGCGTCCAACATGGCCTGGGTCCGCCTCTTCACCAATCTGCGGGAGCCATGCCCATCACAAAAGACATAAAGTTCATCATTACGAATGGCCTCGACCACTTGCTCGCCAACCACGTCTGGTTTAACCAGTTCAATGTCCATACTCTTTAACCATTGGAGTTTCTTTTGCCGGGTCTCTTCGTCATCTTTTGGGTTGGTATAGAAGAGCGAGATCTCAGTGTCGACGGCATCGGGACAGAGCACCGAGGCGGAAATGAGGGCCTCCGGGGGGCCTTCGTCTCCCCACCGGGCGCGGCCGGCGCCATACATGTTTTGCCAGCGATCTTTGGCATGCTTCCCCGCCAGTTCCACGCGCAGCACCTCGGTCAGCGCAATGATGGCGGCCTTGGTGGCGCCGTAGGGTACGCCGCCCCCCTGTTGCGCGAAGCCCGTGATGGAAGCCGTGTTGACGATGTGTCCGCCTTCCCCATGCCGGGCTATTCGCGGCGCGAAGACCTGCACCCCGTTCAACACACCGTGCAGGTTGGTATCCAGCGTGCGGCGCCAATTTTCGGGGCTGACCGATACGACCGGCCCCCCGTCGCCAATGCCGGCGTTATTGCAGACCACATGCACCTTCTCGAAGGCCGCCTCAGTCTTGTCCGCCGCGGCTTCTACAGCCTCCCGATCACGCACGTCGAGTTCGATAGCTAACACCTTGCCGGGGCTATCCAGGATCGATTCCGCTTTCTTGAGCTGCTCGGTCTTGACGTCCGCAACAACGACTTGCATGCCCTGCTTCAAGAAGGCTTTCGCCATACTCAAGCCGATTCCCTGTGCGCCTCCTGTTACGAATGCAGTCTTGCCAGTGAAAGAGTCCATGGCTGAATCTCCAGTGATGCGTTGTGTAGGTACCAATATCAATTCATGTCAAAGGCCTGCCATCGGTCAGGGGGCATCTGCCACCCACATCTTCGGCTGGACGCTGCCGCCATCGAGAGAACCGCCGGCCACGTAGAACTTGCCGCCGATAATCCTTGCAGCGGGTGAAGAGAGCGGTACGGGCAGTTTGCCGACCAACTCCCACTCGCCTCCCGATGCCAGTGCAAGGATGTCCGGGTCGATCGATTTCCTGCCACCTTCCGGCGTCGTATGGCCGCCAACCATGTAGATCGTATCGTCGTGAATGAAGGTGCCGCCTTCGGAGTGCGAATGTCCCTTGGGAAGGGAGGGCCCCTCGTTCCAGGTGTCGGCTTCGGGATCGTAAATATCCACCCGGGACTGATCAAGTTGCGCGCTGTCGTGGTGAAACTGGCCGCCAATCAGATAAAGCTTGCCTTCGAACACTATTGGAGAGAACTGATTCCGGGGCACGGGCATCGGAGCGCCTTCCTCGCGCCACTGGGCGCACCCCTGGGCATATTCGTCCAAATCGAGGACCCAATGCTCTGCCGCGTCCGTATCGCGATCCTCTTTGAGTCCACCGATGTAGTGCAGCTTTCGTCCGAACAGGGCCAAGCCCCCGCCGCCTCTCTTCTCTGGCAGCAGTGGCGCCGCGGTAAATCGATCCAGATCGAGGTCATAGTTCCAGACTTCAGCAATGACGTGATCCTTATACCCGTCCTTGAAGCCACCGGCGAACCAAACGACTCGCCCATCGAGGGCAACATTTACATGCGAAATCGCACTGGGCAGATCCTGGATCCGGGTCCAACTGCCGTCGCTTGGATCGAAGATGTGACCGATCTTGCTCGATTTAACGCCGGCGCCGTAGCCGCCGAGTATGTAAAGCTTGTCGTCAATGACAAAGGTCGCTGCTTCCCACTTTTCCACGGGCATGTCGGGTAGTTCCTGCCATGTACTGGCTTCGATTCTCAATGCCGCTGCCATTCTTCTCTCCTCTTGTGCGTATCGATTACTGCTTTGCCTGTTGTGGTTTCTGATGCGAGAGTAGCCAACTAACCAGCTCTGGATCGTGGTAAGCCGCTGTCCACATGTCGTGATCCGCATCCGCGTCGACCGTGAATCTTACGTCGCAGCCTGCCTTCCGCAGTTGCCGAATCATCTTCACCGACTCGCCAATGGGGACTTCTGAATCCATCGCGCCATGGAAACACCAGATGGGCAGTCCCTTGAAGTTTTCTGGATTGATGCGCGTAGACGGTGGACAGATGGGTGCGATTGCGGCCACGCGATCGGCGGCGACATTCGCAAGCATCCAGGTGCCCAATCCACCCATACTATTTCCCGAGAGATAGACTCTGGCGCGGTCGACATTGTATTTCTCGATGACCTCATCTAACAGGAGATTCAGGGAGCGGGTATTCCACATCTCTTCACACTGCGGACAGACCGTGACGAACGGCAGTTCCAGTCCCTTCTTGACGAACTGGGGTAGCGTGGCCCACTCGAGGCGGTCAAGATCGGTACCTCTCTCACCCGAGCCATGCATGAAGAAGAGCAGGGGAAACTCAGCGCCCTCATCGGAGTAGTCTTTGGGAAAGTAAGTACGGTACGCGATTGAGACCTCGACTGCTACCGTTGTGGAAAAGGACTGATCGTGGCTTTGCATAGTTGGCCTCTCTCGGGATTCTTCTGTCCCAGCTGCACCGTGAGGAGTTGAAGATCATACGGGTGGCTCGTTCATTATGATTCTCATCATGAACTTCCCCCAGTTAATCAAAAATGTGATCGCGATTCAAGGGACGGCGCACAACGGAGACTTTGGTTGCACCTGTTGCCGTCCACGCAAGTACTTATCCGCACCAACAACATTGGTGAGCCTTCAGGCCATTCTTACCCAGATCGGTAGCGTTCTTGCGCTATCCCGCAAGGCCGCAGCATTTCTTGTATTTGCGTCCGCTTCCGCAAAGGCAGGGCTCATTGGGGCCGGGTTGGGTCTTGCCAGCGGTACGGAGTTCCTCCCGTCGGATGTGAGGCATGATGCTTGCCGGTGCGCGGCGGTGGCGCAGTTCGTTCGCCATGAACTCCATGTGCGGGGCGACGTGTTTGAAGAACCGTTTGTAGTCCGGACACAGGTAGGAAAGGCCGGGTTCTCCATCAGGAGTCGCGGCGAACCGGTGTTTTGGGCAATCGCCGTTGCAGGCGAATCGCACTTCACATTCCTGGCAGTAGACCGGCAGGGCGTCGCGTTTGTCCGCGCCGAATTTCCGCTGCTCGGGCGACGAGACCATTCTCGAGATCGAATCGGTTAGGATGTTGCCGAGCCGGTATTGTGGATAGACGAAGTGGTCGCAGGCATATAGGTCGCCGTTGTGCTCCAAGGCGAGGGCGTCACCGCAGGTCTCGCTGAACACGCACAGGCCAGGCGGATAACCGGCGTAGGCCGCGAGAGCGGCATCGAAGTGTTGCACGAATATCCGGCCGACATCGTTGCGCACCCATTTCTCGAATATAGTTACGAGAAACTCGCCGAGGTCGCCGGGGCGCACGGACCATGGGGTGACCTTTGCATCTTGTGCGGAGTCCGGCGAAACGAGGTCAAGTCCATCTTCGCCGGCCTCGTTCGCCTCGCGTTCGACGGCCGGAATGAATTGCAGGTAGGTGCTGCCGGTGTTCTTGAGGAAGGCGTAGATTTCGAGCGGATGCTTGACGTTGTAACGTTGGAGGACGGTGAGCGTATTGAACTCGACTCGGTGTTTCTGGAGTTCTTCGATTCCATTCATGACTTTGCGAAACGTAGGCCGATGGCCGCGGTCGACGCGGTAGCGGTCGTGAATCGCTTCAGGGCCGTCAATCGAGACACCGACCAAGAACGAGTTTTCGGCCAAGAACTCGCACCATTCGTCGTTGAGCAGCGTAGCGTTAGTTTGCAGCGCATTCGAGATTCGCTTGCCGTTGGCGTACTTGCGCTGCAGCGCGACGATGTTGCGGAAATAGTCGACGCCAAGAATCGTGGGCTCGCCACCTTGCCATGCAAAGGAGAGGTCGCGCGATTGTTGCCCCTCAATGAATTGGCGAATGTTCGATTCAAGGACATCTTCGGGCATCCGCCAGTCGGTCTGTTCGGGATAAAGCTTTTCCTTCTCCAAATAGAAACAATAGGCGCAGTCAAGGTTGCACAAGGGCCCCGACGGTTTCGTCATCACATGAAACGCGCTGGGAGTTGTCGAGTCTGTAACGGCCATGTTCATATTCCTGCATTTGGCGCGGTGGCCAACGGCTCTCTACTAACCAAATATAGCACAGGGCATGGCGGACGGACCGCCCCGAAGGGCGCCGCACGGCCTGCGTCATTGCCGGGGGTTTTGACGCAGGCCCGCCAGCAATAGCGGCTTGGTTCGTCGGCCCTAACGCTGATAGACTGGACCATCGAGTCGAACTGCGCCAAAGCGGATACCCATACGCTCGGGAAGGAGAAGGTTCTAATGGCAGGCAAACCCAACATCATACTGCTCTTCCCCGATCAGCACCGTGCCGACACGATGGGTTGCGCGGGAAACCCCGTGGCAAGGACACCGAATCTTGACAAGCTGGCAGCAGAGGGAGTCCTCTTCGACAGGTGCTCCACCAACTCACCTCTGTGCATGCCGGCCCGGGCATCGTTAATAACCGGGATGTACCCCAATGAACACGGGGTCTGGTCAAACAATACCGAGGCCGACCGCTCCGGCCCGAGCCACGTGAGGAACATCCGCGACGCGGGTTACCATACAGGTCTCATAGGCAAGACGCACCTGTGGATTTACAGAAGAGATGACGGACATACCAGAGAGCATGCCCATGTCCTTAACGACTGGGGATACGAATACACCCACGAGCTCCGGGACGTCATCGCCTACACCAGTTGCGAATGCTACTACGCAGACTTCCTAGCCGAAAGAAACAGACTCAACGTTCTCCAGGAGTACATGCGCACGCACGCAAGAGGAGAAAACAGGGGGTATACCCATCCTTGGGAAACTCCGCCCTGTTTGCTGCCGAGTGATGAAAATCTTGATATATACTGTGCGAATCAGGCTGCGGAGTGGATAGAGGGCTATAGCGACGATAGGCCCTTCTATCTCCAGGTTTGTTTCACTGGACCGCATAATCCTTTCGATTCGCCCGCCGAATACAGAGCGCTCCATGAACCCGAGGAAATGCCTCTCGCCATTATGGATCCGCCAGCGGAGCCCGTGTCTCCCCAGGTCAAACGCGGGGTAGGCGGCCTTGAAACCATGACGGAGGCCCAAAATCGAGTAATGAGAAGTTACTACTATGCCAAGGTCTCCCATATCGACCATGGCATCGGACTTGTCATGAAAGCCCTGGAGGAGAGGGGAGTTCTGGACAACACCTGGATAATTTATTGCTCCGACCACGGAGAGATGCTCGGCGATCATAGATTAAATAATAAAGGAGTGTTCTACGAAAGTGCTCTACGCGTTCCCCTCATCATCAGGCCCCCGGGAGGCACTCAGGGCTGGGAAGCCAACGGTCTTACCGACCACTTCGATATTAGTGCCACACTACTGGACATTGCCGGCACCCCGCCGTTTGAACATAGCCACGGAAGCTCACTTGCCCCAAAGATTATGGCAGGTCCGGACGCGTCTGATGCTCAGAAGGGCAAAGAGGTGGTCTTCAGCGAAATAGCGCTATACGCTATGGCTCGCAACGAGCAATACAAAATGGCCATAGACTCGCTGACAAGGCAGCCTCTAGAACTGTATGACATGGTAAACGACCCCAACGAACTGCACAACCTCGTAAACGAACCCTCTCTGGGAAAGGTGCGTGAGCAGTTCCTCAGTGAGTACTTCAGTCAGCTAATGGCCAGTCTGGACAAGACAAAGGTCAAGACATATCAGGAAACACTAGCCGCTGACCCAACTCTCGGTGGCTGGAAGAGCTAGTGGTTTGATCTATAGTTGAGGGAATTTATCTTTTGTCGTATGTGTTCTCTATATAACTGACTCGCGATAAGGAGAGAACCATGCGCGCAGCACCGAAGATACACCTCAGCGAGGAAGAACAGCAAACACTGACAAAAT
>PVBE012091817.1_pt1 | contig 10087 bp, 4 predicted proteins | sample 1631181 | NCBI WGS metagenome assembly PVBE01 (sample SAMN08397723, study PRJNA350692) | Marine metagenome, whole genome shotgun sequencing project. | isolation source: water | place: Pacific Ocean | collected 2012-04 | reverse complement strand
TAGACGACGTCGTTCATGTGTAATGAGTAAGAATTTGGGATGCATGTGAAGTCTGAGAGAATGAGCGAAGATACTTGTCGAAAACGGTGGTTGCGCGTCGTAGTTGACGGCGCTTTACACGCGTTAGAACGAGGACTTCACGCTGGAGGTCCGTTTTCCGTTAGAATGGTCGATATAATTCAATGATTTATATGAAGCCAGGAGCATCCACGATACGCTGTAACGCGTTGGTTACAAATGCGTTTTCATGGAGATTCCGAAGTTTCCTCGTGCAAACATCGGTTTTTTAGACAATATGCGTTTTGAAGAGCGGGACAGTTAGTGTTTTAACTCTCCATGATCGATGGCTGTGATGCTCAGTCGGCGATCTCCAAAGTCACTGGTTCGAGCCCAGTACGCTCTTTCTAAGCCCGCGGACTCTGACAGGGGAGGAGACTGTGTGTCTCAGTCGAATCCCGGTCTCAGAACATTTTGATGAGTTCTTGATTGATATAGCGATCAAGAATAATTAGAGGCATACATTTTTGATGCTATCCCGTACATTAGTTTGAGTTGAAACTAAGTGCTGGGACAGTCTAAAGGGTAATCCACAGACCTGCGGTCCCAGTACAATTCTCTTTATGTATTTGGATCGGATATGTTATCAATGTTGCTGTGGATTATCATAATCTGTTGTTTCAGATAGGATACTACTGTATTCAGGAACGTTCTGCGCGATGTTTGACTTAGTTTAGTCGCTGTCATGAGAGTTGGTGACAGCTGCAACCATTTCGCTCAGGTCGTTCGCACGGTGGGCTCGTGGAGCGATAGTATTGAGTGATGTGGCGTTTGTATTAAAAGCGTCGCAGTTGAGGTGGCAATGTCGGCGGTGTGAGCACGCGGTCGTCAAGCTTGCATGCTACACCTGTCGGGTTGTTGGTATCCAACCCGGCTGGTAAAGCCTTTTCACGGGTGGCTCAGGCTAACGAGGTTGTTGTCCTCGGAGCCACCCAGTGGAATGTAAACGCGAGCTTCCGGTTGCGAGACAGTAAGTCTCTTTTATTTTCAAATAAATTTTTTCCCTGCAACCGGAAAACTGAATTCATGTGCGGAGAGAGTCATATTAGGTCGATACAGTCCGAGTTTTATGTCTCATAAATCTTAGTCTGGAATCGATTGACACTTTTATGTGCCCTAATGTGTGCTTTTATCGCGCAAAGACATGTAGGGAGGCTTGCTTCCCTCTGTCTGTATGCGAGTGATAGCTCTTGATTATCAGCTCCCATGGGTAATGATGACAACGTTTTTTCCCCTCATCAGGGGATTTTATCTGCATGTCTGGCAGGGAGCTGATACGAGATGCTACGCTGTCTGATCAATTCGTAATATCGCATGAATGATTGTTCATATCGGTGATATTGCATGAAAAATTGTATTTTTGCCCGTTCGAAACCCAATGATCGCTTGAGTTTCGTCCTATTACGCGGTTCTTATCCAGGCGTTTCCCGAATACTCGAATGATATTCACAATGGGACGAGCATTCGCAATAGTCTTGTTTTTTCCGAGTCATTCCTCACGATATTGTGCAAATAATCGCGTTGGATTATTTGTGTGTCCTTATCGATCTGTGCTGTGATCGAACAATTTATAGCTACGCGATTTATCGAAGTTATTTACGTTGAAATAACTTTGGTGCGCGTTTTAAAAGTCATCCGTGTCGGGATTGACTTCAGGGATCAGACTAGGCCGTTGTCTATATAAATTTCCGATTTAATTCGTGTTGGAGTTAAATCGTGCTAAAGTCGCATCTCAGTACATTTGTTAAACGTCTGATCCGAGTTGGGGTCAGACGACAGCGGTTTGGTCTGATCAGGAACGATGCTGAAGCATCCGAAGCAGGGTGGCGACGGTGTAGACCTTCCTTCTTTTGTTGATGATTCTGGGAATTATAATTCGCAGATGGAGCTTTCGTTCCTGAAGGAAAATCTAATTATTACTAATAAGCGGTTGGACAATATGGAAAGGCTGCTTATCAGCAAAGTCTCCATTCCCGATAATGCGGATGGGTTAATTTGTCCACCCGTCGCCGTCAACACGGCGGCGACCGATAAGTTTGAGGTCATCTGTACGGGAGGATCTCATAGTTTTAAGACGGATTACGTTCCGTCCGAAACGGCGCGAGCTTCGGACGTTGCCGAAAGCGAGCGTCAGAGATCTCGTTCTCGTGAACGGGAAAGTAGTGGAAACCCTTTTATTCCACGGTATTTTATGCACAACGGGTATTACACCAGGACTGAGAGGGAAGAAAAGGTGTATGAAACAATTCATTGGCGTCTTAACAATCCTCGTCCCTCTCAGTGTTGGGAGACTACGCCCCTGGCAAAGGAAAGGCGAAAGTCGTTCTGGCAGAACGTTTACTTTCATTTGTCAGACCACGCCCTGTGGATCGGTAACACATGTAACACCGTCCGGTGTTGGGCATGTGCGATCTTTCAAGGCGTGGTGGGTTGCGCTCTTATTAGCTATCTGGTCGCGAATTGCGCAATGAAGGATCAACTACTGAAGGATTACAGTGGTCAGTCGCTATATCATCTCATAGCTTTGCGCGAGGAGGAAGAGGACTTGGAGGAGGCGGTCGAGGCCATCGATTGCCTGCTTCATGGATGTACCTGCGCGTGGACGAGCCGCTCGGCCGAGTGCTCGTCCAGAATTGTGCACCTTGTGCGCGCTAGTCGGACCGAATGCGCGCCAAGCGCTTTCGTGCCGATTAGTGCGCAGGAGCACGGTTTCACGGACTGCATGCGCTGCTTGGCGGCACGGAGGCAATTCGCTGGTTGTCTTCCGCTCCAGAGTGCAAAGCGGGCGCTACAATTGCGCATTGCATTACGCAAAACTAATGCTCTGAAAAGGTGGAGCGGTAGCACGGAGGCTGACTCGCCGTTATGGGTGAGGGAAGTAGTACACGCTGTTGGGCCCTGCCCAAATTGTCTTATTAGTTCACCGTGCAGTCGGTGTCATGATGCGTTCGGAAAGCGGCACTGCGTCGCGTTGAAACGCATTATGGCCTTCCTCGTAACTAACAAGGTCAGTCATAGAAGCGTCTTTGACTGGCCGCAATGCAATCTGCAGAATTGTAATCTCTGTAGATGGTCGCGTGCCTTAGGTATCTGCGAGGTCGAGCGGGTTATTAGGCATAAAGTCCCTTTGTACAGCACGTCTAACAAGGTGCTCACTTATGATTGGGTAGACCTGTCAGTTCTGCTCCAGTCGGAGCACAGCGCGATGAACTGGGTGGTGGAAGATCCGCAGTTTATCGCGCTCGTGCATTCGATGGTGGGCACGCAGTCCGACGAGGAGCGTGCCTACCTGGAGATTGTCAATGATACTCGCAGCGAGGAACCGGAAGTTGAAGTTATTTCAGACTCTCCCGTAGTTGTTAGCGAGTTTGGGAACGAAAGTTTGTGGAACGATCTTCTAACTAATTAGAGGATAATATAGAACACTGTAACGAAACGCTGTTCGTTGTAGTGAAAGAAGGTCTACTTCTCTCGGGGCGCCGCTATGACGGAGCTCGCGAGGTTGACAACGCCAACGTTGGCGAAGAATAACATCACTGCGCCGGGTGATGATGCTGGTGGAAAGGGAAATAGTGTTACGTTGAACGCTATTTCGGTCGTGCCAGACTTTGTGGATGAACTATGTAATAAGCTGATGGAGGAGGATCAGCTCCGGGGAGGCAGGGTTACGTTGAACCCTGTCATGGTCAGCAGTAGTTCTGCTGACAGTACTGACATGTTTCGGGATACCGAAACTGCTAAAAGTATTATGGCACGGAAGTTCGAGCTCGACCGTAGAATAGAAGACTCGAATCTTATCGCCGAGGAGCTGGCATTTCAAGAGGAAGAAAAACTTGAGAATGTCGCTCGTCGAACGCGTTTTAATAACTTCCGTGAGCACTTCGGTGATGATGAGATATTGCTTGGATATTTCAAAAAATTGCCGACGGCGAAACAAATCTCCTTTGAATGTGAATATTTTCGCGCCATACCGCCGATACAACTGGATGAGCTCGATAAAAACCTCTCGGAAAACGTTGTTTTCGAGGAGTTGTCGAGCTCAGCGCACGGCAACTATCGCGAATTTATATGTGATAGCAATAATTTTCCACTGCCGCTCGCGCTAAGGCGAGCGGAGTTGCACAAACTCGTAGGCCAGAAGCTCGATCTGGTATTGGGCGATGATGCTCACTGTTTTGGCGAAAGGATCGTCAGATGCATCCGGCTCAACCCTAAACTTAAATCCTTTGTGGATAAGCAGACGAGTTTGTGCCGTAATACTTGGTATCAATAATCTTTTTGTCAATCGATACTTGATATCCAAGCGATTAAATTTTGCAATAATCGTTTTTTCGTTCGTAGTAGTTGCGGCTTGGCGACTACTTTGAGGCCGAAGTCTTGCATAGTTCGGGGAAACTCGTTTCCCCAAGTTGTACGGATCTGATCAATACGGGGATCTGATCATATACGGGGATCATAGGCGTTTCCCCAAGTTGTACGGATCGATTTCCCCAAGTTGTACGAGGAAACTCGTTTCCCCAAGCCTCGGGTCAATAACGCTCGTTTCCGGTATGCTGATCGGAAATTAGGAAATGGATGGCACGCTGGCCATCTTGTAATCGGCAAAGGGGTGGAGAGGAAGGAACCTGCGTTTCATTCGAAGCTAGACCTCTGTCGTTAATAGTGAGCTTGGCTGTTGCGTTTCATCTTTTAATGAGGTAGCTTGAACAATGTTGTAAATCGCAGGTTTGTTCTGATCGATCTGTGTTTTTTCCGATGAGAGTTTCCGATTGCGTTTGAGAGCTTGGTTCCGATGTCCAGAGAGATTTCGTTGTGCAAGAAATCCACACTGGATTGAGGAGTGGAGATAATTGAGGGCGCAATGTTGAGCGTCCAGAGAATTTTTTCATTCAGAAAATTCACGTCAATCGTTCTGCATGATTCACGTTTCGTTCTCTCTTCCCTTCACACAGTTATATACACTCGATACTACACCAACTTCAATATATCCCCCCATAGTTTTTAATAAGACGGCACAATATGCCGAAGCCTAAGAGCGGCAAGAGGTCCGCCTCTCAGGCGGGCCCTAAAGATGAGGCCAATTTTGGAGTCACTCCAGGCGGGAGTGGCTCTAAAAGCCAGAAATTGGCAGCGGTGGCCAAAGCTCCCACCAGCACGCTGGCTGGTGGGAGACCAGTGGCAGCCGCTGCGAGCTCCAGCGCTGGGAGCTCCGACAAGAAGACGAAAGTCGTGACGGGCGTTGCCGTCACGACGCAGATCAAGAACAACACCGCTGTGACAGACGTTGCTGTCACAGCTCAAGCCAAGAACGACATCGCTGTGACAGACGTTGCTGTCACAGCCCAAGACGAGCACGGTGCTGCGGGGGCAGATGCTGCTGTCCCGGATGCAGCAGGCGGTCATGACAGAGTAGTCTGGGCTGATATCGATTCGGACTTCGACGGATCTATTCCAACGAAAATCCAGAAACTCGGAACTAAATCGTTTGAGAGAACGTTCGGTATCGGTATGCGTGGATCATCGAAATTCTTAATAGATAAGAAGCAGCCCACGGACTACTATGACCAGAGCCTGCGACCGTGGGCGGAACGAATCATCGCCACCGGAAGGAAGTGCATCAAACAGAAGCACAATACGATCTCCGCGAACGAGAGGAAGGAGTTCGAAGAGCTGAGCGTCCGGGAGGTGGCTTTCGTCGAAAGCGCCTCCTACAGCTCCGAAAAGTTGGAGCGCTTTTCCTCCTACGTTGTGGAGGAATTGCGCTCCTTCTCCGCCACGGACGCGGAAAGCCGTGCTGCGACGTCGCGCAGCGAAACCGCGAAAGCGAAAAAGGAGCTGTTGAACACGCAGAATGAGCTTTCTGCGCAGAGAAAACTCAATGTTCAACATGAAAAACAGCTGAAAGATGCCCTTGTCGAGCGTGACGTTGCACGTCTTGACATCAGCAAGGAACGCGCGAAATCGGCGCAGTACGACGATCTTGCGTTGAAGGTCGGCGTGCTGCACCAGCAACGCCAGTCGGATCTGAAAAAATTGGCGGCGGAAGACGTCCGCTTCCAAGAGCTCTCTAGTGAGCACCTTGATCAGGCCGACATGCTTCGCGAAGCGCTAGCGAAAAAGACCGCTAATAAGAAGGCGTTACGCGCCTTGGTGACCGAAAAAGAGTTGTTGAGGCAACAAAAACAAAGTGTGGAAAAGGAGTTGCGTCTTAGCAAGAAGATGCTTAAGAACGCAAAGCGCTCCAGCAAAATTCGCGAAACCGAACTGTTGCGACAGGTCTATCGCGATGATGAATCCCCCTCGCAACGAGCCGATGACGAGGAATTGGATGGCGATCGCAGCGGCTCGGACGAGCCTGCTAAGCGTGCGGAGAAATACCCAAACCGCGCGCCGGACCCGCGCCGGCGCGCTCCGGCGACTTCCTCCGAGGAGGAGGAGGAAGAAGAGAATGAGTCGTCGGATGGAGAGGGGCAAGAGTCGCTCTCGGACAATGCCCTTCCGGGAGAGGACGATAGCGTCTGGTCGAAAGGGGGAACGCCTGTGTTGAGGCGTTCCCCGAGTCGGCGTGCTGCTTCCCGCAGGCCTAGGTCACGCTCCCCGCGCGGTGATGACAGAAGACGGCGACAACGCAACAAATCGAGATCGGTGAGTCGTCGCCGATCTCTTTCGTCGGAGGATGATCGCAATGAACGTCATAGGTCTTCGAAAGATTCTCGTGGTAGTCGCGATCGATCGAAATCTCCGCAAAACCCCCGAGACAGTCGGGAAAGGTCGGTGTCGCCGGAACCGAAACGCCGGGTGAAGAAGGGTCCGCCGAAGGCGTCTGTTTCCGAGGCAGACCAGCTTTCCTCGTCAGAGGATGAAGGTGAGCTGAAAAAGAATGCCTCCGGCCATAATAGTTATATATTTCATTCTGACAGGATCCATTTAGACGAAAATGGATCAACTGCCTTCTTAAAAGAAGGTGAAGATCTTCGTGCGAGAAGGACTGATTATTCGGGCTTCTCGTACAATATTATCGATAAGGACGGTGGGTGGACCGAGGGAAATCACCTCGGTGCACCCACCGTCATGGGTGGACCTAAGCCGTTGCCAATCCCGTTACAGACGGCATTGTCACGCTTATGTCCTGCGCAGATCGTGGAAGTATATGACTACGATCCGGCTCGTAAACCTGATTTAGGGGAATATCTTATCTGTGCGGTGGTAAGGCAGAGAGTAATAGAGTTCATAGCAGGAGGGTCTGCCCCTCTGGCAGATGGTTTCATAGACGATATGGAGGAATGTGATTGGGCCAAACTGACCGCGTTCTTTCGGGACAGGGGTTTGGCCAATCTGGTCCTAAACATTATCAGTGTTATCGTTTCGGAAGTGAACGAGATGGGTTTCCAGAAAGCCAATTCGCGTTACTCTGTACTGATCCCACCCACAGCCTGTATCGCTATAAAGGACGTTCGGCAGATCTATAGTTCTGCCGAAAACAATGAAGCCAAGCGACATCATATCGATTGGCGTAATTCCGGAGGCATTGTTAACGTAAATAATAGTGTGGAAACTAGTATTCCTATTGAGGCCGCCACCGCGCTGGGTGGTGGCGCCGCTTCATCTACCTGGTCCGGGGTTGAGGGCTGGGGTGGGGATGGTGGAGAGTTGCCATCGTCTGCTACAACATACGATGAAGGGGAGTTATGCTGCGCTGGGCATGACGAGGTCTCGAATCTAACGAGTGAACCGCCGTCCGCTAAAAAACAAAAAATACCCACGTTGGGGAGCGATGGGGTAGAAACGTTGGATTCTTTCGGGCCGGTCTTTTTTGGCACGCAAGGGGAAGCCGAGAGGTTGCTTGATCGCCTGCAATGTCAAATTCAGGGAAAGCAATATCTTGACAATGTTTTCTTTAGCACGGTAACAGTCCGCGCAGCGAATACGGCAGTCGCATCTGCCTTTGGTGACCTAAGTAGCCCTGAAGCGCAAAGGGCTGCGAAATTCTTTTTGGCAGCTGGCTATGACACGTTTGCAGGTATTATTGATGCGCTGCAGGATATGGCTTGTCAGGAGAAGAACAAAAATAAGGCGTTGCCACAAAGGCTCGATGCGTTGGCCGAATCTATCATGACAAGCGGCGCGGGTAAGTTTGCAATGAACCAGCTTATCTCCAACGCTAACATCAAATCTAATTTGAAGCTGCGCCTCACTAGAATCATGGGAAATGCGGAGAGAACGGCTGGATTGGAATCAGGTCTTTCCCCATTTGCCGTTAAACTTTGGCGGAGGAGCGAGGTTGAGGGCCTCAAGTCTCGCATCTCTGCGGATGTCGTCCAGTACCATGAAGACGCGCGGTGGCCCACCTTTGGGGGGAAACACGCGAGATCTGGTAAATGGAAGTCTCCTCTTTTTAAGTCGACACTGGAGGGGTTGGATCCAGTGACGTTGCTGTCGCAGTTTTTAACGCTCCTGCTTCCTAACGAGTTAATCGCTAGCGAGCAGGAGGCGGATAAAGTGCTTGGGAAGCTTTGCGCGGGTAATGCCATAGACATGATCAGAAAGTTGAGTAATTTTGATACTGTCTATTACCTCCTCCCAATTCTCGCCCTGTTGCTTATCAGGGGCGAGCCGCTTATCAGTAAAATTAATAATCACGCGGACATGACACTGCCCGACAGTGTCATGCGCACGCATCTAGTAGATATAGGAGCTGCTAAGCAGCTCCTCGTGAAACACCTAGAAGGGTTTTTCAGAGAGCGTTTCCACACTATTATGCCCTTACCCAAGGGCGAAGAGAAAAGTTCCTCGTCCTCCTACGTTGAGGAGGACAGCAGACGCAGGGGAAAAGGCGACAAGGGCAAGGGAAAGAAAGGCGACAAGGGTAAGGGCAAGAACGGCGATCGTGGTGGTCCCCGTGAGCCGCGAAACCCCAAGCCGAAGAAAGTCGGCAAGCCCTTCGCTGGGTTGAGCGAGGGTGTCAAGCGCGAGTTGGACAACAACGGCTCGCCAGCCGTGTTCGGCATCTTCCCCTGCCAAAAAGAGCAGGACGGGAGTTACCGAATGACGGGTGCGACGTCGGAGGCGTTGGACGCCTTCGCCAACAAGTGGGGAAAAAAGGTAGACAGGAGCGGGAAAGGGGTCGTTCCCCGCAACACCTGCTACCAGTTCCACCTCCACGAAAGCTGCCAAACCCCCGCGGAGAGGCACTTTGGACAAACTAGCACCGGTGGGAGATTCCAACTCTCCTATAAGTCGCACAAGGGACTTGCACACGGCGCACCAGCGAAGGTGGTGCGCAAAACCAAGCCCCAGGAACAGAAGGAGAACCTCGCACGGTGGAGCGAGATTCTCGATTCCAACGAAGAAAACCCCTTGCGCTTCACGTGCAAGGGTTTTGACGATGTTTTGCCGGAGTGGGTGAAGGGCGCCAAGGTGTAAAGAAACATGTTTTTCCTTTGACATTTGTTGTTGTCAAAGTTTATTTGACATTCGTTGTTGTCAAATATCGGAGGAGAAGTAACGTCATTTGACATGAGTTGTTGTCAAATTTTTTCGAGGAGGAGCGCAGAACAGAACTTGACATATGTTGTTGTCAAATTTCGGGAGGAGCGCGGTATCGATAACTGGCAGAGATATGTCAGTTCTTTGAACATTATCAGTGCGTGTTGGTACTGATTCATTGAGGAGAATGTTGTTAGCACAAGTTGGTGATAACTGCATGAAACGTTCTATATCTCAGTAGTCCCTGAATGATCATTTCGTGTCAGGGCTAGTGACCATTATGCAGCATATTATCGATTGGATAATATGGTATACAAGTTCTGGTCATCGATAATTTGCGTCCGATCGTCATGGGGGGAGCGATCTTCGTGTTACATTCATATTTAGCAATATACATAATTCATTTGGACGGCAACAATCAAATTCTTGAGTTCAGCGAATTTGATGTTGCAAGATATGTCTTCAGGCATTTAAGGGTGAAAATGATATTTTAACATTTTCACAGCGGATGAGCATGCATTTGTTGTTCATTCTACACCAACAG
>PVBE011316961.1_pt1 | contig 10087 bp, 10 predicted proteins | sample 1631181 | NCBI WGS metagenome assembly PVBE01 (sample SAMN08397723, study PRJNA350692) | Marine metagenome, whole genome shotgun sequencing project. | isolation source: water | place: Pacific Ocean | collected 2012-04 | reverse complement strand
TGAATTATTCGGATACCCAGGCTCTTTCTGCCTTTACGTTAGCACGGCAGCGATTTTTACGGCACCGGCTCGCGGTCGTCAGTGGCCTGTTTATACTGTTTATGGCTGTTTTGTCAGCCAGTGCGCCGTTGATCGAATCGGTCCGCGGTATTGATGCCAACGAGGTCGATCTCTATGGCCGTTTCGCCCTACCCTCACTGGACACCTGGCTCGGCAAGGACGAATTGGGGCGTCCCGTATTTGTGCGGCTGCTCTACGGTGGTCAGGTATCTTTGCTGGTCGGCCTGGTAACGGCGCTGGTGGCGGCCATTATCGGAACGGTCGTCGGTCTGGTCGCCGGCTACCGGGGCGGATGGATAGACGCCCTGCTGATGCGCCTGACCGACAGCGTCATCGCCCTGCCGTTGCTGCCGTTGCTGATTGTTCTGGCCGCCCTTGACCTCAACAAACTCGGACTGTCCGAGATCGTCACGCAATCGGAAAATATCAGTCTCTACCGCATTGTTGCCATCGTTGCCCTGGTCGGCTGGACGACAGTGGCGAGATTGGTTCGAGGCTCCACCCTGTCGCTGCGGGAACGGGATTTCGTCTTGGCTGCCAAAGCTCAGGGTGCTAGCAGCCTGCGTATTATGACGGTCCATATATTACCCAACCTGTTTTCGCCGATCGTCGTGGCGACTACCCTTTCCATCGGGAATATTATCCTACTGGAATCGGTCCTCAGTTTCTTGGGCCTCGGCATCCAGCCGCCGGTAGCCAGCTGGGGCAATCTCCTGACCAACGCCCAAGAGCTCATTTTTTCCGCCCCGTGGCTGGCCATCTATCCCGGTGCCGCCATCTTCCTCACCGTCATCGCTTTTAATTTCCTGGGTGACGGTCTGCAGGACGCATTGGAACCGAAGGCCGCCTAAAAATAGGGGGCTCACAATTGGTGCATGTCCGAAAACTGTAAATCTTGGTATTTATATAATGTGACATCATGACCGGCGCGGTCATATGTTTGAGCAAATGGCGGGTGACGCCGTCCAGGACCAGTTCGAGCAAGTGCCAATGGCCATAGCCGCCCATGACGATTAAATCTGACGAAAAATCAGCCGCCCGTGACAGCAGAGTATCGCCAACATTCATGTCCAGGGTCGTAATCGATTTGGCTTCGGCGCTGACGTCATGACGGGCCAAGTGCTGGCAGATATCAGCAGCGGGAATATCGCCATGGCCTTCCGATCCACCGGCCGGATTAATAGCCAGAACATCGACTTGATCGGCCAGTTGCAGCAATTTCAAAGCTTCATTGACCGCCCGTGTCGCCAGCCGACTGGCATCCCGAGAGACCAGTACCCGCTTGCCGATTTCAGGATAATTGATCACATAGGGAATGGTGATAACCGGACGCCCGATGCTGAGGATTAGCCTGTCAGGCAGATCATAGGTTCCTGGCTCAATATCCGAGGCAGGATTGTTTTGTCCAATGGTTACCGTATCAACATAACGCCCGTGCAAGGCCAGTTGTTGGACGGGATCACCGGTGACGCATCACCATTCACCGGCAACGCCTTCCTGGCCTATGGCATTGTAGAACATTTGCTCAGCTTTATCCGCACCTTTGGCAGGCGCTTTTTCCTGAGATTAAAATATCTGTTTGATGAGTTCAGGCGAAGGAATATCGGGAATGGGAGCAAAATATCTAACAAATAGGCCGATTAAATGAGCATCGTAGGACTTGGCTAGATACACAGCCGTTTCAAGTCTTTTTTCCGAACTATCGCTTGAATCGACATGAACAAGAATTCCTTTTAACATCATTTTTTTGCTCCCCTTTTGATTGTTATTCAATTATTATTTTCTACCTATATTATCCAACAAATTTTTGTATTTATCGTTGATTTACTTCAAGCCCAAATCTTTGATTGGTGTAAAGGATTGGCCAAGCGCCAATTTTCAGGTAGCTAAAAGCCTAATTATTAAAGTTCATTTTTTGCAACGGAAATTTCGGTGACAAGACAGAGCAAAATTGTACCGGTCATTCTATCAGGCGGTATGGGAACGCGCCTGTGGCCCCTATCGCGCGCCCTTCATCCTAAACAGCTACAAGCGCTGGCGTCCGAATTCAGTTTGCTGCAGGAGACAGCAATCAGATTAAACGACGCCCAGTTTGAAGCACCCATGATTATCTGTAATCAGGAGCACCGCTTCACCGTCGCTCAACATCTGCAAAACATTAATATCGCGCCTCAAAGTATTGTTTTGGAAGCGACGGGCAGGAATACCGCGCCGGCAGCGGCAGCGGCAGCGATCCTGCTTGGCGAGAATGATCCCAACACACTCATACTGCTTACGCCATCGGATCACATTGTTAATAATGCGGAAGCCTTTCGCGCCGCTATCACTAAAGCGGCACCGGCGGCGGAGCAAGGTGCCATCGTCACTTTTGGCATTGAGCCAGACGGTCCTGAAACCGGATATGGCTATATCAGAAAAGCCGGAGAAATGGATAACCTTGATGGATGCTTCCACGTCGAAACCTTCACCGAGAAACCTGATTTAACCACGGCACAAAAATTTCTCCAGGCTGGTGGATACTATTGGAATGGTGGGATTTTTCTCTTTTCGGCGAAAAGCTATCTGGAAGAACTCACCAGCTTTGCACCAGCGGTCGTCGAAGCCTGCCGTGCTGCTGTTTCCAAAGCCGTGAAAAGCGTGGATTTCATTCGCCTCGATGAGGACGCATTTTCACAAAATGAGTCAATATCCATTGACTATGCCGTGATGGAGAAAACCACTAAGGCTGCCGTCGTCTCGGTGGATATGGGGTGGAGCGATGTGGGCTCCTGGGATGCCCTGTGGCAGGTATCGGATAAAGACGATGCCGGCAATGCGGTGATTGGCGATGTAAAACTTAAAGATGTCAGCAATTCCTACGTGCGGTCGGAAAGCAAACTTGTCACTGCCATTGGTATTAAGGATGCCGTCATCGTCGCCACCGATGACGCCGTTCTGGTGACCGACCGATCCGCCTCCCAGGATGTTAAATCCATCGTCGAAGCGCTACAGTCCGAAGGCCGGGATGAACAGATGTCCCATACTAAGGTGTACCGGCCCTGGGGGTGGTACCAGTCGCTGGAGGTCGGCGTTGGATTTCAGGTTAAATTTATTGGTGTTAATCCGGGTGCCCAGATCAGCCTGCAACGGCATCAGCACCGCGCTGAACATTGGGTCGTCGTCAATGGTATTGCAACGGTCACCCGGGATAGTGAAATCCTGACCTTGGCAAAAAACCAATCGATTTATATTCCTAACGGAATGAAACATCGGCTGGAAAATCAGCAAGATGCACCATTGCAGATCGTCGAAGTCCAGAGCGGTATCTATCTCGGCGAAGACGATATCGAGCGCTTCGACGATCAATACGGACGAGAATGATAAATATCCATAGAAATAAAGAATTTTTGGAGAACTGAAATGGTGTTACCTAATTCAATGGCCGGCCGCGATATCGCTAGCTATCTGCACCCCTACACCAATCTCAAAACCCACCAGGAAACCGGTCCTCTGATCATTACCCGAGGCGAAGGCGTCAATGTTTTTGACGAGGACGGCAACAAATATATCGAGGGTCTGGCAGGTCTTTGGTGCACGTCGCTGGGCTTTAGCAACGAACGCCTGATTGAAGCCGCCACGAAAGCGATGGAACAACTGCCGTTCTATCACGGCTTTACGCACAAATCTCATCCGGCCGGCATTGAGTTGGCTGAAAAGCTGTTGGCCATGGTGCCGGCACCTATGTCCAAGGTCTTTTTCGCCAACTCGGGATCAGAAGCCAACGACACAGCGATTAAAATTATCTGGTACATAAATAATGCCCTCGGCAAGCCAGAGAAAAAGAAGATTATATCTCGCCAAAAGGCCTATCACGGAGTTACGGTGGCGACAGCCAGTCTGACCGGCCTGCCCAACAACCAGCGGGATTTTGACCTTCCCATTGAACGTATTCTCCATACGGATTGCCCGCATTTCTACCGCTTTGGCGAAGACAGCGAGCGTGAAGAGGAATTCGCCACGCGATGCGCCGAAAATCTCGAAAATATGATACTGGAGGAAGGGCCGGAAACTATCGCCGCCTTTTTTGCGGAACCGGTAATGGGAGCTGGGGGAGTCCTGGTGCCACCGCCAACTTATTTTGATAAAATCCAAAAAGTTCTAAAAAAATACGACATTTTGTTGTTGGCGGATGAAGTCATTTGCGGTTTTGGGCGGACGGGTAACATGTTCGGATCGGAAACCTTCGGCATCAAACCGGATATGATCACCATCGCCAAGGCCCTGTCATCAGGCTATTTGCCTATTTCAGCACTTATGATATCTGAAGATATCTTCCAGTTAATGGTCAAAGAGAGTGAGAAGATCGGCGTTTTCGGCCACGGTTTCACTTACGGCGGACATCCGGTCCCAGCTGCGGTCGCCCTTGAGACCCTTAAAATTTATGAGGAAACGGATATTCTCGGTCACATTCGATCGGTGGCTCCGATAATGCAGGATAAACTTCGGCAGTTGGGCACCCATCCGTTGGTCGGAGAGGCCAGAGGGGTCGGCCTGATAGGCGCCATTGAACCCGTCCGCAACAAGGAAACGAAGGAATTCTTCGACCCGTCTGCTGGCATCGGCGCCTATCTAGCGGGACGAGCCCAGGAGAACGGTTTGATAACCCGTGCCATCGGAGATGTTCTGGCTTTTGCCCCCCCACTGGTGATTGACGCCGATCAAATCGCCAAAATGATGAATATGGTAAGCAAATCCCTGGATGAAACATACGAGATGGCTCAGCAAAAAGATTTAATTTGATCTTGCCAAATTGAGAGTTTTAACCAATCTATAAAGTATATTTATACGGTTCTAAGGAAAAATAGCCTGTTTTTCAGGCAGAACCGTCCGGTGAATAGGAAATTAAAACCAGGGAACGCCGGGAAACCAGGAGATATAGGAATGGACTACGAGCAGTTTTTTGCCGACAAAGTCGCCGCGCTGAAAGCGGAAGGTAGGTATCGCATTTTCGCCGACTTGGAGCGAAAAGCGGGTAATTTTCCGGTTGCCAAGAATTATCAGGACGATGCTACGCCGGATATAACGGTCTGGTGTTCGAACGACTATCTCGGAATGGGGCAAAACCCGGTTATCATGGAAGCCATGCATGAAGCGCTGGATAAATGCGGCGCCGGTGCTGGCGGCACACGGAACATATCCGGCACCAATCACTATCATGTGCTTCTTGAAGAGGAACTCGCTAGTCTGCATGGCAAGGAGGCCGGACTGATATTCACCTCCGGTTATGTCGCCAATTTGACGACCCTCAGCACCATCGGCCAGATGTTGCCTGATTGCGTGATCGTATCGGATGCTCTCAATCACAATTCCATGATCGCCGGCATACGGCATTCCCGGACAGAGAAAAAGATATTCAAGCACAATGATGTTGAGGATCTGGAAAACATTCTCAAAACCATTGAGCCGGGCCGCCCGATTATGATCGCCTTTGAATCGGTCTATTCCATGGACGGCGACATCGGTCCCATCGAAGAAATCTGTGATTTGGCTGACAAATACAATGCTCTCACCTTCATTGATGAAGTTCATGCTGTCGGCCTCTATGGCCAGCATGGCGCCGGTGTTGCCGAACGTGAAAATTTGATGGACCGCATCGATATCACTCAAGGTACTTTGGCCAAAGGTTTTGGCGTTGTCGGCGGCTATATTGCGGCTTCGGAATCGCTGTGCGACTTTATCCGCTCTTATGGCGACGGTTTTATTTTCTCAACCTCCATTCCGCCCGCAGTCGCGGCCGGTTGTCTGGCCAGCGTTAAATATGTTCGCGAACACAACGAACTCCGCGAGAAACATCAGGAACGTGCTACCACGCTCAAAAAACGCCTGACGGATGTTGGTATTCCGGTGATGCCGTCGGTTACCCATATTGTGCCCGTCATGGTTGGCGATCCGGTACTTTGCAAGCAGGCCAGCGACGAATTGATGTTCCAGTACGGTATATATGTTCAGCCAATCAATTATCCGACGGTGCCAAGAGGCACCGAGCGGCTGCGCTTTACGCCCACACCGTTGCACAATGACGAATTGATGGATCATCTTGTCGAATCCCTGCAAAAAGTATGGGGCCAACTGGGACTGAAGCAAGCCGCTTAGTTTCGACAAACACAAATCTAAAAAGGCCGGTTTAATCGCCAGCCTTTTTTGTTGCCCGTTGGGATCGATAAGCCAACCAATTTCATCCGCATAGGGGCTGTTGCAAACGCTTACGTGATATAAAAAATTCGCACAAGATGTAACTGCAGGGAATGAATGGTTTCGAAACTTTACAGATACTCCAATCCTTCACCAATACACGCGACATTCCAGTCATTGCTCTCAGCGCCAGCGCCATACCGGCGGATATTGATAAAGGGATCAAAGCCAGCTTTCGAAATTATATCACGAAGCTATTAGCCGTTGAAGATATGCTATATGCAATTAAGGAAATTATCGATCAGAACATTGATTTAGAGTACAAGTCGGCTTAAATAATGACATAATTTGGACAAAACAGTGGATTAAGCCCATAGCAAAGTTTCCTATCGGTTTCATTCCGCCTATTATCCCCTTCGACTATGTATACCGACAATACTTTAACGCCCCGGGAGGCGGTTCGACTATGCGCTCTGGGTACCCTCGCGGGGGGCACCCTGCGCTACGACGCTTTGGTGCATGAAGTTCGACATTTCGTCAGCCGCATTACGGGTCCGTCATTAGAACTGATGGGCGAATCGATCGAGCTATTACGATATGAAGGCTTGGTTACTACCGTCGATGAAGACCAAGGAGATGATCCAGAGCTGGCGATATCAGATGAAGGGCGGTCCATGCTCAAAGACCTTCTCTGCGCCAATATCAGAGCTGGCAGCAATGACCTCAACGAACTCATCATGGCGCTGAAATTCCGCTTTCTGCATCTGCTGGATATTACGGAACAGGTCGACCAGGTGGAACTGCTGATTGAGGCGTGCGAATCTGAGGCGGCGCGGCTGGAGGATTTACGTAATTATCATGAAGGAGATTCGGGGCACCTAACGGATTGGCTTGATCACGACATCAACCGGATTGAATCCCGCCTAGATTGGTTGAACGAGTTCGAGAAAAAAATCAAAACCAGAAATTAGCGGCTTGGGTTTATCGACCAGGTCATGACATGTGCTGGCCACCCGTCACCCAGATTTCCGTCCCAGTGACATAGTTGGAATCCTCCGAACACAAATAATAAATCGTTCGGGCGACATCTTCCGGCGTACCCATACGGTTGAGCGGGATACGCGGAATCAGCATTTCATACTCGGGCTGGATCATAGTGGTCGAAATCTCACCGGGCGATACAGCGTTCACCCTGACATCCAAGGCTGCGAATTCGTTGGCCATTTCTCGCGTCAGTCCCGACAAAGCCGCCTTGGAACAGGAATAAGCGGAACCGGCGAAAGGATGTATCATGTGGCCAGCAATAGAAGTCACATTGACGATGCCGCCCTTGCCTTTGTGAAGGGCGGCCGCAAATCCACGCCCGAGTTTCAAAGGAGCAAAAAAGTTAAGCTCGAAAGTTTCTTTCCAGGCGTCGATGTCGCCGTTGAGACAGCCCAGTCTTTCTTTGTTTGGGGACTTGGGTGACATACCGGCATTGTTGACCAGGGCGTGCAGCGGTTCGCCATCAAGTTCATCATTGGTCAACTTGATAAAATTAGCGACGCTATCCGCGTCACTAAGGTCGGTCGCTATGTGGCAGGTCCAGTTCTTGTCACGGCGGCACTCCGGCGGCGTATCCTCACGGGAACAGGTGATGATCCGCCAACCCCTTTCCAGAAACAGTACGGCAGCGGCGTGACCGATCCCCCTGCTAGCTCCCGTAATGACAGCCGTATTTCTCCCCTTCTCCATGCGCTAGCTTTAGGGCAAAATAGCCACTAATGCCAGAAAGATTCTTTAGACGGATTCTGAGATGGCGTCGGGCGGCAAAAATTTAGGATAGGTATTAATGTGTTCACGTTATGAAATGAACGGCACGTACGAAGACGTTGAATTGCGTTTCAAGGTAACCGGCAGCAGGGAGCTATTTCCTATGGCGGAGGTGCGCACCACCAACTGCGTACCGGTTATCGCCAAAAGGAATGCGTTGCACTTTTGCCGCTGGGGACTGGAAAATTCCTGGGACAATAAGCCTCTGATCAACGCCCGTTCCGAAACACTGGCGGAGAAAGAAACCTTTGCTCCGTTTCTGGAAGAACGATGTCTCATTCCAGCGACGGCATATTTTGAATGGCGGCGCGACGGTGAAGCCAAGATCAAAACGCGGATATTTCCCGTTGATAGAGGCCTTTTCTCTTTTGCCGGGCTCAAAAACGAAGAGCGTTTTACCATTATCACCTGTGCGCCCGTGTCATCAATTTCCCATATTCACAATCGCATGCCGGTCATCCTAGATCCGACTGCTGAAAGCTACTGGCTATCCACATCAAATAGCTTTCAGGATGTCGCCGAATTATTAAACCCGAGGCAGGACGGATTTTTGTCGTCGGAGGAAGTTAAGCCGCCGCCTTCCAAACAGAGAGATCTTTTTGACTAGCCAAACACCATTTTTGGCCCGCAAACGGGAATTAGAAATCGATTGATTTAGTATCCACCTCTGGCCGGTCCGGTTAACGTCGCAAAGGAGCATCTTTTTACATTCGACTACCGGTAATAGATAGTAGTGCGAATTTCGGATAGTTCATCGGTGATACAATATGAAATCGAGTCTACCCAAATGAAACTAGCAGAAAAAGTGCCTCATTTCAGTGGAGATTGGAGGCAGTTGATAGGCGCTGAAGAGTGAAAACCGGAATAACCAGCGACAATCTCTAGATCGCGAAATTTAATGTGCCAATAGAACCGGTATTTTGGTTTCGGCGATAACTTGGCGGGTGACACCACCCAGGATAATTTGGATTAAGCGGCTATGGGTATAAGCGCCCATGATCAGAAGATCAGCATTTTCCCGCTCGCACTCAGCCATTACAACATCACCGACGGTACGGGTCGAGGGCGAAATACCTTTTACTTCCGCCTGGATGCCATGCCAGGATAGATGGGCAGCCAATTCCTTGCCCGTAACGTGGCTACGCGCTTTTTCTGTTTCGACGGATACAGCGACCACCTTTTCGGCAAGTCGCAGCAAGGGCAGAGCCCCTTCAATGGCACGGGCAGCCTCGGCTGTTCCGTTCCAGGAGATCATCACATTTTGTCCAACTGTATCAGGGAGTCTGGGGGGTACAAGAAGTACCGGCTTCCCTGTTTCAAATATCGCGGCATGCAGGGTCATTAAGGACGGTCGTTCCGCCTCACCTAACGGCTGGGCAATGACAATCAGGTCCGAAACTCGGCCGAAATTTGCCACCATTTCATCTTCGCGGCCAACTTCCTGGCGCCAGGCTATCGTAACGCTATCGTTTCCTACTGGTGATTGGGAAACGGCGACGTGATTGTTCTGACAGAAGGTTTCATAGCAACTGTGCGCCGCCAGGGTACGTTCGGCGGCATCTCGATCGGCCAAATCAATCATTTCCTCAATCATCGCGCCCGACATGCCTTCACCCAGCAGTGGCACCGCTTCTTTTGTATCCGCTTGAACATGCAGAATATTGAGGTGAGCTGACATTCTTCGGGCGACGTTTTCGGCGTAGGCAAGAGCGACACTACAACTATCGCTGCCATCCAAAGGAATAAGAATCGATTTGTAAGGCATTCACCAATCCTCCCGGTTCGATTTTTACCGGCAGTATAGTATAGGTGTTTTCGAGACCGAACCGAAATTTTCACTTATATCAATCCGTTTTACCCCTGACGCCTTGTCGGGGTGATTAATCCTGAACTTCATCGCGCCGCTCATCCACGCCTTCGGGGTCCTGATGGACCAGCACTTCAGCCTCTGGGTAAGCGCCTTCTACCAAGGCCATAACATCTTCTGCAATATCGTGAGCCTCAATCAATGTGATTTCGCGGGGCATGTCGATATGCAATTGGA
>PVBE010529140.1_pt1 | contig 10087 bp, 9 predicted proteins | sample 1631181 | NCBI WGS metagenome assembly PVBE01 (sample SAMN08397723, study PRJNA350692) | Marine metagenome, whole genome shotgun sequencing project. | isolation source: water | place: Pacific Ocean | collected 2012-04 | reverse complement strand
TGGCATAGTCCTGGCTGCGCTCGATACCGATCCAGCGCCGGCCTAGACTTTTGGCGACCGCCGCGGTGGTGCCGGAGCCGAGGAAGGGATCGAGCACGACATCGCCTGGATTGCTGCCGGCGAGGATGACGCGTTGCAAGAGCGCTTCCGGCTTTTGCGTCGGGTGCGCCTTGCGGCCATCGCGTTTCAGCCGCTCCTTGCCGGTGCAGAGCGGCAGCAGCCAGTCGCTGCGCATCTGGATATCCTCGTTGAGCGATTTCATCGCATCGTAATTAAATGTATAGCGCTTGTGGTTCTCGCCCTTGGAACACCAGATCAGGGTCTCCTGGGCGTTGGTGAAGCGCCGGCCGCGAAAATTCGGCATCGGGTTTGTCTTGCGCCACACCACATCGTTCAAGAGCCAGAAGCCGATATCCTGCAGCACCGTGCCGATGCGGTGAATATTGTGATAGCTGCCGATCACCCAAAGGGTGCCGCTATCCTTGAGCACGCGCCGCGCCTCTTGCAGCCAAGCGTGGCTGAAGCGGTCATATTCGGCGAAGCTGGCGAACTTGTCCCAATCGTCATCGACGCCGTCGACCGGCGTATTGTTGGGGCGCAGCAATTCGCCGCCGAGCTGTAAATTGTATGGCGGGTCGGCGAAGATCAGGTCGACCGAGTTGGCCGCCAGCGCGGCGAGCTCCTCAACGCAATCGCCGACCAAAATGCGGCCGCTATCATCTCCCGAAGGTATTTTCTTATTGCCCATCGGTGGCACCATGGCGCACCGGGACTCTGGCCGTCAAGTATTTGATTCGATGGACTCTTCCAATAGCTTGCGGATCGGCTTGAAAGATCGCCGGTGATGCGCTGTGACACCGAGGCGGGCCAGGCCATCCCTGTGCTGCCTGGTGCCATAGCCGAAATTGCGCTCCCAGGCGTAGCCGGGGTGGCGCTGGGCGAGCTCGGTCATGTGTCTGTCACGCGTTACCTTGGCGATGATTGAGGCGGCGGCGATGGAGAGGCATTTGCTATCGCCCTTGACGACGCAGCGTAGCGGGCAGGGCAGCTCGGGCGCGCGGTTGCCGTCGACCAGGGCGGCATCGGGCGGGGAGGCGAGGGCCGCCAGCGCGCGTGTCATGGCAAGGTGCGTGGCGGCGAGGATATTGAGTTCGTCAATTTCGCCGACGCTTGCCGTGCCAACGCCGATCTCGGCAACCTTGAACAATTCCGGATAGAGCGCCTCGCGCTGGACGGCGCTGAGTTGTTTGGAATCATTTATCCGTGCCGCCAGTTCGGCCGGCGGACCGTCGCCGGCGAAGATCACGGCGGCGGCATGGATCGGCCCGGCCCACGGGCCCCGCCCGGCTTCGTCAATGCCGGCCACGCGTCCGCCCATCTCGTGCTCAAAGCGGAAATCAGGCACGGCGCTTGTAGGCGGCCCGCTCAGGCGGCAGCACTTCGCCACTTAGCGGTGCCGCTTCGTCGTCATTGATCGGTTTTTTGTTGCTTGGGCTTTGTCGGCGCCAATCCTCCGCGCGCTCGCGAAAGCCGCCCAGCCATGTCTTGAGCTTGCCCGTGCGCTCCGCAATGCTCCGTATCAGGCGGGCGGAATGCACGCTCCGGCGCGCCGCAATTTTGGAGCCGCGCGCGAGCAGCCGCGTTTCTTTTTCGTAAATGCCGAGCAGCAGTTCATCAAGGCGCCAGATGCCGCCCGCCGTCAATTGTTGCAGGCGGCGCGCCGTCATCAGCCAGAGCGGGCTGACCATCAGGCTGAGCGCGATGACCGCGACGATCAGGCGGTGGCCCTCGACGCCAACCGCCGCCACGGCGACGCCGGCGCCGGCGAGGACGAAGGAAAATTCGCCGACCTGGCTGAGCAATATGCCGGCGAGAAAGGCGCGCGGCCAGGGCTCGCCGAGCAGTCTGAGGATGATCACGTTAACGCCCGATTTAACCAGCAGCACGAGTACCAGAAGGACGACCACGGTGGCGAGATTGTCCCAGATATAAGCGAGGTCTATCAAAAGCCCGATGGAGAGGAAGAAGACCATCGCCAGCACGCCCTGTATCGGCTCGGTGGCGCGGATCATATGGCGCCGTTCGGCGGTCGAGCCGATGGCGAGGCCGGCGATGAAGGCGCCAAAGGCAGCCGTGAGACCAATCGCGTCCGAGAGGGCGGCCGTGGCCAGGCAGCAACCGAGCGCCGCCAACGGGACAATCTCGAGGTGGCGCCGGGCCAGCGCATTGAACGGCAGGCTTCGCTTTTCGCGCCGGCTGAGATACCAGACAAGGGTTGCAAGGAGGCCGATGGCGGCGAGGAATATTGGAATGGTGCTCCAATCGAGGCCACCTTCCGCCGCCATGCCGTTGAGCAATAGCAGCATCGGCACGACGGCCAGATCCTGGGCGATCAGGATGCCGACGACAATGCGTCCGGTATCGCTCCTGAGTTCGTCGATCTCCTCCAGCATCTTGATCGCCACCGCCGTGCTGGAGAGGCTGACGACGAAGCCGAGCAGCACCGCGAGCTCAAGCGGCCAGCCGAACAGGCGCGAGAGGGCGAGGGTAATGACGGTGGCGATGGCGATTTGCATCGCCGCCGCCATCAGCGCAATTTTCCAAATCGTGCGGAAGGCGCGCAAGGAGAGCTTCATGGCGATGACGAAGAGCAACAGCAATACGCCGAGCTCGGCCAGCATCGAAATCCAGTCGCGATTCTCAACCAAGCCCAAGGCGCTCGGGCCGAGCAGCACGCCGGCCAGGATGTAGCCGACAATGGCCGGTTGCTTGAAGCGCGCGAATACGATGCCGCACAACAGGGCGGCAAGGGCGACGACGGCCAATTGACCAAGTTCCGAATGGAACAGCATGTGAGGCGAATCGTGCCACACATTTGAGTCAGAAGTTAGTTATTGCGTATAACTATTTGAATTATATCAATGTTAATTGATCACCAACACGCGGAGGCGGGAAAAAACGACTCGAGTCGAGTCGCAATGGCGGGTTGTCGAGGCCGTATTTCTTCTTGGCCAGGCGAAAGCGCTGACCGAGCAGCTCGGCGCTCGGCCCTGATCCGGTCTGGCGCAGGCCAAGGCCGGAGCGGTAATCTTGCCCGGCATGCATATCGCGTATGCGGTTGATGACGTGGCGCGCCCGCTCAGGCGCACACAGCAACAACCATTCCTTGAACAAATTGGTAATTTCGAGCGGCAGGCGCAACAGGATGTAAGCCGCTTCGCAGGCGCCGGCCTCGGCCGCCGCCTCGAACACCGCCTCCAACTCGCTTTCGTTGAGCGCCGGAATGACGGGTGCAAAATTAACACCGGTCGGAATGCCGGCCTCGCTCAAAGTACGGATGGCGGCGAGGCGCATGGCCGGTGTTGCCGCGCGCGGCTCCATGCGGCGCGCCAAATCCCGCTCCAATGTGGTCACTGAAAGCACGGCTTTAACCAGATTGCGCTCTGCCATGTCGCTAAGAATATCCAAATCGCGCGTGATCAGGGCGGATTTGGTGACGATGCCGACCGAGTGGTTGAATTCCGACAAAACCGTGAGAATGCCGCGGGTAATCTCCAACTGGCGCTCGGCCGGCTGGTAGGAGTCGGTATTTGTGCCAAGCGCCATCATGCGCGCGCGGTAGCCGGGCTTCGATAATTCGTTCCGTAGCAGTTCGGGCGCATTATATTTGGCGAATATTCGGGTCTCGAAATCCTGCCCCGGCGAGAGGCCGAGATAGGCGTGTGTCGGGCGGGCATAGCAATAGGCGCAGCCATGCTCACAACCGCGATAGGCGTTGATCGAGCGGTCGAAGCCGAGACCCGGCGATTGGTTGCGGGTGATGATGGTGCGGCTCGAATCGGCCTGAATGGTGGTTCTCAGCTTGTCGAGCGGCACCTCGAGACTGCCCCAGCCATCGTCGCACGCCTCGCCGGCGAAGTGCTCATAGCGCCCGGCCCGGTTGCTCGCGGCACCGCGCCCCTTGCACGCCTGGCGCGCCAAGTTTGCCGCTGCCCGGCCAATGTTCTCTATATGTCCGCCGTTAGCCATGTTTATATCATAGGCTAATATATGAACAAATACAGAACATTTTGACCCGAGCGGCGCGAACGGGCATGGTGCTGAGTGAATTTCGTTTGGAGAAGGCCGTTGCTCTCTGTCGTCATCCCCACACTGAATGCTGCCGCAAGCTTGGCTGAGGTTTTGGCTGGTTTCGCTTCCCGTTTTAATGGAAATAGCGTCGAAGTGATCGTCGTTGACGGCGGTTCATGCGATGCGACCTGTGCCATAGCCGCTTCCAAGGGAGCGCAAGTCATTGCCGCGCCGCGCGGCCGGGGCGGGCAGTTGGCCGCGGGCGCGAAGGCTTCGCGTGGTGATTGGCTGCTCTTTCTCCACGCCGATACGGTGTTGAGCGACGATTGGCGTGACGATGCGGCGCATTTCATAGCCCAGCCAGAGAACGCCAAGCGGGCCGCTGCCTTTCGCCTCGTTCTCGATGATGGCGCGACTGCGGCGCGCTGCCTCGAAGCCATGGCGGCCTGGCGGGCAAAGGTGTTCGGCCTGCCCTACGGCGATCAAGGGTTGCTGATCGGGCGCGAATTTTATGAATCGCTGGGCGGTTTCCGCCCGCTGCCGCTGATGGAGGACGTCGATCTGGCGCGCCGTATCGGCCGGTCGCGCTTTGTTCATCTCAGCGCCGAGGCGCGCACATCGGCGTTGCGCTACCGGCGTTCGGGTTTTCTCTGCCGCTCGGCCCGCAATCTGACCTGCCTTGGGCTCTATTTTCTCGGCGTCAACACGCGATTACTGGTCCGGCTCTACGGTTGATGCGGCGTAACCTCCTACTGTTCGTCAAGGCGCCGCGCCTCGGCGCGGTGAAACGTCGCCTCGCGCGCGATATCGGCCGGCAAGAAGCATGGAAATTCTATCGCGGAACGGTGCGGCGCATGATCCTGAAGCTGGCGCGCGATCCGCGCTGGCGCTGTTATCTTGTCGTGACGCCCGATTCCTTCGATGGCCATGAGCCCTTTTGGCCGTTGTCCCGTTCTGTGCCCTGCCCGGTGTTGAAACAGGGAGTGGGGGACCTCGGCATGCGCATGGGCCGCGCATTCGATGCCATGCCGCCCGGCCCGACTGTGCTGGTTGGCAGCGACATCCCCGAGCTCACACCCGCTCATATTGCGCAAGCATTTGACGCCCTCGGCCGCGCCGATGCGGTGTTTGGCCCGGCGGCGGATGGCGGCTATTGGCTGGTCGGTCTCACGCCACGCGCACGCCGCACAAATCCCTTCCAAGGGGTCGCCTGGTCAAGCGCCGATGCGCTATCGGATACCGCTCGCAATCTCGCCAAAGGCCACTCCATTGCCATGCTCGAAATGCTCAGCGATATAGATATCGGCGCCGATCATGCGGATTGGCGCAAGCGCTGCCGCCAAGAAGTTTACCCGGTTTGAAGATGCTCCTGCAGGCGCGGCATCAATTCGACCAGATTGCACGGCCTTTGCCGGCTGTCGAGCTGGGCTTTTAGGATTTTGTCCCAGCCATCCTTGCAGGCGCCGGGTGATCCGGGCAATGCAAAGAGATAAGTGCCGCCAGCGAGGCCGCCGGTGGCGCGCGATTGCATGGTCGAGGTGCTGATTAACTCATAACTCAGTTGACGGAACAGCTCGCCGAAGCCCTTGATCTCTTTTTCGTAAACTTCTTCGAAGGCCTCCGGTGTGATGTCGCGCCCGGTGAGGCCGGTGCCGCCGGTCGAGATCACGGTATCGATATTCGGATCGGCAATCCATTCGCGCAACTGCTCAACGATCAGCGTCTGTTCGTCCTTGACGATGCGCCGCACGGCAATCTTGTGGCCGGCCTCGAGAATCCGCTCCTCAAGCACGTCGCCTGATTTGTCATTCTCCAAAGTGCGCGAATCGGAAACCGTGAGCAGGGCGATATTGACCGGTAGAAAATCGCGATCAGAGGTGATTTTACTCATTGCCGGCGTAGTTCCTCTCTTGTGGCTGGTAGGTGGGCCAGAGGCCCGAGGCGGTGGCATCGAGCGATGGTGTCGATTGCCCGAGGCGGATGCGGTAGATCCAATAATTTGTGCTCACCCGCTCGATAAACTGGCGCGTTTCACGCGAACGGATGCTTTCGATAAAGAGCAACGGGTCCTCGGCGAAATTGGTTTTCGGCAGCCATTTTTTCAAATTTCCCGGCCCCGCATTATAGGCGCAGAGCAGATAAAATATATTGCCGCCGACGATCTCGTTGGCAAGTAGATGGCCGACATAGCTTTGACCGAGAGCGATGTTGATCTCGGGGTTGAGCAGGGTGTGGCGGTCAACGCCTTTGATGCGCTCGCGCTTGGCGGTATAGCGCGCCGTGCGTGGCATCAGTTGCATCAGCCCACGCGCGCCGAGGCGGCTTTTGGCGTTGGCTTTGAATTTCGATTCCTGGCGGATGAGGGCGAAGATCAGGGCGCGATCGACCGCATAACCGCCCTTGGGCTCCCAATCGGGCAGCGGGAAAGCGGCGTCGTCATGGTGTTCGCCATCGCGTTTGCTCATTTGCCCACCGAGCGCCATTTGGACCGCAGCGAGACCAAGCCGTTCGGCCAGCGGCAACAGCGCTTCCGCCAGCGCCGGCGCCGCGCGCGGCCAGAGGGCGCGGATTTCCCGCCCGGCTCTGACGCTCTGACCGGCCTCCGCCAAGGCGCGCGCGCGCCGCGCCGCCGGGCTTTTTTCCAATGCTCCGAGGTGGGCGACAGTCAGCGTCGAAGCGCGCCAGTTCAAGACCGGCGCAACGCCCAAAGCTCGGGTTGCCAAGAGTCCGTAAAAAGTGCGTGGGTTCTGCGCGGCCCGTCTCAGCCAGTGCGAGACATTTTCAGGCCGGCGTAATCTAAGCTCGCTCCGCGCCGCCCAATAGGCGCCGGCGGAAATCAGCCAGGGAGACGCTTTGGTGGAGACGGCGAGATTGGCGAAATGGTGCGCCGCGTCTTCCAAGCGGCCGAGGCGCCAGGCGGCGAGGCCCGCCGTCCAATCCGCGTCCGGCACATATTCGCGCGAGCGCTCGGCGCTGGCGGCGGCCAACTCGAAAGCCAGCGCATCCTTGTTGTAGAGATAGTAGCTCCAGGCGATGCGCGCCTGATAGGAATCATATTGCGCCTTGCTGGCGAGCCCGCGATGGGATTTGGATTTGAGAATTTCACGCGCGCCCGTTGGCCAACCGCGCCGCATACGCTGGCGCATGTCGAGCTGCAGGCCCCGGAGGCGCTTGCGCTGATCGCGGTTGATGCCGCGCGCTGGAATACGCGGCGCCAGATATGCGCTTTCGCCGGTGGAGAGGCTGATGTTGCCGGGCGCCGTGGGGCTCTCTGGCCTTTTGGCACCGGACGGCCGGCGATGCAGCGCCAATTTGTAAAGTCGCTTGGCGTCGGGATGGTCGGCATATTTTTCGAGCCAGGGTTTCAGCTCTTTGAATTTTGACCGGTGCGCGGTGGGATGCAGGTATTTCTGCGCTAACACATGTCCGATTAGAGTTTTGTCATCGAGTTTGGATATGATTTTTGCCGCCGCCGACAATTTGCCCTTTTCCTGCAACGCGAAAATTTGCCGGTAGCGCTCGCGGTCATGCTCGGAAAGCACATGCGGCAGGATGACCGCGCGCGAGGCAAGCGGCTCGTCTTCCGACTCTGCGGCATCTTGGGATAGCGCGGCAACGCGGAATTCCCCGGCGCTGCTCGAGCTGTCTGTGGATTGTTGCGCGAAGGCGGGCGGCGCGAACAGCGCCGCTGCGGCGAAACAAGCTCCAAGCATGGCGCCAAGAGCCCGTTTCGGCATTTCCCCCGCGCCGGTATTTTCCGGCACTTTAATAGTGTCCCTTCGTCAGCTTGTCTTTTGTCAACTTTTTCGGCGGGCGAAAGGTTTTATAGATCAAATGCGAAAAGCCAGCAACAGACGCGCCTAATCGCTCAATTCGGTCAATTTCTGCTGAATGGCGAGCAGGTCGCGCCACACCTCTTTTTTTGCCGCCGGCTGGCGTAGTAGATAGGCCGGGTGAAAGGTCGCCATGGTGGCGATCGGTTCGGCCATTCCGGGGGCTTGGAACTCGCGCCAGGTGCCGCGCAAACGAGTGATACCCTCGCGCTTATCCAACAGCGATTTGGCCGAAATGCCACCGACCAGAACAAGTACCTTGGGCTGCACCAGTTCGATCTGACGCTCGACAAAGGGTTGGCAGAGGGAAATTTCCTCGGCTGTCGGCGAGCGGTTGCCCGGTGGGCGCCAGGGCAGGATATTGCTGATGTAGACAGCGCTACGCTCAAGCCCGATGGCGGCCAGCATGCGGTCGAGCAATTGGCCGGCTGGGCCGACAAAGGGCAGGCCGCGTCGGTCCTCTTCACCGCCCGGCGCCTCACCCACCACCATCAGCGCCGCTGCTTCGTCGCCGGTACCGACCACGGTATTGGTTGCGGTGCGCTTCAGGGCGCAGCCATCGAAAGCGCCAATCGCGGCGCGCAATTCGTTAATATTGGCGCAGCCGGCGGCCAGTTCCCTGGTGCCCTCAGATTGTGCATTTGGTGTCGTGGCGGCCTGTTTAGCCGGGGCGGCTTGTTCCGGCGCGCTGACCTGGGGGGTGATGGTGGCAGGTGCGTCTACGGGCGGGATTTTCTCAGGGAGGGCAAAGCGGTTTTGCGGCGCCATGTCGATGGCTTCATCGACGCCGGCAGCGACATACCATTGCAAAAGCGCAGCTATGTTGTTGGGCTGGTTCATCGCCAGCAACCTAGCAGATCAAAGCGCTGTGCGGGTAGCAATTGACCAGGCAGTCAGATCGCAGCATAACTGCAAGTGATGGAAAGCTCTAAGAAAGCATCATGACCCGAGAATCGATGGAATATGACGTCGTCATTGTCGGCGCCGGGCCGTCCGGCCTGTCGGCGGCGATCAAGCTCAAGCAACTGGCGGCGGCAAATGATCAGGAAATTAACGTCACCGTCCTGGAGAAGGGCTCGGAAGTGGGCGCGCACATATTGTCCGGCGCGGTTTTCGAGCCGCACGCGCTCGACGAATTGATCTCCAACTGGAAGGAAAAAGATGCGCCGCTAAAGACGCCGGTGCGGAAAGATAAATTCCTCTTTCTCACCCGCGCCGGTGCGCTCAAGCTGCCCAACTTCCTGTTGCCGCCGCAAATGCACAATAAGGGCAATTTCATCATCAGCCTGGGTAATCTCTGCCGTTGGCTGGCCGCCGAGGCGGAAGCGCTGGGGGTTGAAATCTATCCCGGTTTTGCCGCCAAGGAAGTGCTTTATCACGCGGATGGCCGGGTCAAGGGCGTGGCTACGGGCGATATGGGCATCGCCAAAGACGGCAGCCAAAAGGCCAGCTTCGAGCCCGGCATCGAGCTGCACGCGAAATACACCTTGTTTGCCGAGGGCGTGCGCGGCTCGCTCAGCCAGCAAGTGATGGCCAAGTTCAATTTACGCGACGGTGTGGCGCCGCAGACTTACGGCATCGGTATCAAGGAATTGTGGCAGGTCGATGCGGCCCGGCACCAAGCCGGGCTGGTCCAGCACAGTTTCGGCTGGCCGCTCGATACGAAAACCTATGGCGGTACTTTCCTCTATCATTTGGAAGAGGATTTGGTCGCCGTCGGCCTGGTCATCGCGCTCGATTATATCAATCCCCATCTCTCGCCGTTCGATGAGTTTCAGCGCGTCAAAACCCACCCGTCGATTGCCGCCCACCTCAAGGGCGGCAAGCGCATCGCCTATGGTGCGCGCGCGATCAATGAAGGCGGGTTCCAGTCGATCCCAAAATTGACCTTTCCCGGTGGCGCCTTGATCGGTTGCAGCGCCGGCTTCGTCAATGTGCCGAAAATCAAAGGCAGTCACAACGCGATGAAATCCGGCATGCTCGCTGCCGAGGCCGTGTTTGACAGCTTACGCGGTGGCTCGGACGGGCAGGAGGAACTGGTTAGTTATGCCAAGGCATTTCGCCGCTCGTGGATTTATAAGGAACTCAAAGAGGTGCGCAAAGAGAACTCAAAGAGAAACTCAAAGAGCGACGCAAAGAGAAAAAAGGGCGCCGACGCAAGGATATTTTGAACGACAATTGTA
>PVBE012075961.1_pt1 | contig 10088 bp, 5 predicted proteins | sample 1631181 | NCBI WGS metagenome assembly PVBE01 (sample SAMN08397723, study PRJNA350692) | Marine metagenome, whole genome shotgun sequencing project. | isolation source: water | place: Pacific Ocean | collected 2012-04 | reverse complement strand
TGAGTCCAGCTATTTCCCTGAGTTCAGGTGGCTCAACGGTTACCTGTTCTCATGGTGCGTGATTGGGTTGATAACAGCCATCCAAGTCTTCTGGTTCCGGAAGAAGGGGTGGCTGTTCCCAAAGTAGGACGAGCCCCACCTACTCACGGTCACCCTCACCGCCATGAAGGAGTGGCAGGGTGGTTCCGAAGATGCCTTGTCTGACACTGAGGCCGGTGTGTAGAACTTCCGGGTGGCGTATTCTCAGGTGCGGACGACACTTCTAGGCAGACTTGCAGTCACTTGGCTACCCTCGTGGCCTCGGCGATCAACAGGCGGGCGAACTCGATGGGCCGTATCAGCCCGTAGGGGATGTCTCCGGTGACGCATTCGTCGAGGAGATCGCAATCAAGTTCGCCTACCGTTCCTGCGGTGGGAACCCTGATGAAGAGATTGTCATCGGTGAACGCCGCTCCTCCGCTGCTGCCGTGATTGATCGTCGCGTCAGTCTTGTAGTAGGGGTGGTCAAACTGTGTGGCTAGGCCCGAATAGATGCCGTCCGTCACGGTGATGGTGAGGCCGCCGGTCCCTGGGTAGCCGACGACGAAGATATTCTCGCGAAAGCCCAGCTTGTCATTGGCTAGGGGGATTGGCGGGTGGCCGAGAACGCTCGCATCGAGCACGGTATTGGTTTGTGGGTCGCGCAGTTCCAGGACGGCGAGATCGAGCACGCTGTCGATGGCTGCAATCTCGGCCAAGGCGTCAGGTTCGCATCCCTGAATGCAGTATCCATCTTGATCGAAGCTATGGACCTCGTCGTCTTCGGAGGTTGTGAACCAGACTTCGATCTCGCATGGGTATCCGGGCTGGCTTTCGACTACGTGGGCGTTGGTCAAGACCAACGGCCCGGTGTATTCAACGGTGGTGCGAAAGTCAGCTGCCGCTAGACGTGGCATCACATCCTCGTCGGTCACATTCTCTCGAGCCTTCACGCTGATGGTCGCCCGATCGGTTTGATCAAACCGGACCTGGGTTCGACCAAAACCCCCTCGGCAAACACGGCGGGTGACTGGTCCCGCCTACTACCCCTACCAGCATTCGTCCTCCCATTCGCTCTCCCAATAATCCTCCCAGCATTCGTCTCTCTCGTCTTCGAACTCTCCCTCCCAGTCATCCCAGTCGTCTCCCGAACCGTCCCTCTCTGACGGATAGTGGTCAGGGTCGCATTCCAGCGATCCGTATGAGTCTGTGCAATACAAGTCAGGGGAATAGAAACTCGGCGGGTCACCGCCGTCATAACGGACACAGTCGTAGTCGTCCCACCCGCCCGAATACGCCTCCCGACAGAGATAGTCGTCGTATTCGAACTCAACGCCGAAGTAGTCCTCTAACTCATCGGCTAGGCGGGGGAAGGTGACCGTCGGAACCACCGCCGCAGTCGCCGGGGTCGGGGTCGCCGTAACCGGGGTCGCCGTAACCGGAGTCGTCGTAACCGGAGTCGTCGTAACCGGAGTCGCCGTAACCGGAGTCGCCGTAACCGGAGTCGCCGTAACCGGAGTCGCCGTAGTCGGGGTTGAAGCAAGGGTGGCGGCGGGTGAGCGGGTAGCGGTTGACGCCGTCACCTCGGTCACCTGTGGGGTCGTGGGGACCGCCGTTGGACCAGGCAAACCGTCCGGGGGAGAGGTGTGCGCAGATCCCTCTATCCCCCCGAAGCCACTTTCGGAGCTACATGCCGTCGCGGCCGCACACACGACTAGGAGCGTGGCAACTAGCCCGAGTATGGCCCGCCAGCCGGACCTCACCCTCCGCACCCTTTGTCGTATTCCATCTGCCCGGGCTAATAGACCATCCGGAACCGCGGGCAGACCTGTTGGGAGATTGAAGTGCGGAAGCCCGTTACCCTCCCGCCGGCGAAAACTTGGTTCCACCTTCAAAATGGGTCTCGGACTGGTCCTAAGGGGTTTTGTCGACCCGATTGATCATCGGGATCGCATATTTGATCGGCCGAATCAAGCCGTAAGGAATGTCCTCGACCGAGCATTCACCTGGATCGTCGCATTCGAGTTCGGCATATGTCCCCGCGGTTGGCACCCCGATGAAGTGACCATCAGCATCGAATGCCGCACCTCCGCTGTTGCCGCGGTTGACCGTTGCGTCGGTCTTGTAGTACTCGAACTCGTCGGTAAGGTCCATGCCCGAATAGATGCCGCGCGTGACCGTGATGGTGCATCCACCAGTTCCCGGCCAGCCCAGTACGTAGACGGGCTCGCCAAACTCCGGCTTCGAAATCCACGGCTTGAGTGGGGGATGTCCGCGTGAGCCCAAATTGAGCGGTTGCAGAGTGGAGGAGTTGAAGAGCCTTAGGACTGCGAGGTCGAGGTCGTCGTCGAACTCAGCAACGATTCCGACTGCGTCGGGTTCGTTCGACATGTAGGCCCATCCGTCCTCGTCATGATCGCAGAGTGTTTCTTGATCGGAGTCAATAAACCACACTCCGGTATCGCAAGTTGTGTGCCCGTCGCGGACGACGTGGGCATTGGTTAGCACGAGGCGACCGTCCCCAACAACGGTTCCGGAACCACCTATTTCGCACTCATACGAGTTAAGGAACACGATGGATGGGATCAGGTCGGCCATGCGGGAGGCACCCTCCCCTTGGTTTGCCAGCGGTTCGGGTGTTGGAGCCGGAGTCTGTAACGTCGTGGTGGACAAGCGGGTTGTGGTTGGCAGTTCGGGGATGGTTTGGGTAGCGACCGGGGTTCTGGTCGCACTTTCCCCGTCTTCTCCCCAGAAGAAGATGAAGCTCCAGATCGCCCCAGCAATCGCTCCGGGGGAGATGAAGATGAAGATGATCTGAACCAAGGTCAAGCTTCGCGCCTTGTTGAGCACCCTCATGAGAGGCCGGCCCGCTCCGGGTCGGTTGGAGGGTCCTGTATCTGCTACATGGGCGTCCAGCCCCAAGTCTGGTAGTTCGTCTATCCGGTCGATGATTCTCAGGGGGTCGTCATCGTCGTCATCGTCGTCATCGGGGGGCAGGGGTGGGCGGCCCTCGTGGACTGATCTCCCTCGCCGACGTCCTTCCGGGTAATCAGCCACTAGCTAGATCTCGTCCTCACCCTCAAATTCGATCTCCTGGTCATCGCTCGAGGGCTGGTGACGCCCGGCCTTCGGAGGCTCGAAGGTCGAGAGCATTACCTCACCCGAAATGTCAACTCGTACTGCCTCGAGAATGACATGGTTTCGGACATTCGCAGGTTCGGACAAAGTGACCACTGCTGTTCCAAAGTTGGGTACGTCTACGTTCCTCGGCCACCAAATGAACGACTCCATCGTCGTACCACCAAGATTCACCCTGGCGGCCATGCCAAGGTTTCCTGTGGGAAGATTGATCGTTTCTCCAGGGGCGATTCTTGAAAACACTGACGCAAGACCTCCTCCCTCAGAAGCTTCTCCCTCATCGGCTACCCAAGAGTCCGGCACCTCGAGGAAGGTGTCCAATAGCGCAGTGGCGAGATCTGATTCCACCGATTCGCGCAGTGAGCCGTCGAGTGTTCCTTGGCACATCTGATATGCGAACAACCAGCGGTGACCGCGGGCCGTTCCTTGCCGCGCATCCTCAAGCGACTCGGGGTAAGGGTCGTGTTGTGGTACGAATTGATCGGGATGTCCTTGAGCAGCATCATCGTTTGCTTCTCGGCGGGCATATTCGGTCACGACCCTCCCATACAGGCCAGTTAGGTATCCGGGCTTGGAAACGATGTGCCGGACCTTCTCCCAGAAGGCTCCCCGACCGACTTCGGTCAAGTCGAGCCTGGTATTCTGGAACTTCCTCACTTGGTCCCTCAGCACTTCGTCATTTCCACCCGCATCTGCGGTTGTTGGCGGTTTTCCATAGGGCCACCAGATGAGGCGGGCCAAAACCGTTGCGGTGCCAAGCCACTGCACGTAAAAGACCGTTGCGAGCTCCTTCCCGCGTTTTGCATTCTGTGCTTCCTTTTTTAGGTACTGGACTCGCGCCCCTTGTTCATCCTGAGCTAGTTCCTCACGGATCTGGACCACTGAGCCGGCAGCCCAACTTGTGGCTCCCATCAACCCGCCAACAATGAGTAGGAACACCAAGAGTCGACCGCTATCCCAGAACAAAGCATCAGGGGCGGAGTCCCTGTACCGATTTATCCCGACAATGGCAACGAGAATGAAGTAGGCCGTTCCCGCGTACTTGGTCAGCTTGTATGCCAACTGTTCCGATTGGGTCAGTTCTCCCCCTTGCGCGGCCCTGCGCTTAGTCCGTCGGATTCCAAGGAACACTGCCACCACCATGACACATGCGATCATGAGTGCAAGAAGCCACCGGAGAACGTCGGTATCGGTGATCCTCACCCGCATCTTTTCGGCGAACACGATCAAGAAAACTGTGGGTAGCAGGATCCCGGTGAGGTAGCAGAACAGGTAGGCCTGTCTGTCACCTCGAATGTTGAATAGTCGAACTATCCGGATCACGGCCCGTCCGAGCCAACGGACGATCGGCCTTAGCCAACGGAGGATCGGCCTTAGCCGAGGAAAGCGCCTGCTACTGCGGCCCGCATTGGCGTTGGGGGCGGGAGAATCCTCCCCGGAATCCGGGGCAGTCGATTGGTTGTCGTGGGGAAGGAAGAGGAGACTAACTGGGATGGCAATCAGCCCGGTGAAGCCGACGAACAGTTGGAAACGGAAATCAGCGGTGAATGGCGGGCCGAGGACGAATCGATCACCAACACCGGTGAGGCACGTCACGGCAAACAGGAGGATCAGGGATCCGAGTGCCTTTCCCCACCGTATTGCCTTGCCTCGCGACCCTCGTTTGCTTCCTCCCCCGCTTCGCAGCCCTTCGAGTTGCCTCATGAAGTTCTCGTAGCGACTTTCGACGCGTCGGCATTCGTCAATAAATCGCCCGGTGATGAACTGGAGAAGGCCCTCACGCTCAGGTCCTTCGGTTGTGGAAAGCATTTCGATCACCGCGCCGGCGTCCGATGCAGGTTCTGGTACCAGCACGGCTTTGTCGTTCTCTACATACCCGACTCCTCCGGCAGCGCGCCGCGTGTCCTCGGCGCCCTTCGATCCATCAATGACCCCTAGGACTTGCTCGATGATCTCGTCCCACGAATCGTCCATGTTCAGGTTGCCTAGGTCTGGGTCGAGGTCCTCGCATTCCTCTATGGCCTCTTCAACGTCCTTGTGAATCGGCAGTTGATCGGCACCTTCGTCTGAGCGTGGCACCACTCGTACCCGAGAGTCTTCGCCTACGAGTAGCTGGGTGGCTTCCGCGGCTGTCGTGGTCAGTTCGCGTTTGAAGGCTTTCTTGACTCGTCGCGGGATGTGGTACAGGTCAGAGGCAATTCTTCGGAGTGCCTTCCCGAGGACCGTCCACTGGTTGTAGCTGACATCGTCGCCTGGCCTCTCAGGTTCCGGGGACTGAAAGTCCTGGTTCTCGTAGATGAACTTGGCTGCCTTTGAGGTGAACGACGGGTCTGGAGTCCGTTGGGAACCTTCCGGTAGCGGAAGAGGGCTACCCCCCTCAAACCTTTCGTCTATCGATGGATGTGGCGATATGGAAGATTGGACTATGGAGCGAACGAGGCGGATGAGTGCACCGGCGACCCCTGCGGCCGCCGGGTCCAGTTCTTCGACAGGTGAGCGATCCATGCATGTCCAGAGGCCCACGAGTGATGCCAACTCGACTGCTGTATGCCATTGGAATCTTTCCTCCCTGCAGTCGCCAACTGGCAGGGCAAAAGCATCTCCGTACTCGCGATCCTCTGGGATGACGGCAAAGTTGAAGCGGGCGATGCTATTGAAGAACTCCCCCTTTGGCGCCACACCCTCGCTCTCGGGGAAGAACACCCGGTAGTCGTGTACAGGAGTTCTTGCGTAGGCAAGTTGAACCAACCGGTCCCTCAGTTGTCGGGTCATAGCTCCGAAAGGGCCTTGCCGATCGGGTTCTAAGGCAGCGGTGCAGGCCCCATATACATGGATTGCCGAGAGCCCTTGGGATTTCGCGAGTTCCCCGAAGAGATCGGTCGGGATGAGGTCGCCAAAGCTGAGATGTTGCGCCGGAATGTCAGTCGTACCAAGGGTCTCCCCCGGCCCAGTCCTTACGATCAGGAGAGACTTGAGAAGTCCATGTCGTGAAAGCTCACAGAGTCTGGCGATGGCACCATCTAGGCCGGGATCATCGACAGCCGCGAGGACAACCGTGGCGCTAGCCACTAGACGTCGACTTCTTCGCTCTCTGCGGCGTTCGCCGTCTGTCTCAACGCTGTTTTGATGAGGCCAATCTGAGCTTCGATCTGAGGCCAGAGGCCTGGCCACACCGGATGGCCAGAGAGGCTATTGGGGTCCTGAACATATTGGATCCGGAGCTTCTCCAGTCCATCCTTGTAACTCGTCTCGACCTTTTCGAGGTACTCGACAATCGCATCTGCCCGAGCAACTGGACCGCCCTGGTCAATCCGGAGCGGTGGGGCCACATTTGAGATCGTGACCTTCTTATCTCTCGAAAGTGTTCCGGACTCCACCCAATCGCACAGCGCGGGGTGCAGGAAGCTGTAGTCGGATACCGACCAGTCGCTCTCACCCGGCTTGGAACTGCCAAGATCCCGCAAGGCTCCGTAGGCGGAGAGTGGTTCGACCGAGTCTGTTTCGTCGCATTGCACGAAGGCGATAGCGAGGTTCTCCAGTACCAAAGCTAGTTGGTCCTTCATTCCCCCACCTTGTGAGAGGAACGGATGGGGGAAGGTTGCGGGGACGTCGTCCTTCCGGGCAATCCTCACCCGGTCGTTCGACTTCCTCCCGCGATCTATCTGCCCAAGGAGGTAGCCGACGAACCATCCTCGCACCATGCAGTTGATTAGCGCCTGAGGGGCGGGAATGAACTCCGCTAGCGGTGCTGCGCGCCTGTAAGACCAGAAGGTCCGGACATTCCCAGCGTTCTTGTGTTGAACCCATGTCTCGGCAATCGGGTGAAAGAGAGAGTCGATGACGAGCGGGGAGTAAGGAGCACCAAGGGTAGTGGTTATGTCGATGTGGCGAATCCTGCTATCCGAAGTCAATAGCTTGGAGACTGCATCGTCTGTAAGACCATTAGCCTCCAGCACTACCTTGGTATCTTTCTCTAATTTGTCCAGTCCACCGACAGGTATTTTGCTGATGGAACGATGGTGAACTACTGGTTGTGCTGGCTGATGGACCATCGGATACAATTTTCTATTGATCTTGATCAATGGATCTGCAGCTCTGATGGCCGCTCGCAATTGAGCCTCGAATCGGACCTTTCGTTCCTCATACTCTCCTGCCACCACCATGTCATCATCGAACAACCCAGTTGGGGATAGATAGGCCCTAAGACTTGTCGCAAGGTACCGTCCGAACCGTGAATCCGAGCGATTCAACCACAGCAGGGAACGCTCTTTTAGGGCATCTTTGTCGCTGTTGATCGTGACGGCAATGGTAGAAGCGATCTTGCCTCCGTGACCGACTGAAACGTGGTCAGGCCACCAAGACTTTGTGGGCGAGAGTAGGTAGTAACGCCTGGATTCATCTCCGGTGCGTTGCCCGGTTCGAACCTCTTTCCTGAGAAACGATCCGCTGATGATTTCATCCCGAACCGATTGTCGTGCTTCCTCCGGTAGAAGATCCTCTCCGCCGCCTTCCTCTTCAGTCCTGTTTCTGAACTCCTTCAGGAGAAGCCTATTGAAGGTCTTGGCCCACTCACCAGTTTTAACCAGTGTAAACTCGCTCTTCGGAGGACGCAGCTTTGTCGACACGGAAAGCGCCTCCCACTCAGGCCACTCGTCGGCTTCGACAAGGCCTTTTACGGCCTTCTTTAGAGCTTCTTCAAGCTCCACAGCCAGGGGACGTAGCACCCGCTTCGCTAGTTCCAATGAAAGCTCCTTGGCCTGTGATCTGACCATCGCCTCACCAGACAACGCCGATGCTTTCACCGCCTCCTTCAGGTATTTCTTGAGCCCCTCGTTTTCGCTATCGATGTTCTTGCCACGAAAATCGTCCATGCTGGCTTTGGCGTGGGCCACCCTCTTCCAGCCCTCAGACCAGTCGCTGTAGTCAGTCTGCTCGGTGTCTAGTTCTTTATTTGCAATCTCCTCTAGCTCGGTTGCAGCGAGGTTGCAGACTGCCGCTGCCACCTTGAGTCCCATCTGGGAGATGGTTCGCTCGAGTTCCTCAAGGATCTTGGTCTCGGTCGCCGGTATCCAAGCCTTTGTCTTGGCGTTGAGGTCAGTCGTGTAGGCCTCGTTGAACTCCTTTTTGGAATTCCTGATTCCACCTTCGATCTCTGCTATCCAAGCATTTGGAGTCCGCGACTGCCGTTTCTTCTTTTCTACTCCCAGGCCGATACCCGTATGCTGTTGAACAGTCTTGGCGAATTTTTCTCTATATGCTTTCACATTTCTCGGTCTAAGGGCATCTATGATCTGATCGTTGTCATCACCATCTCGTTCTAGAAGATCACATTGATGCAGGAACGATTGGTAGTAATCCTCGGCTAACCCCGCAGCAATCCGATCGACATCGTCAGTCTTCAACTCCTGTCTCTTGGCTCTTGCCGGTTCGGAGTTCTTATGGAACAACGCGATATTTTCGAGCGCGTCTCGAGTGAGGCGAAGAGCTGAATACTTCTCCAAGTAACGAGTACCGATAGAAAGGCGGGCAAAGCCCAGACCAGATATAGCTGGCCATCCCTTTTCTGCTCGGTCTCCAGAATCGAACAGGAAATTCCTGGCCATCGTGTGGCCTTCAGCTGCCAATTGCCAATTAGAGACGGTGTGGGAAATGAAATCCTTTTGGACGATCGTGTCCGTGACCCAGGAAAGCATCGCTCGTGCGACTGCTGCGTACAGATCGTCGGCATCTCCGTGACTCACGCCCGCGGTATTGACCTTTCCGATCAGGAACGGGTACCTCGGCCCGCTAGTTGGAAGCGCACTGACCATTCCAGCTCTTGTGTACTTCTTGGATCTCTTTGCGGCGACTTTGGCTTCGATCGTGCGTCCGATGTCAGGTGCACCGTTCCACCAGTACCCGTTCAGTAGCTCTGAAATCGCCGCCAGGCTGTTCGGTTGGACACCGTTGATCGCCGCGGCGCGAAGACCGTCAAACGCTTCGGGGGTGTAGAGAACTCCGAAGATCTTGTCGTCATTGTCCTCGCCCCAGGTTCCGCGGATGAGGTCGCACACCGTTAGGAGTAACCCGGCACCCGTTCCACCAGCAAGTGAGGATACGACGAGGCAATAGCAGGGGCACGCCCCACCCGCTGCCTTTTCTCGAGTCGTTTTTTGGTAGAGCTCGTTCAACTCCGAATCGGTGGTATCACGTTGGAGCGCCTCGCTAACGTCCTTGAGTTTCTCCCGAATTCGAGAAGCAGAGGAGAAGGCGATGGTGCTACCGACCGCGCGATATTGACCGGCGCCGGTAGTGATGTCGACGTTGAGTCCGACTGGCGAAACCTGCCAGTTCTGTAACTCATCATGCAGTTCTGGATCGCTATTGAGCGTCGCCAAGACGGATTGATAGTCCGTGCCCCACTCGACAAGGTTCAGGTACTCGTTTTCCGCGACCGCCGGTTCAGCGTCACAGATCACCGGCGTATCGATATGGAGAAACTGCCAACCCTCCGGAATCGTCTCGGGTAGATCATTCTCCTTTAGCCAGTCCCGGATCTCACCCTGAAGGCGCGCGAGGGTCCTTCCCCCAGCACCTCCGAGGCCCACAAACATGAACTTGGCGTACACAACGTCCTCCCTCTCGAGCCTCCCGTGAGACATCGGTTGACCAACTACCCGCAAAGAGTCTTTCAGACAATTCGGAAATTCTGCAACCGGCCACAGAAATCACCCGTTGCGCCATCGGAAAACGTTGATCTAGCGCCGACTAGCCCCCGACGAGGCCGTATGGCTACTCAGATAGCGGCACAAGGGAGATACTGAGACAAAATTGTGGGCCACTCCGGCCAGAATCAACGGTTGCCCCTAGTCATCCGGAGGAAGCCGCCCACCACCATCGGAGTCATCCGGAGGAAGCCCCCCACCACCATCGGAGTCATCCGGAGGAAGCCC
>PVBE012649388.1_pt1 | contig 10090 bp, 8 predicted proteins | sample 1631181 | NCBI WGS metagenome assembly PVBE01 (sample SAMN08397723, study PRJNA350692) | Marine metagenome, whole genome shotgun sequencing project. | isolation source: water | place: Pacific Ocean | collected 2012-04 | reverse complement strand
CTCTCCTTTCGCTGCCGCTGCGACTGCGCTCTCGATTTCGGCCAGCACCGCCTTGACGCGGTGTAGCGTCCTTTCGCACACTGCTTTCGCGTACTGTTCAGCGCCTGCTTCTGCGCCGGCGTCGCGATGGTCGAGCGATAATTCACCAACGGCGCCGTGGTGGTGTGAATGCGAAACAGCGAGCCCATGCCGGCGACCTGGCCCGGAATCCCGGTTTCCGCGAAGGCGCGGGCCAGCGCCTCGCGGGCATGCGCACCGAGCGCGTTGATTCGCTCGAAGGCCTCGGGCGTCATCAGCGACATCGCGGTCAAGCCGGCGATCATGCTGATCGGGTTGGCGTTGAAGGTGCCGCCGTGCGGCGCCTGCGGCTTGCCCTTGCGCGGGTCGAACACCGCCATTACCTCGGCGCGACCCGCGACGGCACCGATCGGGAAGCCGCCGCCGATGGTCTTGGCCAGAGTGGTGAGGTCGGGATCGACGCCGAAGGCGCCTTGGGCGCCGCTGTAGCTCAGTCGAAACGAGATCACCTCGTCGAAGATGAGGACGATGCCGAGCTCCGCGGTGACGTTGCGCAGCATCACCAGATACTCCAGCGTTGCCGGTACCAGCCCGCCGCGAAGCGGCATCGGGTCGACCAGCACGCAGGCGAGCTCGCGCGCATGGGTGCGGATGATCTCCTCGGCATCGACGGGCTCGTTGAAGGGGATCACCACCACCTCGTCGAGCACGCTCCTAGGCGTGCCCCCGGTATAGGGGAGCGTCGGCGGTGGCCCGTTGCCCCAGGTCTCGGGCGTCGGGTCCTGGCTAACCTCGACGAAGTCGTAGCTGCCGTGATAGGCGCCCTCGCACTTGGCGATTTTCGGGCGTTTGGTGTGGGCCCTGGCCACCTTGACCCCCATCATCACGGCCTCCGAGCCCGAGTTGGTGAAGCGCACGCGCTCGAAGCTCGCGACCCGCTCGCACAGGAGTTTGGCCAAGGCGATCTCCGGCTCGGTCGGCATCGGGAAGCACGAGCCGAGGTCGAGCTGGGTGCGCACCGCCTCGTTGATCCGAGGATGCGCATAGCCGTGAATCAGCGCAGTGTAGTTGTTGACGAAGTCGATGCGCTCGACGCCATCGACGTCGGTGATCCGGCAGCCCTGGGCCGACTGTGCGTAGAGCGGATGGGGTTGAGTGAAGACGGTGGTCCGCGTGTTTCCCCCGGGCAGCACCTCGACGGCACGCGCGAAGAGTTCACTCGATCGGGGGTGGCGGGACTCGGACATTTGCTCCTACTCCTTTGCGGCGGCGACAGGCGGAAGCCGCCCTGCCTCGGGCAAGGTTACCGCCGAGCCGGTTCGTTTGGCAACAGGATGGAGCTCCATGCCCGAAGGCTGACCCGTGCCATTTCACGGGTCGCGGAGCCGGAGACGTTGGAGCCGCCTGAACGAGGAGGTAGGTTGGTGCCCGAAGGTGGAATGGCCGGACGCCCTCGATGAGGTCTCCGGCCGCGGCCTAGCGCGAAACCCTCTGGTGCAGGAGCAAGGCTCCGACCAGGACTGCGGTCACGGCCGCGACGCCGAGGACGAGCGTGGCCTCGTAGAGTCCGAATTGTTGGTCCCGGAAATTGATGAAGAACTTCAACACGAACATCAGGCCAATGACGATCGTGGTGATGGCCACGCCGGCCACGGTCTCCGAGAACATGGACCATCTCGCCCATACGGGCGGATCGGGTCTGCGGTAAGCCGGCAGCGTGACCGCACACAGCAAGACCGCGGCGCTCAAGAACGATATTCCGTAAACCGCGAACATTTCACCCTCCTACACATGGGGTGCGTCGATTCGGCAGCCTCCACCAAGTCGGGACTTCGACCGAACGATCCTTCTTTTCCAGACGGTGGCGGCGAAAATATAGGCTGCCACAGCACCGAAACAAAGCGGATTATGATTGCAGGTCCCGATTCTAACGGTCCGCAAGTTACGCCCTTGGCGTTGGCAGCCTGTCTGATCTCGGCTAGAGTCCGCGCGCGTGATCGCGACGGCCGACGGGAGCGGGGCGATGCCGGGGAAGGGTTGCGAGGACCGCCGGGCGCGGCGGTGAGGGCGGGACGCGCCCAATGATGCTTAGGCATGTCAGCGCCAATCGGGTTCATCCCGCCATCCACCAGTCCGAGGTGGTGGTCGCGGGGACCTTCGCCTTCACCTCGGCGACGCTCGCCGACGACGGCGCCACCGGCATTTCCCCGGAGGCTCGCAATCATCCCGCCTACCCCTACCTCGCGAGCGAGGTCAAGCTCCAGGCACGCCACCTGTTCGCCAAGCTCGGCCGCGCGCTGGAAGCCACAGGGACGTCGCTCGAGCACGTGGTAAAGGGTCACGTCTTCCTCACCGACTTCGCCGATCTCACCGCCTTCGACGAGATCTGGCGCGAGGTCTTCCCCCGGCCGATCACCAAAACCACGGTCGGCGCCGGCGAGCTGTTGGTCGCGGGCGCGCGGGTCAGCGTCGATGTCATCGCCTGCATGCCGGGCTCCGCGATCGAGGTGCGCGGGGTCAACGCTGGGTCGCCGCCGCCGTTCACGGCCAAGGTCGAGGCGATACGCGCCGGCGACCTCATTTTCACCGCGGGCCAGCTCGCCCACGACGGACGAACCGGGGTGGCGCGGGGGGCGCGGTCGCCAAAGGCCAGGTCTATCTCTCCCATCCCTCGCTCGCCGGTGGGTTCGAGGCCACCTGGAACGGCGCGTTCGAGACGCCGCCCGCGCGCACCGCGGTGGCAACTGGCTTGCTTGTGCCCGGCTGTCTCCTGGAGATCGACCTCACGGGCTACGTCTCCCGCCCCGGCCTCGAGGCCGGCCCGATCGGCGAGGACCGGCCGGCCAGGGCCTTCAGGGTGGGCGATCTCGTCTTCGTCTCCGGCCGCTCGGCCGTCGACGCGACCGGCGCGATCCCGCCGGAGGCCAGTCTCCATCCCGAGTTTCCGGTTTACGGCTCGGATATCAAGCTGCAAACGCGCTACGTGCTCGGGCGGCTGGCCGAGGATCTCTCGACCGCCGGCAGCTCTCTCGCCGAGGTCGCCAAGGCGACCGTCTTCCTGGCTGATCTCAAACGATTCTCCGCCTTCGAGGAGGTGTGGCGCGAGCATTTTCCGACGCCGCCGGCGCGCACCGTGGTCTGTACGCCGGGCCTCACCCGCCCCGGTGCGCTGGTCGAGATCGACGTGATCGCTAGCCTGGGTTGAGACCCCGGCGCGAAGCTCTGAGCCGTCGGCGGTCGAGCGGGCGCCCCGCTCGAGGCCCCAGTCATTGTTGCCCTTTGGTTTCACTCGCCCGACGCTATAGTGGGGGACAAAGACGCGCCGGCCCGCAGACGCTGGCGCCGAGTTGCGGGACAACCGGACGATGGGCACGCCGAAGACGCTGTTCGACAAGATCTGGGAGCGCCACGTCGTTGCCGAGAACGAGAGCGGCGAGGCGCTGATCTACATCGACCGCCACCTCTATCACGAGGGTTCGTTCCACGCCTTCAATTACCTGAACGAGTCGGGCCGGCCCGTCCGCCGCCCGGACCTTACCCTCGGCATCGCCGATCACTACGTGCCGACCCTCGGCTCCGAGGCCCCCGATCCCGAGATCGCCCGCATGATCGAGCTCTTCGAGGAGAACTCGACGCGCCACGGGCTCACCAACTTCCGGCTCGGCGACCCGCGCCAGGGGATCGTCCACGTGGTCGGGCCGGAGCAGGGGATCACGCTTCCCGGAATCACGCTCTGCTGCGGCGATTCGCACACCTCGACCCACGGCGCGCTCGGCGCCTTCGCCTTCGGCATCGGCGCCTCCGAGGTCACCCACGTGCTCGCCACCCAGACCCTCTGGCAGCGCAGGCCAAAGACCATGCGGATCACGGTGACCGGGGATCCCGGGGCGGGCGTGACGGCCAAGGACCTGATCCTCGCCATCATCTGCCTGATCGGTGCCGCCGGCGGCAGCGGCCACGCGATCGAGTATGCCGGGCCGGCGATCGAGGCTCTCTCGATGTCGGCCCGCTTCACCGTCTGCAACATGTCGATCGAGGCCGGCGCGTGCGCCGGCATGATCGCGCCCGACGAGACCACCTTCGCCTACGTCAAAGGCCGCCCCTTTGCGCCCAAGGACGCGGCCTGGGAGGGCGCGCTCGCCGAATGGCGGTCGCTGCCTTCGGACGAGGGTGCGGTCTTCGAGCGCGAGGTCGGGCTCGATGTCGCCGAGATCGTGCCGATGGTGACCTGGGGCACCAGCCCCGAGAGTTGTGCCCCGATCACCGGGCGCGTGCCCGATCCCGCGCAAGAGCCCGATCCCGAGCGACGTGCCGCCATGGAGAGGGCGCTCGCCTACATGGGCCTCGCGCCGGGCATGCCGCTCGCCGAGATTCCGGTGGACCGGGTGTTCATAGGGTCCTGCACCAACGCCAGGCTCGATGATCTGCGCGCCGCTGCCTCCGTGGTCAGGGGGCGCAAAGCGCGGATCCCGGCGATGGTGGTGCCGGGATCGAGTGCGGTGAAGGCCGCGGCCGAGCGCGAGGGGCTCGACCGCGTCTTCGCCGAGGCTGGCTTCGAGTGGCGCGCCTCCGGATGCTCGATGTGCGTGGGCATCAACGGCGACACGCTGGGTGCGGGAGAGCGCTCGGTGTCGACCACCAACCGCAACTTCGTCGGGCGCCAGGGCAAAGGGAGCCGCACCCACTTGGTGAGCCCGGCGATGGCCGCCGCCGCCGCGCTCACCGGCCGGCTGACGGACGTTCGCGAGCTGGGCAGCCTGGACTGAACGGAGGCAAGGATGGAGCCCTTTACGAAGCTCACCGCCCAGGCCGTGCCGATCGATCTGGCGAACGTCGACACCGACCAGATCATCCCCGCACGCTTCCTCAAGCGGCCGCGCGACGAGCGCTATCCAAGCTACCTGTTCCACGACCTCAGATACGCCGAGGACGGTGCCGAGAGGCCCGACTTCATCCTCAACCAGGGGCCTTTCCGGGGCGCCGGTATCGTGGTTGCGGAGCGCAACTTCGGCTGCGGCTCGTCGCGCGAGGCTGCGGTCTACGCGCTGATGGCGAACGGGATGCGCTGCGTGATCGCGCCCAGCTTCGGCGACATCTTCTTCTCCAATGCCTCCAAGAACGGGCTGTTGCCGGTGGTGGTGAACGGGGCGCTCGCAAGCAAGCTCCGCCGCCAGCTCCACGAGAGGCCCGGCGCCGAGATGACGGTCGACCTCGAGCGCCAGACCCTGATTGCGCCCGACGGCGCGAGCCACGCCTTCGAGGTCGACCCGGCGCGAAAGGAGCGCCTTATCAAGGGGCTCGACGACATCCAGATCACGCTTGGCTACGCCGACGCGATCGCCGGTTTCGAGGAGCGCCAAGCGAAAAAGCGGCCGTGGGTGGTGCCGGAACGGTGAAGCGAAACCAGGGGAGGCACGCCTGCGACGGCGGCCACGAATCTACGACGTCGGGCCCTCTTCGCGGAGCGGCGCGTTGTTGAGGATGCGCTTGTACGAGAAGCGCGCAAGATCGATGGTCTGGAAGCCGCCATCGATCAGGAGTTCCTTGAACGCGCGGCCCACGGCCGGGGCGTGCTGGAGCCCGTGGCCCGAGAACCCGCAGGCGAGATGGAAATTCTCCAGCCCGCCGATCCACGGCCCGATGATCATGTTGCCGTCGAGCCGGTTCTCGTCGTAGTGGCCGGCCCAGAAGCGCTTGAGCCGCAGTGTCTCGAAGGCGGGCACGCGATGGGCGAGGCGGGGCCAGACCACGTCCTCGAAGTAGTCGGGCGCCACGTCCCAGCGGAACCCCGCGGTCTCGGCCGAGTTGGTGGCGCTGCCGATGAAACCGGCGTCGAAGGAGCGGAAATCGAGGAGGCTAGTGTCCTTGGTCAGCGCCATTTCCTCGATCTCGTCGGGGATCTCCCAGTAGAAGTTCGGCCGGTGCATGGGCTCGACCGGAATCTCGAGCCCAACCATGGCGCACACCTCGGGCGCCCAGCAGTTGGCGGCGTTGACGATCGCCTCGGCCTCGATCCGCTCGCCCGACTCCAGCAACACTCGCTCTGCGCGCCTTGGCCCCGCCTCGATGCCGACCACCCGGTCCTTGACGTAAGCGGCGCCCAGGCTGATCGCCTTCCGGCGAAAGCCCATCAGTGCCGAATGGGCGTCGATCCAGCCGTCGTCGGGCGAATGCAGGGCCGCGTCGACGTCGTCGACGCGCAACGACGGGAAGCGGCGAGCGAGCTCGGTGCGATCGATCATGTCAACCCGACAGCCGAGCGCGGTCTGCGTGTTCCACAGCCGCTCGTACATGGCGACCTCTTGCCCGCCCGAGGCGAGGAACAAGTAGCCGCCCCGGTGGTAGCCGATGGGCGCGGGCTCGCCGTCGATTGCCATCAGGGTCTCAAACGCGGCATAGATCTCGTGGCCGTACTGGGACATGCGGATGTTCTCGGGGACCGAGAACAGCACGCGCACGCCGCCGGTGGAGCGCGGCGTCGCGGCGTACTCGTACGAAGGGTCGGGCTCGATCACGTGCACCTCGGCGCCGTGCTCCGCCGCCGCCAGATAATAGGCGATGCTGGAGCCGATGACGCCGCCGCCGACGATGACAATATGACCCACGGGTCGGTCTCCCCCGCCTCGTGCGAGGCCGTCTCGCCGAGGCGCGCCGGGCACCCTACGCCGTCTGCAACCCGAGCCGCAACCCGTGCCTTCTCGGTTCCGGACCGGCGTTGGGAGGTGGCGCAAAGGCGCGATATACCGTTGTCGCGGCGCACCCGACCGGCTTAAGGTGCGGCGCCGGTCCATGTCCCGGGCCGCGACGTGATCTCACCGGGAGCTGACGACAGTGAACGCAAACAGTCTGCCGCTATCGCGTTTCAAGGTGCTGGACCTCACGCGGGCACGCTCGGGGCCGACGGCGGTGCGCCAGCTCGCCGACTGGGGCGCCGACGTGCTCAAGATCGAGATCCCGCCGGCGCTCGGCAACCCGGATGCGATTCCGGGCAACCGCGACGGCTTCGACTTCCAGAACCTGCACCGCAACAAGCGCAGCATGACCCTCAACCTCAGGGGTAACGAGGGCCGCGAGATCTTCTTCGCGCTCGCCGGAACGGCCGACGTGGTGGTCGAGAACTATCGTCCCCGGGTCAAGCACCGGCTCGGCGTCGACTACGAGGCGGTGGTCAAGGTCAACCCGCGAGTCGTCTATGGCTCGATCTCCGGCTTCGGCCAGGAGGGGCCCTATGCCGACCGGCCGGGGCTCGACCAGATCGCGCAGGGCATGGGTGGGCTGATGTCGATCACCGGGCTGGCGGGGCAGGGGCCGGTGCGCGCGGGTATCGCTATCGCGGATTCGACGGCGGGCAATCTGCTCGCGCAAGGCATTCTGGTGGCGCTCCTTGAGCGCGAGGCCTCGGGCCGCGGCCAGTGGGTGCACACTTCGCTCCTGGAGGCGGTGATCCAGATCCTGGACTTCCAGGCGGCGCGCTATCTCAAGGACGGAGAGGTGCCTGGCCAGGCCGGCAACAGCCACCCGACCGAGGTGCCGGCGAGCGTCTTCCCCACCGCCGACAGGCACCTCAACATCCAGGCTGGCAACCCGCATATCTTCGAGCGCCTGGCCAAGGCGATCGGCGCGCCCGAGCTGTACGACGACCCGGACTATGGCAGCAAGGAGCTGCGCTCGGACAACCGCGACGCGCTGCACGCGGCGATCGGCGAGAAGACCCGGACCCGCCCCGGTCACGAGTGGGTCGAGATCCTCAACGAGGCCGGCGTGCCGACCGGGCCGATCTACGATGTCGGCGAGACCTTCAATGATGCGCAGGTCAAGGGGCTCGGCATGGACCCGAGCGTCGATCACCCGCGGCTCGGCCGCTTCCGCGTCGTCGGTCAGGCGACCAAGCTCACCCGCACGCCGGACCGCATGCGCGCGCCCACGCCGGAGATCGGCGAGCACACCGACGAGGTGCTGACCGGGTTGGGCTACGACACGGCCGCGATCGCGGACTTGCACGCGCGCGACGTCATCTGATCACTCCCGAACCTGTTTGCGGAGACCGCGATGAAACTCAGCACCGACAAAATGCTCGCCGAAAAGGACGGTACCATCGGATGGATGACCTTCAACAACCCCGAACGGCGCAACGCGGTCTCGCTCGAGATGTGGGAGGCGGTCGAGCGGATCATCGAAGCTTTTGCCGGCGACGAAGAGATCCGCGTCATCGTGATGAAGGGCACCGGCGACAAGGCCTTTGTCTCGGGCGCCGATATCTCGCAGTTCGACAAGGTGCGCGACAGCGCCGAGGCGGCCGCGGCCTACGACGCCAAGTCGCACGCGGCACGGGCGGGCCTAGCGGCGCTGGAGAAGCCGCTGATTGCCATGATCCGCGGCTACTGCCTGGGCGGCGGCGTCTCTACGGCGCTGAAGGCGGATCTGCGCATCGCCAGCGAGAACGCGCAGTTCGGCATCCCAGCGGGCCGCCTCGGCGTCGGTTATGCCCTCGAGAGCATCAAGCCGCTGGTCGACCTCGTCGGCCCCGCTTTCGCCAAGGAGATTCTCTTCACCGCGCGGCGCCTCGATGCCGCCGAGGCGCTCCGCATCGGTCTCGTCAACAGGGTGGTGGAGAACGACGCGCTTGAGGAGACGGTCCGCGAGATCGCCGGCCAGATCGCCGAGAACGCGCCGCTCACCACCAGGGCGTCCAAGGTCACCATCGACGAGGTGGTGAAGGACCCGGCGGATCGGGACCTCGAGCGCGCCGAGCGGCTGACCAACGCCTGCTTCGACAGCGAGGACTTCGAGGAGGGAAGGCGCGCCTTCATGGAGAAGCGCAAGCCCGTGTTCACTGGGCGCTGAGGCGCTCCCGCTCAACCCAGCCGCTCGACGTTATACCTGGCGAGTCTGTCCTCGTTAAAATCAAGTCCAAGCCTTGACCCCGAGGGCACCTTGACCACGCCGTTGTCGGCCGGTAAGGGCGCCGCCAGGAGATCTTCGGCGAGGTAGTAGGTTGCCTGGTAGAGCTCGCAGCCCAATGAGATGTTGGCGGGGCGCCGCGATCAGGTGCGTCCCGGAGAGACCCGCGATTACGGTCTTGAACATGCTGCCGCCATAGGCCGGCATGCCTGCAGCCTCGGGCTCTGGGACCGGCATGGAGATCGCATCGTGCATCGCGCCGGTTCCCGTGTTGAAGACAACCTCACTAATGTTGGGAGGGTGTTCGAGGGTGTGTGCCGCACCGTCAAACACCTGTAGGGTCTCGTTGGAAGGTATCATGTTGCGCTCTTGATTGCGGTGGTTGGTTGGCGAGCGGAATCGCCGCATCCAGAATGCGTAGGACCGAGTGCAAGTGCAAGGCGAACCGATCAAGAGTGGCGCAACTAATTGCAAAGAAATTGCAAAGGGGGAACCATGTCGCGACAGAGGGACAAACTGGTCATCGCTCACGACTTCACCCGCCAGAAGTACTATCCGCTGGGCGAGCCGCTGCCCTACGAGGGCCGCCCGGACATGCTGAGGGACGTGCTCGAGCGGCTGCTGCCCGAGGTCGAGATCGTGCTGCCCCTATCGCGCGACGACACTACGGCAGCCCTGGCGGGGGCTGATTTCCTAGTGGCTCGGCGGGTCTGGAGGGAGTGGTTGGAGGCGGCTGCGCGGTTGCGCTGGATTCAGACCCAGCAGGCCGGCCTCGACCACTTCGTCGCGCTCTCCGACATAACGCTTGCAGACCTCGCGGAGCGGGGCATCGTGGTGACCAACGCGGCGGGCGCGGCGACGGTGGCGATCGGCGAGCAGGTGCTGGCCTACATGTTGATGTTCGCGCGCGAGATGCACCGCTGCCTGCGCTGGCAGCAGGAGCGCCACTTCGATCCCTTCACCGCCAACGAGCTCAGGGGCCGAACTGTCGGCATCGTCAGCTTGGGTACCATTGGCGAGCGGGTGGCGAAGCTTTGCAAGTGCTTCGAGATGGAGGTGATCGGCACCAAGCGCGATCCTTCCGGCTACCGGGGCGCGGCCGACGAGGTGATCGCGTTCAGGGGCCGTCGGCAGGTGTTCGAGCGGGCCGACTATCTTGTGCTCTGCATCG
>PVBE011465986.1_pt1 | contig 10090 bp, 11 predicted proteins | sample 1631181 | NCBI WGS metagenome assembly PVBE01 (sample SAMN08397723, study PRJNA350692) | Marine metagenome, whole genome shotgun sequencing project. | isolation source: water | place: Pacific Ocean | collected 2012-04 | reverse complement strand
AGCTGACCTGGTCAACCTCGTCGCAGCCCGCACTGAGCTAACGAAAACAGATGTCTCCTTGGTGGTGGATGCTGCCATCGATACCATCATCGATTCCGTAGTGGAGGGGAAGAAGGTCTCCATCCTTGGCTTCGGATCCTTTGAGCCTCGTGATCGTTCCGCTCGTCAGGGTCTGAACCCCAAGACAGGGCAGAAGATCAAGATCCCTGCCAAGCGTGTTCCTGCCTTTACCGCAGGCAAGATGTTCAAAGATCGCGTTCAGGGCTAATTTTTCAGCTCTTGTTTGCAGACGGGCGGTCGTCAAGGCCGCCTTTTATTTGTGGGCCTATTGAGTCAGGGCTCCTCCCATTGTTTCAATGGCCACGTCCTCTGAACTGCCTGATCATCTGTGTGAACAGATGGAGGAGGGGCAGCGCCTTAGGAATCAGGGCTATCGGGGCCGGTTTGCCCCGTCTCCGACGGGACCATTACACCTGGGCAATCTGCGCACGGCTCTGGTGTCTTGGTTACAAGCGCGCTTAGCCAATGGGGCTTGGCTGTTGCGGGTGGATGACCTGGATAAGCCTCGCAATCGTGTTGGGGCGGTTGAGAGCCTGCAACATGATCTGCACTGGCTAGGCCTTGATTGGGATGGCCCCGTGGTGTTTCAGAGCCGCCGCCGTGGGCTTTACAACTCTTTCCTGTCGGCTCTTCGGCGTCAGGGGAAGTTATATGCCTGTCGATGTAGCCGGCGAATGCTTGCTGACATTTCAGCAGCAACTGGGCGGCACTTGGTTTACCCAGGAACGTGTCGAGATCTGGAGCTGTGTTGGGGGTGGCATGAGGGGAGGCTGCCCAGTTGGCGTTTAAGGGTGAGCGAAGAGTTCTCCCATACCAGTGGGGACGTTATTTTGCGGCGCGCCGATGGTTTTATCGCTTATCACTTGGCGACGGTTGTTGATGAACTGACCCTCGGGATTAGCGAGGTAGTACGCGGTGAAGACTTGCTTGAGGCCATGAATGCTCAGCGCGCATTGATCAATGCGATTTCAGAGCGGCCTGTGATCTATCGCCACGTACCGTTGTTGTTTGATGACCAAGGCAGGAAGTTGGCCAAGAGAGAGGGACCGGCTGGTTTGGACAGCCTGCGTTCCGAGGGTCTTGGGCCTTCCCATGTGGTGGGCTTGCTTGCTGCTAGCCAGAGCCTCGTCCCTTTTGGTGCTGAGCTCACGGTAGGGGAGTTGTTGAGTGAGCTGAAGAAGAAGGAGGGGGTTCTAAAAAGCGTGCTGAAACCTTAAAGGCAGCAACGGCTCTAATTCTTAACGAAACCTTCGGGATCATAATCGCAAAAATGTATGAAAATGAGTAGCCACTTAATGCATAAAAGCAATGTCGGTCTGCCCTAACTGCGGAGGTAGTGGCATTCAACGCATCAGTCACCTGAGGTTTCGTACCTGCTTGGACTGTCTTGGCCAGGGAAGCATCATAAAAGAGCTGACCACTAGTTACGCGCTGCGGTCTCCAGGTGGAGATCCTCAAGCAGAGCAGACGATCAACACTCCTCTTGCCGCTCCGGTGGCGAGCTAATCGAGATTTTTAAGCTTTTGCAAGCGATTAATACTATGGAGCTCTCTTGAGGAAGGGGATGGTTGATTAATAAATCAATGTTGTGCATTAAGACAAGTATGAGTGGATAGTTCAAGTCAATGGAGACCTAGCTTCTTAATGTTATCGACAACGATCAGGGGAGCTGTCAAGCGCTATAAACGCTTTCGCCAGTGATATCTCTATCACGACAAGGGTGTTTCTAATTGCCACTAGGGTGGCCGGATTTTCAAACGGCTTGTGAGCAACTGCAAGAAAGAACTAGAAGCAAGAAGAAGAGTGCCTCACCAGGCGAGTCGCGATGGCTTGGAATTTCGATCTTCGCTCAATCAGAGGGCGCTGGCTTGTGTGATGCGGCTACGAGGCAATCACCTGGCATCAGTTGATGAGAAGGCATTGACCATCGGCTTGGGGCTGCCAACGTGAAGTGACATTCAGTTGGAATAAATGAGCCCCACCTCTCGCACAAAGTGCGTTTCCTTTATGTCTGTGGTGGCTTTAAGCCTGGGATGGCAGGGAGCTCAGGCACAAGGCATGCTGCCAGGATGCCGACTTGAGAATGGCAGTCTTCAGTGCGTTCCTGGGCTAACTACTTCCCCTCAGGAACAGATTCATGTTTTAGAAGGCCGCATTTCAGAGGGTCAAAAGTCTGAAGAGCAGGTCGAACAAAACATCGAAGGTTTAAGTCGTTTTGTTTTGGAAGGAGATGCTCTTGAAGGACAACTGCTGAAGGCGGACCTGATGCTGGATGGTGACGCCATTGAATCGGTTCACATTCACTGGTATCGCCGCAAAGGTAACGGACATTGGCAGCTTGTAGCGAACACTTCTGAAACCACCTATCAGCTTGGGAGCGACGATCTAGGACGTTCTCTGATGGCCGTCCTGACTGTTTCTACAAGTGATGGAAATGTGAATCGAACTAATAGCAACGTGATTGGCCCGATTACCGCTAGATGATTCACTGATCAGGAGATTTCATGCTCTGATCGAGGGCGGCTACCTATCAATGACTTGAATAGACTTTCAATTCTGGGTCGAGATCCATCAGCGCACTGATAATGAAGTCACTGCTTTTTTGTGAGTCAATGACTAAAGCTTTTTCTCGCATGAAATTTATGATTCCAATGGTTCAGTTTTTATTTGAGCTCAAGATGAACAGCTATAGTGCGATATACCACCAGCATTAAAGAATGCCTTGGGTTTTAGGCGATAATATTTATCTTCTATTTCTTTTGATTGCTCATCATACGGATTGCTTAGCACTTCTTGCAGCTCCTTGGCTAAGGAGTAGTCGCACTCTTCGGCCTGCTGATAGGCAGGGGCAATTAACCACTCTCGCCATGTATATTTTGGATTAGTCAGTTTCATTTTTTTTGATGTCTCTGTTGAATTGCCATTGTTGATGACGCGCTCGCGCCAGCTTTGCAGCCAAGATTGCCATTGCTCATCGATTTGTTGTGAAGTTTGGATGTAGAAGCTCTTTTTTAATGCTGATAAATCATTTGGTATATGAGATAGCTCGCGAAAGAAGATCGTGTAATCCATTTTTGAATTGATCATTAACTGCGATAATTCCTGAAATAGATTGAAGTTGTATTCTTTCAAGCCAAGTTTGGCTGCCCACATTTTTTGGATTTGTTTATCCATGGCTTGTTCAAAGCCATCACGCACTTGGTCAAACTCTTTTAAGGCTTTAGTGTCTTCTTCGAGTAGCGGCCTTAAAGCTTTCCAAAACATATGATAATTTGCTTCCGCCGCGATTGGTTGATTGAAGTATGAAAAGTGTTCACCGCCGCCAGTCCAAGGCTGAAATTTAGGATCAAAGATTTCACAAAATCCAAATGGTCCATAGTCGAGGGTGAAGCCACCCGCGGCGCAATTGTCACTGTTGAAATTGCCTTGGCAGTAACCAACGCGTTGCCAATTGGCTACCAATAAAGTAAGGCGATCACGAAATAGCCGCGCCAACTCCACCAATTGAACTGTAAAAGCAAGGTTTTGATTGATGTCATTTTTGTATTCTCGTTCAATTAAATGCGACACAATCATGCGCAACTCTTCTAATGCTCTTGGATGACTATTGCTGCGAGTGCGACGCGCAAATAATTCTAGTTGACCAACTCGTAAAAAGGATGGTGCTACGCGAGTTGAAATTGCAACCGGATTCTCCACCAAAATATCAGGGTCGGTGGATTGGGAGTCTTGAGAATACCAAGGGCGGGTGATTGTCTCAGATTTAGAAACATAGAGTGTTAACGAGCGAGATGTTGGGACACCTAAAGCATGCATATATTCTTGGGCTAGAAATTCACGCACACTTGAACGTAGTACTGCGCGTCCGTCGGCGCCACGGCAGTAAGGCGTTGGACCACCACCTTTTAATTGCATTTCCCAGCGTTTGCCATTAATGATTCCTTCAAAGATAGATATCGCGCGGCCATCGCCATAACCATTACCAGTACCAAACGGACATTGTTGGTTGTATTCGGTGCCATAAATCGATAGTGCATAACCAGTTGCCCAGCCAACCTGTCGCATAGGCTCACGTGTAGCAGAGAGATCACCAGAAAATAACTGGCGAAATTTTTTATTAAATACCAGCTCGTTACTCAATCCAAGCTCATTAAAAAAAGAGCTGCTATGGGTTACATATTCTGGTTCTAGAAGTGGCGTGGGTGCCACAGGTACGAAATGACCAGAAAAAACTTGGCGGGCAAGGTGATCATCACCATCTGCAGTGGAATCAGGGTCAGTATTTAAGCTATCCATCAGAGAATAATCCGCCAGCTTCTCAAACTCACCGAATGTCGTTACGCAGGGAGCAGCAGATGGTTTAGATGGATGCAACATTCTTCTTGAAAGTGATTTAGGAGGTCCGGCAAGGATCCTCTATGTGATTTAAATAACAGCGTACAAGCAAAAACCTTGCACCCTAGTGAACTTCTCTAGGGTGTTTTCTTCGAGCCCGTTTTGCTGTATTGGGGTCTAAGACTGATCTAGGGATCAACCCACCTTAGTATTCAGCGATTACTCTTCTAATCGCTTTAAGCTCTTTGCTTTCTTGGTGGGTAGAGATGTGCTGTCTTCACATAAAGGATGCGGGAACACGTCGCACCAAACAACAAGATGGAGCCTGCAAGAAGAACGTTCCAAAAGAAAGGAGGGATATCAAAAAGGAGGTAGTGGAGAATCATCCAGCTCACCCATGCTTAAACAGCACTTCTAGATATAGCAATGCACTTCCATTCTGTCTGCTGAAGCCAGCCCCCATTCGGCGAATTAGTGATGGGGCACTGGTTTGGTGTGGGATGCCTGAAGTAGAAGTCCTTTGATTTGAATGCCACCGTATACAGAGAGAAGACCTGTCTCTCATCACTGCTGAGATCTACACCCTATGTGTAAACAAGAGAGAAGAGCACGCTTCAAAGCGATGTCGAGCTCTGAGAGGAAAGCTCTGATCAGGAAAAAAATGAAAGCTGCAGGGCTAGTAGAAGGCAGTGGGGTACCTGGGACAACCTTGTCTTCATACGATCAAGAGCAAGTAAGGGAACTGATCCGAATTACCAGCTGTTTCCCTGAGATGCGTACCGATTAGGGGGGTGAACTCCACCGTTAGCAAGGGGGCAGCCGGTTTGGTCACGACCTTTAACAGGATTTTGGTTCTTTTGTCTGACCAAAATTGACACTGTGCCCCCTTTCCGTCTCCGTTGAATCGTCACTAGGCTGCGCCTGACGCAATCACCAAGACATGGTTCGCTCGTTGACAACCGCTGCAGCGGCAGCAGTTCTGATGTGCACCCCTGCTATGGCATGCAGCAATCAGTCTGAGAAATTGGTTTCACAGTCTCAAGAGAGTGACGTGTATTTCCGGCGCAAGAGCAACCAGCCGCTGGTCAATGAAAAGACCAGCATTGATCCAGAGAACTGCACTCCCAACGCGGATGGAGGCTTCACTTGTGATACCAAGGTGGTTAACCCCGTGAGCCCAGATAACAAATACAGGAACTAAGTGGACAAAAAGCCCTTTTGGGAACCAAGGATGATCTGGCGAGCGGTTGTGATCGATGTAGTGCTGTGCGTGCTCATGCTCACCCTCTCGGTCATGTCTGATGAACAGTTCTGGCGTGTGTTCTATGCATCCGGTTCCCTGCTAGCGATTATTGATGCGATATGGGCATCGCGTGTACTTGATGCTGTAGAGGAAGAGCAGGACTAAACACACACCTGTCGCGACATCCTCGTCTAAGGCACATGGCTAGGCACGTCAAAACCATGAAAAAGGCGCCCTCATCGAGCAGCGCCCTATAACGACAAACTTGTGTGAGGAGTGTCGTGTTTCTATGTTACTCCTCTATTGGGCTCTTAATCAACGAAAAAGAGAGTGTATGAAGAGTGTTCGTTTTTTGTCATCATATTTTGACTGCTAAATCTTCTATAGTTCAATCTAAAGCTGATGAGTTTAAAAATCGACTGAATTGAATAAAGCTGATACGACAGCCTGAAAACAGATAGAATCAGCTAATGTTACTCAACCTTTTTAAATCTTTCGTCAATATTGGATTGATGTCTCAAGCGCTATGAGCGTTTTTGTAAGCGTTATCGCCATAAGAGCAAAGGCGGCTCCAAGTGCCACTGGGGTAGTCGCATGCTTAAACGACTGGTGAGCAGTGCAAGAACTACAAGTAAGAAGAAGAGGGTTTCACCAGGCCAACAACGATTGCCTTGGGCTTGGGATATTCGCCTCAATCAAATGCCAGAAGATTGGCATCAAGTTGCTGTGAAATTTCGTAGAGCCAATGGAATCAGAGATAGTGATCTTCCGTTCAAGTTCTGAGGGTTAGTTGAGGGGGTAATGGTATTGGTTAGAGACAAGAGGTTGATAGCTGATTTTATGGTGCCGAGTAATTATTACCAGGGCTGGCTTTGATCTACTGCACGCCAGCATGAGTATTTGATTTGCAAGACGGTGCCAGGCATTGAATAGTTATTTTTCTATTTTGAGGGGCATTAGGAGGAGAGTTAATAACTGATTCGCCCAATACTCAGCCTTAATTTTTGCGTTCCCAGCCCACCCAACCTTGCACTGGGGAGCCTGGGTGTCCTGTACCTCCGGTACAATGTAATTTGGCACTAGTGTAAGATCCAGTGGGTAAGTAGAATGAATACGATACCTGATATTCCGGCCCGTTATATTGCGCTGCCAACGGCGAACGGCAAGTTGCGCCGGCGGCTGCATCATGAACGCGGATATTCCTGTGTTTAACACTTTCAGATAGCGATTTGATGGTTGGCTTATCCCACGCCTTTTTCTCACTTACTGTTGCTGAGCTATTGCTACCAAAGCGATATTCAATGTTGCCTGAAACGCGCGCATCAAAGGCTTCGTCATGAGAGAGATTGACCCCAAGGGTTAAGCCATTGCTGATCTCATAAGAGAGCTGAGCGAGTACTCCAGAACCATCGGCTTCTCCGACATCACCGCTTTGGTAGTAATAACCAACAGAGGCATTAAGAGCAGGCGTGATCAAATAACCAACATCTAAGCCATAGGTATCTAAAGCACCAGCTTCGTAATGGCTGTTCAGTTTGTGTTCGACATCACCAATAGGCACCAGTGCATATGCATTGAAGTTCCATGTGTCTGATACAGCTTCTAAACCTGCTGCCACCTGTTGGAAGAAGACATCACGCTTGTTAGTAACATTGACGCTGGTATCAACATCACCAGAATTCATCGGCCGGCTGTCATAGCCAGCATTGACGCCGAACATCCAGCTGCGATCACCATTCAGCCAGCGAAAACCAAGTCTGGTTGAGGTGCTGATCGTGGTACCAGCGACGTCAGTATTAACGATGCTGCTTTCACCCTCACGGTCAGAGAAGTTGGCATTGGCTAAGGCATCAATAAACCAAACGCTGTTTTCTCCAACAGCAATCGGCAGGAATGCGCCAATACCAGCTTGATTGGGTGTGCCTGCTCCTTGCAGTGCACCTTGAAAACCCCAGTTGAACTGCACAGCGTCTTTGAGGTTGATCTCCATCACTCCTAGATCTGCTGCACTGCCGTCGTCTTCTTGAGCAGCGACTGGCTGGATTGGAGAACTAGCTAAGGAAAGAGCAGCAGCACCAGTCAGCGATAAGGAGAGACGAAGCGAACGCTGCACTGGGATTAAAAAACCAATTGATTACGCATCTTGATGGTGTTGAACAGCTGCTGCAACTAGGCCATATCAACTGCAGCAAAAGGAATGTTCTTGATGAGCGGCATGCAAATTACTTTTGAGCATTTGCGATAGAGCCATTCATTTGCGTTGAAATAAGCACCGTTCTTGCAAAGGAATCATGTTGCTTTCAGGGCAGGATTCGCAGAGATGCTGCATGTTGCTGCAGCTTGTGCTCTGTGGTTCGCTTCCACTCCTAGGGAGTATTCCTGTAAGAGCGGCTCAGCTTCCAGGACTCACGCCGCTAGCACTCGCATGCTTTCAATCTGGTCAGCTCAACGCATGCCAAGCCGCGTTGCTGCGGGCGGAAGCCCTGCAGAGACGTGCAGGAGCTGAGAGCAACTATCCCTGTCAGACCTTGCTGCTTGGCTTGCAAGCCGATGTGATCATGAGTCAGCTTCGGGCAGGACGTGGTGATGATGCTTTGATCATGCTGGAGGAGGTCAGCAACAGTTGTCGAGGTTTGTGATCTAAGAGAGCAGAACTAGCGATCTCCTGAATTGCTTTTAACCGTCTTTATTGTTGCTCTGGTAACCCTGATCGGCAGTTCAAACATTGACTTGACCCTCATGCGCTTATTGATCAGCCCAGGGTGGATGCAGTACGAGCCTTGCGAACTGATCTTTGGAGACGGGCTTGTCACCTCTGGCCACAGAAAAATTGGAATTCCTATTCTTGGAGATATAGCTAAGAAGACTTAATCCTTCATTTTGTTGCAGACAGTCAGCAGTTCATGCCCAGCTTTTGGAGTAATCACATCTTTTACTGCTGATTAACTAATGACTTAGTTTGTGGATTGTAATTGATCTGTATCAAGGTAATGAACTCGTTCACAACGCCTAATCTAGTAGGCAAGTCGCTCCAAAGAGCCTTGAGTACTTGTCTATTGACTTTCAGTATTGAGCCTCTTGCTTACGATCAGGTCTACGAAAAGCATAACTTTGCTGACCAGTAAAATAAATTAATGATTAACTTGACTTGCTATTGTCAATGCATTCCATGCAAGGCCTTAGAGCTATCCTATTCCTGTCCATATATTGATGCTAGAAACCCTTCTATTGTTGTTTTAGGCTTTTAAGCTTTGCTTTTTTATTTAACCTTATACCTGTGAGGGCTGATGTATTTAAATTTAGCCATTGTGTTTACCGTATAGATGCATTCGCTCGTGTTATCACCTAAGCTCTAGGACACATTTTGGGCTGATAGGCCTGGTGCTCTATGAGTTGCCTATGCAAGTGCAGCCAATGAGAAGCAACCTAGTGCCCAATTTAAAACCGATCTAAAAATCAGTAAGAAGATCAAAACTGCTCATCAATACTAAGAGCTGAATACCTCTGGTCAAAAGATAGCGAGCGCACGCGACTGCTAGCCTAAAGAGATAGCAGAAGCCATGTCAAATATCTCCCAATATTCTAGATGAGATGACCCAGAAGATCGAGATAGTTTGCTCGATGAATGTCTTAAAGCATGCTTGAAAACCCCACTGCATTGGCATAGGGGGTTTTTATAGCTAATGATTAGTCCCTTAATGTTCTGATCTTTCAAGCTTGACCAGCTGATGCTATAATAGTTTATAAGGGCTAAAAACTCTTCCCCTGCCTCCTTCCATTGTCTACACTTGTTGATGCTGGAAGCAGTGATTTATTTGCTGATTTATGTTCAGAGAACTGCTGCTTACGTTGCCTGTTGAGCAAGACATTCTGATTCAAATTGTGTTGGCGTTCGTCGGCCTCTTTGTTTGGCTGTGGGCCGTCGGCAGGGGAGGGAGTTGGGCTTTTGGGGCATTTGTGGTAGCGCTTTGGTTCTTGACAGCGATTGGGCTGATTACCTGGAATTTTTCGGAATAGCAAGCAGCTCAATCCCTCTTATGGATACCAGTCTTGTGGAGAAAACACTGGTCTTTCAATCTGAATGAATAAGCCACAGCTGTTGTATTTCCATGCAAGTGCTGAGTGTGTCGCCGTTTAAGCCTTGTGATCCTTCGCTGCTTGCCACTCGCGTCAACCATGCTTGGCTCGGATTGAGTCGAGTCGTTCCCTTGCGTTTCCTTGGCGCTTTGCGGGGCTGGGCTCAGCAATGAGGCTTTTGTACAAATTCATCTTTGCAACAGCGAGAGCATGAAAAGGCGCTATTGTCGATTTACGCTTGCTTTTGCGATTAATGAATTCTGCACTCTCAAGAAGTTCAGGCCTCAACTGGGCTCAGAAGACATTGGCCACTCTGTTTGCGTCGACTCTCTTTATTTATGGCTTGGATCGCACAGTGCCAGGCGTTCACAACTT
>PVBE010964417.1_pt1 | contig 10090 bp, 8 predicted proteins | sample 1631181 | NCBI WGS metagenome assembly PVBE01 (sample SAMN08397723, study PRJNA350692) | Marine metagenome, whole genome shotgun sequencing project. | isolation source: water | place: Pacific Ocean | collected 2012-04 | reverse complement strand
CCTATTTTCTTCCATGAGCAAACTGGCATGTTTTTTGCTTCGCGACTGGATGTCGTTAATGAAATCCTGCGCGATACGGAAACCTTTTCATCACAAATGTCGAATACGACAACGAAACCTGATCCTGAAACTCTGGAGGCGATGACGGAAATTATGAGTGAAGGTTGGCCTCGTGCTGAGACTATGCTCACTGTCGACCCTCCTCGTCATACCGCCTACCGGAAGCTTGTATCTCGAACGTTCTCGGCGAGAAGAATCATCGCCTTAGAGGATAAAGTTCGAGAAATTGCTGTTGACTTGATTGACGCTTTCCCTGAAAAAGGAACCATCGATTTCCACGCTGATTTCGCTGTTTCGTTCCCGGTCCAAGTCATTCACTTCGCTCTTAATATGGCTCCGGAAGTTCAAGGAAAGATCAAAGGCTGGTCAGATGATGCTGTGGCAGCTATTGGTAATAAATTGACGCATGACGAGTGGATTAAAGCCACGATGGGGCAGTTGGAGAATCAGAAATATTGGTTCTCAGAGTATGAGAAACGTCTGGTTGACCCTCAAGAAGATGTTCTTTCTGACTTGGCCCATGCTGACTTTCCCGACCCTGACTTGCCAGATGGCGAAACAAGAAAACTTGAATTTAATGAGGTTTATAGCATCATCCAGCAATTGATGGTCGCTGGGAATGAAACGACGACGAAATTTCTCAATGAGACAATGCGTATTCTGATTGAGCAACCTCAGTGGTGGGAAGCGTTGGAAAATGATCCGGAAGGGCTTGCATACGGCGTCGTTGAAGAAGGCCTACGTATGTCCTCCCCTAATCAGGGTTTGTTCCGCATTGCCACGAAGGATACTGAAATCCATGGAGTGCAAATTCCCAAAGGTTCAAGAATATGGGTTATATTCGCTGCAGCGAATCGGGATGGTGAAACATTTGAAGATTCTGAATCTTTTGACCCAACTCGAGAGAATCTGAAAGATCATGTCGCCTTTGGAAAGGGACACCATTTCTGTATAGGGGCTCCACTTTCAAGATTAGAAGGTAAGGTCGCATTTGAAGAGCTGGTCAAGCGCATAAAGTTGCCTTCATTTACTGCAAATAACACCTTTGAATATGAACCCAGCTTTGTTCTGCGTGGGTTAGCGTCACTGGAACTTGAAATTGAAAAACGCTAGGGCGTAGCTATGGCGGCAAACGCTAACATTGATTTGGAAAACTATGACCCTATGGATTATATGGTTCAACAGTGCCCATTTGATCATTACGCCGCCCTTAGGGAACAGGGGCCACTTTTCTTTCATAAGCAGTCTGAAACATTTATCGCTTCTCGGATTGATGTGGTAAATCAAATACTTCGGGATACAGAAACGTTCTCATCTGAACAGTCAAATGCTAAAACCCGTTCGGACGATCTTGAGACGCAGAGAGAAGTTGATGAGATCTTAGCGAAAGGATGGCCCAAAGCTGACACGATGCTGACGATCGATCCGCCGTATCAAACTCGCTACCGTAAGTTAATTAGTAAAACGTTTTCTGCTCGAAGGATCGGAGCATACGAAGCTAAAGTTCGGGAAATTGCTATTGACCTGATCAAAGATTTTCCATCTCGCGGGTCGATTAATTTCAGTGAGGTTTTCGCTACGCCGCTGCCTATAAAAGCGATTCACCACATTTTGAACATGGCGCCAGAAGTTGAAAACAAAATCAAGTGGTGGTCTGATGCCAGTATTAACACGCTCGGAGCCAACCCATCGAGGGAAAAGAGATTAGAGACCGCCGAATCTATCGTTGATTGTCAGATGTATTGGTTCTCAGAATACGAGGACAGGATAATGAACCCACAAGACGACATTCTTTCTGAATTGGCTCACGCCGATTTCGACGATCCTGATCTCCACGAAGGCGAAACAAGAAAGCTTGACTTCCCCGAGGTCTATGGAATCATGCGTCAACTTATGGTTGCGGGGAATGAGACAACTACAAAATTTTTGAATGAAACGATGCGTTTATTGATCGAAAATCCAGAATGGTGGGAAGAACTCGAACGTAATTCTGATGGAATTTCATACGGGATCGTTGAAGAAGGGCTACGAACCTCATCGCCTACACAGGGTCTTTTCAGGACGGTAACGAAAGACACAGAGGTGGAAGGGACTTCCGTTCCGAAGGGGTCGCGTGTTTGGGTCGTTTTTGCTGCTGCGAATAGAGACGAACGTGAATTTAGCAGCCCTGAAGAATTTTTACCTGACCGTGAAAATGCGAATAAGCATCTAGCGTTCGGCAAAGGTCATCATTTTTGTATCGGTGCTCCCCTTTCAAGACTGGAGGGAAAAGTGGCATTCGAAGAACTCGGCAAACGAATCAAGTTGCCGAGTTTCAATGTCAAAAACACATTCGAGTATGAACCTAGCTATGTTGTTCGCGGGTTGAGTGCTTTACATATTGACGTGGAGAAGAAAACCTAAGCCTATTGCTCGACATGTGATGATACACGCCTCTTACCCTTGGGTTGTTCCTCCATCGAGCGCGTCTGCAAGACGATTACTCCACCTTTGTTCTAGTTTCTCAACTTGAACTGTGCACAAGTTTTTGACTGAGAAGGTATCGCCATGTGCAAGCCCCATACGAACACAAGGAACTTGGTATTCGCCGGCGAGTTCTTCGACTTCTGGCATGTTTTCTGGATCCACTGCAGCAAGAATTCGGCTGGGAGATTCAGAAAAGAATGAAATATGGTCAGGGATACGAGCTAATGTGCAACCTATCCCGGAATGAATCGCCATCTCAGCAGCACATACTCCGAGTCCTCCGGTTGAAACATCGTGTAATCCAGTAACTAGTTTTCTCGTAACGAGGGCCCGTGTGAGTGCGCATACTCTCTGGTGTAATTCTAAGTCAATAGCGGGTAATGATCCGTTCCGATGCCCTCTGTGAAAAGCCCAAGCACTTCCACATAAACCATTCGCTTCTGGTCCAAACAGCATAATACGGTCACCTTCATTCCATGCTTGGCCGGGTGGCGATTCGTTTAGGTCATCGATTATCCCGATCACTCCCACAATTGGTGTTGGGTCAATGTTTACGCCTTGACTCTCGTTATATAGGGAAACATTCCCACCGACTACGGGAAGGTTGAACGCGTTACAGGCCTCAGCCATACCGTCGACTGCTTCACTTAACTGCCACATGACGACAGGATTTTCTGGATTGCCGAAGTTTAAACAATTCACTAACGCCTGCGGAACTGCTCCTACACACGCTAGATTCAGGACCGCTTCAGCTACGGTCATTGCTGCGCCGATGCGAGGATTAACAGCGCACCACCTGTGGTTTCCGTCAGTTGTGAGGGCTATCCCCCTTCCAGTATTACGACCTGTTGTTGGATGTTTAAGTCGTAGTACGGCTGCGTCGCTTCCGGGACCTACAACGGTATTGAGGAACAGTTGCGAATCATATTGGGAAGTCGCCCATTGTGGACTTATCAGTAGGTCCTTTAGGTCTTCTTCGATTTGTTCGGGTGGGTCAAGCTGTATCGCTTGATCGGCTGCTATTTCATCAATTTGATCGGGTTCAGCCATGGGCCGTTGATACAGCGGGGCGTCTTCATGGAGAGAAGACGCAGGAACTTCTCCTAGCACCTCACCATCAAAATCATCGACAATTCGAAGCGCTCCCGTCGGTGTGACTTTTCCAACAACCGATGACCGTATTTCCCATTTTCGGCATATCGCAAAAACTTGTTCTAGATTGTCTGGCTCTACAATCGCTAGCATACGTTCTTGCGATTCGCTGGTCATGATTTCGAATGGCTCCATGCCTGCTTCTCTTTGTGGGACTGCTGAGACATTAAAGTCCATACCGACTCCACCTCGGGATGCGGTCTCTGATGATGCGCAGGCTAGGCCTGCTCCCCCTAGGTCCTGTATGCCGACAACTAAGCCTTCGTTGAGAAGTTCCAAACAACCCTCGATTAGACGTTTCTCTTCGAAAGGGTCACCTACTTGAACACTTGGCCGTTTTTCTGCGTCTTTTTCTTCATCTCCGAACCCCGCTGATGCAAGGACACTTACTCCACCAATTCCATCTCTTCCAGTAGTGGAGCCAAGAAGTAATGCTAGATTTCCTACTCCGGAAGCTTGACCGAGTACAAGCCTTTCTTTAGGAAGTATTCCTACACAAAGAACATTGACCAGAGGGTTCCCTACATAGGTCTCATCAAACACGATCTCACCGCCGACATTAGGAACACCTACAGAATTGCCGTAGCCGGAAATACCACTAACAACTCCTTCAGCTACCCATCTACTTCGCGCATCATCTAGCGGGCCGAATCGTAAGGGGTCCATAATCGCTATAGGACGAGCGCCCATAGTAAAGATATCCCTGATAATGCCGCCTACACCTGTAGCTGCTCCTTGATATGGCTCGATGTAGCTGGGGTGGTTATGGCTTTCAATACGGAGAGCAATCGCTATCCCATCGCCTACGTCTATCACTCCGGCATTCTCTCCTGGGCCTACTAAGACATTATCTCCTTCTGTGGGAAGACGTTTGAGGTGTATGCGCGATGACTTGTAGGAACAATGTTCACTCCACATAACGGAATACATGGCGAGCTCGAGGTGGTTGGGTTCTCTTCCAAGAATGTCAATTATGCTCGCAAGCTCATCGTCCGTTAGGCCTAATGAGCGGTGTAATGGCTCAGTCATAACGGACCTTTCCCTGACTTCTCGGGTGTTTAGACTGTCGCATGTGCCCCCTGAAGGAAACTTTCTAACAGGACACGACCATCGGTGCTTCCCAGCAGAGGATGGCATGCACGTTCTGGGTGGGGCATTAATCCGACTACGTTTCTTTCTGCATTGCAAATCCCTGCAATGTTCGCCATGGAACCATTTGGGTTGTCTGTGTATGTCAAAATAATCTGATCTTCTTCCTGTAGCTGGGTGAGCGTTTCTTCAGTGCAGGTGAAATTCCCTTCGAAATGGTTTATAGGAATTCGAAGAGTTTGACCTTCATACGCCATATTCGTAAGGACAGAATTTGTGCTTTCAACCCGGAGTTCAACTTCTTTGCAAAGAAATTTAAGTCCGGCGTTCTTCTGGAGTGCACCTGGTAAAAGTCCAGCTTCGGTTAGTACTTGAAATCCGTTGCAGATACCTAAGACGGGGCCGCCGTTGTGGGCGAATTCAATGATTGCTTCCATAGCCGGTGAGAATCGTGCGATCGCTCCGGGTCGAAGGTAATCACCGTGGGCGAATCCTCCTGGTATGACAACTGCATCTACCCCCCGAAGTTCACTATCTGCATGCCATAGCAATGTAGGAGTCGCGCCTAGATCTGCTAGTGCTTCCATGGCATCTTTTTCACAGTTTGATCCGGGAAAAACAACTACGCCAATGCTTGGATTCACCCGGCTACCTGTATTTCAATTACTGCTTCTTCTATGACAGGGTTTGTTAGAAAACGGTCACAGAGTTCGGTAACTATGTTGTTAGCTTCTTCGTCATCTTTAGCTTCGACCTGGAAGCGAATAGATTTCCCCACGCGGACATTGGTGATTCCGGTAAATCCTAGATTCGCCGTCGCTTTTTCTATCGTGGAACCTTGGGGGTCAGCTATTCCTTCACGAAGCTTCACTTCTACGCAGGCGTCATAAACCATTTGATAATGCTGCCACAGCTCAGTGGGTAAAGGGAGTATCCTGCCGCCGAGATTTTGATTTTCTGGTCTTTACGCTTCGAGATACGCCCTCACGCGCTGCTGTAGATGCCTGACTCTGATTTCCTGATAATTTCCAAGAGTTTGTCCGCTTTTGAAACTGGATTTGAATCCACGTGTTTGTGCCGCAAGATTGGCAGTGTCTTGATCATAAACTCGTCCTAGAGGGCCAACTCCTTCAGCTTGCGAATAGCTTTCATCTATCCCTAATTCAATGACTTCTGGAGGAGGAGGTGCTTGCCCCTCTGGAGGTCGGGGCCTCATGAAAAGGAGGTCGAAGTAACTGAAGTCGGGGCTAGAGGGGTCTGGACGGAAGCGATAAACCATTGGAAGGGATAAACCTGGGAAGAAAAAGGCATTTGGGAATAGGTAGTACTCAATGGAGTCGAGAGTTATTGACTCGCTCAGATCCGAGAAGTCATGCCCGTATCGTTCGCCCATAGTCTTTTGTACATGTTTCGCGTAGTAATCTCGGGCCCGGACTCCCGGCGGAAGCTTAAGGTCTCCTTCTCCAAGAGTACGACCACTGATCCTTGCGAGAAGCTCATCTTCTGTTCGTGGATCTTGCCGAAGAGGACTATTTAAACCGCGAGTATGGATGAATCGGGATACGTTTTGTCCAAAAACGTCATATTGCGTTGTGACCTCATCTCCGAGTTGTCCTGTTGCGTGGGTTTCTCGAACGTGGTACGCCTCAATGAATGCTTCAGCTGCTGCTTTCCAATTACATGGAAGGTGCTTACGAATATGTGTTTCTATGTATCTTTCCTTTAAGCCCCAGTCTTTCCAGTGTTGTGGAAGTACCCCTAAATATTCATGAAGAGGTTCCGCTTCCCGGTCAAAATTGACAAAAACAAAGCCTTCCCAAACGTCAACAGGCATTTCGGGAAGTCGGTGAGAATCAGCGGAGACATGTGGGAAATCCCATGCTTGCGGAAGGTCCACCAGTTGTCCTTCAAGAGACCATGTCCATCCGTGGAACGGACATCGGAGTTCTTTACTGAAACCACAGGTCCCCGGTTGTTTCAACTGTGTTCCGCGGTGCATGCATGCATTGAAATATGCTTTGATTTCCCCATTCTCGGTTCGAACGATAAGAGAAGATAGATCTCCGATGTCGTAGACAAAATAATCTCCGGGTTCGGGAATATGATCCACGTGGCAAGCCCACTGCCAGACCTTAGACCATAACTTCTGATACTCAGCTTGAGCGAAATCAGGAGAAAAGTAGCTGTCAAATGATATATCTTCATCGCCAAGAAACTCATATGACTCTTCAAGGAGTGGAGGCGGAGGTGGTGTGGGATCTCGGAGAAGTTCATCGCGCAAAGAAGGCCCTTGCTCTCTTGCCTCACCCGGTTTTAATTTCTTATCTTGCGTTCCCATGAGGGTTAATACTAAAAGGTTTTGTGATAATCGACCATTTTGGGTGTGAATCTTTCATCATCAGCTACAAGCTGTGACCTGCTCCTGGCCACTCTGCAAGAAGTTGTCCCGTGATGCGTTCATATCCTTCCTGATACCTTTTTGAACTCTCGGAGATCACGTCGGGTGGTAGCTCAGGAGGTGGCGGGGCTTTATCCCAACTAAGACCATCAAGGTAATCGCGGACTGGTTGCTTATCGAATGAAGGTGGAGTTGTTCCTGGCTGCCAGTCAGCTTCAGGCCAGAATCGGGATGAGTCTGGTGTGAGCATTTCGTCGGCAATGACTAGTTCGCCATCGACATAGCCCATTTCAAATTTTGTATCGGCGATGATGATACCCCGTTCGAGTGCATGAGATGCACCAGCTTTGTAGAGCTCAATGGATTTCTGCCGGACTTCTTCCGCTAATTCAGGCCCTATAATTTCTTCAGCTTGTTCATATGAAATATTCTCATCATGTAAGCCATCTTCTGCTTTCGTTGAAGGAGTGAAGACAGGTTCAGGTAGTTGATCTGATTCTTGGAGGCCGTCTGGAAGTGGCATACCGTTCATGGTTCCGTCTAAGAGATATTGTTTCCAGGCAGAACCTGTGATGTAGCCGCGAACAATACATTCAATAGGGAGCATTTCTGCTTTACGGACGAGCATAGATCGTCCTTCTATCTCAGGGACCTGAGCTGCTGGAGGAAAATCATCGATATTTGTTGAGATGAGGTGTGATGGCATCGTTTGAGATAGGTGTTGGAACCAGAAAGAAGACATGGCCATGAGAACTCTTCCTTTGTTTGGTACGGTTTGGTTCATGACGACATCAAAGGCTGAAATCCGATCGCTGGTGACCATAAGGTAATTGCCATTATCGGCATCGTAGATGTCTCGGACTTTCCCAGAATATACATGTGGGAGATCGAGTTCGTAAGCTGGGGGACGTGTCATAGAAGCCTCGCTAAATAATTGTTTGGGGTTTATATGATTTTGATTCGGGGTGTCGCTCAATGACTTGCTGTACGTTCTTTTCGACCTCTTGGATTTGTTGACCTGTTCTTCCTATCTCTGAGGTTGCGATTGCGTTCTTTACTTCGTCGAGACTGAGGGGAATTTCAGAGTCGTCAGCTATCCGTTGCAGGAGCGTATTTTCTCCTCCGTCGTTGTCTCTGAGGTCGAGTGCGGCAGAAACAGCGTGGGCTTTGATGGCTTCATGGGCTTCTTCTCGGCCCATTCCGGCCTGAGTGGCAGCTGTAAGAAGACGTGTGGTACTCAAGAAAGGTAAATAATGGTTGAGTTCGCGTTCGATAACTTTTGTATACGCTCCAAAGTCTTCTAATACAGACAAAAGTGTTTGGAGGAGTCCGTCGATAGCAAGAAATGCGTCGGGAAGGGCCACCCTTCTGACTACGGAACAACTTACGTCACCTTCGTTCCATTGATCTCCAACGAGTGATGTCACCATCGTCAAATATCCTTGGAGCACGTGAGATAACCCGGAGATACGCTCACAGGAACGCATATTCATTTTGTGGGGCATTGCTGATGAACCAACTTGCCCGTCTTGGAATCCTTCTGTAACTAGGTCATGGCCTGCCATAAGTCGAAGCGTTTTCGCTAGGTTGGCTGGGGCGCTAGAGAGTTGAACAAGGCCACTAATGACATTGAAGTCAAGAGAACGTGGGTAGACCTGACCGACACTGGAGAAGGTGTTGTTAAATCCGAGATGATTTTGGATCTGCTGTTCAAGTTGTTCTACTTGCTCGGGGCCTCCGAGCAGATCTACCAGATCCTGTTGCGTTCCAACGGGTCCTTTGATCCCTCTTAGCGGATACGTTGCGAGTATTTGTTCGAGATTTGTGAAGGCATAGATCATTTCTTCCGCTGTTGTGGCAAACCTCTTCCCTAACGTTGTTACTTGCGCGGCAACGTTATGTGTTCTCCCCGTTACCGGTGTTTCGGCGTAAGTTCTCGCGTTTTCAGAAAGCAGACGAAGGGCTGCTGCTGCCTGACAACATATGAGTTCCAAAGCTTGACGTATCTGGAGTTGCTCTACGTTTTCTGTAAGGTCACGAGATGTCATTCCTTTGTGGATGTGTTCGTGTCCCGCAAGGTCACAGAATTCTTCAATTCTGGCTTTTACATCATGTTTAACGATGCGTTCCCTGTCGTTTATAGATTGGAGATCAACATGGTCAACAACCTTCCTATAATCTTCGATCACTCCGTCAGGTATTTGCTGTCCAAGATCTTTCTGGGCTTGGAGAACAGCTAGCCAAAGTTCGCGTTCGAGAATGATTTTGTTTGTCGCATCCCAAATTTCCACCATTTCTTTACTGGCGTAGCGTGCGGCTAGAACATTCGGAAATTTCACTTATTTGCCATTTCTTTTTTGTAGTCGGATAGCTTCGCAGCAAGTGATTTGTCTGTGATGCCGAGCATTTGAACCACTAGAAGGGCCGCATTCTGGGATCCATCGATTGCCACAGTAGCGACGGGAACTCCTTTAGGCATTTGCACTGTTGCATACAGCGCGTCTTGACCGTTCAGAGCTCCTCCAGACATCGGAACTCCAACGACAGGAAGCGTTGTGTGGGCAGCTACTACTCCCGCTAGATGTGCTGCCATACCAGCTCCACAGATGAACGCCACATACCCGTTTTCTCGAGCTGATGACACAAGTTCAACTACCTGTTCCGGATTTCGGTGGGCAGATAAAACACGCCAATCGTATTCGATCCCGAATTCCTCGAGTGTTTCTTTTGCTTTTTGCATTTTGGATTCGTCTGATGTCGAACCCATCAGGATTCCAACTTTCATATCTAGTTCCTTTTCGTAGGTTTTGTTGATGACCTGGTACCAATCCCCATAATACGCGTCATTTAAATCCCCTCTGCGATGTCTTGCCTTTTATGCAGACCCTCCCAATGAATTTTCTCTGCACCTGTGTACGCGTTTTG
>PVBE011848493.1_pt1 | contig 10091 bp, 8 predicted proteins | sample 1631181 | NCBI WGS metagenome assembly PVBE01 (sample SAMN08397723, study PRJNA350692) | Marine metagenome, whole genome shotgun sequencing project. | isolation source: water | place: Pacific Ocean | collected 2012-04 | reverse complement strand
TTTTGTTTATTATTGAATATCCTGGGAAATTGTTTTGCAATTTCCGGGACACAGAAAATTTCTTTGAAATTTTCTCGTGTTTTTTATTATAATCTTTTTTAATTATTGAATTTTTTTTATTGAATCTTTTAATCATTGCACTTATTTCCTTTTTTATTTCTTTAATTATTATCGGATGAGTTATATCGTTCAATTTTTTCAGTTTCTTAGAATCATTGAAAACAATTTTCTTCAACTGATTCCTATTTATCGTACCAAACTCTTTTTTTATTTTGTTCCTAATAGATTTATCCTTATTGTAAATTCCATGATATAATTTATCGGCATTAATTACTTTAAAGCCATATTTACCAAACATATTTGCAACAGTTGTTTTTCCTGAACCAAAACTTCCTGTTATTCCGATTATCATTTTACTACAAAACCTTCTCAAAAACAAACTCTTTGATTTCTTTTGGCCATGTTTTTTTAATATCTTTCTTGTATTTATGGACAGCATCAATAAAATCCTGCCTTATATCTTCTTTCCCTTCAATCATCTCAACAATCTCTTTTTTTGCAAATATTGGAACACGCTTGAGGTTCCATGCCTGTATTTTTAGTTTTTCTTTTTCTTCATCCCTGTCTGCAGCTGATTTTTCTTCTGCTTTTTTCCATTCATCAGCATAATTGAATTCAAAATCCTCCTTTTTTATGCCTTTTTTAGCTCCTATCTTAGTCAAAATATTCTTGTGCATCCTTCTTAGGAATTCCACACGATCTTCAATCTTTAAAATATCTGTTATTCCCTGAGCGATTAAGTTGAATGCAAAAGGGCTTGGTATAGTGGTAGTTATTTCTTTAATTTTAATGTTTTTCTTTTCTATGCCTTCAATCACTTTTTTAGCATTGTTTATATCCATCAAATCTTCAAGAACCTCTCTTCTGGCTTCCTTTAATATGGAAAAATCCGGAGAAATTCTTTTTACTGCATTGATTAGGATTTGAGAGCTGACTGTCTGCCTTCCTACGCGTTTTTTATGGCCTTTATACACCCTTAAGATCATCAAAGCTCTCATTGCGCAATGTCTAAAACGCCTTTTCAATATCTCTGTACGGTCAATTGCCATGTTCAATAATTTTTCAAAATCCTTTGGTTTTATTAACTTAAAAGCATGCATCACATTAATCGCTTTTTCAGAAGCGACATAAAAACCATTGTCATTGATTCCTATTTCAACATCGCGATGCTGTGTTCTTGAGATTGCAAATGCAACTGCACGGCTTAGGCAATCATTTACTCTTCTTCCAAACAGCGTATGGAATATTGTATGTTTAACACCTTGTTCATTTGTGTAATGCTCTACTATAATCCTGCTATTTGAAGGTATTTCAGCGTAATTAAACTGCTCAAAAAAATAATTGTAGATGGATTTAGCAGCGTTTTTGTCAACATAGACATAATCATTGATGAAATCAATAATCTCTTTCCTGCTTTTTCCTAAACAAAATTTTTCATTGATTAATTTCCTGAACCTTCCAATTTCCAGAGCTAAATCAAAGCTTAATGGCAGCATCTCTGAAAACCATGCAGGAACATTTGGAGGCCTTACTACAGAGGCATTTACTTGAGCAGTCATTCCCCTGGAAAATTTAAACATATAAGTCTGTCCTCCCAGTACAAAAACGTCTCCGGGCTTTAGCCTTTCAAGGAAAGCTTCTTCTATGGTTCCAACTACATGGTCTCCAACTTTGACTATAACAGAGGTTTCATCCGGAATTGTTCCTATGTTGGTCATGTAAAGAACTCTGGCTAATTTACCTCTTTTTCCAATCATTCCTGTCTCTTTATCATGCCATATTTTAGCGTAGATATGCCTGTCTTCTAAGCTGGTATAATTTCCAGCTAAATATTCAATCACTTCATTGAAATCTTTTCTTTGAAGTTGGTTGTAACAGTAAGAGCTTTTTATTAATTTAAATAAATCATTGATATGGATTATTTCCTGTATAGCTATACCATAGATCTGCTGGGCTAAGACATCTAATGCATTAGTTGGTATGTGGATTTTATCCATCTTCTTTTCAATAGCGCTTTTAAGAATAACTGAGCATTCCACTAAATCATCCCTGTCTAAAACAATGATTCTTCCTTTTGTAACCTCATGAAATCTGTGGCCAGACCTTCCAATTCTTTGTAAAGCTCTGGCAACTGATTTAGGTGATGATAGGCATATTACTAAATCTATAAAGCCAATATCGATTCCTAATTCTAATGATGTTGAGCAGACAACAACCCTTACCTTGCCTTCCCTTAACCTGTTTTCCAGATTATGCCTATGGTCTTTGCTTAAGCTTCCGTGATGCGCTCCTATGCCTTTAACTTGGTCTGATTCCTCTTCAGTTTCATTATAGAATTTAGGAAATTTTTCTTTTAGGTTGTGAACAACTCTTTCAGTAGCAGATCTTGTATTTGTGAATATTAAAGTTGTTTTGTGCTCCTGGATTAAATTATGCATCAAGTCATACATTGCAGTGTGCATGTTCCCATGATGAGTGTCTATTAAATCCGGAACAGGACTTAAAACTTTTATGTCTAATTTTTTAATAAACTGAACATCTACTATTTTGCAGGGTCTTTCTTGATTTGCGCTTGAGGATTTTTCGTTAATTTCATAACCTACAAGATATTTAGCAATTTCTTCTAATGGTGCTATAGTAGCGCTTAGGCCTATACGCGTCATAGCAGGGCTTAGTTTCTGCAATCTTTCCAAACTTAATGATAAATGAGTGCCACGTTTATTTTCAGCCAATGCATGCACTTCATCGACAATGCACCACTGAACATCTTTTAATAGATCTATGAATTTGAATGATGACAAGACAATTGCTAAACTTTCCGGAGTTGTGATTAAGATATGGGGTGGTTTTTTCAGCATCTTTGATTTTTCTGATGGTGTTGTATCTCCTGTTCTTGATGCAACCCTGATACCAAACTTTTTTCCTGATAATTCTTCCATTTGTTTCAATGGCCCTACTAAGTTGACTTTAATATCTTCAGAAAGTGCTCTTAAAGGACTTATATAGACACAATAAATCTTATCTTCTAAAATTCCTTTCTCGCTGGAATCAATCAATTCATTTAATATCGAAAGAAAACCAGTCAAAGTTTTAGTAGCTCCAGTAGGGGCCGAAATTAAAATATTATTTCTGCTATGTATTTCCATAACCCCATAAAGCTGCGGCAAAGAATATTCCTTAAACCTTGTAAAAAACCATTTTTTGACTATAGGATTGAGTATATGGTTTATCTGCTCTGGTTTGTATGGTTTTTCCATATATTTCAACATAATAATCATTGCTCGTATTCTTCGAATAGGCGGCTATTATTTTCTATATTGCAAATATATAACAATAAGTTAATTGCTCACTATGAGAATAATAGTAGGTATAAAAAAGTTGTGTTGGGTTTTTTGGTGCCGTTTAAGAATATAGATAATCACAAAACATACAAAACCTTTATAAACCAATTTCTATTTCCATGTTTAGTGCTAACAAAGTTAGCCATTCTATTGCCGCAAGGCAAGAAGAACATTAATCAAAATAAAAATGCCAACAATATATGACTCTAATCCATCTGAGCTAATTGAAAAAGCTTCAGAGGAATTGAAAAGATTAGAATCAATAAAAGCGCCTGATTGGGCATTATTTGTTAAGACAGGTGTACATAAAGAAAGGCCTCCATCTGCAAAGGACTGGTGGTATGTAAGAACAGCCTCTGTTTTAAGGCAAATTTACAGATTTGGTCCAATTGGAGTTTCTAAGTTAAGAATAAAGTACGGCGGCAAGAAAAATCGCGGTGTAAAAAAAGAACATTTCTACAAAGGCTCAGGCAGCATAATAAGAAAAATTATCCAGCAGCTTGAGAAAGAGGGTTTTGTAAAAAAAGATATTAAAAGTATAAGGAAGGGAAGATTAATAACAGCCCAAGGCAAGAAGTTTTTGGATAGTATTGCGGGAAAAATTTCCAAAGTCACAGTTAAAGAAGTCCCAAAAACAAAAGAAAAACCAGCAGATAAAGAAGTAAAACAAGAAAAGAAAGATGAAACCAAGAAAGAAACAAAACAGGAAAATAAAGCTGAGCAAAAAAAAGAAAAGCCTGTTGCTAAAGCTAAAGAAACAACACAAAAAGAAGCTCCAACAGACAATTCCAATAAAAAATAATGCTTATTAATAATAAAAAAATAAAGAATCAATGAAAAATAAAATAACAAAATGGACGAGTTAGAAGAAATAAAAAAAAGAAAACTTGAGGAATTGAAAAAAGCTCAATTAGGTCAGTTACAGCAGCAAGCTAATGAAGAAGAGCAGTTAAAGCAACAAATTCAGCAATTAGAGTTAATGGTTAAGCAGGCTTTAACAAAAGAAGCATTGCAAAGATATGGAAATTTAAAGTCAGCTTTTCCTGAGAGAGCTGTCCAGTTGTTGGTGATATTAGCGAATGCAATCCAGTCAGGACAAATAAATAAAATTGATGATAACACATTAAAGGAAATTTTGAAAAAATTAAGCCCTGAAAAAAAGCATATTAAGATTAAGAGAGTATAAAACCAACGAAGTTGGTGCCAAAAATTTACGGAGGAAATTTTTAAACATGTCACGATACAAACACCCAAGCAGGAAAAAAAGACTTGCAAAAAAACATAAGCTAACTAAATGGGCACCTTTTTGGACAGTGCCTAAAATATATGGCAAGACCAGAAGAATCCATCCTGGCAGGCATACTAAAATTAAGAGAAATTGGAGACGTACAAAAACTAAGGCTTAAGTAATAAAATGGCTAAGAAAGAAGAAAAACCAAAAACAGTACTGGAAAGAGCTTATAATGTGCCTTTAAGGAAGGAATTCCAGAAAGTGGCTAAATGGAGAAGGGCAGAAAAGGCTGTAACAGGTTTGCGTAAATTCATAGCCAAGCACATAAAATCTGAAAATGTTCTTTTAGGAAAATATGTTAACAAGGAATTGTGGAAAAACGGCATCAAAAATCCACCGCATCATGTTAAGGTTACTGCACAAAAAGATGATAAGGGAAAAGTCACTGTAGAGCTTACAGAATTACCATCAGAAGCAAAAAGAGAGATTGAAAAGGAAAAAGGATTAAAGAAAACAAAAGAAGAGAAAGAAACAAAGAAAAAGGAAGAAGCCAAAAAAGCAGAGGAGGCTAAAAAGAAAGAAGAGAAAGCTCCAGAAACAAAACAAGAAAAGGCAAAAGAAGAGGAAAAAAAGGAAATAAAGGAGCTGAAAAAAGAGCTTCCAAAGCAGCAAGTACCAAAACCAGTAGCAGCACCAAAACAGGTTGAGCAAAGAGCAACTGCCCCAAAAGGACAATAAAGAAAAATTAAATTAGTGAAGAAGAATTATACAAATTCAAGAAATTTGTGAAAATTACAATTAATGAAAACTACTGGTCTAACTTCGTAATTTTCTTGACTATAACTCATTATTGTAGTTGTATATTTATTTAGATAAGATGAAGGTAATTCAACTGTAGCACAGTATACATGAGCTCCATCAACTGTTGGATCCTGTTCACCTGTTTTTCTAATTCCAACTAGTTTAGGAATACCATCATAACCAGGGTTTCTTATCCAATCCAATGTGGTTTTTAGAGAATTTGGACCATTAGTTTTTAGAATTGATTCAAGAGTATGCTCTTCAGTAGAACTCATCATACCTTTAGCTTCATTCGAAATCGGAAGAACTTCAACCATAACCTTTGGAGGATTAACCATTTTTAATGAAATTAGCAACTAATATTTAAACCTTTTGGAGAGATTTACTAGAAAGTAGTAAATTCAATTCTTTATGTGCAAACTTTACCAAACCACAACAATTAAATACCCAACCACCTTCTACAAACACTAAGAAAAAGAGATTATATTGGGCTTTATTGATTCGTTGAATTTATGTTCAAGGCCCGTCACGAGAGTACCCATGGGAGCTGTCGCTAAATGCAAGCGATGAACCTGGGGGTTAGTGTTACGGGCTACATTACCTTTAATAAGCCCAAAAGAGCATTAGAACAAGCTTTTAGACTTAAAATTCATTATTATCACTTTGTTTTGCTTATTAAGAGAAATTAAGCAGAAATAGGTCAAATTAGGTTAATTAGAAATAAGATAAAGGCTTGTTCTAAATAAGAATTATTGTTGGAGGATGATTAATATGGGAAAAATTAGCCCTGTTGCAGCTAAGTATATAATTCATGCTACAATAGATATTGATGGAGTAGTTGACAGGCCTGATGTTATAGGCGCAATATTTGGCCAAACAGAAGGACTTTTAGGCTCTGATTTAGAGCTAAGAGAGTTGCAAAGGTCCGGAAGAATAGGCAGGATAGAAGTAAATACAGATACAAGATCAGGGAAAACTCAGGGTAGTATAGATATACCCTCTTCTCTTGATAAGGCAGAAACATCAATAATAGCCGCTGCCTTAGAAATAATTCAAAGAATAGGTCCCTGTACAGCTAAGATACAAACAAAGAGTATAGAGGATGTCAGGGTTAGCAAGAGAAGCTTTGTTATAGAGAGGGCCAAAGAACTGTTAAGGAATCTTATGAGTAGCTCAATGCCAGACTCCCAGGAATTAGCAGATGAAGTAGCTTATTCTGTCAGAGTCATGGAAGTGCAGGAATATGGTAAAGAGAGATTACCAGCAGGACCTGCTATAGATGATAGTGATGAAATAATTGTTGTAGAAGGCCGTGCAGATGTATTAAATTTGCTGAAGCATGCCTTTAAGAATGTGATTGCAATGAATGGGACTTCTGTTCCGGAAACAATAGTTGATTTATGCAAAAAGAAAGTTGTTACAGTGTTTGTGGATGGTGACAGAGGGGGTAACTTAATTATCAAGGAGATATCATCTCTTACAGATATTGATTTTGTTACAAAGGCTCCTGACGGAAAGGAAGTTGAGGAAATTACAAAAAAGGAAATACACAAAGCATTAAGGAGCAGGGTTTCAGGAGAGCAGGCAAAACTTGAGTTTGCCAAAGAAGAAACACAGCCTTCACATTTTGGGAAAAGGTCCCAGTTTTTTAAACCAGTGGCAAGGCCAAGTGTAAGACCAACTCAATTTAGCAGAAAGCCTCTTGCAAGCCAGGAGCAAAAACAAAAATTTAAGGAGATGCTAGAGAATTTGATAGGAACTAGAGGAGCTCAGGTTTTAGATCAAAAATTAACTACTCTTGGAAAAGTTCCTATAAGCGAATTGGCAACAACAATAAAGAGCCTTAATAATGCATATGCAGTAATATTTGACGGCATTGTTGACAGGGATATTGCAAAAGCTGCAGAAATCGCAAATGTAAAATTCCTTGTAGGCATGGACTCAAAAATAAGGCCAAATGAAACAAGAGTTTCAGTGCTGACTGTTAAGGAGATTTAAATTTAAGATAATCTTTTCTTATTTTTTCTTTTTAAAAATCCCATCACCACCCCGAAGTATTTACACTTCTTTTTATATTGAAATGAGAATTTTCTAATTAGTGCATGGATTTAGGTAGAGTCAAATATATTATTCAAAATGGTTGAACTCAAGAGAGCATTGGGTTTTGGGACAATACTAAGCCTTGCAATTGCTTCTATAATGGGCACTGGCATGTTTTTTGGAGCTGCTATTGGTGCAACTTATTCTGGCAATGCATCCATTTTATCGTGGGTTATAATTTCAATTGTTGCTGTTTACATAAGCACGTTTTTTGGAGAGCTTGTAGCAATGTTTCCAAAAGCAGGTGGTGTTTATGAGTTTTCATAGCACGCCTATAACAGATTCACTTCTTTTTTGATGGGCTGGTTAGCATGGCTTGTCGGAAACTTGACAACTGCATTGCTTATCGTAGCTGCTATGGACTACTTAATTCCAGATCCATCCAGATTTGTCCTAAAGATGGTGATAAGTGCAATTTTAATCATAATCCTTAATGTTATTGCATTTTATGGTATCGAAGCTAGTGGTTTTGTTGTTGTGATTTTAGCAACATTGTCAATTAGCTTAATACTGTCAGTAATTTTCCCAGGCATTTTCATTATGGATATAAGCAATTTAACTCCGTTTTTTGCTTTTGGTACAATACCCCTGTTCATAACAATATTTTTTATAGCAGAATCTTTTTTCGGATGGGAATCAGCAACTTACCTGTCTGAAGAAACTATAAATCCTGAAAGGACAATCCCAAAAGCACTTGTTTTAGGGACTATAATCGTAGGGACTTTAGCAACATTAATCTCTCTGGTTTCTTTAGGAGTTATACCCTGGAGAATTTTAACTACAGCCACTGCTCCATTGTCATTGGTTTTTGAGCGCATTTATGGAGCTTTTGGACATTTTTTGAACTACGGGGTTTTCATCGCCTTGATTGGATCAGCTACTTCTGGTGTAATTACCATGCCAAGGCTTATTCTTGCTTTAGCCCGCGATAAGCTATTTATTTCCCAGTTAAGTGAAGTTCATCCAAAATATAAAACACCATACAAAGCTATTTTATTCCAGACCATAATAAGCCTGATTATTCTGGGCATGGCTTTTGGAAAGTACAAAACACTCCTTAGTTTGTTGTTGCCGTTGGGCTTAATAATGTACATATTTGTTATATTAGCCATACCAGTACTAAGGCGTAAATTTCCGGATCTAAAAAGAACCTTCAAAGCCCCTTTTGCAAATATCGGCTCTATTTTAGTGATTTTATTTTTGGCTTCATTAATATTTTTGTGGCTCAAAGAGGATGCAATAGCATGGCAAATATTGAAACTTGGCTTGTCATTTGTTGCTGTTGGGATTCCAATTTATCTTCTGCTTGAGATGTATTATGATCCTGATTTTATTGTAAAAGTTAATGATTTATTGGCTTATTTCACACTGCTTACAGAAAGATTTATACTTCCAAAAAACGTCAGAAAAGAAATACTTACTTTGCTTGGGAATATAAAAAACAAGACAGTCCTGGAATTCGGATGTTCTGTTGGCACACTAACATTGCATTTGGCAGAACATGTAAAACCCACTGGCAAGGTTTATGCAACCGACCTCTCAGAAAAGGATTTGGTAATTACAAAAAAGAGGATGATAAAGAGAGGCCATGAGCATGTTATTGTTATTCATGACGAGCACCAGGTCAATCGCGTTCATCCAGATATTCCTTATGTTGATGCTATAGTAAGCATAGGGATGATGGGTTACCTGCAGGATGTAAAAAAAGTGCTTAGGGAAATGAGAGAATTGATGCCCCATGGCGGAAAGATAGTTTTTGTGGATTATGCTGATTTTTTTAAAGTAATACCAAACGTTGCATGGCTGAGCAGTGATGCAACAATTGAAAAGATTTTCAGGGAAGTTGGTTTTTCTGTTTTTGTCACAAGAAAAAAAGGTTTATTCTGGAATTATGTATATGTTTATGGGATTAAGTTTAGGAAAGATATACCTTATGTTTAGATAATACTTAATATCAATACAATTGATAAAAATAAAGTTAATTAAAAAATTATATTGTTGAAACAAATTTGTTCTATGCTATTTGTTCTCCAGTAATTGTATAAAATTTATCTTCATTTATATCATAAACCTCAATCCTGTGAGTCTTGTCATTCCAAAATAGCATTGCTTTTTCATGTTCTTCTACATCCTTTGCGTAATCTCTTATACTTTCATATGTTTCATTGCTGAATGATATATACGGAGGATCGATACCTCCAGTTATTGTGGCTTTCCCAATTACATGTAATTTGGAGGTTGGACTCGTGGTTCCAATACCGACATTACCATTACTATTATCAAAAGCTATTAATTGCTGTCTGGGGGCGTTTCCGTCGGTACGGGCTGACAAAATTAATTTGTTATTTTCCAAAACCAAGGAATTCCATCTCTCGTTGTGGGGTCCATCTGTGTCCAATAAGAAAATACCTGGCTGATTGTTTTGGACTATGAAGTAACCTTCACCAGCACTACTTTTCATGTGGGTAACATGCCCGTTTATAGCTGCTTCTGAGAAACCATGTATTCCCGGCGTCGTCGTCCCGATGCCGACATTACCGTCTCCTCTTATTACCATA
>PVBE010082093.1_pt1 | contig 10091 bp, 6 predicted proteins | sample 1631181 | NCBI WGS metagenome assembly PVBE01 (sample SAMN08397723, study PRJNA350692) | Marine metagenome, whole genome shotgun sequencing project. | isolation source: water | place: Pacific Ocean | collected 2012-04 | reverse complement strand
CTGCTCGACCCGGGCGAGGTGCTCGTTGGCCGAGCGGACCTCCTTGTCGACCAGGGCCACCACCTCGGGCTTGGCGGCCAGGTCGGCGTAGCTGGTGTACGGGATGCTCCGCCGGCTCGCCCAGTCGCCCACTGCGTCGTAGTCGATCTGCACCAGGGCGCTGATGAACTTGCGGGCGTCTCCGACCGCCACCGCCTCCTTGATGTAGGGGCTGGTCTTCAGGGCGTTTTCGATCTTCTCGGGCGACAGGTTCTTGCCGCCCGCGGTGATGATGATCTCCTTCTTGCGCCCGGTGATGGTCAGGTAGCCCTGCCCGTCGAGCTTCCCCACGTCGCCGGTGTGCAGCCAGCCGTCGGCGTCGATGGTCGCCGCGGTGGCCTCGGGGTTGTGCAGGTAGCCGCAGAACACGTGGGGGCCGCGCACCAGGATCTCGCCGTCCTCGGCGATGCGCTGCTCGGTGCCCTGTATGGGGATGCCCACCGATCCCAGCCGCATAGCCGACGGCAGGTTCATGTGGCTGACCCCGCCGCACTCGGTCTGGCCGTAGCCCTCGAGCAGGGGCACCCCGATGCCCTGAAAGAAGCGGATGATCTCCTCGGACAGCGGCGCCGCGCCCGTCACCGGCAGGCGGCAGCGGCGCAGGCCCAGCCGCTCCTGCAGCGGCCGGAAGACCAGCAGATCGCCGAGGGCCCAGGTGACCCGATCCGTCAGGCGCCCGCTGCCTGAGCTGCGACGGTCGGCGATGGCGCGCCCGCGCCTGACGAACCCGTCGAACAGCGTTCGCTTCAGCCAGGAGCTGTCCTTCATCTTCAGCGTGATGGAGGCGTGCATCTTCTCCCAGATGCGGGGCACCCCCAGGAAGACCGTGGGCGACACCTCGATGAGGTCCTCGCGTACCGTCTCGATGGACTCGCCGAAGTGCACGACGCCGCCTGCTAGCAGCGGCAGGAACAGGGTGAAGATCTTCTCGGCCACGTGGCAGAGCGGCAGGTACGACAGCACCTGGTCGTCGCCGGTCACGCCCAAGGCCCGGATCATCTCGGCTGCGGTGACAAGGGCGTTCTCGCTGGACAGCAGCGCGCCCTTGGGCGGCCCGGTGGTCCCCGACGTGTAGACCACCATGGTCGGCACCGTGGGGTCCCGGCTGTCGATCTGCTCGCCGACCCAGCCCGGCCGGTCCTGGCGCAGGCGCTCGCCCTGCTCCACCAGCTCAGCCCAGGAGATGAGCCGCTCGTCGGTGTAGCCGCGGGTGCCGCGGGGATCGAACACGACCACGCGCTCGACCGACTGGGTGTCGTCGGCGATGGCCACCGCCTTGTCGACCTGCTCCTGGTCCTCGCAGAACAGCAGCCGGCTCCTGGAGTGGCCCACGACGTAGGCGACGTCCTCGGGAGGGTTGGTCTGGTAGACGCCCACGCTGCGTGCGCCCAGCGCCTGGGCGGCCAGATCGGCGTACACCCACTCCGGCCGGTTGTCCGACAGGATCGCCACGTGGTCGCCGGCCTCGATGCCCAGATCGGCCATTGCGTGGGCCGCGCGTTCGACCTCCCGGTAGTAGGCCGACCAGCTGATCTCCTGCCAGATCCCCAGGTCCTTGTCGCGCATGGCGACCCGGTCAGGGGTCTCCTCGGCCCGCTGCTTCAGCAGCCCGGTGAGGCTGGGCACGGTCATGCGCGCTCCCCGCCGATGTATGCGGCCACCACGTCCGGGTGCTGGCGGATCTCGTCCGGCGGCCCGGCGGCCACCTCCCGGCCGAAGTCGAGGACCGTCACCGAGTCGGCCAGGTCGAGCACGAAGCGCAGGTCATGCTCGATGAGGACCAAGGTGACGCCGAGCTCCTCCTTGATGTCCAGGAGGTACCGGGCCATGTCCTCGGTCTCCTCCTGGTTGAGGCCCGCGGCCGGCTCGTCGAGCAGCAACAGGCGCGGGTCCGCGCACAGGGCCCGCCCGAGCTCGACCCGCTTGAGCACCCCGTAAGGCAGGATGCCGACGGGACGCATGCGGTAGCGCGTGAGATCCAGGAAGTCGATGACCTCCTCGGCCTTGGACCGATGGCGGACCTCCTCGGAGCGGCTCCGTCGGTGTCGGAGCGCGTCCTGCCACCACCGGGATCGGTACTGCGCGTTGCGCCCGAGCAGCAGGTTGTCGAGCACGGTGAGGTGCTCGAACAGCGCCAGGTTCTGGAACATCCGCGCGACGCCCTTGCGGGCCACCCGCCAGGAGGTCACGCCGGTGATGTCCTCGCCGTCCAGCCGCACCGCGCCGTCGTCCGGGCGATAGACCCCGCTCACGCAGTTGAACAGGGAGGTCTTCCCTGCGCCATTGGGCCCGATCACGGCGACCAGGCCGCCCTCGGGAACGGACAGCGACACGTCGGTCAGCGCCTTGACGCCCGAGAACGACAAGGACAGCTCGTCGATCTGGAGCAGCGGGCGGTCGGACCCGGCGCTCACGACAGCCACCGTTTGCGCCGGCGGTAGTGCTTCACGTCGCGGTAGCTCTTGGCGGCCTCCCCCGACCCGCCCACGCCCAGGTAGAACTCCCGGACGTCGTCGTCCTCCTTGAGCTCCTGCGCCGAGCCGTCGAGCACCACCCGGCCGTTCTCCATGAGGTAGGCGTGGTCGGCCAGGGACAGCGCCACGTGGGCGTTCTGCTCCACCAGCAGGATGCTCACGCCCTCGCCGTTGATCTCCCGGATGAGGGCGGCGACGTCGGCCACCACCTTGGGCGCCAGGCCGAGGCTCGGCTCGTCGAGCAGGAGCAGGCGCGGCCGGCTCATCAGCGCACGCGCGATGGCGAGCATCTGCTGCTCTCCCCCGGACAGGTAGCCCGCCGCCCGCCGGCGCCGCTCGCCGAGCACGGGGAAGCGCTCGTACCAGCGCTGCAGGTCCTCACGCACGGCGGCGGGGGCGCTCGCCCACCCGCCGGCCAGCAGGTTCTCCTCGACGGTCAGGTCGGCGAACACCCGCCGCCCCTCCATCACCTGGGCCACGCCGCGGCGCACCACCGACTCGGCGTCGGCCCCGGTGATCCCTCGCTGATCGAACTGCACGCCCCCCTTGGTGACGCGCCCTTCGTGGATGGGGAGCAGCCCGGTGATCGCCCGCAGCGTCGTGGTCTTGCCCGCCCCGTTGGGTCCGAGCAGCGCCACGATCCCGCCCTCGGGCACGTGCAGGGAAACGCCCTGCAGCACGAGCACGACGGAGTGGTACACCACATCGAGGTTGCGCACCTCGAGGAGCGGCCCTGCCTGCGAGCTGGCGTCCGGCGTGTCTACCCTGGCTGCCCTGTCGCAGCGACCGGCTTCGTCGGCGGCGCGGCGGGGGCCGCCTTGGGATCGGCGTACGGCGCCACGGTGGTCCAGGTCTTCTTTTCGAAGTCCGGCTTGAGCACGCGGGTCTTGGTGCTCACCACGTAGGGGACCTTGGTGTAGTCGACCGGCTGGAACAGCCCGCCGGCGTCGTAGCCCTTGATGCCCTGCAGCGCCTTCACGTAGCCCGCCCGGCTGATGTCGCCGGCCTCGATGGCCTTGCGGGCGGCCTCCAGGGCCACGCGGCCCTGGCCGTACGACAGCAGGGTGTAGGAGTCGGGGCGGGCGCCGCCGCTGTGGGCCTTGAAGGCCTTCAGGAAGCCCGGCATGCCCTTGACCTCCTCGCCGAAGAACGGGCCGCCCTGCACCAGGTGGAAGTTGGCGAACACGGGCGCGGGGAGCTTGGGGTGGGCGAAGAACGGGTCGATCCACGCCGGGGTGTTGCCGATCCAGGTGGGACCGAACTTCATCTTGGCGGCGGTGCCCAGCAGCGGGCCGGTGCTCGAGGGCAGCACGGTCAGCAGGACGTGGGTGGCGCCGGCGCCCTTGAGGGCGGTGATGACGGCGGTGAAGTCCTTCTGCCCGGGGGCGACCGTCTGCTCGGAGGCGATGGTCACCTTGTGCTGGGCGGCGGCCTGCTTCCAGCCCGCGTGGCCGTCCTTACCGTAGTCGTCTTGCTGGTAGACGATGCCGGCCTTGACCTTGTCGGCGCCGCCGGCGGCCTCGACCACCCAGTCCATGGCCCGGCGGGCCTCGACGGAGTAGTTGGGGCCCGCGGGCGGGGTGTGGGCGAACTCGGCCATCTGCGACGACAGCGACGCCGGGTAGGCGACGACGTTGTCCTGCTTGAGGAACGGGCGCAGCGGCAGCGTGTTGGGCGTGCCGAAGCTGGTGCCGATGAACAGCACCTGGTCCTTGATCTCCTTGAAGGCCTGCTCGGACTTGCCGGGGTTGTACCCGTGGTCCTTTTCGACCAGCTCGATCTTCCAGCCGGCGGGCAGCAGACCGGACTTCCCGGCGTTCACCTGGGCCGCCAGGATGCGCTTGCCCAGGGCGTAGGGCTTGCCGATGGTGGCGGCGGGGCCGCTCTCATCGTTGAGCACGCCGATCTTGATCGTCTTGGTGGCGACGTCGACGCCCTTGTCCGCCTTGAGCGCTGGCTTGTCGGCGTCGGCCTTCTTGGCGTCGGCCTTGGCCGGCGCGGCCTTCTTGGCAGGCTCGTTGCAGCCGACGGCGAACAGGAGGATGGCCGCCGCGGCGGCGTGGGAGAACAGCTTCATCGGGATGCCCCAGGGGTGGTTTTCGGTGCGGGGGCGGACACTAGATCGCTCGGGCCGCTCCAGCAAGGCGAGCGCTTCATTGCTGGGCGCCGAGCCTGGCCGCCACCGCCTCGCTGTGTCGGCGGGCGCCGGCGCCGGTGAGGTGATCGAGCGAGCTGAAGGCGGCGGTAGGCCAGAAGGGGGCGAACGGGGTCATCAGCTGGCCGTGGCCGATCCGGGACAGCAGGGTCCGCACGCGGGCCTCGGTGTCGGCGTAGCCCGCCCGGGCCTCGGGCGAGTCGAACACCGCGGGCAGCGGCGGGTGGACGAGGAGCAAGGCGGCGCCTGCCTCCCGGGCGACGTTGAGCAGCCGGACCAGGCCCTCGGCGGCGTCCGGGTGGACCCCGGGCCTCGGTCGCTCGACGGTGGCCCAGTCGTCGGTCGGGGTCGGGTCCCGCACGTGGCCCTGGTGGGCGTGCAGGTGGGCGCGGATGGCCTCGTCGTCCGTGCCGGGCTGGTACCAGGCCCCTCCGACCATGCGGCGGGCCGCGGCGCGCAGGCGATGGGAGGGCCAGAGGGTCACGGGCCCATCGTCCCGGCCCAGCCAGGTCCGCACGCCCGCGTACATGCCGATGTGGTCGGCGTCGGCGTCGCTGGTCACCAAGCTCCAGTCGCCGAACTGCGCCACGACGACCCGCGGCGGCGGGCGGCGTTCGAGGTAGGCCTCGAGCACCTCCGCCTGCCCGTGCACCCCCAGGTGGGCGATGGTGGCCAGGCTCTGGGTCGGCAGGCCGGTGCGCTCCTCGATCACGGACGGGATGAGCCCGATCAGGGCCGAGCTGTCGCCGATGACGAGCGCCTCGGGCGCCGCGTCCATGCGCCACAGCCGATCCAGCTGCCACTGCAACACCGACTCGTCGAAGGTCGGGGTGCGGCCCGCCAGGTACAGGCGCTGGCCCTGCTCGATGGGCGGCGTGACGGGCACGGCCGCGGCGACGAGCGCCTCCACCAGCACCACGGCGCCGAGGGCCAGCGCCCACGCCCGGGCGGGATCAGAACTGGAAATAGATGAACTGGGTGGCATAGGGGGTCCCGAGCAGGACGGTGGCGTACAGCAGGGCGGTGATGAACAGGGCCTGGGCGGCTGTCGGCAGAAGCCGCCAGGGCTCCGGGTCGTCGGAGCGGACACGCCAGGCGTCCAGGGCGACCAGCGGCAGCGCGAAGACGGCGACGAGCAGCAAGGAGGATCCTGGCAGATCGGCCAGAGACAGATCGGTGACGAGGGCCGTGAGGAAGGTCGCGATCTGGGGCAGGTCCTTGGCTCGGAAGATGAGCCAGCCGAGGCACGTGAGCTGGAAGAAGCCGGCGATGGCGAGCCCGCGCCGCAGCCGCGGACGGGGCGTGTCGGAGCGCGTGAGGCGGAACACCCCGAGGAGCAGGCCGTGATAGGCGCCCCAGATCACGTAGTTCCACGCCGCCCCGTGCCAGAGGCCGCCCAGGAGCATGGTGAGCAACAGGTTGCGGGCGGTGAACAGGCCGCCGCCGCGGTTTCCGCCCAGCGGGATGTACAGGTAGTCCCGGAGCCAGGAGGACAGGCTGATGTGCCAGCGCCGCCAGAAGTCGCTGGGATCGGTGGCGATGTACGGCACCCGGAAGTTGCGGCGGATGTCGAAGCCGAGCATGCGGGCGACGCCGCGGGCGATGTCGGTGTAGCCGCTGAAGTCGGCGTAGATCTGGAAGGCGAAGGCGTACGTGGCAAGGAGCACCAGCGCGCCGGGAGCGCCGGGCTGGCGGTAGACCGAGTCGACGAACGGGGCCAGGTTGTCGGCCACCACCATCTTCTTGAAGAAGCCGAACAGGGCCAGCTGGGCGCCGCTGGCCAGCTGGACGCCGCCGGGGTCTGCCGGCCGGGGCGCCTGCACCTGCGGCAGCAGCGTCTTCGCCCGCTCGATGGGGCCGGCGACCAGCTGGGGGAAGAAGGCGACGAACAGCAGAAAGTCCGTCAGCCGCCGGGTGCTCCGCAGCTGCCCCCGGTACACGTCGATCGTGTAGCTCATGGTCTGGAAGGTGTAGAAGCTGATGCCGACCGGCAGGATGATGTCGAGGGTGTCCAGGCCCCACGGCAGCGGCAGCGCGCCGAGCACGTCCCGGGCGGACTGCACGAAGAACCCGAAGTACTTGAACGCCCCCAGCAACCCCAGGTTCACGCCGACGCTGATGAGCAGCACCCCCCGCCGCCCGCGGTCCGACAGACCCGGAGTCTCCTGGCGATCCAGGCCGATGCCGCACCGGTAGTCGACCACCGAAGACAGCACGATCAGCCCGAGGAACCGCCAGTCCCACCAGGCGTAGAAGACGTAGCTCGCAAGGAGCAGCAGCCGGTTCTGCCCGGCGTGGCCGAGCCGCCGGTAGGCGAGGCACACGCACGCAAGCAGCACGAGGAACGGGAGGGAGACGAAGGACACGCCGGGTCGTTATCGCGCTTTCCGGTCAGGTTGACCGGAAGGCGCGATAACTCGCAGGAGCACAAGTACTGATCGACGGCCGTGCGCTGGTCGGCGCCACCCCAGTTGCCGCAGGCGTCCAGCTGGTCCTGCCCCGTCCAGTAGTGGCAGCCCCCGGGCGGGTTGCAGCTAGGGTAGCTCCGGAAGGCCACGCCCGGATGGAACTCGTCCTTGAGGAGCTCGCAGTTCTCCGAGATCAGCGCCCAGCCGCCGGTGCCGGTGTTGTCGTATGCCAGGCCGAGGTCTGTGCACACCTGGCCGCAGGAGCAGTTGACTCTCCCCTCGTACCAGTTGTAGCCGCCGGCCTCGACCGGACCCGCCAGGGCGCAGGTGTCCTCGCACGCCCCGTCGCTGCAGGCCTGTAGGTCGGGACATGAGGCGCCGTCGTCCACCGTCTCGTCGCAATCGTTGTCCACGCCGTCGCAGAGCTCGTCGGCGCCGGGATGGATCCTCTCGTCGCCGTCGTTGCAGTCCTCGTCCGCCGGCGAACCGTCGCCGTCGCCGTCCACGACCTCCTCCTCGCAGTCGAGCGACAGCTCGAGGCTGTAGTCGATCCCGTCGTCCCCCCACTCCAGCGCCACGACGCGGACGAAATACAAGCCGTTGTCGTCGAGAGTCACGTCCAGCGGCTGTCCGGGGTCCACCTCGCCGCCCCCCAACGCCACCCCGCCCTCGGTCACGACCGTCACGTCCAGCCGGCCATCGTTCAGGTCGTAGCCGACCTGCAGGGTCAGATCGCCGCCCTCGCACCCCTCGAAGGCGAACCAGTCTTCGTCGTCGCCGACGGCGCGCAGGTCCTCGAGCGAGGTCGGCAGGGACAGCTCCCCCGCCGTGTCGGGGGTGTCGTTGTCCTCGTATTCGTCGTCGAGCGGAGCAGCCCCCTCGCACCGGCCGTCGATGCACTCCAGATCGCCGTCGCACGCCCCGCAATCGCCGCCGCACCCGTCGTCGCCGCACTCGGCCCCGTCGCAGTCCGGCTGGCAGACCGGGTCGCACTGGCCGTCGGCGCACCGCATGTCGTCGGGGCACTCCCCGCAGTCGCCGCCGCACCCGTCGTCCCCGCACTGGCGGCCCACGCAGTCCGGCTGGCAGACCGGGTCGCACTGGCCATCGACGCACTGCTCGCCGTCGCCGCAGGCACCGCCACATCCGCCGCAGTGCTGGCGGTCGCTCTGGAGGTCGACGCATCGGCCACCGCAGTCCTCGTGGCCATCCGGGCACTCGTCGGGCTCGTCCGGGCAGTCCTCGTCGATGTCGCCGTCCCCGTCGTCGTCCACGCCGTTGCCGCAGACCTCCTCGGCCGGGGGCACGTCGGGGCAGTCCTCCTCGTCGTCGATCCTGCCGTCGCCGTCGTCGTCCACGCCGTTGCCGCAGATCTCAGCGGGGGCGGGCTCGACGACGCACCCCTCGTCCACATCTCCGTCGAGGTCGTTGTCCACCCCGTCGCTGCAGACCTCGTCCGGCGGCGGCCCGCCGGGGCAGCCCTCGTCCGCCAGCCCGTCGCCGTCGTCGTCCTCGTCGTTGCCGCACACCTCCACGCCGCACCCCTCGTCGACCTGGCCGTCGATGTCGTTGTCGACGCCGTCGCCGCAGACCTCCTCCCGCACGAGGTCCGGCGGCGGACAGACCTCGTCCACCGCCCCGTCGCCGTCGTCGTCGACGCCGTTGCAGACCTCGGGCTCGCCGCCGCCGCCGCCCTCCGCCCGGTCCCCGCCTCCGCTGTCGGCCTGCGATGCCAGGTCTGCCGGAGCGCAGCCGCCGGCCAGGGACAGCGCGGCGATCCAGGTCCAATTCCGAGAGATCACCGTCGCGCTCCCCACCGGAGACTCGCCCACCGGTCGCCGCCTGGGCGGCCGCCGGCTGCGCAGCCCCGGCCGCCCAGTCTCATGCCCTGGAGTTCCTTGTCCGCAACCTCGTTGCCGTCGTTGGGGTCGCAGAGGTCGCCGATCCCGTCGCCGTCGGCGTCGGCCTGGTCGGAGTTGCCGAGGTGGCCGCAGTTGTCCACCACGCTCGCGACGCCGTCGCCGTCGTCGTCCGGCTCGGGGGCGTTGGGGTCCGTGCCGAGCTCCGCCTCCTCGTCGTCGGACAGCCCGTCGCCGTCGCTGTCCACGTCGCCGGCCCCCTCGTCGCAGCCGTCGTCCCAGGGGGCCCAGTCCGGCAGCGGCCCGAGCCCGTCCTGGCCGACATCGCAGTCGTCGCAGCCGTCCTCGTCGGAGTCGCCGCACCGGGCGGGGTCGTCGTCGGCGGGGTCGCTGTCCCCCGGCACGCCGTCGTTGTCGCGGTCGAGGTCGCCGGCGTCGCAGATCCCGTCGCCGTCGAGGTCCGGCCCGTCCTCCTCGGGCCTGGCATCCGGCTGCGGCCCCATCCCGTCGCGACCGACGGAGCAGTCGTCGCACGAGTCGCCGTCCGAGTCGCCGCAGACGGTGGGGTCGGCGGGCGCCGGGTCCAGCTCGTCGGCCACGCCGTCGTTGTCGTCGTCGGCGTCGTCGCCCGCGCAGAGCCCGTCGCCCTCCAGGTCGTCGCCCTCGTCGCAGCCGCCGCCTTGGCCCTCGCCCTCGCCCTCTCCCTCCTCGCCCTCGGCCCGGACATCGCAGTCGGCGTCGGCGTCGGGCGGCGAGCGGAGGTCGGCGAGCAGGATCCCCTGGCGAGACCGCGGCCCCGATCCGTGGTCCAGGGCAACGCACCGGAACCCGCCGTCGCCGTCATTGAGGCAGACGCGACCCCGGTTGCCGTGCTGCCCGCCGCCGGTGGCCCGGTACGCCAGGTCCACCTGGCCGTCGCCGTCCAGGTCGCCTGCGGCCACGGAGTCCGACCGGAAGTCGTCGGTCCGGTCGTTGAGCCGGCACTCGAACGAGTCGTGCGTCCCCTCGCCGTTGCGAGGGCGTTCTGCCCTCCGGTCGCGGCAAGCCCAGGCCCCGCCGACGATCCATCGTTTCCGAGGTCGCCGTCGAGGTGCGATCGGGCCTCGGATGAGCGCATCGCGTGGATTTGCATGATCCAGGGCGGCTCCGACCCGCT
>PVBE012579489.1_pt1 | contig 10092 bp, 7 predicted proteins | sample 1631181 | NCBI WGS metagenome assembly PVBE01 (sample SAMN08397723, study PRJNA350692) | Marine metagenome, whole genome shotgun sequencing project. | isolation source: water | place: Pacific Ocean | collected 2012-04 | reverse complement strand
GCTCATGGGTACTCGATCCGAACCTGAACGTCGAGCTTCCCGTACCGTGCCAGAAGTCTGCCGATCCGAAGTACGACCGATTTCGGGATCGCCATCCACATCCGACCTGCCCGGGGCGAAAACGTCTTCCTGTCAGAGAGAGGGTAGACCGACCCACTATCTTGCCCCCCAGCGTTCCCCACTATTGATCGAAACGGCCCGATATGATCCGTTCGGGTGAAACAATGAAATCGCGGCAGGCATCTGCTTGCCCACAGGGGGCTGTCACTCGATAATGAGAGTCATTCTCCGCAGACTCGCTTTCGGCCAGAGCCGCCCTGGTCACTGCCGCATCGGTCGAAGATCGCAAGCAGGGTCCGCTGCAGTTCGACTTCTGTTGGCTCCGACTCAGGACGAGGCGGAGGGGATCTCCGGCCGGAGCGTCTTCGCGATCCTGGTCGCGTGATCGGGCTCGACCCTTGCGCGCTGAGCGAAGTCTTCCCAGCGGCGGACCGCCTCCAGCACCTCGTCCAGGATGGAGTCGGCCCGCGTGCGTCCCATTGACGCGCTCCTGCCGAATTTCCGAAAGTCCTCTCGAGTGAATCCGTCCCGTTTTCCGTTCAGTGTCATCTGGTGTGTTGCCGTCCAATCGCCGCTGGGGTTGTAGGCGTACGTGACGTCGAATGCGGGCGCGAGGGACCAGGTGCCGCGCTTGTCCATGAGGAACGCGACGTTCTTGACGTGGTCGTCCTGGTTGCGCCCAGCGACATTGAAGGCCATCCGGCGGAATACCTGCTCGATGGACTCCATGCCCAGCCCGAGCTCGCGCACGACACTGACCACCTGTTCGTAGGCGTGTGCGCCGGGGGCGTTGAAGTCCAGATGACCCAGAGCGCCGAGTGACTGCATATGGATCTTCTCGCCCCCGGGTCCGCGATCGAATCGCTTCGTCATGAAATGCTGGCGTCCGTTCTCTTCCAGTAGGCGGCACTCCGTCATCTCGATCCCCGCGTTCCGCGCCATCAGGTGATATGCGTACTCGATGGCTCCGTAGCCCTGCGGGTCCTCCAGCTCTTTGTCTCGATTGCCCCGCACGCCGTCGAACTTCAGCAGCCAGTCGCTGAAACCCTCCCCAGCAGGTACCTGGCCCGAACGCACCTCCTGCGTCTCCTCATTCCAGGCAATGACCGCTTTGGCGCGAGCACCGCCGGCAGAGGTCCCAACGCGCAAGATTTCGGACAGGCCCTGGAGGCGATTCGGTTCGTTGGCGAACGAGGTCAACAGCTCCTCGCGACTGGTGAGCACCAGGGAGGCGATATCCACGAGGGCGGAGACCTCGAGCGATTGGGACGGCATCGCCTCGGGGCCGGTGGAGGGCTCGAACTCCAGAGCCCCCATGCCGCGCCTGCCCACGTAGCAAAGGCGTTCGACCGCATTCAGGTCGCCCGGCTCGCGCCCCTCGGTCGCCAGCCAGGCGTCGATCAAGGCGTTTCCGAAGCGGTCGGGCAGCGAGTCGGCGAGCAGTCCCGGGAGCCCGTGAAAGGTGCGGCTCGGCAGATCTGGGAAGCTGTAGACCCGCTTGGACAGGGGCAGCTCGAATGGGGAGACTTCGATGCCGCTTCGCGCGAAGTCCGGATCGTACTGGAACGTCGCGTTGTAGCTGTCGTCTTCGAGCGCGACCGCGGCGATGGTCCTGCCCCAGAGTCGGACCGAGGCCAGCGTCCTCATGTCTCGTCGTCCCAGGTCCAGTCCGCCGCTTTGGCGGGCGTGCGGACGCCAGATCGGGCGCGCTCACGCGGTCGCCCCTGGTTTCGTAACAGCTCGATTGGACTCGTCGGTGGGACCGGAATCGAACTCTCGAGGGCGGGCAGCAGCCCGAGGACTCGGAGCAGTCGGATCAGGCTGGACACCTGTGCCGAGTAGCCGGCTTCGATGCGCTCGACCGTTCGCTTGGAGAGTCCCGCTTGCTTGGCGAGCTGTGCCTGGGTGAGCTCCAGCGCGAGTCGGTGGCGAGTCAGGCGTTGGCCAAGCTCGGCCAGGATGGAGTCGTCCGTGAGTGCAGTGGTGATCTTCATAAGTCGCCTACTTCGACGAGTTGGATGCCGTTTCGGCCAAATACTCGTCAATATTGACGAGTAACTTAGCATATCGAAAAATGATATTCAACTCGTCAAAATAGTCGACTTGAATGCTTGTTTCGATTTTAATCGTCATTTCTGACGATTTGTAGATAATTCCAGGGAGCCGACCAGCACGGCACCACCTCTCCGAACACTGCGAGGCCCTGCTCCGGGTCTGGCTCGACTCCGTTCAGTCCTGACCCACGAGATGCGGATTCTCGCCGCCGGCACGCATGGTGTCGGCGGGGGAGGTCGGATGCGTCGCGTCGCTGAAGTCGTTGATCGCGTCCCACGAATCGGCCACTTCGTCCACTGTGAAACCGCTCGGCGAGAAGTAGGCGCCCCGACTGCGCTCCCAGCGGAGCCGGGCAATCCAGCCGGCGCCGACCTCGAAGAGCCCGCCGGTCGTGTCACAGGATTCGTGGCAGAGCTGGGCGACCAGCGGGCTCACGGTCTCCGGTTTGAGGCGCGCCATGGTCTTCTCGTCGAGGATCGTGCCCATCATCCGGGAAGCCGCGAGCGGTGCGATCGTGTTGGACTGCACGCCCCTGTTCCGACCTTCGATCGCGATGGTCTGCGACAGGCCGTGCAGGGCGAGCTTGCAGGCGCTGTAGTTGGCCTGGCCGAAATTGCCGTAGATTCCGGCGGCCGAAGTCGTCATGACGAAGCGGCCGTAACCCTGTTCCCGCATGTGCGGGAACGCGGCCCGGCTGACCTTGAAGGCGCCCTTCAGATGGACCTCGTACACCAGGTCCCAGTCTTCGTCCGACATCTTGTGAAAGGACTTGTCACGCAAGATTCCGGCGTTGTTCACCACGATATCCACGCGACCGAAGTGATCGAGAGCGCACTCGATGATCTTGTCACCCTGGGCAACGGAATCCGGATTCGCGACGGCTTCCCCACCGGTCGCTTTGATCTCGGCCACCACCGCGTCGGCGACGGTCGCGTCGCTGCCCTCGCCTTGCCAGGAACCTCCGAGATCGTTGACGACCACGCTGGCACCCAGAGATCCCAACAACAGCGCATGCGAGCGGCCAAGGCCGTTGCCCGCACCCGTGATGACCGCGACCCGGCCCCTGAAGTCCAGTGCCATTATTTTTTGTCCTCCGCGACGGGGTGAGCCCCTTCGCTGTTCGTGATGAGCGGCGTTGCCGGTCCGAGGCCCCGTCCATCGTCTGCCAGGGGCGAGCTCGATCTGCACTCGTGTGCACGAGGTCAAGAGATTCTATCGGTTGGGCCGGGTCGGGTTCTCTGGGCCGATGAAGACTGTGGAAGCTGCGAAGACCGACGTAGGGCAGCTTTCCAACGGACCGCTCCAGGACCCGATCGATCACGAGACGCTTCGCGAGGCTCCAGACGACGCTGTCCTTCAGCTCGCTCCCGCCATCACGCGCCCTGGAATCCCGCGAGGCGCTGATTGATGATGGCTTCCGCCTCGGTCATGATCCGATCGATGAGCTCCTTCACCGTGGGCACGTCGTGGATGAGTCCTGCGACCATGCCACAGGACCAGGCGCCGATGTTCATTTTGCCCTCTTGCATGACCCGCGGATAGACGCCGCCCACTTCTTCGGCGATGTCTTCGAACTTGATATCCTTGCCGAGCTGCCTCTCTTTTTCGATCAATCGCTCCACGGCGGCATTGGTCAGGACCCGTTCGGTGTTGCGCAGATTGCGCATGATCAGGCGCGTGTCCAGCTCGGACGCTTCGACGATCGCCTGTTTCACGTTGTCGTGTACGGGAGCCTCTTTGGTTGCGATGAAGCGCGTTCCCATGTTCATGCCGTCGGCGCCCATGGCCAGGGAGGCCACGAGGCTTCGCCCATCGGCCATGCCTCCAGAAGAGACGAAGGGAATCGAGAGCTCTTCCGCAGCGCGGGGCAGCAGAATGAAGTTGGGCACATCGTCTTCACCCGGGTGACCGCCGCATTCGAAGCCGTCGACGGAAACGGCGTCGCAGCCGATGCGCTCTGCCTTCAAAGCATGGCGCACGGCCGTGCACTTGTGGATGACCTTGATGCCCGCGTCTTTGAGCATGGGCAGCCACTGCTGGGGATTGTTGCCCGCGGTTTCCACCGTCTTGACGCCGCTCTCCACGATGACCTTGAACAGTCCGGGATAGTCGGGCGGTGTCACAGAGGGAAAAAACGTTATGTTGACGCCGAAGGGCTTGTCGGTCATGTCCCGGCACCTGGCAATCTCATTGGCGAGCTTTTCCGGCGTGCCCTGGGTCAAGCCGGTGATGATGCCGAGACCCCCGGCGTTGGAGACGGCGGCGGCCATCTCGGCGAGGCCGACGAAGTGCATGCCGCCCTGAATGATGGGGTGCTCGATTCCGAACAGTTCAGTGATTCGCGTTTTCATGTTTGGTGACTCCTGGTAGAGCAACGATATCCAACCTGATCGCTGTGCGGCGGATTTGAACCCCAACGCTTCGGGCCGCAAGCCAACGGATTCGGGGGTACCCCGAGGGAACTCGGTCGCTTCGCTCCTCGACCTGTCGACTTTTTCGACTCGAAGATCGGATGACCCCATGGACCGAGATGGCGCTCACGAGCACGAAGCCGGGCGAGTCGGGGTCGCTCGTCAGCGCTCGACGAGGCTGGCCCGGTCACGGGGCCAGCTGGCGGCGTAGCAAGGTCGAGCAGTGGGTGAGAAGTGGGCGGCATGGCTCAACCGGGAAGCAATGGCTACAACTTCCGGCGGCGAAGTCCAGGCGAGTGGGAACGTGAACTCGGACTGTGGGACAAGGGGATAAAAGGACAAGTCATGGCTGAGGTCGAGACAACTCGGAGTGATCTCCGAATCGAGACGAATGAGATTTCTCCGGTCGTACGTGAGCTTGCGATCGAGATCGAAGTGAAGCGCGTGGATGTTGCCTTTGTCCGACTCGTGAAGGACCTCCGCAAGGGGGCGAGTGTCAAGGGTTTTCGTCCGGGCAAGGTTCCGCTGCGCGTCATCAAGCAGATGTACGGCGCCTCGCTCGGCGAGGAGGTCGAGCGCGTGCTCGTGCGCGAGACGCTGGCGGACGCCGTCGAGATGGCTGAACTCACGCCGGTCGTCGAGCCGCAGATCGAGGCCGAGACCCCCAAAGAGGGCGAGAAATTCCGATACAAGGCTCGAATCGAGGTGAAGCCTGACATCGAACTCCCCGACCTGGAAGCAATTTCGGGCTCTCGGCCGATCGTGGTTGTCGGTGAGGACGAGGTCTTGAGCGAGCTCGAGAAGCTTCGCGAGCGGCAGCTTCAGTGGGTCGAGGAGCCCGAAGAGACCCAGGCCGAGAACGATCATCAGGTCACGATCGACTTCGTCGGCTGTGTCGATGGGGTCGAGTTCGAGGGAGGCACCGCAGAAGGTGTCGAGGTCGAGCTGGGATCGGGGCGCATGATTCCCGGTTTCGAGGAGCAGCTGGTCGGCGCCCGATCGGGCGAGCAGCGAGACCTGAAGGTTCGCTTTCCGGACGAGTACGGCAACGCCGAGCTGTCGGGCAAGGAGGCGGTGTTCGCAGCAGAGGTCACCGCGGTCAAGCGCCGTGAGCTTCCCGAGCTCGACGATGACCTGGCCAAGGACCTGGGAGAGTTCGAAACGCTCGAGGAGGTTCGCGACAAGATTCGAGGAGACCTCCACGCGCAGCGGCAACGCGCCTCGGATCAGGCGCTGCAGAAGAGCCTGCTCGAGGATCTCGTTATGCGCACGAGCTTCGAGGTTCCGCCGAGCCTGGTCGAGCGTCAGCTCGAAGGTCAACTCCAGCAATTCGAACAGCAGCTTCGGGGTCGCATTCCCGACGATGACCTGCGTGCCCGAAGCGCGCAGATGCGCGAAGAGGGTTGGGATGAGGCGAAGCGACGCGTGCAGGAAGCACTGCTTCTCGAGACGGTCGCGAAGTCGGAGGAGCTCGAAGCGAGCGACGAAGAAGTGGATCGACGTCTAGACGAAATGGCCGAGGCCCAGGGCGTCGAAGCGAAGAAGATGCACGAGATGGCCGACGCGCAGGGCTGGCGCCAGGCAATCAACGCGGAAGTCGTCGATCGCAAAGCTCTAGCACTTCTTGAAGAGCGCGCGCAGATCGCGGAGGTCGAGGCTTTAGAAGAAGCCTGAGGATTCGGCTCCAGCCCAGCCCGTCACAAATGTTTCCAGGTGACGGCTTTCGAAGCATCGGATCTCCAGGGCTGCAGCGCCGGTGAGCGCCCGCTTGCCGAAGCTGCGCAACGTCGGTTTCAGGTCAGGAGGAGCCGGATCGGTCCTTCGCCCAGACGCCCGCTGCATTCCAGATGCGCATTTGCGCGCGAGTTGCCAAGGCTCCCGGACTGACACAGAATAGAGTCCAGAATTCGTCGTGAGTGAGTTCCATCGTGTCGAACGAGGGCTGAAGCTTCGTCAGTTCGAGTCTGGTACGCAGAGCGGAACGACACAGGACGCGAAGAGAACGAAAGAGAACGAGAACGAAAGCGACCGGCAGAGACCGGCAGAGAGAACCATTCATCATGGAAAGCACACGACCGAGCGCCTTCACGATTCCCTACGTCATCGAACAAAATGCAAGGGGCGAGCGGGTCTTCGATATCTACTCGCGCCTGCTGCGGGATCGCGTGATCTTCCTGGGAGCCGAGATTCACGACGAAGTGGCGAACGTCATCGTGGCCCAGCTGCTGTTCCTCGAAGCGGATGACACCGACAAGGACGTTCATCTCTACATCAATTCGCCGGGCGGCTCCGTGACGGCGGGGCTGGCGATCTACGACACGATGCAGTTCATCCGCTGCGACGTGCACACGACCTGCATCGGTCAGGCGGCCTCGATGGGCGCCTGGCTGCTGGCCGCCGGCACCGAGGGCAAGCGCACGGCCCTGACCAACGCCCGGATCATGATCCACCAGCCGATGGGGGGAACCCGCGGGATGGCCTCTGACATCGACATCCAGGCACAGGAAATCCTCAAGCTCCGCCAAAGGATGAATGAGATTCTTGCGAGTCACACGCAGCAGCCTGAGGAGCGCATCGCGGAGGACACGGAGCGGGATTATTATATGGGAGCGGATGAGGCTCGGGATTACGGCATCGTGGACACCGTGGTCAGTCAGCGAAAGTTGGCGGCGGCCGATACGCTAGAATTGAGCAGGGACTCGTGACGTTCCAACGCAACATTGGACTCAGCCGGGTCGGGCGGGGATTCCCGTCAGCGCGTGATCGCGATTGCGGCTGGAGTGCATTTTGGGCCTCGAGAGGGGGTTGAGGGATCATGAAGAAACGAGACGACAGTGCGAACCTCTCGTGTTCTTTCTGTGGCAAGTCCCAGAAGGAAGTCAAGAAGCTGATTGCGGGCCCGACGGTCTACATCTGCGACGAGTGCATCGAGCTCTGCAACGACATCATCGCGGAGGAATACGGCCAGGAGGAATCCGGCCAGCCGCCGCAGCGCGTGCTCAAGCCCAAGGAGATCAAGGCTGCGCTCGACGAGTACGTGATCGGACAGGACGCGGCGAAGAAGGTCCTGTCGGTGGCGGTGCACAATCACTATCAACGCATCGAGTCCAGCGGCATCTCGGACGTCGAGCTCCAGAAAGCCAACATCCTGCTGCTCGGCCCCACGGGTTGCGGTAAGACCCTGCTCGCCCAGACCCTGGCAAAGATTCTCGATGTGCCCTTCACGATTGCAGATGCAACGACTCTCACCGAGGCCGGGTATGTCGGTGAGGACGTCGAGAACATCGTGTTGAATCTGCTGCAGGCCGCGAACTACGACATCGAGCGCGCCCAGGGCGGCATCATCTACATCGACGAGATCGACAAGATCGCTCGCAAGAGCGAGAACCCGTCGATCACGCGCGACGTCTCGGGGGAGGGCGTCCAGCAGGCGCTGCTCAAGATCATCGAAGGCACGATGGCCAGCGTGCCGCCCAAGGGTGGCCGAAAGCACCCACAGCAGGAATTCCTTCAGATCGACACCACGAATATCCTCTTCATCTGCGGCGGAGCCTTCGTCGGTCTAGAGGAAATCGTCGAGCGACGAATCGGGGTGAAGGGACTGGGCTTTGCTGCCGATATCCAGAACAAGCAGGATCGCAAGAAGGGCGAAATGTTGAAGAACGTCGAGGCAGAGGATCTGCTGTTCTTCGGACTCATTCCAGAGTTCGTCGGGCGGCTACCGGTCGTGGCCACCCTCGAAGAGCTGGATGAGGACGCACTCATCGCGATCCTCACCCAGCCGAAGAATGCTCTCACCAAGCAATACGCGAAGCTCTTCGAGTTCGAAGATGTCGCGCTCAGCTTCACGGAGGGAGCCCTGACGGCGGTGGCGCGCAAGGCACTCGTACAGAAAGCGGGCGCGCGAGGGCTTCGCGCAATTCTGGAGAACGCGATGTTGAACCTCATGTACGAATTGCCCTCGCGAGACGATGTAGAGGAGTGCGTGATCGGCGAGGAGGTGATCGAGCAGGGTGCCGAGCCGGTGCTCGGGCTGAAGAGGGAGGCGGAATCAGCCTGACTTTTCACCTCAAGGGGGGCTTGTGCCTGAGCGGCGCTCCAGGGGTGGTTCCGGCCGATGGTGCCGGGTGCGGATCGAGCACTGCCAAATCGGAAGGGGGGCATGCGTGAGCGGCGCTCCGGGGGTGGTTTTCGACTGATGATGCCGATACGGATGCCGATACGGATTGAACACTGATAGAACGGGGGGGGTATGAGTGATTCAATGAAGGGCGGGCGTATCCCGCTCCTCCCGTTGCGCGACATCGTGGTGTTTCCGCACATGGTCGTGCCGCTATTCGTCGGCCGTCCGAAGTCGATCCAGGCCCTCGAAGACGCCATGGCCGGGGATCGTCAGCTGGTCGTCGCGGCTCAGCGCCAGGCGGGTGAAGAGGATCCGACCCCCGAAGACATCTATTCGATCGGGACCCTCGGCACGATCATTCAATTGCTTCGACTTCCCGATGGCACGGTCAAGGTGTTGGTGGAGGGAAAGTCGCGCGCCGAAATTCGCAGCTTTGCCGCAGTGGAGCCCTATTTCGCGGTCGAGATCAACCCTCTCGTCGACGAGGCCACGGACACGACCGAGGCGGAAGCCCTGGTTCGCTCGATCCATTCGGCCTTCGAATCCTATTCCAAGCTCAACAAGAAGATCGCCCCCGAACTCCTGAGCTCGGTGGAGGCGATCTCGGATCCGGGCAAGCTCTCGGACACGATTGTCGCGCACCTGAACTTGAAGCTTGCCGATCGCCAGAAGCTGCTCGAGGTCGTCTCGGCGACCGAGCGTCTCCAGGAGGTCTTCAACCGGATGCAGGCCGAGATCGAGGTCCTCCAGGTCGAGCGCAAGATTCGCGGCCGGGTCAAGAAGCAGATGGAGCGCTCGCAGAAGGAGTACTACCTCAACGAGCAGATGCGAGCGATTCAGAAGGAGCTCGGCGATCGCGATGTGCAGAAAGACGAGCTCAGCGAGCTCGAGGAACAGTTCGCGGCCAAGAAGATGCCCGACGAGGCCCATGAACGGACCGAGAAAGAGATCAAGAAGCTGAAGCAGATGTCGCCGATGGCGGCGGAAGCGACGGTCGTTCGCAACTACATCGATTGGATGCTCAGCCTACCCTGGGACGAGCGCAAAGACGAACAGAAAGACCTGAAGGTCTCCGAGGAAATTCTGGACGCCGATCACTATGGACTCGAGAAGCCCAAGGAGCGGATTGTCGAGTATCTCGCCGTGCAGACCCTGGTCGAGAAGATCAAGGGGCCGATCCTGTGTCTGGTCGGTCCGCCCGGGGTCGGGAAGACCTCGCTCGGGAAATCGATCGCGAGAGCAACGGGTCGCGACTTCGTGCGAATGAGTCTCGGTGGCGTGCGCGATGAGGCCGAGATCCGGGGTCATCGACGAACCTATATCGGGGCGCTGCCCGGCAAGATCATCCAGGGTCTCAAGAAGGCCGGTTCGAGCAATCCGGTCTTCCTGTTGGACGAGATCGACAAGATGTCGACGGACTTCAGAGGCGACCCCAGCGCTGCG
>PVBE010185264.1_pt1 | contig 10093 bp, 10 predicted proteins | sample 1631181 | NCBI WGS metagenome assembly PVBE01 (sample SAMN08397723, study PRJNA350692) | Marine metagenome, whole genome shotgun sequencing project. | isolation source: water | place: Pacific Ocean | collected 2012-04 | reverse complement strand
TAATAATTCGATCGCCTCGCTCGCCGCATCGCACGCGTCTCGTCGATGACTCGCGCTCACGACGACGCACGTCGACGTCTCGCCCACGCCGACGTCTCCCACTCGATGCACGACGTCCACCGCGCGTATCCCTCGACCACCGCGTCCGCTCGATCCCACCGACGTTTCATCCCCGTCCCCGCGGTACTTTTTCACGAGTTCATAGCAGATGGCGCGCAGCTCGCGCGTCGCCATCGGCTCGTAACACTCGTAGGCGAGATTTCGCACGCGCGCGCCGTTATACGTGTCCCTCGTCGTCCCAAGGAAGACGGCGATCGCGCCCGCGGTGGAATCGCGACAAAAGTCTATGCGCTCGCGTTCGTCGATGACGTCGCGCGTGATGTCCACGCGCACGTGCGGGAGGTCGTCGTCATCGTTCTCGCGCATCGTGTCGGGAAATGACGTCACATGATGACGATCGCGCGCGCGACGGTGACGCGATGCGTCGCGCGTTCGAGATGGACGCGTTCGAAGGCGACAACGACGATGCGCGTCGGCGTCGCGCGCGCGTCGCGCAAGGACGCAGACGACGGCGAGGAGACGAAAACGACGCGAGGGGCGGGGTATTACAAAGGATTCGTCACCGAACCCGTGGAGACGACGGCGCGAGAGTTCGCGAGCGAAGAGCGGGATATTTGGACGCCGACGATTACTCTCGTGATGCGAAGCGCGGGGGTGTTGACGGCGTTGTTCTTGGGGTTTTTGGCGAGCAATGGGTTGCCGCCGTTTGACGGGTGAGTCGCGCGCGCGGCGCGCGGTTTGTATTACAATATTACAATGAATGAATGAATGAATGCGTGCCCACGGTTTTCTTCTCTTTTACCGCGCCGTCTCTTCGTCGTCTTCGGTCGGTGACGATTTGATGGACTCGTCGACGAACGACGACGCGCGTTCGATGTTCGTCGCGGCGGATTCGGCGAGACGCGCCTCGAGAACCCAATCGATGCGCGCGCAGTGATACGCCAGGAACGAGCCGGCGCAACAGACGCCGATGGCGAGTCCCCACCACAAGCCGCGCACGCCGACGCCGCCTACTTCGGTGAATAACACCGCGGAGCCTATGCCGAAGAACCAGAGCGAGACGACGTTTGATTTCGCGATGAGCGCCTGTTTCCCGCACGCGCGAAGCACGCCGTTGCAGCATCCGAGCAAACCGTCGAAGACTTGGAAAAGGGCGATGAATGGCGCGATGCGCGTGAGCGCGTGCACGATGTCGGCGTCGCCGCGAGTGAACAGGTCGGCGATGGATTTCATGCCGACGAGAATCGTTACGGCGCACAACGCCATGAAGGAAACCGATATGCCGACGATGAGCCAACCAGCGCGTTTGGCGCCTCCCGGGTCGGACTGTCCCAAGAGATTACCGACGCGAATCGATGCCGCGGTTCCGAACGCCATGGGACCGGTCATAAAGGTGATGGTTGCGATTTGAAGCGCGATCATGTGCGCGCCGAGCGAGACTTCGCCGAGTCCCGAGGCGAGAATCACCGTCAACTCAAACGCGAACGCCTCACCGAACACCATGATGATTCCGCTAATCGACAGATGCACGACCCTGATGACCATGTCGCGAGTGACGGATCGATACGCCTCGACGTACTCGACGAAGGCTCGTCGACTCGTCGACAACCACTGCTCGTCGACGGCTATCCACGCGACGAGCGCAAACAAATTCACCGCTCGCGCCGCCACCATGGCCCAACACGACGCAACGATGCCTCCGTTCGATCTCGTCACGAACGCCTCGAGAAATCCCACCGTCACCGCCAACGTCACCATCGACGTCACCCCCACTGCCCACACTTTTCGCCGACACGCCAAGTACTTTTGTAATCCCAGCGTAAACGCGAGCGGATAGAAACTCACCGCCAACACCAAAGCACAATCCCGTATCCCCGAACTCTTATCTTTATCCGCGTGAAATATCGCCTCACTGATCGGTTTCCCCGCCGCCATCACCGCCGTCGCCGGCAAACAGCACAGCAGTAAAAAAGCCGTCGTCAGCAGGGCCCAACTCTTCACCGCCCTCGCGTCGCCCGACCCGTGCGCCTGCGTGCCCAAACAATCCATCGTCCCGCCCGCGCCCGTGATGGCCATCCATAAGATGTTCCACATCGTCGTCGCCACCGTCATCGACGTCAGCGCGTCGCGTGACAGCCGTCCGCAATAGACGAGCTGCGTCGCCACCATCAACTGTTGGGAACCGAATTGGGCGACGACCGGTGGGACGATGTGCGACACCGCGCGAAGCTCGCGACGGAACCAAGGGGTGTTGGTCGCCATAGTCTCACCTTCGCGCGCGCGCGGGCGCGAGACACGGCTGCGCGAGAGTCGAGGCGACGTGTGTGGATGGGTGGGAGGGGCGCGGTGGGTGCCTTTCGGCGGCGGCGTCCGCCTATTATTACATTCGTCGCGTATGAGCGCGGGCGGGGGGTATGAGAGACGAAACGCGAATATTATGAATCACGCGGTCTCTTCCTCGTCCTCGGAGTTCTCGAGGACGTCTTTGAAGGCTTGGAGCACGCTCGCGGGCTTGTACGTGAAAAAGGCGAGGAGCATGGGAATGGGACTGAGCGTCACGCCGACGTCTTGTGAGGCGAGAGCGTTCCATCGATTGAGCGCCATGAAGAGAATGACGGGAACTAGGATGGACGGTGGACCGCCTTGGACGTTGGCCGATTCCGCCTTGCCGCTGAGAAGACGCACGTAGGCGATGGCGCCCGCCGCGCCCAAAAGCCACGAGTATCCCATGTTGGTTCCTCCCACGGCGAACGCGGCCACCGCGCCCGAGCCCGCCATTCCGGCCGTCGTGAGAAATAAATCCTCCTTGATTTTCGCGTATTTCGCCTGATCCGCCGCGCGGCGCGCCGCTTTCTCTTCATCCGTCAGATCCGCGAACGCCTTGACCGGCGCAAAGGTTTGATCCTTAATCTTCGACTTGATGGATAACGAACTCTCCGGTCGATACCCGGGCGTGCGCATCGCCTTGGCGCGCTCCGCCTTCTCCCACTCTCTCTGCCACCGCCCTTTCTCCGCCCGCGTCGGCGCGTAATTCCACCCACGGAGATTATACTTGCTATCGCCCTTTTTCGTCGTCGCCAAATCCAACGCCGTCGGCTCGCCCTTGACGCGTCCGTCCTTATCCACGTACCGCAACATCGGGTCCGCGGGCGACGTCAGACTTCCATCGCCCAATAATTTATCTTCACCGTCCTCCTCTTCGTCCTCCTCCTCCTCTTCCTCTTCCTCCTCGTCCCCGCGTCTTCGCAACGACGCCGAGAGATCGACGTTCAAGTCGTCCAACATCTTCGCTCTCCCGAACCCTAACCCCGCCCCCGCGTTCGCCGCCGCCCGCTTCGCCTCGCGATCTCTCTTCATCTTCTCCACTCGCGCGTACTCGGCGTCGATGTCCGTCTCCCATATCGGTCGTCGATTCGCCGCGTTTCGTTCGCTCTCCCACGCGGGTCGAACGGCGAATTCATCATTTTCCTCCTTGTCGTCGCCCGCGTTCGCCTCGGCGGTGATCGCGCGATCGGGGACGCGCGGTGTACTCGTGTGCGCGCGACGAGGGCGACGGTGGGCGCGTTCGCGCGCGCGCGTCGAGACGGTGCGCGCGATCATGAATGACGATGCGTCCCCGAGTGAGGATCGACATCGTGCGATGACGCGCGTCATTCATCGACGTGCGAGCGATGCGCGCTCTTTTATGCGTCGGACGCGTCGCGACGTGTCACGGAGCGACGCGTCGTGTCTCAAAACGCGCGTCGAAACGCGCGCGTGGGGTCAAATCGTCGGCATCATCATCCGATGACGATGCCCTGCGACGAACCATGCGCGCGAAAATCGCGGCGACGAACGCCGACACGGAGGCGGAGACGGTGATCGCGAGTCTGTGTGAACTCGCCGAACAAGAGTTCGGCTTGACCGGGGTCACGTTCAACGAGGTGATGGCCAAGGTGGACGAATGTTTCGATTTCGAGCCCACGGCGTACGCGTCGGGGATCGACTCGACGCGAGAGACGCGAAACGCGGCGGGGACGAATAATGGATCGTGTAAAACGTTTTATTTCGCGAAAATGCGTGGTTTGAGCGAAGACGCGGCGTTGCGTTTGTTCTGTGAACACTACGAGGACGTGCTGCGGACGCCGGATGGGGATTCGCACGCGAACATTCGCGCGTTTATGGAAAACGGGTACGCCGGGTTAGCGTTCGAGGGCGAGGCGTTGGTGGCGAAAGGGACGGGTTCGGGCGCGAATAACGACGTGTGAATCCATCGATCCGATCTGATTTGATTTGATTCGTGTGACTTGACTTGATTTAATAATGTGACGAGACGGTATCCGTATTAACTCGGCGGCACGGAGACGCGCGTCAGCGCGACGTCGAATTCCACGTCCTCGTCCGCGACGCCGACCGCCAGTCTCGCCGGCACGCGAACGAGTCTGCGTCCACCCTGACGCATCCCCCGCGCACCAATCTCCAATCCCACGCACAGAGGCGGTCCGAGTCGTCCACCGTACGACCACACGATTTCCCGTCCCGTCGCCTTGGTGTCGAAAATCGTCTTCCCGCTCTCGCGTCCCGTCGCCTTCACCTTGGCCGCGACTAGGTACCCCTCGCGCACGAGCTCCCCACCCCCGATCGTCATCTCCGTGTACGACACTCCCGTGTCCCCGACGTCCACGCTCGTCCGTTCGCTCGCGTCCACGTCCCGCGTGTTCACGACGGCGTCTCGCGTCTCCCGCCGCGTCTTCACCTGTTCGCTCACGACGCCGAACGTGAGCACGCCGAGCCAGGCGAGTCCGCCCTTGAGACCGAATCGTCGCGTCATGAACGTCGCGACCGCATCGGTGGATTCGGCGCGTCTTCTCGGCGCGCGCGTCGTCGCCCGTCGCGCGCGTTCGACGACGTCTCGAGTCGATTCGTCACCATCCTCCGTCGACGCGCGAACGCGAACGATGGGCGAACGGGGAACGCGACGCGACGCGGGAACGCGCGCGCGGGGCGCGGGAATCGTTCGCCGCGCGGGCGTCGGCACCGCGCGCATGACGCGACACCGACGCGCGCGGGGAAATGATGACGTGAAATGACATGAAATGAAATGAAATGACATGAAACGCGTCACTCATCGCGCGTCCGTCGTCGGAAGACGTCGACGCGACCGCCTCGATCGATGTCCACGATCCCGCGCGTCGTCCCCGCGCGCGCGCGCGTCCTCGCGTCGCGTTCGGCGTCGACGACGTCCCCGTCCCGAACGCTTTCGCTTTTTCGTCGTCTCGGGACGACGACGAAGAACGCGACGACGACGACGACGACGACGACGCGCGCGCTCGAGCGCGGGAACGACGACGAGCGCGGGAACGACGCGTCGTTTTCTTCGTCCGCGTCGAGCGACGACGAGGAGACGCTCGAAGCGAGGAGACGCTCGAATGGTGGGTTGGCGTACTCGGCGAGCGCGAGCGCGACGCCGACGGCGGGGGATTACGAGACGGCGCTGCGCGCGGCGATCGAAGAGGAAGCGTACGAAGAGGCTGCACGATTGCGTGATATCATACGCACGATCGAGAGCGATTCAAAACGCGCGTGTGAGGACGCCAATGAAAGATTTTACAGAGCGTTTCGCGCCGCCGACGTCGACCTCATGGATGCCGCGTGGGCCGACTGCGCGCACGCGCAGTGCGTTCACCCCGGATCCTCCGTCGTGAGCGGTAAAGAAGACGTCATGCGCAGTTGGGAGATCATTTTTGCCTCCATGCCGAGCGAGGGCGCGGAGATTTCGTGCACCGACGTCCGCGTGCACGCGGGCGACGGGTGGGGCTTCGTCACGTGCGTCGAGCGCGCGCGCGGCGGCGCCGCGCTCGCCGCGACCAACATCTTCGAGCGTCAACCGGACGGTGCGTGGCGCGTGGTGCTTCACCAGGCACACGCCGTCGTGGGTCTTCGATGATTTCGTTTCGTCAAAAAACGCGTCGGGTCGTTCGTTCGCTCTTCGCGCGTCGTCGTCCATCCGTCGGACGCGCGCGTTTCCTCTTCTTATCCACTCTTCATTACATCATTACATCATTCATTCGTTCGTCCGCACACGTCGACGCGAGCGTCGCGTTTTCGGTCAAACGTGAGAGGTGGACGAACGCTCGATTCGCATGGCGTCTCACCTCCGCGCGTCGTCGTTCGCGCCGACGACGACGACGAGAATGATGAAGATGAAGATGAAGACGGGCCCGACGATGACGACGCGATCGTCGCGCGTGCACCCGCGGACGATGCCGGTGACGCGGTGTGAGAGCGGTGATGTCGTCCCGCTCATGGTGCGCGCGGCGAGGAACGAAAAAGTGGAGCGCGCGCCGGCGTGGATGATGCGTCAGGCTGGGAGGTACATGAAGGAGTATCGAGACGTGGCGGCCAAGCACCCGGGCTTTCGAGAGCGAAGCGAGACGACGGATTTGATTTGTGAGATTACGTTACAGCCGTTTCGAGCGTTTCAACCGGACGGGGTGATTCTGTTCAGTGACATCCTGACGCCGTTTCCGGCGTTCGGGATCGATTTTGAGATTGATGATTACAAAGGGCCGATGCTGGAGAAGACGATTCGAAGCGCCGAGGATTTGAAGATGTTGCACGACGTCGATTTGAGTAAAGTCGAATTCGTCGGTGAATCGCTGAGCATCCTGAGACGAGAGGTCGGAGACGACGCCGCGGTGTTGGGGTTCGTCGGTGCGCCGTGGACGCTGTGCACGTACATCGTCGAGGGTCAATCGACGTCGACGTATAAAACCATCAAGTCGATGTGCTTTAGCGCGCCCGACGTGTTGCATAAACTCTTGAGCTCGGTGGCGGACGCGTTGGCGGTGTACATCGGGTACCAGATTGATTCCGGCGCGCAGGTGATTCAAGTGTTCGACTCGTGGGGCGGTCAATTGCCGCCGCACATGTGGGAAGAATGGAGCAAGCCGTACATCGATCGCATCGTGCGCAAGGTGAACGAGACGCACCCGGGCGTGCCCATCACCCTCTACGCCAACGGGAACGGTGGTCTCTTGGAGCGCATGGCCACCTTACCCGTGGATACGATCGGTTTGGATTGGACCATCGACATGGCGGACGGCAGACGCCGATGCGGTGACAAGGCGGTGCAGGGCAACGTCGATCCCGTCGTCCTCTTCGCCGACCAAGACGCCATCGAACAGGCGGTGCGCGACGTGTGCGCCAAGGCGGGTCCGACCGGTCACGTCCTCAACCTCGGTCACGGTGTCTTGGTCGGCACCCCGGAGGAAAACGTCAAGCACTTCTTCGACGTGTCCAAGACGATCACGTATTAATCATTAATCGCGTCGCGTATTTTCCACAATTTTATGTTACACACCGCCTCTTCTACAATCTATTACACCGCGATCTCCTCGCGCGCTTCGACGTCGCGTCGATGCTCGCGCAACGCGTCCACTAATCGTTTCAATCCCTCGTTCTTTTTCACCGCTCGACAGTGTTCGTAATGCGCCTCGAGCATTTCCCTCGCGCCCGGCGCGTCGCCCATGCACTCGACGAGCGACGCCTCGTATTCGTCCGCGTACACCGCTCGCGACAGCGCGCGCTGCGCGTTCCCTCTCGCTAACGACTCGGCCGTTTTCCCCACGTCATCCAACGCCTCGCGCGCGTTCAGAGTCAACGCCGTGGAGTTATCAAAGTCACCGTCCAACCACACCGTCGCGCAGTACCGCCGCCGCGCGTTCGACGGCGTCACTCGATGCAACATTCGATCGCTATAAAACACCGCCAAACGATTGTGTCTCGGCGCGATCGTCGCCGCGACGCCACAAAACGGCTGCACGCGAAGTTCACCACCGTCACCCGGCCTCCACTCTGGATTCAAATACAGTATACACGTCAACGCCCGATTCGACGGCGGACCCGGATTATCGTAGTGCCACGGAAAACACGCCCCTCGACCCTCATTCACCTGTAATTTCACCGTCCTCGACGTTTCTCCTCGACGCAAACGCATCTCCGGCATCATCCGTTCGAACGCCGACGCCATCCCATCCTCGGACGCGTCGAAAAACGCCCACATCGTCGCGTACGCCGCGTCTCGCCGCGTCTCCCCCAGCGTCGCCTCGTCGTGCATGTCGCACTCGTAAATGTTCGGTTTCCCGAACACGGCCGTCGCGCCGAACTTTGTGCGATTCGGACGCACGTATTTCCTCGTCTCTCTCGTCTCCATCGTCGTCGTCCCGTCGTCATCGCCGTCCCGTCGACGCGCGTCGCTCAGACGTTCGAGTTCGTCCCGAAACGCATCGGCGTCGCGCGAGTCCAAGAAATCATCAATCACGCACCATCCGCGCGCGCGAAGGACGTCGACGTCGGCGCGCGCGACCGCGTCGGCGAATCGCGCGCGAAGCGTCGACGCCGTCGCCATGTCGACGACGAATGACGAATCGATGCATGCATGAATGCATGAATGAAATGAATTGATGAATGACGCGACACGACGACGCGTGCCACCGCGCGCGGGACGCGAGACACCGCGCGCGAGGGCGCGAGATGAACGAGCATCGTCGGAGCGAGGACGCGGACGGTGAAACGTTGTTACCGCGCGCGAGCGGGCGAGACGAGGAGGCGCGGCGCGCGAACGCGTCCAATGTCAATGTCGTGCGTGACGATGACGACGGCGTCGATGATGCCGGTGCGCGAGCGGCGACGACGTTGGCGACGGAGGACGCGCGCGATGAATTAGAGCGTGAGATGGATCACGTCGTGAGCGGGGTGGGAGATGAGGTGGAGTCCAGCGGGCGCGGAGACGATGAGAATGATGAGCACGACGAACGCGCGTCGGAGGACGCGTTCGAGCGATACTTGGGGCCGATGTATTGGTTCACGGTGCGCGACGTCAAGGTACACGTGAGTCTGTGGACGGTGTACATTTGGGGTTTCTTGCTCGCGCTGGTCTTGATGTTCTTCGCGGTCACGGGAACGGGGATATTTCTCACCGTCGTGGTCGCCGCGTTCTACACCGCCTTTGTTTTTTTGGTCTTCGCGTGCATCTACGGGACGATGATCGCGCACGAGATGGCGCACATCGAGGTGTGTCGACGATTCGGAGGACGCGTGGACGAAGATAAAGGGATTATATTGTGGCCGTTCGGTGCGTTGGCGTTCGTGCACCTGGATGGATTGACGCTGAGTCAAGAGTTGGCGGTGACGCTCGCGGGACCGGCGTCGCATGTACCTATGGCGCTCTTTTGGTTCCTATTGAGGATGTTGAAGTTGCCGTCGGGAATCAGCGAGCTCCTCACGATCTTGTTTGAAGTCTTGTTTCAAGTCAACAAGTTGATGTTGATTTGGCACTTTCTTCCCTGTTATCCGATGGACGGCTCGCGCGTCCTCGCCTGTCTCGTCTTGCTCACCCGCCGCGTCCGCGTGGAGACCGCCGCCTGGATCGTCTGCATCGTCTCCTACGTCTGCACCGTCCTCTACATCATCTTCTCCTTCGCCACAGGTTTCTCTTTCACCGCCAGGTTCGGTATAAACATGGATCCAATCTTCGGCGCGTTTTGTTTGCTCGCCACCACCCACGTCGTCTACCTCTTACGAAACGGTCGCGTGCGCGACCACCCAACCTTTAGTCGGTACGAGATCGTGCACGACGCCTACCACGCCTTCGACGACGCGTCCACCCCGGAGGTGTTCCTGTAGACCAACTCGTAGTGTAGCCATCGATCTCCCATTCCAATGAACATGTCATCACGACATGAACGACACATGGACGCCTCGAGCGCACGATACGTGGGCATCTCGTCCCGCGCACCACGGCGTGGATACCACCAGTCACGACTCGAGAGACAGTCCCTCCGTCCCAGCACCCGTCTCGCGCCCCGCTCCTCCCGCGCGCGGCACTGTGCGTCTATCCATTGCATCGATGGCGATGCGCGCGTGTACCGCGCCGTGTCACGCGACGCGCGCGGGGAGACACGCGGGTGCGAGCAGACGACCGACGTCGAGCGCGTCCTCGGTCTCCGTCGTCGCGCGCGCGGTGAACGCGGGGGAAACGAGCGGGAAGGCG
>PVBE010092272.1_pt1 | contig 10093 bp, 6 predicted proteins | sample 1631181 | NCBI WGS metagenome assembly PVBE01 (sample SAMN08397723, study PRJNA350692) | Marine metagenome, whole genome shotgun sequencing project. | isolation source: water | place: Pacific Ocean | collected 2012-04 | reverse complement strand
CTCTCCGTCGCGCTCGACCGTCCCGTACTGATCGGACGCCGAGAGGGAGAACGAACACGCTCCGAGAAAGATCTCCTCCTCCTCGTCTCCCGCCTCCTCGACGTCGTCGCGCGGGGTCAACCAAGACTGCGCGTCGAAAAACGCGTATCGATCGCACATCGCGTCGTTCTCTCTCTCGCGATCGCGTCGTCGGACGCTCGCTCGCGCGCGCGCGTCGGACGACGTGTGCGGGTGCCCAGAATTCATTCGCGATCGAGGGGCGCGGGGGGACACGGTCTGACATAAATCGGACTATCGGTACGCATTGAATGAAGATAATTTCTATAAAGTTTATATCGAAGTGAAGAAAGAATGGGGACGCGAGGACCCGACGCCGACGACGCGACCGCAGTCGACGACGGGCGTCGCGCGACGCGAAGGGAGCGACGAGCGGAGGTGCGAGATGAGGCGCGGCGACTTCCAGGGGCGCGGCGACGCGAGAGGATCCGGGCGCGGAGGACGGGGACGAAGAGACCGCGGATGCGAGGGAAGAGGCGTGGGTCGAATGGCGCGCGCGCGCGATGGGTCGGGGTCGGAGACGGGCGCGGAAACGGTGGAGACGAGTGCACGCGCGCGCTTTCGAGAGCTCAGACTGACCGATGCGCACGGTGCGCTCGCAGATGGCGGATTTTGAACTGCCGTCGAACTCGGCGGATTTGCAGGGGGAGATCAGAGAGTGGTTGAAGAAGAAGCGAACGGCCGAGGCGAAGGTGAATCAGGTTCTGGCGTTGTTAGATCCGGCGCGATTAGAGGTCGGGACGAAGGCGTACGCGAAACCGGAGTGGCGAAAGGATGGCCCGCCTTCCATGTACCGAGCGCACTGGCGCCACCAGACGTGTTCGATTCTCGGCGTGGAGGAAAAGGATATTCCGGAGCACGTCGTGACGGCGCTGAAGGCTTACGTGTGGCCGAACGCTCTGGACACGAAGAAAGCGGACGAAGAGGCGTGGCTGATCAAGGTGCCGAAATTTCTCTCGCGGGTGTGGCACGATGACGTCAACCCGGAGGAAGCCGTCGGTAGCGTGCGCGTCTTCGTCGACCCGTTTGAAAAGGATAGTTCAAAGTCGATGACGCACGGTGTCATTGAACTCAAGGGAAAAGATGCAGAAGACGTTCCAAAGCATTACATCCTAGCCAACCAACCGACCGACATGCCGATGCACGTCTTCTCCGACCATCGCGACGAGAACGTGTCAGACATGGCCCTCATGGGCAAGGTAGCAGTAAAACTAGACATGCGTCCAAGATCCATCGATGACGCAGACTATCATAGAGTTAGCAAAGACCGCATGATCAAGGCTCAGACGAAAACAAGAGTGACGCAGAGCTCGTCGGAAATGCGTTTCGCACCTTTACCAAAGGCTCGAAACTTGGTTCGTTTTACCGACGCCGCGGCAAACAAACCAGAAAAGAAAGAACGCATGGAGAAAAAAGCGTTGGAAAATATGCTTTTCGGTTTGTTCGAGCGTCAATCTTATTGGAGTTTGAAGCAGCTCATACTGGAAACGAAGCAACCAGTTGATTGGCTGAAGATGAACCTCAACGAAATTGCCCTCTTGACTCGCCGTGGACCAAATATGGGTCTCTGGGGACTCAAACCAGAGTGGCGGCAGGCAGGCGTGCCGCAACAGCAATAATGCGCGACGTTGTCATAAGTCAGTCAGAATGATTTAGTACTTTTCCTCGCCACATCCTCGTAATCTTTGAACGCGAATCGAGTTTGAGATGTTTGCAAAGCTGTGCCAGAAGCGATGATGCAACGAAAACAGCTGCCGCGAACTAATACTTTCGCACGCGTACGTTAACATGACGAAACCGTCACCAAATGAACTCGAAGTACACGTTGTGCTTCGATTGGGCCAAGTAGCAAGCTCAAATTCTTCTGGCACGGCAAAGTAGGTTGAATCGTTGTACACAACTTCTGGATTGAAAGATATGTTCAACGCAAACGGTTTAACATCGATGATGTCAAATAAAACATCTTGATTCGCTTTGTCATACGAGCGGATCTGCATCTTCACCGTCAGTCTATCGCAATTTTCATCTAGTGGTACGCTCGACCATTCATCGTCGCCCCAAGCCGCGTACACGTAGGGATTGCGCAGTAAAGTCCTCCTCCTCTCCTCTGCGAGCGTCTCATAGTACCGAAGCGAGTTGATCATTTCTACAGAAGCATCATCGGCGCTATTGATGGACGGTTTGAGTTTTCGAAGTTCCGTCAGTCCAAGAGCCGTCTCATCGTTCATCAAATGTTTAATTTGCCGCTCTTGTTCGATGACGATTGCGTGCAAGCCGTCCGTTAAACCCTCCCGAAGAACGTAATTGAGTTCCTCAAGGTATCTCATCATCATATCACTCGATCGCACAAGAACTCGGTCAATGGTGCCTTCAGCACAATAGAGGAATTGTTTGGTCGTGGCGTTACCTATCGCGTCTCGACCCTGGCGATGACACGTTTCGAATGAATCGTCCGGATCCCAAGCGTGTAATAAAAATCTCTGCCGATCTGCTTCATTCGATGCGAACAGCCAAAGTTCATCCACGTAATCTCCCGACTCGACCCACGTTGATAGCGCAAGCCAGCGTAGATAACCAACAATATCAATCAGACCATTTAGTTGCTCAAAACACGCACTACCTCGACTGGAACACGTTTCGCTTGCCAAGACAACGCGTTCGTAACGGACGCGCCCAGCGATTTCATCAATATCCGAATTACCTGGATACACTGTCACGTCTGGGATGGCTTTGATGCTCATCGTTTTTCGTGCTGGATCATTTCTGCGTCGGACAACCACCGCGAGCTCATTATGTGAGCGCGCGAGTGCACTTTTCGGCTCATCCATGAGCAGGTATAACCCACCATGCTCTATGCCTCGTCGACCTCTCGTCCTTATCCTTAGCCTCACGTATCGAATTGCGTGTGGAAACAAACCAAGTTTCTTCGCCATCGATAAAACAAGGTACGTTTTCACATAACGATCGTCTATGCACATCGATATCAGGAGAAACTTGTCACTCAAAGCTCCACGCATCAGTCGGACGGGTTTAGAAAGTTCAATTTTAAGACTTTTTCGTTTGCGACAATCGCGAAATGAAGATACGCCTCGAAATCGTGCCTCTGCACGAAGTCGAGGTCCACGGTCGAAGCGAACTGACAATGCGAACGGGCTCTTTGACACAACCATATCTTCGTAACGCCCTTTGTAGAAGGACCGATACTGGTCGAACGTCTTTCTCTCCTCGGGTGTGAACTCAAGCATGATATCGTCGGGGTAAGGGAAGCCTCCAGAATTGCATTGTCCATTCAACCCACGGAGATGTCTCGACGTTTCACGACTCGGTGATGAGACATCGCACGTGGTATTACCCACTGACAATTGAAATCTAGATCTTCCAACAGCGACGCAACAAAAAACACGAAACAATTGCTTCTGTCGATTTTCAAGCTCTTCGATCGTTTTCGTGACGTTGGATGATAGTGGCACTATCTCGGCGCCGCCCGATCGAGGCGGAGCAATCGTCTCAGCTCTCAGTTTTGGAAAAGAGTCGAGTGCGTCACTTTCATCCGAATCGGCTACGATGAAGGCTTTGAATTCTGAGCCTTCTTCATACTCACGATCTCCATTCGTGAATCCATCCAGTATTCGTGTCAAAGCGAGCTGGTCATAATTTTTGGGAGCATCGCTTAACATTTCATTCAAAGTCGACTCCATCATGTGTAACGCATGTCGTTTATTCGCCGTCCTATCGACGATCAATTTAGGAGGACTCGTCGCCAACCAAATTTCCAAACGATTTGACCCCCCTTCACGCATACCTCGTCTCACGAATTCCAATCCTCTCTCGAAGACGTCTGTTTTGGGCGCGAGCGCGAGGCACGTCGTCGTCGTCTCCGTCTCGGCGACGCGCCTCCGCACACACTCTCGACCGTTCGCGCGCACAGCACCCAATCCTTCGCCCGATAGACCATCTCCCCTAATCAACGATATCTCAACCCCCTGCACACCGTCCGAGACTTTTCTCACCCGCCAAGGCCCGCACGACTCCGCCGAAGCGCCTCTCGTCGCCAAGAAACACACAAACATATTCAACGCGGTCGTCACCCTCCATCCACCGACGCGCGTCCGCGCTCGACCATCGACGCGCATTCAACAAATTCAAGCCTCTCTTCCCACCCCCCGCTCGCCTCGGAAAACGACGTCTCGGGCGTCACCCCGCGGCGGTGTGTGCCCACCCGACCGCCCGGCTGGCACCCACCCTCGAACCTCGGACCACCCTCGGACGTCGACGACGCTGAAAAGGGCGGTACAGTAGTGTGCGCGACATTCGGCTGTGTGGGGGGCTTACGTCGGTTCGGATATGTCCCTTTTTGGAGGTAAAAGTGCAGTTTGCTTGTTTTTTGTCTCTAGTACGAGAAAAGAACCGGACGGATGGAGCCGGACGGGTGGCCGGACGGCGCGCGCGCAGCCTCACAACTTCCACGCGACGACGACGACGGTCGCGCCAGGGCGATCGCGGAGACCTCGAGCGAAGGAACATACATTTTTTAGATCGTGTCGCGGTCTCGAATTCACGCACGTGCATCGCTCGTTGGTGAGAGCGCGCGCGCGTGACGTCGAAGATGAGCGCTGCGATGGGTGTCGCGATGACATCGGCGCGCTGCAATCGCGCGGTGCGCGTGTCCGTCGGGCGCAAGAGCTCGGCGAACGCCGGAGCGTTTCGTAGCAAAAACATTACCAGAGCCGGCGCGAACACTTCGTTCGCGTTGGGTAACCAAGCGGTGCGTTTGCGTCGATGCGATGCGTTCGTGGGGGCTTAGGGCTTCCTTTTGTGCCTTTATGTATGAGTCGCGAACCTCGAATGTTCCTCTTCGCGAGTCTGGCGACCAAGACGGTGAGACTGACGATGACTCGCTCGTTCCGAAACACAGAAGCACACGCCTTCGTTGGTGAGCCTCCGTAAGTCCGCGGCGCTCCCGAAGTGCACTTCGGTGCGCCTTCCGGGACGTGAGCGCGCGACGGTGTGCCTCGCCGAACGAGGCTCCGTGTACGGCGATTGGCCGGTGTACCAAGGTGGTGCGGTCGACAACACGCAGCTTTTGGAAGAACACGATGCGTGCGGTGTCGGTTTCATCGCCTCGTTGAAGGGTGAGCGCACGCACAAGACCGTCAAGGACTCCTTGACCGCGGTCGGTTGCATGGAGCACCGCGGCGCATGCTCCGCCGACAACGACTCCGGTGATGGTGTCGGCGTGATGACGAACATTCCGTGGAAGCTCTTGGAGAAGTGGGCCGCTGCGAGCGGTATCAGTGGGTTTGCTGAAGGCTCCTCCGCGGTCGGTATGGTCATGTTGCCGCAAGATGGTGCCAAGGCGGCACAGGCAAAGAAGTTGCTTGAAGAGAGCTGCGTCGCCGAAGGCCTCAAGGTGCTCGGCTGGCGCTCGGTTCCGGTTGACAACGCTGTCGTCGGTCCGCTCGCCAAGTTGACGTGCCCGGTGCACGAACAGATCCTCCTCGATGGCTCCGGCTTGGACCGCGAAGAGTTCGAGCGCAAGCTTTTCATCGCTCGTAAGACGTGCGAAAAGAAGGCGAACGTCGACGCCGAGATGGCTGAGAGCTTCTACATTTGCACGCTCAGCTCTCGCACCATCGTGTACAAGGGTATGCTTCGCTCCGCTGTCTTGGGCAAGTTCTACAAGGATTTGGAAGATCCGGAATACGAGTCTCAGTTTGCCATTTACCACCGTCGTTTCTCCACCAACACGACGCCGAAGTGGCCTCTCTCGCAGCCCATGCGCTTCTTGGGCCACAACGGTGAGATCAACACCCTTCAAGGTAACTTGAACTGGATGGCGTCCAAGGAAGCTGATATGAACCACCCGATCTGGGATGGACGTGAGCAAGAATTCCGCCCGATCTGTAGCCCGGCTGCGTCTGACTCCGCCAACCTCGACAGAGTGGCTGAGCTCCTTGTCCGCACTGGCCGCGCTCCGGCTGAGACGATGATGTTGCTCGTGCCGGAGGCGCACCGCAACCACCCGGAGCTCGATGCGACGTTCCCGGAAGTTCACGATTTCTACGATTACTACGCCGGTATGCAAGAGGCGTGGGACGGTCCGGCGTTGCTCGTCTTCTGCGACGGTAAGCAACTCGGTGCCCGCCTCGACCGCAATGGTTTGCGACCGGCTCGATTCTGGCGCACGTCTGATGACTACATCTACGTCGCCTCTGAGGTCGGTGTTCTCGGCGATGTGCTTTCCAACGCGTCCAACGTCGTCTCCAAGGGCCGTCTTGGTCCGGGTATGATGATCTATGCCGATTTGGAGACTGGTGAATTCAAGGAGAACACGGAAATCGCCAAGGAAGTGTCCGCGCGTCTCCCGTACGGTGACTGGATGAAGTCCATCGACCGTGTCAACGGTATCAAGCCGGTCGGCGACACGCAATTGGATCCAATCCAGCTTATTGAGTCCCAAGCTCGTGCTGGTTACGCTGCTGAAGACATTACGATGATCATCGAATCGATGGCGTCAGACGCCATCGAGCCGACCTGGTCCATGGGTGATGACACTCCGATGCCGGTCTTGTCTGGCCGTCCGCGCTTGTTGTACGATTACTTCAAGCAACGTTTCGCCCAAGTCACGAACCCGGCGATCGATCCGCTTCGTGAAGGCCTCGTCATGTCTTTGGCCATGACCCTCGGCGCGAAGGGCAACTTGCTCGACACTCAAGGCAAGGAAACGCCGCCGGTCATGCTTGACTCTCCGGTCCTCTTCGATTCTGAATTGGAGCACATCAAGAGCCACCCGAAACTCAAGACACAAACGATCTCCGCGCGATACGCCGCTGGTGGCGCCGCCGGTGCGCTCAAGGCTGGCCTCGATAAGCTCTGCGAAGAAGCCGCCGCCGCGATTCGCGCTGGCAGTGAATGCATTGTCATCACGGATCGCCCGGATCAAGGCCCCGACTCACCGGCGATTCCGTCGCTTCTCGCTGTCGGTACCGTGCACCACTACTTGATCGCGCAAGGTCTTCGTACCCGCGCGTCCATCGTTGTTGAGTCTGCGTCCGCGTTCAGCACGCACCACATCGCAACGTTGGTTGGCTACGGTGCCCACGCCGTTTGCCCGTGGTTGGCTTTGGAAACTTGCCGCTCGTGGAGAAAGTCCCCGAAGGTCGAGAGCGCCATAAAGCGCGGTAAGATGGGTGACATTTCCATCGAAGATGTTCAAATGAACTTCAAGAATGCCCTGAACAAGGGTCTCAAGAAGATTCTGTCTAAGATGGGTATTTCTTTAATCACGTCGTACCAAGGCGCGCAAATTTTCGAATGCTACGGTCTTGGTTCCGAAGTCATCGACACCGCTTTCAAGGGTACGGTGTCTCGCATCGGTGGTCTCACCATGGACGAAGTCGCTTCGGAGACGCATATGTTCGTTCAGTCTGCCTTCCCAGGTGAGGCTGAGGAGATGGCCAAGGTTGAAGCGCGTGGTATGTTCCAAGTCAAGCCGGGTCTCGAATACCACGGCAACAACCAAGAGATGTCCAAGCTTCTCCACAAGGCTGTTGGCCTCGGTGGTGACGAAAAGAACGACGAGTTCTGGAGCGCCTACCAAGCGCACCGCAACGATCGTCCGTACACGTGCTTGCGTGACCAACTTGAACTCAAGTCTGACCGCGCGCCGATCTCCGTCGACGAAGTTGAATCTGTCGCCGACATCTGCACGCGCTTCTGCACCGGTGGTATGTCTCTTGGTGCCATCTCCCAAGAGTGCCACGAATCCATCGCCATTGCCATGAACCGTATCGGCGGCAAGTCCAACTCTGGTGAAGGTGGTGAAGACCCCAAGCGCTTCGAAAAGATCACCGATGCCACTGCGGACGGCAAGTCTGAAGCCTTCCCGTACCTCCGCGGTATGGAGAACGGTGATGTTGCGTCCTCTGCTATCAAGCAAGTTGCCTCTGGCCGCTTCGGTGTCACCACCTCTTTCTTGATGTCTGCCAACCAAACTGAAATTAAGGTTGCGCAAGGTGCCAAGCCGGGTGAAGGTGGTCAGCTTCCGGGTAAGAAGGTTTCTCCGTACATTGCTTGGCTTCGACGCTCCAAGGCTGGTGTCCCGCTCATTTCGCCGCCGCCGCACCACGACATTTACTCCATTGAGGATCTCGCGCAGCTCATCTACGATTTGCACATGGTCAATAAGCAGTCCAAGGTGTCCGTGAAGCTCGTGGCTCAAGCTGGCATCGGTACTGTCGCATCTGGTGTCGCCAAGGCGAACGCCGATATCATTCAAATTTCTGGTGGTGATGGTGGTACTGGTGCGTCGCCGTTGTCTTCCATCAAGCACTGCGGTGGTCCGTTGGAGATGGGTCTCGTCGAGACGCACAGAACTCTTGTCGAGAATGGTCTCCGTGAACGCGTCGTTTTGCGCGCGGACGGTGGCTGCAGATCTGGTCTTGACGTCATCCAGACTGCGCTCATGGGTGCGGATGAGTACGGCTTCGGTACCGTTGCGATGATTGCCACGGGTTGTGTCATGGCGCGCATTTGCCACACGAACAACTGCCCGGTTGGTGTTGCGTCCCAGCGTGAAGAGCTTCGCGCGCGCTTCCCGGGCGCGCCGAGCGACCTTGTCAACTTCTTCATGTACGCCGCGCAAGAAGTCCGTGAGATTCTCGCGTCCATGGGCTACAGGTCTCTTGACGAAATCATCGGCCGCAACGATTTGCTTTCTCAAGTCGACAAGGCGCCGGCCAAGACTTCCTCTCTCGACTTGTCCTTCCTCACCACATCTTCTGGCGAGTCTGGTGCGTCTTCGGACCGCATTGCGCAACCGACGCACAACGACGGCATCGTCCTCGACGATAAGATTCTTGAGGATGCGGAAGTCCAGAAGTGCATCGAAACCGAGGGTACGTACACCAAGAAGGTTGAAATTATCAACACTGATCGATGTGCGACTGCCCGCGTGGCGGGCCAAATCGCCAAGAAGTATGGTGACAACGGCTTCGCTGGTTCTCTCACCTTAGACATCGAGGGTTCCAGTGGTCAATCTTTCGGTGGCTTCGTTGTGGGTGGTATGAATGTGCGTCTTGTGGGTGAAGCGAACGATTATGTCGCGAAGAGCATGAGCGGTGGTGAAATCGCCATCATGCCGCCCGCTGACTCTCCGTTCGCTCCGGAATCTGCGAGCATTGCTGGTAACGCGTGCTTGTACGGTGCCACGGGTGGTCGGGTGTTCATCAGCGGTCGTGCGGGTGAGCGTTTCGCCGTGCGTAACTCTCTCGGTGAGGCTGTCGTGGAGGGCACCGGTGATCACTGCTGCGAGTACATGACGGGTGGTTGTGTTGTTGCGCTCGGCAAGGTGGGCCGCAACGTGGGTGCGGGTATGACTGGTGGTATCGGTTACTTCCTGGATGAAGATGGCACTTTCGAATCCAAGGTCAACGGTGAGATCGTCGCGATGCAACGCGTCATCACGCCGGCTGGTGAAGCCCAACTTAAGGGCCTCATCACCGCGCACGCCGAGAAGACCAACTCTCCGAAGGCGAAGTCTATCCTTGCTGACTGGTCCAACTACTTGCCCAAGTTCTGGCAGTTGGTTCCGCCCTCCGAAGCGAACACTGCGGAGGCGACCAACGATGTCAAGGAAGAAGTGACGGCCTAAGTAAGATAGCGCAGCGAAGCGGATGATAAAAATGCGAATTGCTTAAAATGAATTGATGATGGTTTCCTCTTTTAGAAGGGGCAAAGCCGTAGATTTTTTAATTTTTATTACTGTTTTTTCATGAACATTGCGTTTGTTTATAATGTTTTCGAATCGTCTATTAGACGTTTTCGAATCGTCTATCACGCGGTGGCGAAAGCTTCGGCCGCCTTCTTCAAGTCGTTCCAGAGGTTGGTTTCGACGTCGATTGCGCCAGACTCCATGTTTGCCTTGGCAATGGCGTCGCCTCTCTCGCCCGGAAGGAGGATGGCGTCGACTCCCGGTTGCTTGGGCGCGTTGCGCACGCGGTTCATCACGAAGGCGGCGTTCTTTTCAAAGTCAGCT
>PVBE012586648.1_pt1 | contig 10094 bp, 7 predicted proteins | sample 1631181 | NCBI WGS metagenome assembly PVBE01 (sample SAMN08397723, study PRJNA350692) | Marine metagenome, whole genome shotgun sequencing project. | isolation source: water | place: Pacific Ocean | collected 2012-04 | reverse complement strand
TCTTACGATGAATTGCCATAGTCTTGTTGTTCTGAATAAAATCATCTGTCTTTTCTACGTTGTACGTACATATCAGAGACTCCGGTTCGTCAACGTTCTCGAACACGTAAATCTTATCGAAGATGACGTTTGCAGCCAACTTGATGAGCTCGATAGTATCATCGAAATCGTACTTGCTGCAAAACGTGCACAGTAATTGAGTCTTCATTATACTAATCCCTCCAACCTTGGATCTACATTTTCAGGGGTGTAATCGAAATATCTAACCTCTTCGTGCTCCGGACTCTTAATCGGAATAATTGGAAGCTTAAGGTTGGTAGTAAATATGTAGTAATCTCCTCCCCTAGAATTCTTTTTCTTGGCAACCTCTATCACTTGACTGTTAACGTGACCTCCACCTGCAGCTACAAGTATAGAAGTCTCTTCGACAGTCTCACGTATAGCAGCCTCAAGGGGAGTCTCTCCAATATCCACACCACCCTTTGGAATTCCCCAGTAATCGCTTTCCTTACACAGTACTATTCCAATTTCAGAAACCAGTATAATTCCAGCGGTATCCTTAGTTCTACCATCTTCCAATAATATGTCTTTTAACTTAATCATTAGTCCCACGGTCCTAAATGGTTGTTCTTCAACATGGCTATTCCTGCTTCCATTTTCTTATACTTGTTATCTATTTTGGCTTTGGTCATCTTATAATATAATTTTTTAGGAAATCCTCTTCTATAGTACTCTACCTTTGTCTTATCATCAGCATCAACCCATAATCCTATGTTTGCTAACGCGTGTTTCCTATCTTCACTTTCATGATTTTGCCAATCAAATACTCTATTTTTTGTTTCAACCCAAGCATGATCAATTCTTCTACCCAAGAATGGTGCATGAATAGTTCCGTGAACTAAGTCAAGTAGTGGACCACCCTTGATTACCTTTCTGTAGGCCCAACGAAAACATTGACCACATATTACTTCTGTTAGTAAATTTCTAAGCTTAATCATTCTACTTCTCATGCTTCTTAAGGTTTCCAGCAAACGTGCTATTAGGTCTAACAATCCACTGACCATCGCTACGCTGTGTAAAATCAAATCCAGGATTCTCCTGAAATTTCATATAATTAACACTAGTAATTCCATTAGTCAATTCCATACCATCACCCTTTAAATTTGCATTTTGATACTGTTGATAATCTAAATCTATATTATGCATAGCTGCCAGCATCAAGCCTGCTCTACAATACTGTTCTAAACTATTATGTAAGAGAGTTTTATTATCATCCTTCAAACAACCTGGAATTTCAGTTTGACCACAATCAGCTGGTAATGATTTTTTACCTTGCCAATCCGATACGGTCGTCTCTGACCATGTTTTAGGAGATCGACTTTCATCACCTGGTGGGTACAAGTGACCTTCTGGATTTTTTCCAACCCAAGTTCTAGCAAAGGGTGTTTTCAAACCCAATTTTTTAGCGTGCTCCTCTATCGTATCTAGCTCCTTTTTTCCATCTTCAATTCTTTTAGCAGTAAGACCAGGAGCATTCTTATTTCGTGAATCATTTAATCCCATAAAATTATTGTGAAGCTCCACCATACGAAGCAAATGACCCTTAGTCTTAGGATCTTTAAAATTAGCTTGCTCTATCTTAGCCAATGCTCCTGAAGCTGCTCCACCTTTCCACTTAACACTGTGACCTCCAGTCATTTCAATAAAACCCAAAACACCACCTGACATATTAGCAATTTCTTCAGCTGTCATACCTGTGGTATCAGCATCGTTAGGTGGTAATATAATCAAATCGGATACGGCCATCGTTTCACTAGCTGGACCTACAACATCGTATCCTTTCTTGGCGAAAATGGTTAAAGCTGCAAGTTCAGCAAGATCAGGAACACCCTTAGCAATAGACGGTATTTTCTGCATATCTGCAAGTAACTGTAACCATTGTTTTTCATACTCTTCTGCTGATAACGGTGGTTCTGCCGTTCCTAATGCTTTCATCCTATCTAAAATTTTTCTTTCAGCATCAGATACATTACCTTCACCGATAACACGTTCTAAATGTTCAGCCGCGGCAATTGGACCTTCTTTAACAAGTCTATCTCGTCCTTCTGGAGTACTAGTATCCTGATCTTCAATTATTTGAACTTCATCAAATTCATCAAAAGCATCCCAAGTATCTATCTGATCGTTAAACCTATTGAGTGCAGCTATTGTCCTATCAGCTTCCCGTTGAGCTTCTTCTTCACTCATATCCGGATTCTTTTTTCTTACCTCTCTAACAAAATCTTCTGCAATTAATTCTTTTCTATCCGGAATTTCTTGACGATTTAATACACGACCACCAACCGTAACCGACATCACCTTTCTTTTTGGTCTCCTATCCAACCAGGCTTCCATTCTCTTATTAAAAGCCGCAACCTTTTCTTTCTTTCCTTTAATCGGCATTTCATTTCCGGACTGACTTATCCATTCATCATACTCTTCCGGTGTCACGTACGGAGAATCCGGATTTTTATCATAATCCTTTTCAATAGTATGCTTTTTAGGATCCCGGCCAGAAATCTTATTTAAAGTTAAATCCTTACTCTTAATCTTAGCTGGAACCTTTCCAGATGTAGTCGTAGCATCAGCACCAGGAAAACCCATTGCTTCCAGCCTTCTTCTAAGTATGTTTGCCGGTCCACTACTTCCCATGCTAATTTTACCTCTTACTCCCTGTCTAAAATCTCCTATGGCATCCTTTCCACCGTTAGCATAATAAATAGCCACTTCATTAGTTGTAGAAACCTTTATACGAAAGTACTTTCCAAACGCTTTAAGTTCATCCGGAGTAGGTTGTTCTCCAGTTCGTATTTTAGCTATAACACTTTCACAAGCAGCTCGATCATCTTTAGGATCATATATAATTTCTCCTGTAATTCTATCTAACTTATCAGCCATATCATTAGCTTTTTTATTTTCGTTATCAGATCTTGGAACATCAGCATCTCCATCTTGAACATCATCAGATCTAGACACTGCTGCTATACTTTCGTCATCATATTGTTCAGGAGGTTTAGTAAGATCCGACGACTGTTGAGGAGTTTCAACACCTGGCCAATCTCCATCCTTATACATTGAATTTGTCGCACCAGTTTCATCCTCTCCATCCCCTTTACCCACAGCTACTAAGTTTCCTTTATCATCTAATTCCTTCGTTGCAGGTTTTTCACCAGTTGGACTAAATTGTTGAGGATTCTTTGTTCCTGAAATATACTTTAACTCACCCTTCTCAAGTTCCTTTTTCGTAACGTCTGATCTTTCTTCTTTATCACCTTTTTCGTACAACACTTTTTCTACTAACGCGGGATCGATAAACTTCTTTAACTTTTCCTGAACCATATACACGTGTAGAGCATCGTCTAAATTGACCATGCCGTTTGCCGTTTCAAGGGAAACATCGTTTACTACTTGGTTCATTATCTTACTTAGATTCATGTAACTTCTCCGTAATATTAGTTAAAGAATCATAATTGGTACCCGCACCTATTCTAACTGGGAACTTTTTAGATTCTACAATATTCTTAAGATCTTTAATTGTATTCAAACCCTCGTTTATATCGAAGTCGAAAAGAAAGCTATCGTATGTGTACAGTATCATTTTTGTATTCTTCTCCTGTAAGTAATCTTGTACTTCCTTAATGACTCCTAAATTCCTTTCCGTTTCGTATGATTGTATGTAATAGTTGAGTAACTTATTCTTGTTAACGTCAATTACGTTCTCCATGCTAAACGGTTTGTTATAAATATGCGATTTAAAGCATTTGTTTTGACTAAAGTAGTCTTGGATGGCGTGTGCCAGACGATCCACTCCGTAAAAAAAGGGATTCTTTTCTTCGTCTATGGGATAATTCCCGTACAGTATTTGAAACGTTTTCTCCTTAGCTTCATCGTAACTTGTATGATAAACTTCATCGGCAAAATACTGGTGAAGAGACTTATCTATTGGAAACTTAAAATCTAGTATATCACCCAACAACCTCAAGTGATACGCATCGTAATCGAACTCTACTAACATTCCGTTATCAAACCTAGAGAGGATGTTCTTACGAGTTCCGTCCGTTTTGTTTAACGCTCCAAAATTTATTCCACTAAAGGTATTAGACGGTCTACCCGTAGATGTGAACATGTTGTAGTTTGAATATCCGTATCCGTTCTTAAAAACACTATCGAACGAACTTCCCCTTAATTTCATACCAGCCTGTTCAACCTTAGCTAATGTGATGGCTGCCTTATTATATCGTAAAGCATGCTTAGTTACGGAAAGGTCTTGTTTCATTTTATCTATGTACATCAACCTATCCCTAGAGTATTCTAATACCTTTACTAATGGAACTATTTCGTTTCCCCTCCTGGGAGAATGCGAATAAACAAAATCAAAAACATTTGATGGGGATGGATCGGCAAAGAAACTCTCGTTAGCCCAATTCATAAGTCTAACATCGTAAACGTTTTCAAACCCAGTAAGGTGATAAAAACTTTTAGCTGCGTCAACCCAAAATCTCTTAACACCCGTCATATCAGCTATACTCAAGTCAGAAAACGATTCGGAATGGTTAAATACTACATCGTAAATTTCAGAATCAACCCTAAGGGATGCCATCACCACACCACTCTCTACTGGATGATTTCTGTGATCATCCCCAATTACAACGATATCAACGTCTTTATTTTGTACTGATTTTAAGAGCGCAGAGTATTGCTCTTTTGTTTCTATAACCATTTATTATATATATTAATTTATATTCGCAAAACTCAATATATTTTTGTATCTCGAATTGCTCCTCGTCTACGTTTTTTACCTCGTGGATTCGCTGACTTTTTTCGTTTCATACGTTTAGCAATGGAATTTAAACTTGGTATAGGAGGTGGAACATTCACTCCATTATAAAACGGATTGTGCATTAGTAACTGTGCAGCATCCTTCTCCTGTATTATTTTTACCTCGTGAAGCTGTAATAGGGGAATTCGTTCTGCTATGCCCGGGAAAACTTTGTTCACCTTATTGAGCTGTTTCTGATTGAATTTTTCAACTTGATCAAATGGACCTGATATCTGCCACTGTATTTTTACAAACATATAACTGTTAGTTTTAGTTACAGTACTAACTTCTACTATCTCTGCACCTGGATTTAACTTGTTCCGTGCAAAAATCCTAGGGATGTACTTCGATGCGAACGGTAATTTTTTCTTTGTTGGATACACTCTACGTGGATACCTATCCCTCATAGCCCGAGTATGTACCCTCTTGTACGTTTCCTGCATCACTTCTAAATCTCTTACTATCTCGTCCTTAGTAGAAGTCAACTCGTATTTCACACCCTTACTTTTTAGATAGTATATGAAATACTCCTGATCACGTCGAACAGTAGCATCGTCTTGAGTGTAACGAAACTCACCTATATTCGTTAAGAACGGTCCTTCCTGTCTCTCTATATTTTTCTTATCCATTGCTACCCGTAGCTCCCGCAGCGGCTCCTTTTGGTACCGGTACTTTAAACTTAGCCACTGCTTTTGTATACGCAGCATTTATATCTTTCATCATTTTCTTCTTTGCGGCTATGCGATCTGCTTCATTTCCTTCAACTACTCCAACTTCTTCTGTTGCCGGAACTTTATTCAACATAGCCCCAATCTGAGTACTCCAAGTATCCTGACTTATAGTATGACTCACCTCCATTACACTAAAATACGTCTTAGCAGAATGTTCCTCATCCAAACCAGTCTGACCGTACTCTTTAGGAAGATACGCTAGTCTAAACATGTTTCCAGGAAATATTCCTGCGCATCCTTCTATAGTCATATCTACTTGAATTGGTAGTAACATTGTTTTAGCCGCATTACTAATTGGACTAAGAGGATTATCGCTTAAATACCATTTCATAGTCTTCAAGTAGTGAGGTCTCAATTTTCCTTCCATATCGTACGGTCTAGCAAACTCTATGGCCATCTCTTTACCGTCTTTTGTCTGAGCCGCACTGTACATTGCACGTGCAGACCCCATTACACCACCGGAACCTTTTATTACTTCATCCATAATTCCCTCTTGTGTTTTAAGAGAATCCATGTACTTACTCGTAAACTGTTCCGCGTAACTGACTTTTGCTGTCGGAGTAATATTCACTAGAGTTTCCGAAATAGTATGATTGAAATCTGAATCCTTAAGACCCTTAGTCCGTAGTTCCTTCTCATCCGCAGCCTTCATTACTCCATCGGTTTCACTACTACCTCCAAAATCAACGTTAGTCGATAACGTGCTTTCAATAGTACCGATCTTATCAATATTCTCTGGATTAGCCATGAATGCTGCCAATTCTTTTGCTCTTTTTTCCTCTTCCGTAGTATCAGGAGGAGTCGGTGTCAAAAACGCTTTGATAGGATCTGTCGGGTCCACCAGTTTCTCTTCCCTAACTGCCCCTAATCCAACTGAAATCGCAAACTTGTCAGGAATAGTAGAAGTCATACTAAGATCCTTTATTATCGAATTATACCCATAGTTTTCAAAAACGTACGAAGTCTTAGGATCATTATCTATGTTCTCATCGGTATCTTCTTTAGTCGGTGGAGAAGACACTTCGGATATAAAGTACGTGACCTTTGCAGTCGATAAATTGTCAATCTGATCAATTTCAAACCTCCAAACGGGTACACCTACATTTAACTTGTTCGCTAACTTCAACATAGCACTCTGTATAGATGCACCAGGAGAAGAAAAACACGACTGTACCTGAGTCAAATTTATAAAAATATTCCTAAGGTACCCCTGTGTCATATCACTATCTTTTACTGCAAAATCTTCTACATCTTGAAATGCTTCTGCTAATTGTTTATAATTAAAATCGGGAACACCCGTTTCTGAGTTTAAAACGAGATGATCCGGATGGTATTCCGGATTGTACTGTCCTGGAAGAACGAATATACCAGGATCGTGAGTCAATAGTTCTGGATCGTTCTTTATTATCACTGAAGTCAATTTTCCAGTGACTCCCATTATAGACCTAAACTCCGCTATCCTTTGATCGCTTTCACCGGTCTTAGAATGACTTGCGTAATAAGAAACTATATTATCCTCAAGCCAACCCCACCTAACCCATATATCAGCACTAAAATTCTTAGCTCTCTCAATTCCTTCAGCTTCCTTAGTTTCTCCTTCTGTATCGGCTTCCTTAAGTTGAGTAAGCTGTATCTTTCCTTCTGCATCCTTATCTGCTCCTCTTAAAATAGCTACGCAGCACTTGTCCTTAGAAACCTCAACCTTATATGCTTCTTCCTCCGTAAATGTAACATCAGGAAAGTACTTAGAAATTAACTCTATATCTAGAGCCGCTATCCTTTCCGTAATGTTCAAGAGAGGAACGTTAGCAAAAGACGCTAGCGTATCGGCATGGTCTTCTTTATTTCCTACAACATTATCAGCTAAATCCTTCATAAACTCGGAAAATGTTGGTGCAATCATTGGAACCGTAGATCCTAGTTCGCTTTGAGGTTGTTTCATAGGCTTTTCAAATATGTTACTTCCCCTAGCCAGCAACTCGGTAGTACAATCAAATCCACCATCGTCCCTCATCGCCCAATCAAACTTCGATACAGTACCAATCAAACCAGACCAATCTCCGTAATGAGACAAGTAAAGTTTGTCCCATGGTGACATAGACTTTTTTGTCTTTTCATCATCTTCTGTAGGTGTATGAAATAGCGCTTTATCTAACATAACATTATCACCACTCTTTACCAGTATTTTAGGAACTGTAAACGCTAAATTCTTTTCTCCTCTAACCCATCCCCAATCCAATATAACGTTTCTTCCAGCCGATAAAAACGAACCCTTCTGGTACATTGCAAGCTGATCCAAGGTCCAACACGTCCACTTTACCGTAGCTTTTCTAACCGCTCCACCAAATTGCATATAGTTTACAGTAACACCACTAATTCCAGGTTTTGGTTTTAAGTAATTGGAATCTAAATTTCCATCACTATCTTCACCCCTAGTAGCACCGTAATAAGCGAACTCCGGTCCTTGAACTTTCTCTGCTAGAGATTCAAAAAAATCATCATCACCAGCACCAATATCGGTACCAGCTATATCGTCCAAATTAAACATACCATAAAGAACGTGAGTCTTAGTAGTACCTGGACTTATCATTCGTACAAATGGGGATTTTACAACCTGTGCCTCCTGTGTAAGAGTAAAATCTTTAGTAGTCGATGTCGGTTCTAAAAGTCCTGACCGTAGTAAAGTTCCCGCTTCGCTTTTCTTATTAAAACGGGTAGCCATAGCATCGACACGAGCATCCAAGCCTTGCCGTATTTGTAGCTCTATGTTTCTTACAAAACCAGGCATCGTTCTACTCCGCGTTTATGGATCTAAACTTTCTAATTACGTCTGCAATATCGATCGGTATCCTCAACTTACTAGCAGCCTTCAATCCTATATCAGAAGGATCTAACCTATTTGCTCTGCTTATGACCCACCACAAACCTACATCGTCGTAATATCGATGAGCTAAAACATCCATCCTTTCTCCGGCTCTTACGTTGTGTATAATATCGCTGTCCTTTTCCTCAATATCCGGATACAGGGTAGGTTTAAAATACCTAGACTGATTCGTCGAGCTCGTCTTTATCCTGGCTTCTGCGTACCTGTTAAACATTATGGATTAGTCTGCCCTAATTCTTCAAACAGTTTTGATAAATCGGTCTTGTTCTTGCCTGTTCCACTGATCCTAGTTGGAAAGTTCTCAAAATTTACACCAGTCTCATCGTACTTAGTTCCGTCTAACCAATCCAGTCCGTAGTGCTTTCCAGTAGCTACCGGTATGTAACCTCCGATGTATTCGAAAGTAAGATCTATACTTATTTGCTTCGTAAATCTCAAACCAGGATCGGTCTCCCAAGGACTAGCTTCTGGAAACGTTACTGTACAAGCGCTAATGTAACCCAACTGTTTCTGTACTATATCTCCGAGAGTTAACCTAATCATAGGACCGGTCTGACGATAATGCTTATCCAAGTGAGGGTAACACAATCCCACCAAGTAATTCACCTTCTCTAATAGCACAGGAAATTCCTGCTTAGTTTTTGGGTACACTTCAAAATTGAAACCAATTGACCTGCCAACTCCCTTGTAATTAGCAACTCCTGTCGGTCTACCTATAAAATTTTCTTCACTCCAATCCGGTGTGATAGTATCTGTTATGTCCCCAAGTATAGACCTAAAAACTATGTCCCTCTTGTTGTACACATCGTAAAAAACTAACGGTACGAAATCTAAATCTTCCGGATCATCACCGGTACCTAATGTAGAATTATACGGAATCATATTAACCTTGTCTGAAAAATCAGTCTTGTACTTATTGTCACCCTGTTTTTTAATTCTTCCAAGACCTACACCATCTATTTTATCATCAGTAATTACTTCGTGAAGAGAATCAACTCCCCTAAAACCCTGTTTTCCAATAGCGTAAACCTTAGTTTGGCCGTCCACACGTATACCACTTTCAGCTTTCTTTTTCGCAGAATCTATCTTAGCTAAATCATCATGCTTGTAATCGGCTTTTTCGATTAGATTCCATTCTAGTGGACTTGTTAAGGTTTCTCCGTATCTATATTTTGCATTGTCGTCTGTTCCTATATCGGCATGTTTCATTGGAATTTTTTCGTAACCAAGAGACGTGTACTTCTTAGCTAGCAGCGCGCCGTCAGTCTCAGAAACCTTGAGACCGGCTTTCATAGCATCCGTATATCTCTTGTTTATAGCCGGTATTACTGCATCTTCTAGTTTTGCTTCTCCATCCGTTCCTTCCGTAACATTCCTACCGGTTATCCGTTGATAAAAACTTCCTGATGAATGACCAGAAACTGTTCTTAAATTTTCTAGAAAATTTTCATTACTTTCGCCAAGATTGTGCCGTATTATATACGGTACACCAACATATTCGTGACCAGAATACTTCAGCACATCCAACGAACTTTTTATACCTGATTCTGAAGTGAATTCAATTGAAGTGTCTAACGGATAACCGTACATCATGTTAGCAGGATCCAACTTGAATGAATTT
>PVBE012075043.1_pt1 | contig 10094 bp, 10 predicted proteins | sample 1631181 | NCBI WGS metagenome assembly PVBE01 (sample SAMN08397723, study PRJNA350692) | Marine metagenome, whole genome shotgun sequencing project. | isolation source: water | place: Pacific Ocean | collected 2012-04 | reverse complement strand
GCCTTCATGCAGTCGTAGAGACCGGCGCCGGTTTGTTCGCGGAGTTTTAAGACTTGGGATGCACTGATGTCAGCCATGATATTTTTCTAAGTCCGCATTCTCATCGTGAACCATGAAACCACCCTACGCCACCGCCCTCAACCGTCCAGCCCTTTTGGAGGCTCGCCAACGCGCTAGTGAGTTTTGTGAGGAGGATTAGAAGCGGATCACCATCGGCCTCATTCTCTATTATTGGCTCTGGTGCTTTGTGGCTCCCGGCGAATGGACCTAATCAAGTTTATCGTAACCAGGAAGACCAAGAGCACGACGGCAAGTTGTAGCCCATTTAATATGCTCATCCATAACGTAATCATCAGGAAGCTCATCGTAGCCTTCTATTCCGCCGGCTTTGACAAAAAAGAGGCTGGCTTACTCGCCAGCCCCCATTTTTAATTCCTGATCTGAACTTTATACAGCCCCGCCGCCACTACGGCCATCTTTCACATTTCTATCTAACAAAGCGTCTGCTATATCTGAACCCATATTCATAACGTCCCTGTGAAATGGGATTAAAACAAAAGCTGCAATAGCAGCAATAATCAGGCCGCCAATACCGGCGACTGGTTCCCCGTTAAACAAAGCTATCAGGCTAACTATTCCAAAACCCACACAGCCTATATATGCTAATACTGTTAATATTGTTACGACTAATCGATATTTAGGGTACGCACTAGTTTCACGAAGATTTGTTAGATATTCTTGTTTGTTCACGCTTTTCCTTTTTGTATTGGTTTATGATTAGGCGTCGGGATTCTAAAACATAGTCATTCCACCATTATTCAAACAGTAATTCAATGTTTTAATAAATATAATTATGTACCTATCTATTTCTGAAGACTCATGACCGCGCTTTTTTCTGCAGGACAAACTCATCATGCTAGGATGAGTGAGGAAGTTGGACAATGATGGGGGGAGGCTAGTAAGCTTGGGCACGGGACAAGCGAAGGTTGATTTTCGATTGGAACTGACTTTTGATGGAGAACCGCTTGTGAAACAGATTTCCTTATCATTGCAGCTCACCTCGCGACAGGTGGAGGAATACTACCGCGGTCGCGCTCGGCACGTGGTGGCCGAGGCAGCAGATGGCCGAATTATCCAGCTTCCGATTAAAGTGCTGCACCCATTTATCTCTAAACAAGGCATTCAGGGAGATTTCTTGGTGACCACCGATGATGAAAATCGGTTCGTCAAGATTGCTCCTCTCAAGCGCGATGATAGCCAAGGCAGTCTGCTGGATGCCATGGGCTAATAGTTCATCAATAGTCGCAGGTTGTTCTCATTCACAATGCGAGCCTTATCAACCATGTCCAACGAGGATTGAATGAGAATCTGGTGCTTGGCCAAGCGGGTACTTTCCGATGCCACCCGGGTATCTTTCATACGACTCACGGCTTGAGCGAGATTTTCTCCGAGCACAGAAAGATGTTCATTGATCCGCTGCAACCGACTTCCCGCAGACCCCAAACTCGATCGGTCCGTGGTCACTTGTCCCAATGCAGTCTTAATTTTAGAAATCACCGTACCGGCCCCCAACGAAGTTAGCACGTGAGTGTTACCTAACTCTGTGGCGCCTGAGTCAGCGGAAGTTGGATCAGTTCCCACAGTTGAACCAGCAGCATAATAGGTATCTCCTGGATCTTCCGAGGCCGGATTCACAGTAATGTAATCACCAGCCGCCACTGCGGTCTGTGATGCCCCTAACCCCGGATCATTAGCAAAAAAAGTGCCTTGCGCGAACGTGGTGTAGGTTGGCTCATCCGAACTGGACGAAGGATCGTAGGTAATGAATGTGCCTGATGCGACAGAACTGACATCCGCTGCCTCGAGGTTCCCTTTGGAAAGCGGATTTGCCGTCGTTAGATAATTGCTGCCGGCATAAATATTTTCCACATCCGATGCATCCGGATCTGATTGAATATTTACAGAACCAGATCCGGTGCCAAGTTTAATAAACGAACCCGAATCGTACTTTGTCCCACCATTATTGGTAGTCGACCAAGAATCAGCCGCGGCGTCATACCATAAATTCTTATTCGTCCTCCATATGTTATTGGATGCGTTAGACACCTGATATCCACTTTGCGTGGTTTTGTAACTCGTTTGATTCAATGTATATCCTGGAATAGATACCTTCCAAAGATTCACCGATGTTTCCCATTCATCCACTGAATCCACATCGCCGGTGGTGAGATCGGTGAGGGCAGCAGCAGTCAGATTGGCGTTATTGTAGGAATAAAAGTTTCCGCTATCGTCCTTGATCACACTATTTGAACTACCGTCAAACAGGTTTTGGCCGTTCATTTGCCTAGTGGCCACATCACGTATATAGGCCTTAAGAGCCTGAAACTCGGTGTTGTAATTCTTTTTGTCCGTGGCGGACTTGGTATTATCCATGGCCATTGCCGCCAGTTCGCCCATCCGTTGGAGAGCGTTGGTCACATTTGACAAATACCCATCAGCCGTCTGGATCTTGGAAAGGGAATTCGCCAAATTACTGCGCGCTGCATTAACCCGAGACGTCTGAGTTTCCAAACGACTAGCCACCACCACTCCCCCCGCATCATCAACCGGCGAAAGCGTGCTTCCAGAACCAATACGTTCCATACTCTCGGTCGCCTTCTTCACGTGCGACTGATACGCATTGATCGCCCTAACAGCACTGGTGGAATCAATTTCCATAACTATTTCGGTCTGTTTTCAAACAGTTCTTTTGCCGTTTCACAGCAGTCCCTATGCCAGAAACAGCTAAACAACTCGAATTACCGTCCCTTCCCGCACAAACACGCGACCCCAATTTAGTACGTGAACGTACTTTTTAGGTTGCCTTTTCCGTTTTTATTGGGAACATTTGCATTGCAGCCGTTGAAACTAACGGCGCGAATTCGAGGTATTTCATGAAGAACAGGCTGAATTTTGGCTGTATAGGGCTTTTAAGTGCTGTAGCTTTTACTTTGCAGGCTGCTGATTGGCCGTTGTTTCGGGGGGATCGGGGTTTGACCGGGGCGGCGGCGGGGAAGTTGCCGGAGAAGCTCTCGTTGTTGTGGAAGTTTGATGCCAAGGGGCCGGTAAAGGCATCGGCGGTGATCGCCAATGGGATGGCCTATGTGGGCGGCGATGACGACGGGAAGAAGGGGCTCAAAGGCAAACTTTATGCCATCGATCTCGCCACCGGCAAACAGGCCTGGGATTTTACCTGCAACGATCCGATTGAGGCTTCGGCGATGGTACTGGATGGGCACGTGTATGCGGGGTCAGTGGATGGCTTCGTGTATGCGCTGGATGCGAAGACGGGCAAGGAGTTGTGGAAGTTTGAAACGGGCGACCAGATTACCGGCGCGCCGAATTGGACCAAGTCTCCCGATGGCAAGAAGACCTATGTGCTGGTGGGGAGCCATGATTTTTTCCTCTACTGTCTGGATGCCAAAACGGGTGAGAAGGTGTGGGAGTATGAGTCTGAGAATTACATCAATGGTTCCCCGGCACTGACGGATGGCCGCACGATGTTTGGCGGCTGCGATGCGTTGCTGCATGTGATTGATATAACCAAGGGCGAACGCGAGAAGGTGATTAATGCCAATTCATATATCATCGGTAGTGTGGCGGCGGATGCGGGCCGTGTATATGTGGGGCATCACGACAATGAATTTCTCTGCATCGACCTAAAAGCCGGTAAGATTATTTGGAATTACAAGGATCGGCTCTTCCCGTATTCCTCCTCGCCAGCGTTGACAAAGGATCGCGTGCTCTTTGGCGGGCAGGATAAACGCCTGCATTGTCTCCGGCGCGATAATGGCGAAGCGATCTGGACCTTTGCCACGCGGGGGCAGGTGAATAGTTCGCCGGTGGTGTGCGACGGCAAAGTGTTGGTGGGGTCCAATGACGGCCGCTTGTATATGGTATCGTTGGATCAAGGGAAATCATTGTGGAGCTACGAAACGGATGACTCCATCACCGCGTCGCCGGCGGTGGCCGGAGGAAAAGTAGTCATCGGCAGCGAGGACGGCACCGTGTATTGCTTCGGAGTGAAGGTAAAATAATGAGTGCTCCTGCCCCTCCCACGCCCAGTAAGCCACCGTTGGAAACACAGACCACGGTCGGTAATTATTTTGTCTCCAACTATCCGCCGTTTTCATTTTGGAAGAAAGAATCCCTACCGGAAATTGAGGCCGCCATGGAGCGAGATCCAGCTGTGGACACGCCGCTGGGGGTCTACGCGCATATTCCGTTCTGCCGAAAGCGTTGCCACTTTTGTTATTTCCGCGTGTACACGGACAAGAATGCCGACTCCATTAGAAGCTACCTCGACGCGATGTTGGAGGAGCTGACGATTTATGTGAACAAGCCGTTTATCGGCGGGCGCAAACCAAGCTTCGTTTATTTTGGTGGCGGCACGCCCAGTTACCTATCGAGCAGCCAATTGTTTCATCTTACCGATGGCATGAAGGAGTTGTTACCTTGGGACGAGGTGAAGGAGGTAACTTTCGAGTGCGAGCCGGGCACGTTGACGGATAAGAAACTGAAGACGCTGCACGAGGTCGGCGTCACGCGTCTGAGCTTGGGCGTGGAGAATTTCGACGATCACATTCTTGAGATCAACGGCCGCGCCCATCGCGGCGGGGAGATTGATCGCGCGTATGGATACGCTCGCGAGGTGGGTTTCCAGCAGATTAATATCGATCTGATCGCGGGAATGTTGGACGAGACGGAGGACAACTGGAAAGCCTGCGTGGCCAAGGCCATCGAGATGGCGCCGGATAGCATCACGGTTTACCAAATGGAGGTGCCGTACAACACTACCATTTACAAGCGCATGAAGGAGGAGGGCAAACTCGCCGCGCCGGTAGCCGACTGGGACACCAAACGGCGCTGGACCGATTACGCCTACAACGAGCTGGCCAAGAACGGCTACACCGTCACCAGTGCGTACACGGCGGTGAAGGATTCCTCCAAGGTGACCTTCGAGTACCGCGATCAACTATGGGCGGGGGCGGATTTGCTTTCTGTGGGCGTAGCGTCGTTCGGACACATCGGCGGCACACATTATCAGAACCACCACGACTTTGATCCCTACGTGGAACAGTTGGGCAATGGCGACCTACCGGTATACCGCGCGTTAACCCCCAGTGATGATGAACGGCTCATTCGAGAATTTATTCTGCAGCTCAAGCTTGGCTCGGTGAGCCTGCAGTATTTCACCGACAAATTCGGGACCAACCCCGCCGAGCGTTTTGCCGAACCGCTCCAGCGCATTGCCGACTGGGGGTTCCTGACCATCGAAGGCGATCGCGTGAACATCAACCGCGAGGGCCTGCTGCAGGTTGACCGGTTGCTCCATGAATTTTTCCTGCCTGAACATCGCAATGCCCGTTACGCCTGATCATTCAGATGCCTGAAACAGCACCCAGCCTTTCTCTTGAAGATGCCGCTCGCCCGTTGCTGGAGTTTTACCAGCGTGCCGGCGAGGCTGCGCCAGACCTCCTGCTGATCGATGGCAGCGAGATGCCCGAACCCTACCGCCGCCTGCTGGTGCATGACGATGATATGACACCCACGCTGGAGGAATTTCATGGTGACCGTATTCATCTGCGCCTGCTAGGCCGTGAGGAATCCGAGGCCAGCTACAAACGCGAGGTGGTGCTGGAGGCCGGCGAGGATAACAAACCGGTGGAGTTCGGTGCCATTGCGATTCATCTAGAGCATTTTCCGGAACAGGCGCGCGCGTTGGTGCTCGGCGAAAGTGTGCCCCTGGGCACGATCCTCAACGAACACGCCATCCGCCACGAGAGCTGCCCACAGGCCTATTTCAAGGTGCAATCCGATCCGCTCATCACCGAAGCGTTCGGTCTGGACGCCTCCACTGAACTTTACGGCCGGTGCAACATCCACCGGGATCTAAACGGGAATCATCTGGCGGAGATAGTTGAAATTTTGCCACCAGTATAATTTGTGAGAGGTTTATATGATGGAAAACAATCATTTCGATGTGATTATAATCGGAGCCGGACCCGCTGGCTCGTCAGCAGCCACTATTTTAGCTGAAAATGGGCGTAGGGTTTTAGTTTTGGAACGGGAGAAATTCCCCCGGTACCACATCGGTGAATCTCTAATTCCCTTCACATTCCACCCTCTTGAACGTCTTGGAATGGTAGATCGCCTGAGAGATTCAGCCTTCGTCAAAAAGTATAGCGTCCAATTTATTTCCCCAGAAGGCGATGCGAGTCAGCCCTTTTACTTCTTCAATCGATACGACCGCGACACTGTCGCCCAAACTTGGCAGGTGATGCGAGCGGACTTTGACCTTATGCTTCTTGATAATGCGCGAGATAAGGGAGCCGAGGTCATAGAAGAAATTGCGGTAAAAGAGTTGATTTGGGATGAAGATAAAGTTGTGGGTGTAAGAGCTAGGACGAAAGACGGTGAGGAAACAGAATTTTTTGCTCCGCTCACCTTTGATGCCACAGGCAAAGAGGCATTTACTGCAACGCGCAACGGTTGGCGCGAACGAGACCCTTATTTAAATAAAGTGGCGGCCTGGGCATATTACGAGGGTGCTACTAGGCAGGAAGGGATTGATGAGGGAGCCACGGTGGTCGCCTTTGTCCCGGAAAAGGGATGGTTCTGGTGGATTCCACTCCACGACAATCGAGTGAGTCTGGGAATAGTTGCGGAAGGAAAATACCTCAGTCGCGATGGAGTCCGAAAACCCCAGGAGATGCTGGAACGCGAAATCGAAAATAACCAGTGGGTTAAAGAAAGACTTGGCCCAGCCAAAAGGATTTCTGACTTTTATATCACGAACGAATACACCCATCACTCACGGCACTGTGGCACTCATGGCTTATTGCTTTTAGGAGATGCCTTTTGTTTTCTGGATCCAGTTTTCTCTAGCGGTCTGATGCTTGCCTTGAAAAGTGGTGTCATGGCTGCGGACGCGGCTGAAAACGCGTTTGAAGCTCAAGATCTAAGCCCCAAACAATTTACTGAATACTCCAGCACACTCCGGCAGGGTATTGAAAACATGAGAAAACTGGTATACGCCTTTTATAATGAAAATTTCAGTTTTTCCGATCTCGTGGAGAAACACCCTGAGATTGCAGGCGACGTGACCGACTGTTTGTCGGGTGATGTTAATAAGGATTTCACTGAACTTTTCAGATGCGTAGAGGACTTTTGCCCAGTTCCAGAAGCCCTTGATTTAGGAGCCCCATTAGAATCAAAGCAGGAACCATTGCTCACTTAATCAATTCATTGTTTGCGCATAACTGGCGTTGGTCTAGAACCTCCCTGTGAACATTGTCCAAATCACACCCGGCGCCGGGAAAATGTATTGCGGGAATTGTTTCCGTGACAACGCGCTGGTGGCCGCATTACGCGAAGCGGGGCATGAAGTGACAATGATTCCGCTTTATTTGCCATTCACGCTGGATGAGGAAAATCAGGCCGGCGATACTCCCATTTTTTATAACGGCGTAAACGTCTATCTGGAACAGAAATCTGCCCTTTACCGCGCTGCCCCGCGCTGGCTACATCGAATGGTGGGTTCGGACACCATGCTCGGTTGGGCCGCCAGTCAGGTTGGCAAAACGCGAGCCGAGGAAGTCGGCGATCTCACGATTTCCATGTTGCGGGGCGAGGAAGGCCATCAGGCGCGTGAGCTGGAGGAGCTGATCGGCTGGCTGAAAACACAGCCGAAACCCCACGTCATTTCGCTCTCCAATTCTCTGCTGCTAGGGCTGGCGCATCGGCTCAAGGAAGCCATTGGCGCGCCGGTGGTGTGTCTGTTGCAAAACGAGGCACCGTACATCGACAGCATGCCCGAGGAGGTGCGCGAGGAGGTCTGGCAGATCATGGCCGAGCGCGCGCAGGAGATTGATCAGTTCATCGCGCCAAGTGCGTTTTATGCTGGGTGCATGCGCGACAAACTGAATCTGACCGCCGAACGCGTGCAAGTGATTCACAACGGCATCAATCACGACGGCTATAGCGCTGAGCGCGTGGCGCCCAATCCGCCGGTGATCGGGTTCTTTTCGCGCATGTGCAAGGATAAGGGCCTCGATACCCTGGTGGATGCCTTTATCAAAATGAAACAGGATAACCACATCCCCCAACTGCGCCTGAAAATCGGCGGCGGTTGCGGCCCGGGCGATGAGCCCTTTGTGGGGCGCCTGCGCGAACGTCTGCAAGCCAAGGCACTGCTGAGCGATGTAGAATTTCATCCAAACCTCAACCGCGAAGAGAAGCAGGCGTTTTTGAAATCGCTCTCCGTGCTCTCCGTGCCCGCTCAATTTGGCGAGTCGTTCGGCTTTTATGTGATCGAGGCGCTTGCCGCCGGCGTACCGGTGGTGCAGCCGCGTTGCGCGTCGTTCCCCGAATTGCTGGACGCCACTGGCGGCGGGCGTGTGTACGATCACGAAGGGCCCGAGAGCCTTGCAGCCGCACTCGAAGGCATGCTCCATAATCCCTCCGAGGCCAAGGCCGTCGGCCTTAAGGCCCGCGAGGTGGTGCGCGAAACATTTTCCGTCGAGCACATGGCTAGGCAAATGATCGACCTGCTCGCCGGTTTGGTGTCCAATCCGTCCCCAACCCCGGAGGCATAATGGCAGCACACGAATTTACTATCACACGCCGCGTCGAGTTTAGCGAGACGGACATGGCCGGCATTGTTCATTTCTCAAATTTCTGCCGCTACATGGAGCACGCCGAGCACGCGTTCTTCCGGTCGCTCGACCGTTCGATTGTCGATCCCGCCCTCGGCATTGGCTGGCCGCGTGTGCATATGAGCTGTGACTTCAAGAAGCCATTGCGCTTTGAGGACGAAGTGGAGATTCAGCTGCGGGTATCGGCCAAGACCAGTAAATCCATCAGCTACCAATTTCGTTTTCGAGTGGCCGACGCGGAAGCCGCGCGCGGGACGCTCACCGTCGTGTGCGTGCGCCGCAATGAAGCCGGCGAAATGAAGGCCGCCAGTATTCCGCCGGAGATCGCCGACCTGATTGAGGTGGCGCCTGCGGATAAGTTGACCGATTAACGTTTGAAGCACTGCAACCCGAACCCTAGAGTCGAAAAAATTATGGCAGCAACTACCACAGCATCCGGCATTCCATGGTTTGCCTGGGCACTACTCACCGTCATCTGTTGGGGCACCTATGGCGGTTGCATGCACACCAGTTCCATGAACATGGAAAGCAAAGCGCACGGCCGCATGATGGCCTTTCTGTACGTGGGCCTCGCATATTTTCTCACGGCCGTCATCGCGCCTCTCATTATCCTCAAGCTCAAGGGCGGACCGGTAGATTTCTGGAACTATCCGGATGCCGGTTGGAAATGGAGCTTGGGCGCAGGCATTCTGGGCGCCATTGGGGCGCTCGGGGTGCTCTTGGCCTTTGGAGCTTCTCCGAATCCACCGGTGTATGTGCCGATCGTCATGTCCATCATCTTTGCTGGTGCCCCGATGGTGAACGCCATCGTCAACACTACCAAACAAGACTTGTGGAGTTACGTGCAGCCGCAGTTCATCATTGGGATTATGCTCGCGGCCGCAGGTGGGGTATTAGTCACCTATTATGCGCCCAAACCGCCTCCAAAAGTCGAGGCAGCGGCGCCGGCCGTCCCGCAGGACGCCACTCCTTCCGGCGATTCCAAGGATTAACCGTCATGGCCGAGGCGCCGTCAACCGGCCGAGAAGCCATCCGCTCCGCTCAACTCGGGCGATTGCGCGAACTGCTCCAATCGGTGCGGCCGGCCAACGCTTTTTACGAAGCCAAACTCGCCGCGGCCGGCGTGGATGCATCCATCGGCAGCCTCGAGGAATTCGCCGCGCGTTGTCCGCTGACCACCAAGGACGAACTGGCCGCCGATCAAGCTGCGCAGCCGCCTTACGGCACCAATCTGTCCTTCCCGCTCGCGCAGTATAATCGCATCCACCAAACCAGCGGTACCACCGGCAAACCCCTCCGCTGGTTGGACACTCCTGAGAGTTGGCAAAGCATGCTTGAAAGCTGGCAGACCGTCTATCACGCCGCCGGCATCACGCGCGAGGACCGCGTGCTCTTTGC
>PVBE011091318.1_pt1 | contig 10094 bp, 9 predicted proteins | sample 1631181 | NCBI WGS metagenome assembly PVBE01 (sample SAMN08397723, study PRJNA350692) | Marine metagenome, whole genome shotgun sequencing project. | isolation source: water | place: Pacific Ocean | collected 2012-04 | reverse complement strand
CAGTAGCATCCTTTGAGTCTAGCATAATAGCATTATCATAATCTGATACGGCGTTAGTCTCATCCCCCAATGCGTTAAGTAACTGGTAAGCAGAGATTCTGCCCTGATATGCTTTTGAATTTCTTGGATCCAACTCGATTACCTTATCGTAGTCGGATATCGCCTTGGACGCGCTTTCCAGCTCCTTGGAGCTTACGCCCACGAACCAGTGAGCGGTCCCTCTGTTGTAATATGCCTTGAAATTCTCTGGATCCAGTTCGATCGTTTTGCTGAAGTCGGATATGGCACTGGAGTAGTCACCTGACTTGTAGTAGGTACTTCCTCTATCATAATATGCGCTGGAGAATTCTGAGTTCAGTTCAATGACCCTGCTATAGTCAGATGAGGCTTTGGGATCCTCCCCTAATTCGCTATGGATGGCGCCTCTGATGTAATAGATCTTGAACAATCCCGCAGAGTCTTCCGTGCTCAGCTCAATCGCCTTATCAAAGTCAGATATGGCTTTGGAGAAATCTCCAAGCATACCTTGGATCATTCCTCTATTGAAAAATGTATCAACATCTTTTGAGTCCAGTTCGATCGCTTTGTCAAAATCGGATATCGCGCTGGCACTATCTCCTGTCGCCTGGTGTACAGCTCCTCTATTACGATATGACACCGCATCTTTCGGATCCAGCTCAATAGCCTTACTAAAGTCGGATATCGCACTGGTATGTTCTACAAGCATTGCTTGAGCGGTCGCTCTACTGGAATATGCCAGAGCGTTATTGGGCTCCAATTCGATAGCTCTGCTATAGTCGGTTATCGCTTTGGAGTAATCCCCTGAATCAGCGTTAGCATCACCACTGATCATGTATTCGTTAGCATCGGGTGCATCCGGGATTGTTGACGGTGTCGGTGGGATCACTTCGGACGGTTCAGGAGTGGCTTCCGTCGTCTTCTGGTCCGGGTCGGATATTCCTGGTACCGGTTGGATCCTTTCGGACACTTCGGAGGTGGTTTCTGGTGTTTTCTGGTTCGGGTCGGGTACTTCTGCTGGGGGTTGACTTTCTGTACAACCGCTCATAAAAAGTACAGCTATGATCATAATCGATACTAGAAGTCGATATCCCCGATTGGTCTTCATTGTGTGTGATTTAGATTGTATTGTATATATACCTGCTTGAACCTGTGGCCACGTGAAATAGAAGGATTAATTAAGCCGTTAAGTATACCCATGGGTAACTCGAACCAACCTTCGAGTGATCACCAGCGCCCTGACCAGTCGAACAGTCCTGCCCGGTCCCACACGATCGCCAGTCCGAGCACGAAAAGGCCCAGGATGACGCTGGACATGACGGGGTAATCGGTCCGACAACCGAGCGGGCCCCACCATGTGCCCGCAGGACAGCATCTACCGAAGGAGCAGCTGCTGTCGGCGCAATGGAAGTCAGTGGTGCATCGACCGCCTGTCTTTTCGGGCGTGGCGCACGTACCGTCCCTGCGCACGGTCCCCGCCGGGCAGCACATGCCATGGGAGCAGGATCCCGAGAGGCACGCTACGTCGCTGGAACAGAGGGCGCCATCGTCACCCTTCGTGAGGCAAGCATCAGCGGGGCCGCAGAACTCGTCCTCCCCGCAGTCAGCGTGGTCGGTACAACACTGCAGCCCCCGTGGACAGCACACGTAATTGCTGCAACGCATACCGCCGGGGCACCCGCAGTCCTGGCAGCAGACGTCCTGCTCGCATTTCCCGCACACGCCATCGCCACACTTGGGGGGGAGCTGCCACACGAACACCGTATCGTCCCATGCACCCGAGTAGAGCCGGCGCCCGTCGACGACCAGGGCATTAACGTCACCCCGATGGCCGGACAGCTTCGCGACCTCCTCCCACGTGACGGGATCGAGCACACGCACGAGACCGTTGGCATATCCCGCGTAGATGTAACGGTCATCCGCTGTGAGCGCGAGCACCAGAGGGCCCGGGCCGGGCTTCACGACGGGAGCGTCGCCATCACGCCATACGCCGATACTCCCTTCGTAGGAACCCGTGTACACCAGTCCCTCGTGAACGATCACACTGTACACGTTCCCCAGATGGCCCGTGAGCGTGCGCACCGGCTCCAGGGTAGTGGCGTTCCAGACCCTGACCGAGTTGTCCTTCGAGGCCGTGTAGACGAGTCCGTCAGCAGCGAATATATCCAGTACGGGGAAGCGGTGCGCTTGTACTGTGTCGATGCTCTCCAGACCGGGGAATCCGTACACGAGAAGCTTTCCGCCCCACGTCCCGACGTACAGACGCCCATCATGGACAAAGAGCGCGTACACGGCTTCTCCCACGGAGAGCCGGCTGCCTACGGGCAGGAAGGTACCCCGGGCAGCATCGAGCAGGGTGATCGAGCCTCCCTTGGTCCCCACGATGAGCAGCCCGTCCTGGGCCTGGAGCGCATTGACGATTGATCCGTCCGGCCTCAGGGTCTTATAGGCCGCCAGCTCGTTGGCCAGGTCCCACACCCGTACGGTGTCATCGGCGGAGCCCGAGTAGAGGAACTGCTCATCGACCGCGAGCGCATTGACATAGCTGTCGTGGTCGGACAGCACGACGGGTTCACCGAACCCACCACAGGTGTCGCCGGTCCCGGCCAGTACCGGTGCTAGGATGAGCACGAGGCACAGCACGCCGATGAGAACGCGGTCAGCCACAGTCATCGTCCTCAGCATGCCTCTGTGAGACGGACATGCGCTGCATGGAGAGGCCCTTGACGGCTCGCTTGCTCGCCTTGGCCGCTTTAGGGCGTATCTCCGACTCAGCCTTGCTCAATCGATCGATCTCACGCTCCACGAACGCGAGGTTCTTGGTGGCGGTGTCCTGGGCCTTACCGATCGGGGCGCTCGACGCGACGGTGGCGAGGTTGTTCTTCATGGCCCGCAGCCGATCGAGAGACGACGCCGTCCGATTGCGGAAGTACTCCTCGCCCGCCTCCTGCATGGCCATGACCGTCGGGATGTCAGTATCGTACCCTTTGGCGTACGCCTTGGCGTCCTTGATGGTGTCGACGTTGATGGAGGACACGCGCAGGTGACGCCTGCCCTGGGCGTCGCGGTACTCGATCTGGGCCTGGAGCGGGACCTTCTTCTTCTCGAGCTTGCCCGAACGCTTGAGCCTGATGAACACCTCGCGGTCGGCGGTGACCGCTCCCAGACGCGTCTTAGCAGCATCCGCCTTCGCCCCCGGGCCGGTGATGCGCTCGACCTCGAGGGTACGGGGAGTCACGAGGCGAAGGGACACGTCATGCCCCAGGAACTCCTGGCCCCTGATCTGGCGGAAGCTCCCCTCCACCTCGGCAGCGGAGACGTAGTAGATGCCACCGCCGGACGATGAGGCCAGCTCACCGATGACGTCCAGCGCCATCTCGTTGCTCTCGCTCTTATCGCGCATCCCGACCACGTCGACGACGATCCCCGCATCCATGGCCGACCGGGCAGCACGCTTGTAGAAGTCACGCCCCGACGAGGACGGTCCAGTGAGCGTGCCCAGGCCAACGTTGGCCATGCCGTCGGTGAGGAGTACGAGCCTGCCTCCACCACGGGTCTTGAGGAGCCAGAGTGCGGAGTTGACCGCGGGTCCGAGGGCGGTCATCCCTCGCGCCGGTAACGAGGTGACGAGCTCGGTCCAGCGCTCCCCCATCTCCCCCACTGGCTGGAGTGTACGGGGGTCGATCATTTCAACGAGCTGAGCGATCAGCTGGTCGCTGTTCCTGAGCACATCGCCCGACAGCACGACGGGCGCCTCTCCGGGGAGGGTGTGCACGGCCACCGTGGAGTCGAAGGTTATGAGGGCGAAGGCGCTCGTGGGTGCGTTGACGCGCAGGTCTGCCAGCGTCTCGTTCAATGACTGCTTCACGGCATCGAGCTTGTTGAATGACATGCTCCCCGACGTGTCGATGACCGCTACGGTGTCGACACTCTTGGACTCCGGAAGGGACCCCGGGCTCTCCTTCGTGTCGGGTGGCTCGTCGAGGACAAAGTCGATATCGTCGCCGCCCCCGGGTGGTATTTCGTCCTTGGAGATGATGTTCACGGTCGAGCAGTACTCGCACGTCCAGTGCACACCTAGTCGCTCGTCCTCCTTGACATGTCGGGGATTGGTGAGCACAGCTCCACAGCCCGAGCACCTCACCGGCTGGCAGCTCACAACGGTGCGTGCCTTTGAGAGCTCCTCGAAGCTGATGCTCGCGACCAGCGGCATCCGCTCTTCCAGCTCGGAACGCTCGGCAGTCAGCGCAGAGAACGCAGTCCTCATCAGGGCCATGGCCAACAACTTGCCAGTATGGATTAAATCGTTTTGCGTGACGGCAGCGTCACGGACGTACGTGGACCGGGGTCGCCGATGCGCCCATCGCGCCACCCTCCATGATGGCCCCGAAGTACACGATGCAGTCCTGGCGACAGGTCGTCCTGTCCGCGGGGATGGACGCGCACAGGTTGGGATCGTTGCGCGTGGTATAGCCCCGACGCGCGCAGGTGAAATCATGTGGTGGGGAGAGCTTCCAGCAAGGGGCGAGGTCACCGGTGTAGGCCACGTACTTACCAACGCATGCTGCCTTCTCGGCCTCCGTTCCGTCGCACTCCTCGGGTGGGACGGGCGGCTGGGAGGAGCATCCGACCAGGAGGGCTGCGACGATCAGCACTGCCGCGAGAAATTTTCTGTCCATGGTACCCCTCACCCGCTCATCCTTCCGTACAGAGCGCTCCTTACTTGGTCGGGATGAACTTCCTGATCCAGGAAGCGAACGCCCCGGGGCTCCTGCTCTGGACCATGACTGTACCCTGTCCGCGGAGCCGTGAGACGAGACCCTCTCCAGATAAGAGCGAGGCCTTTAAGCCGCCGACACGTTCGACCTCGTAGTTGAGGCCCTCGGAGTAGGCGACGAGGTTACCCGTGTCGACGACGAACTCGCCGTTGACCTGGTGCTGGGAGAGCCCGCCAAAGCAGTTGATGAGTAGCTGGCCGCTTCCGTTAGCCTTGATGAAGAAGAGACCCTCGCGGGATAGTAAACCCTTCATCCCCTGGAACTTGGTATCGATATTGATGGTGGGCGAACTGGCCAGGTAGGCCGATCCCTCGAGGAACCAGGTCTCGCCCTGCATCTCCACCAGCTCAACGTCGCCGGGAGCACTTGGAGCGAGGCCGATCTCGCCTTGGCCCCCCTGGGCTGTGAACGTGTTCACGAAAAGGCTCTCGCCGCCGAGCACGGACTTCTTCAGGGCGCCCAACACGCCGCCCGACTGCATGCTCGTCTCCATCTGCATGTTGGGTGTCATGTAGACCATGGCCCCTGACTCTGCGCGAATGGACTCGCCGTCGCCGAGGCTGACCTTGGCAAGGGAGTAGGCAGGCTTGTGGTCGAACTGAATCTGCATGCCTCTAGGTCACCGCTCAACAATAAAAATGGAACGCATAGCGCAAACGGGTAGGTCCGGGGGTTCCTTCCGGACCCCCCGTTCGCAGCGTGCTCACAGGAGCCTGGTGCACAGGTCAAGGAGGCGACAGGAGTAGCCCCACTCGTTATCGTACCAGCTGAGCACCTTCACCATGTCACCGATGACATAGGTGGAGGGTGCGTCGAAGATGGACGAGGCAGGGTTGCCGTTGTAGTCCGTGGACACCAAGGGAGTCTCCTCGTAAACGAGGATGCCCTTCAGCTCGCCCTCGGCAGCCTTCTTCATGGCGGCGTTGACCTCTTCCTTGGTCACGGGCCGCTTGAGCTGGGCCACCAGGTCCACAACGGAGACGTTGGGGGTAGGCACGCGGATCGACATGCCGTCGAGCTTTCCCTTGAGATGGGGCATTACGACCCCCACGGCCTTGGCGGCACCGGTGGTGGTCGGGATAATGGACACGGCACACGCGCGGGCCCGTCGCAGGTCCTTGTGGGGGAAGTCGAGGATACGCTGGTCGTTGGTGTAGGAATGGATGGTGGTGATGAGCCCCTTCTCCATCCCGAATTCGTCGTCGAGCACCTTGGCCAACGGGGCCAGGCAGTTGGTGGTGCACGAGGCGTTGGAGATGATGTGGTGCTTCTCCTTGTCGTAGAGATTGTCGTTGACCCCGAGAACGAGGGTTATGTCCACGCCCTTGGCGGGGGCCGAGATGATGACCTTCTTGGCACCTGCCTCGAGATGCTTGGTCGCGCCCTCCCTGTCCCGGAAGCGCCCCGTGGACTCGATGACCACCTCGACACCGAGCTCCTTCCAGGGGAGCTGGGCCGGATCCTTGATGGCATAGACCTTGATCTTCTTCCCGTCCACGATGATAGTGTCGCCCTCGTAGGAGACGTCCTTGTCGAATATACCAGCCACCGAGTCGTACTTGAGGAGGTGGGCCAGCGTCTTGGCGTCCGCAAGGTCGTTGACAGCCACGAACTCCACGTCGTCGCGGTCGAACCCAGCACGGAACACCATGCGCCCGATGCGGCCGAAGCCGTTGATGCCTACCTTAACTACCATGTCATGTCACCTATCGTTGTGAAGCAGGTCGGACGGTAGGCTTAAAAATGAACCCTTTTTTCGGGGCCGAGCTTATATCGTGATGCCTAGCGGCATCATGCACTGGATAAATAACGGCGAGACGACGTTCTTGGGCTCCCTTCCGGAGAGTATGAGCTTCAGGATCGCCTTGACGCCCGGGGATGGTGGCGCGTAAACGCGGCGGGAGCGGTCCACCTCGTGGAGCCTGGGCTCCTCTGACGGGTCGTGGGGATCGATATGGGGGATGGCCCAGACGTCCGCCTTATCGGCCGTCAGCGGAAGGAAGTCCACGTGGAGGCGCGGGCAGAGGGAATAGCGCTGAACCAACGAGCGTTTGATGGCGCAAAGTGGCCGGCTCATGCTCAATACGTGGGCGTCCTCGTCCTCGACGACCTCCTCGATGACGAACCCCTGGCGCTGGTAGAAGGACGCGAGGCATCCTATGTCGTTGAGGATCTTGCGGTACCCGTAACCGATGCAGCCTGCGCGTCCCGATTTCAGAAGCGTCCGGTACTTCTGCAGGAGCTTATCCTTAGGTGAGAGCTCATGGATGGCTTCCATCCCTGAACAGGCAGCCGCTTCGAGCTTATCCCACTGGTCGCGGTCCCACATAATCTAAGTCTTTGTCTGGAACGACCTTTATAATTACCCCGGAACCGTTCCACACGGTCGGACGACACCCCTCTCGGCCATTCCCGGACCGTTCCACGGCACGCTGAACATTCCCCGTCGTTCCCGGCGTGAAACGGTGGCATATTACGTGATAATGGGTACAATCCGTGGCTTAGGATAATAAATAACTATATATTGTAGAACTGGACGGGGAAATAGCCTTCTACGTGGATAGATTACTGAATTGACGAATTTAATAAAGTATAATACAACAAATCGCTCAATTTAAGGGATTCTTAATCGACATTCAGAAGGTGGGCCCGATCCACCCACGCTCGCGCCGTAGATTTAAGGTTTTTCATCTCGTGCATCTCCATGGAGTTCAAGATCCCCATCGGAGACGACGATGCTTCTCAGGACGAGCCCGCCCAGCTGGGCGAGGAGACCGTCGAGATACAGGACGCGCAAGTGGAGAACATCACCGCGAACGAGGTCCACATGGAGCGGAGCGGAGCCCAGATCGTCCAGGGCGAGGATATCCGCATCACTCAGGGCGGCTGTGGCCTCATAAAGGCAAAGCGTGTGTCCATGAACCAGGCCGGAGCAGGTGCCGTCGTTGCCCAGAAGGTGGAGGGAACTGAGATATCCTGCGGGATCCTGCTGGCGCGCGAGGTCAAGGGCGATGTCAGGGCCGTCTTCACACCTATGGCCGCAGCGGGACTCGGTATAGGTCTGGTGCTCGCCTTATCCATCAGGCACACTCTCTTCAGCAGGGAGTGACGCCGGCCGGGCCGCCGAAGTATAGCTATAAAAGCTTGACAGGGCCTCTATTCTGACATGCCCAAGCTAGGTGCGCGAAAGGTAGGCATGCTCATCCCCTACACTGAGAACGAGGACGAGGTCACCGACTGCTTCCAGCACGGTGCGGACCTCGCCGTGATCATCCACCGCAAGAAGGAGAAACCGGCGGCCAAGGCGTTCCTGGAACGCATCTCGAAGGAGTACCGCATCAAGGCCACAGCAAAGGCCGTGGACGAAGGCGACCTGTTCTCGGATGCTGCGAAGGTGTTCAAGGCCATCGACAAGAAGGCCTCGCACAAGAAGAACAACTTCCATGCCGTCCTCACGTCAGGCAAGACCGCGGCGGCCGTGATGTACGCGGCCTACGTACACCCGAAGATCAGGATAGTGTTCGCGGATGACGGCCGACTCGTCAGTGCACCTGTAACTGCTCCGGACGCTGATGGTGGTTTCAGTGACAGAGTGGCTCGCCTCGGGAGCGCTGAGCCGGAGAAGGGCTCCATCGTCGCACCCTCGTCCGTCTCGGGCTTCGGGAACACCGTAAAGGTGGAGGAGCCGTCACGCATCACGCTCGTGGAGAAGGTGTACTCGAACTCGTCCGGCGCATCGGTCCTCGCCACCGATCCGTTCTTCCTCCTGGGAGCCTACCTCAACCGGTCCGCAGTGGCGGTCTATCCCGCTGGCGGCGCGTTCAAGGCGCTCCCCATGGTAAAGCGAGATGCTCTATCGGACGAGGGACAGGAGACCGTGCTAGGATTCGTGAAGGCGAACAGTGGACCGGTGAACGATCCAATGGGCACCATCGCGAAGGAGACCGGTCTCCCTGAGTTCAAGGTGGGACGTCATCTCAAGGCACTCTCGGACCTGGGCTTCCTGACCGTCGACGGAAGGACCGACACGGTCGTGCTCTCGCCACTGGGCAAGCTCTACCTGAAGTAGGAGTGACGATCCCGGGACCTGTATCCAGTCGACCTGACTGTGGAATCAGTCAGGCACGATGTGCGTGCCGCTCTTTCCGGCAAGGGCCGCTCCGATGTTCTCGGGGGAGGTGATGATGACCTCCTTGCCGCCATTCTCCAAGAACTGGATGGCAGCTTCGACCTTGGGGCCCATGCTCCCCTTGAGGAAATGGCCCTCCTCGGAGTAGCGCTTCGCTTCCGACACGGTGATGGTGTCCAGCTCCTTCTGGTCCGGCTTCTTGAAGTTGAGGCACACCTTCGCCACGTCGGTCGAGATGAGGACGAGGTCGGCGCTGATGAGGGTTCCCAGGAGGCTGGAAGCCCGGTCCTTGTCGATGACCGCTTCCACTCCCATGATCTCGCCCGACTCCTTCCGGATGACGGGGATGCCGCCCCCGCCGACAGCGATCACGATGGAGCCCGAATCGATGACGGTGTTGATGGCCTTCTTCTCGATGATGTCGATGGGAATCGGGGACGGGACCACACGACGCCAGCCACGACCGGCGTCCTCGATGACGTCCCAGCCGTCCCGGTCTCGCCGGATCCCGGCATCCTTCTCGTCCATGAACGTACCGATGGGCTTTGAGGGGCTCTGGAACGAGGGATCTTCCCGGTCGACGAGGGTCTGGGTCACGATCGCTGTAACGTTGCGCTCGATGCCGCGCTTTAAGAGCGCGTTCGACAGCACCTGCAGGATCATATAGCCCATCCCTCCCTGGGAATCCGCACCGCATATGTCCAGGGGGAGCGGATAGAGCTGGATCTGCTGGCAGGCAAGCTCCGAGCGGCGGAGGATGTTGCCCACTTGTGGCCCGTTGCCATGAGTAATGACGACGTTGTACCCCTGCTCGATCATGTCGACGATGTGCTCTGCGGTCTCGGCCGTGTTGGTGTACTGCTCTTCGATCGTGCCCCTCTGGCCAGCCTTAGTAATGGAATTGCCTCCGATGGCTATGATAGCGACCTTGCTCATGTTCGTCCCCGCCGCTTTCAACGGTGGATGTCTTTTTATGTTTTGCACTTATGGGCCAGTGACATGAACCTCACAGAGGCCGTGATGCTCGTAAAGGCGAAGCCTGGTCGCCACCGAGAGATCTTCGATACCCTACAGAAGAAGGAAGGGGTACGGGGTATTGCGATGACCACCGGTCCGTACGACTTCGTGCTGTTCCTCAAGGCCGATAACTGGGGCCACATGTTCGATAT
>PVBE011489353.1_pt1 | contig 10095 bp, 8 predicted proteins | sample 1631181 | NCBI WGS metagenome assembly PVBE01 (sample SAMN08397723, study PRJNA350692) | Marine metagenome, whole genome shotgun sequencing project. | isolation source: water | place: Pacific Ocean | collected 2012-04 | reverse complement strand
CAGCTACAATCGCTAAAAAAGATAATACCGCTAAGGCTAATAAAGCCAATGGTAAAAAGATTTACAATAAAACCGCTAAGCCGATGGCCTGTAAAATGTGTCATGGTGACAAAGGTGACGGAACTGGGAAATTGGGTGCTGCATTCAAATCCCCTAAAGCTCCACGTAACTTTACCTGCGCAAAAACGATGAAGAAAGTTTCCCCTGGCCAGATGTTTTGGATCATTAAAAATGGTTCTAAGGGAACCGGCATGGCTAAAATGAAACTTAAAGATAAAGAAATATGGGATGTTATCAAATACATCCGTGAAGACCTTATGTAATCTGTTTTATCTGTTTAAAATTTGGGGCAAATCGCCATCTGGGCGGTTTGCCCCTTTTTTGTTTCGCCGTTGTATTAAGAACCGGTGGTATAATCCCTTTCGCAAGCCCTTCTTCAGTTTCCTCTATTCTCTTAGCTTGTAAAGGAGTGGTCCTTGGGTAAAATTCTCTCAAAACTTTTACTTCTCATCTTATTTCTTCTCGTTGGCTTGATTTATTTTGTCGGTGTGTCCGATGCTAATGATCTTGGAAGCAGGGGAAATCCACTTCGTATGATGTTTGTCCCGTCAGGGGACAGTCAGGTTATTTTGAAGGGTGGAGAGGAAATTGCCCGGCGCCTTGAAAAAGCAACGGGTCTTCATTTCAAGACTTCCATCGCAACTAATTACGCAGCTGTTATAGAGGCAATGGGAGCTGGGAAAGTAGATATTGGTTGGCTTGCCACGTTCAGTTACGTTCTGGCACATGAAAAATATGGGGCAGAACTTATTCTCATAGTGATTCGGTTTGGTTCTCCTTTTTACCGGGGGCAGATTATGGCGAGGGCCGATGCCGGTATCAATAATTTAGCCGACTTTAAGAATAAAACCTTTGCTTTTGTTGATCCGGCCTCTACCTCAGGTCACCTTTATCCTAAAAGTCTACTTCTTTCCAAAGGATTCGATCCCAAAGTCTTTTTTAAAAGAGCGGTATTCGTCGGGTCGCACAATGCCGTGGTGCTTTCTATTCTAAAAGGTGAAGTAGATGGGGGTGCCTCCTATGATGATGCCCGTGCTACGGTTGCAAAAAATTTCCCTGAAGTATTTAGAAAGGTGAAAATTATATCGTATACCCAAAATATTCCTAATGATGTGGTGGCTGTCCGTAAAAATTTAAATCCTGCACTAAAACAAAATATTAGGGAGGGTTTGAAGTATTTAGCAAAAACTCCCGAGGGGTCAAAAGTTCTTAAAAAAGTTTATGGGATCAGTGGTCTGGCCGATCTAGACGCTTTTTTTGATCCTGTTCGTGAAGCGGGAAATCTTCTTGGCTTGGATCTTGGACACTTAAGGAAACCGTGAACTAAGAATTGCCAATCTAAATGGAATAATCATGTTACGAGTAGAAAATATTTCAAAAACCTATGAAGATGGGACCCAGGCTCTTAAGGGAGTGACTTTTAACGTGGCGCCGGGAGAGTTTGTTGCGGTGCTGGGGAAAAGTGGTTCTGGCAAGTCTACTCTTATAAGGTGCATAAACAGGCTAGTTGAGCCTACCGAGGGAAGTATTTTTTTTGGTGATGATGAAATTACAGGCGCAAGTCTATCTGGTCTTAGATTATTGAGACGAAAAATAGGTATGGTTTTTCAACAGTACAATCTGGTTAACCGGTTGAGCGTGTGGACCAATGTAATGATGGGTGACCTTGGCGTTCTTCCCTCATGGATGGGGTTGGCTGGTTATTTCCCTAGATCATCCATTGATCGCGCTAAAGTTCACCTTGAGCGTGTGGGTTTGGCAGGTAAGGCGAATAATAGGGCGGACAAGTTGAGTGGTGGGCAACAGCAACGCGTAGGTATCGCTCGCGCCCTGATGCAGGAACCTCGGCTCATCCTTGCAGATGAACCAGTGTCCAGTTTGGACCCTGTTTCTGCAAAAACTATTATGGACCTCCTTAGGGAGATCAACCAAAAAAATGGAGTTTCAATAATATGCAATCTTCATCTGCCAGATTTGGCAAGGGAGTATGCTCAACGTTTGCTGGTCCTAAGGGATGGGAAAATAGTTTTTGATGGAGTTCCAAAACAAATAGATTCTTTAAAATTGGAAGCGCTTTATGAATCACCATTACAATAATGCGATCATGGGTTGTAGAGATAAGTCTGACTCTAGTCCCTTTAATATTAATTAGTTGATTCTATTTCTACGTATGTTTTAAAGAGTTTTAAAAACCTTAATTAATAGGTTGATTGTTTCTAGAGCTGTGTTAGCGTTATTATATGGGCTTGAATTGTTCGAATGGTTTCTTCTGAGCTGTTGTGATTGGAGGAGAAAAAAATGAGATTTGCGCAGATTGTGATTTTGGTTTTCTTTGTTCACGCGCATTTTCTGGTATTTGTTTTTGAGTCAGAAAGTCAACAGTATCTAAAAGAAGATTTAGTACAAATAAGTACTCTGGATGATATTCCAAAGGAGCCAGGTTGGGGGGACCCCGCATACAGAGGCTGGGAGGTGTTGAGTATTCCGGGTCTAATCTCTACCTACTACGATCTTGATTTAGATGGGAAACTGGACTACATGGTGACTCGAAAAATTGCGCGCAAAGCATCTTCGGAGGAAATAGATATGGCTCAGGCGATAGAGCTGGCCGAGTATGACCATCAGGCGGTTTACTTTTCCAACCCTGTGATTTATTTCGCAAGCAAGTATCCGTTATTTTACTGCAAAGGTCTAGATTATAGAAAAAATTGTAGAAATATTTGGGTTGATATTTCGGAAGATGGATTAAATGGAAACGAAGAGGTATACACCCTCGGATCACCCATGCAGAATACAAACTAGCAAACTGGTTGTTTTTGCGATTTTGATTCCGTATTTATTGTTAACTGGGTCATTCGCGTGGGCACATTCAAATAACAAGCAAGATGATTCACCGGAAACATCGAAACCACGGGCGACCCATCATGGAGGACATGCTAACCCTGGTGCAGGTCGTTTTACTTTAGGTGAGACGGTGTATAAGCACATGTGTGTTTTTTGCCACGGTGCTGATGGCAATGGCGGTGGAAAAGCGACGGCTTACCTTTATCCTTGGCCACGCGATTTTCGTAAGGGAATCTTTAAACATCGCACCACTCCTCCCGGTTCTATTCCACTTGATAAAGATATCTTTCGAACCATCCAGAAGGGCGTCCCTGGAACGGCGATGCCCGGATGGAAGAATGCTCTTAGCGAAGAGGAAGCATGGTCTGTTGTTGAGTATATCAAGGGTTTTTCGGAGCGATTTAAAAACGAAACTGCACTTCCCGCTATTGATTTTGGAACGGCTCCACCCATCACTACAGAGTCGATAGCAACTGGAGAAAAAATGTACCGGGAAATGCGTTGCCAGGGTTGTCATGGGACTGATCTGAAGGGTGGGGGTCCGCGAGTTACAGACCTTTTTGATATCTGGGACCACCGGGTTTTTGTATACGATCTTACCAATCCTAATGCTTATAAATTCGGTTATGAACCGATCGATATTTATACGACATTGACCACAGGGATTGATGGTACTCCCATGAACAACTATGGTCACTTAACCGATAAAGAGCGGTGGGATATAACCGCTTTTCTTCAGTCGAAAATTGACAAGAATCGTGTGCAAAAATCGGGGTATGAAATTGATCTTCACTCCACGAAAGTTGACGACGAATTTGTGCTCGATCCGAACCACGAGCTGTGGAAAAGTATTCCTGAGAAAGTAGTGCGGCTTCTTCCGCTCAGCGCACGAAAATCACCTGTCAGTCATATCAAAATTCGAACAGCATTGAATGACGATGCGATTGCCCTTCGACTAGAGTGGGACGACCCGGTTCCAGACCATTCATCTACTCGTCACCAAGACTTTAAAGATGCGGTTGCAGTGGAGTTTGCTCTTGGTGATGTGTTACTTCATACGCACGGGCACAATGAACCATTTTTTGGTATGGGTAACAGAGGTAAAGTGGTTAATATCTGGCAATGGCGTGCGGACTGGCAGACGGAAATCGAGACCAAGGAAAAGATTGAGTATGCGACTAAGGGAATGGATCTTGATGCGATGATCTTCGGTGGCGAAGTCAATCCCGTCGATGCTCTTAATCCATTTAGGGATGTCCCTGTTGAAGAAATGAACGCGGAGGGTTTTGGGACTCTGACACCTCAACCGCGTACCAAACAAAATGTATTAGGAAAAGGTGTGTGGAAAGATGGGCATTGGTCAGTGGTTCTTTATCGAACTTTGGACTCACTCAATAAATGGGACAAGCAATTTATGAACGATCAACCAATCCTCGTGGCATTTGCTGTCTGGGATGGATCTGAACAGGATCGTAATGGACGAAAAGTAGTGTCTATGTGGCAAAGACTGCATTTACCTTGATGTAAAGCTTTAAATCGTTCATAGTGTAGCTATTCCCATAGAAAATCACCCCATTGGCGAGGGTGGGCTATATTGATGGTTCTTTTAAAATTTATTGCGTAATTGTGTTTATAGGAGTGTTGTATGCCGGATGAAGATCAGGAGAATAAAGAAGATCTGAATGAGGAGGAGTCTTTAGAGTTAGTCAAGACTAATGATGAGGATGAGTTAGACGAGCTTGAAGTAGACGAATCCGATGAGCTAGATGAGTTGGATGAAGTTGTTGATGAAAAGATCCCGGAGAGGGGTGCCTATCTAATCATTGGCCAGGGTGATTTTTCCACTGTAATGTCCAACCGTGGTGCGGATGACCCTGGAGATAATACGCTTTCTGCCCCTCAGGGAGTTTGTAAGTTTGGGGATATGCTATTTGTTTCTGATGCAGGGAATCACCGTGTTTTGGTTTGGGATCAGTTCCCTGAAGAAAGCGGTGAGCCTTCCAATGTTGTTCTAGGGCAGGAGGACTTTGCAGATTGTTTGGAAAATAGGGGACTTTCGACGACTCTAGATGAAATGACCTCTGGATTGGGTGATGAAAATCTGGATGGGTTTACCATCAGTAAGGCAGAGGAAGATACTTTATCTATGCCGGCTGGGCTCTGTGTAATTGACGGTAAGCTTTATGTGGTTGACAGTGGAAATCACCGTGTGGCCCGATGGAATGGAATCCCATCCGACGATGGAGAGCCGCCAACTCTTGTTATGGGGCAGGATAATCTAGAAGAGAATGAGGCCAACCGGCAGGGATTGGTAGGGTCTGGTTCTTTGTTTTTCCCAACGGGAGTTTGCTCAGGGGATGATCAGCATGTTTTCGTTGCAGATAAAGACAATCATCGGGTTTTAATCTGGAAAAAAATTCCTTTCTCGGACGGATGGAATGCGGATCTTTCTCTTGGTCAACTAGGCATGGACGAGCGGGATGCAAATCGAGGAGATTTTGACAACGTTCAGCAGGATACCATGAGTTTTCCGACAGGAGTTTTCTACGATGTGGAAAATGACAAAGTTTTTGTTGTTGACCAAGGAAATAATAGAGTTCTAATTTGGAATAGTCTACCACGTGACTCCGGACAACCAGCAGATGTGGTGATTGGGCAAAAAGATTTTGTTTCACGCAGTCCAAATATGGGAAAAGGTGAGGGGAGAGCTAGTCAAGAGTCGATGTATTTCCCGAACGATGTGGTAGCAGGGAAGACGGGATTCTTTGTCTCGGATACTGGGAACAATCGAGTCCTGTACTGGAAAGAAATTCCGACAGAAAATGGGCAACCGGCTGATATGGTGTTTGGCCAAGCTAATTTTTTTGAGAACAGGCACAACCGTAGTGGTCAGGCGAATGCCACGACGTTAAACGACCCTTATGGATTGTGGCTGGAGGAAGAAGAGAACCCGGAATGGGTTCCGCCTGAAGAGAATGCTTTAGAAGGAACTCAAGAAGAGGAAACTTTGGATGAATCTTCTTCTGGGGAAGAAGAGGAGGCCGTAGAGGAAGAAATCCCAGAGTATTTGTTCAAGCTTTTTATTGCGGACCGTGGAAACTCAAGGGTGGCTGTATGGAATGAGTTGCCTATTCCTCCGACGGACGAAAGTGAGGGCGATGAAGATGACCACATTGAGATAGAAGACCCTAATCTTCTTATTGGTGATGATGACGAGGAAGATGAGGGTGATTCGCCAGAAGGACTCCCTTCAGTCTAAGCGTATTGTAAGTTGCAACTAAATTTATAGGCCTCGCTTTTGCGTGGGTCTGTTTTCATTCTTTTCGGAGAGGCAACGCGGAGCCTTAGCTGTCCTGTCTCAAGTTTACCAAGTATTAGTTGCAGTAGGGAGGGATTCCTTCTTCCATCCACTTTCCCTGATTACTACTTTTCAGGTTTGCTTGGTTTTTCGAAATCCCTGACGACATTACTTTGCTTGATTCTTCAAACCTAGCCATGATTTCATTAGGTGAATCGGTTAGAAGGTTGCCGAATTTAGGCTGACACTTGAGGTTTCCCACATCACAACAGGGAGTCATCTCGCCCGTTTGCAGTACGGTCATAATATCTATAGATCCCCTTGCAGCAGGGCAATGGATGATGTAAGGGTTTTGGGGGAAAGGAATCGATGTCATAGATCGCTTCCCTTCGGCATTCACTTTAAAGGCTGGAAGCAGACTAAGCCCCAAGGTAAAGTTTTCGCCGCGAGCGAAAGCCTCTGTGCCACCCATATGAGTTGTGTAAATTGCCTCGTCGCACTTGGGTTGGTTTTTTACTAGCCAAGAAACTTTTTCATTATACGTTTGGAGGAGCTTCATTACATGATTGAAGTGAGGTCCCTCCTCGTTAAAAAATTTCGTCAGTAGTTGGATTTGCTCTTGAAGGTGAATCAGATTCTCAAAAATAAGATTGACGATCATTCGATTTTGCAAACTGATCAATTCCTTCAGAAGTGGTTTTTGAAATTTTTCCCAGGCGGTGGGATACAAGGTGATATCTGCTCGGCCCCCTCCTTTTACAATTTCAACCAATCTCAACCAACGTCTCGATGACTTAGAGTTTATTTCCAGATTCGTGTGCACGCATACGGAAGGGGATGCAGATTGAAAAATTTTAACAATATCAACTATATGTGGGTTTTGTGTGGCCTCGCCTCCGGTTAGATTGATTTCCTGTTGGGCAAGAGCATTGAGTGTGTCGATCTGTTGAATTTTGGTAACCATGAGGCGGGCCTGATCGGGGGTCATATGCCAGTCAGACTTTGGGATATCAGCCAATGGTTCATAGACATGACAGTCTATGCATTCATCCCTATTGTACCGGTTGCAACTGGCTTCTACAAAAATACTAAGCATCGGATAGAGTAAAACTTAAGAGACAATTTTTGCTATGATAATGGTCACAAGAACAATATGCTCTTTAGCATAAATTCATGATAACAAATGAAATAGGTTCAATGGGTCCTTTAAAAAGGGGGGCGTACTGTTGTTTATCGTATCCTAATACGGCAAGGTCTGACGAGACTTGCATCACTTCTTCCTCGGTCACATAGGCTACCGTATCCGGTACTCCATTGATGCTCAGCTTATCCGCGAGTTCCTTTATTTGTTTTTGTTGACTACTCGGAGTGCCCTCCATTGCAGCATATTTCATCTTGGATTGGTAATGATTCTTATAAACTTTATTTAATGCATTTAATGTCTTAAGCATAAGGATGTCTCTATCCCAAGAATGCATGTTTAGTGCGTCACGATGAGTTTGGACTAGCTCTACTATGCTAATAACCTTGTCGTGTAAATGCCTTCCTACATAGCTGTGCTGGTATTCTTTCTCAACCGATGAAAACCCTTCTGCGCACGCCCACCGACTCAACAGTTCGAAATTTACCATGAAGGTATATTGCCCTCCATAAAGGTTGAAGTATGGGCGTCCTGAAAAGTTCAGTTCTTGTATGGAATACATACCATAGTCCATTCCCGTATAGCCAAGTCCATCTTTCCGGAGAAGATGGCGAGCGCGTTTAAAGGTTGACAAAGCCCCAATATTGATGGGAATTGGAATTTCTTCAACTAAAAGATCAATATGCGCTTGCAATATAACTGCTTGAGGCCAGTCGTCGATGGTAACCCTTTGGTAGGTTCTTTCCCAAGTGATAAACTGTAATAGGTCAGGATAATCTTTTAGCGGGGCAAGGTTTTTTTCCTGGAATGGTTTGATGAAGTCGTCGAAATTAATTCCTGCTGCGACTGGATCAATTAGAGGCTGGATGTATTCTTCGTAAAGAGAACCGTCCTGTTTTAGCAAAACTTTAGTTGAAAGGTCATCCCAAATTTCGTTGGAAAAAATTTTATCAATCGTCTGTTCACGGAAGCAATCCATGTGGTTTGCGTCAACCTGAACTGTGAAGAATTTTCCAGGGTGTTTTTTTAAGCGTGTGTTGTTCTTGGCTCCCTTGAGAATCTCCATAGAGAAGTCGCACAGAATATAACGCGTGTTAGGGTAGACTTCCTCTTCTGTGTCGATTGCCTGTAGGTGGCTTAGAAAGCAACCCGCTAGATTTCCATTTCCTACACCCCATTCCATGACGAAGCGAGATTGGGGACTGTTGGCCTGCTTGCGGGCTTGTTCGAAGTAGTTTTCGGCTAGGGCGTGAGCTAACCGGTGGTCCTTACTCACATAAGTCTGAAAATGGTCATGGATACCCGGACCTTGAATCCCGTAAAAGATTTCATTGACGTGGGTCTGCCACTCGTTGGCAGGTTTGAAATCGCCGAGAGGGAGAAGGCGGGCTTCAGAATTCATAAGATCTATTCCTCACCCAATCTAGGGTCAGGATGAAAGTTCTTCCATACCTGGGCTGGCGGTATCGAGGTCCGCACCTGAAGCGAGTTGACCGGTTTGTGAAACCCCACCAGGAATATTGGTGTGTTCTTCTGCTTGTGATCCCTGGTTCATTAGGCTTTCATATTTTCTGAAAGCTTCTTGTGCATCCTCAATTCGGCCAACCTCTTTGTAACAACTGTAGAGATTCATCCAGGCGAGGGCATCACTTTGATTCATACTGGTAGCCAGCTTGAATTCTTTGATCGCTTTTTCGATTCGACCGATCGTTGCGTACAAACTGCCAAGATTAGTGTGTGGTAAAGAATAATCTGGGTCGATCTCGGTTGCTTTCTGAAAAGACTCCACCGCTTCATCAACCATGTTTTGAGCTGAGTAACAACTTCCCAAATTACAGTAGGCTTGGGGGTCTTTTTCATCAAGTTCTATGACACATAGGGCGTGGTTGAGTGCTTCGTCATAATTCTCTGAATTAAAATAGGCGGTGCTTAAGGCGGATCGAAGTTCAATGTCTTCAGGGGCAAACATTAAAATTTTCTTGAGAACCTGAATTTCTTCATCATACTTTTTTTCCATATCGTAGGCAGCTGCAAGATTAGCGTAACCCAATCTATCCATCGGATCGATTTCGACGACCTTCTTAAAAGAACGTGCAGCACTTTCATACATATCTTGGAGCATGAATACGCCACCCAGATTCAAATGAACTTCAGAATCTTCGGGGAGTAACTCTGAAGCGCGGGTCAGTTCTCGTATCGCTTCGTCTTCGTGGTTGCACATGGCATATGCCGTTCCCAATAATTTGTAGGCAGGCCCATTTTGATTATCGTGGCTTATTATTTTTTTGAGCTGTTTAGTTGCTTCATCCAACTCGCCTCCATCGATGAAAAGCCTTCCCAATTCCAGTTGCAGATCAATGTCACCTGGCTTGTCTTTCAACTCTTTCCGGACCTGACGCACCCTTTTTGAAATGGCTATCTCACGTTTGGTCTCTTCCGGGTCACGTACCCCCAGCTCCTGAAATATTTCAGGATCTATTTTCATTGTAGTCCAGCCGGGTCCCTTGTCTCCTTCAGCGCCCATAATCCAATTAAACTCCAGTAAGTAGCAATTAAATCACACCAGTAATAACTAGGATAGCGATGATCTTAGAAGATATCCTAAGAGGTGTCAAGACATGCAGTAGGTTGATAAGGGTTTTTCAGGTGTGTTGAACTAGTGGACGAGTCATATTTAGAATTTCTTCTCGTCCATAGTGATCTAGGTATAGTAGGAAGTGTTCGCGTGAGAGATAGTTCCAGATGCTACGTG
>PVBE011111476.1_pt1 | contig 10096 bp, 7 predicted proteins | sample 1631181 | NCBI WGS metagenome assembly PVBE01 (sample SAMN08397723, study PRJNA350692) | Marine metagenome, whole genome shotgun sequencing project. | isolation source: water | place: Pacific Ocean | collected 2012-04 | reverse complement strand
CTGAACTTGGAGAAGACTTTTATCCTTTATTACAAGATCACGATATAGTAACTTGGGCATATTCAAGTGATGGAACAGAGGCATGCAATGATAAGCCGGGTATGAATGGTGGTAATACTATGCCAGGATTTTTAATTAAAGCTAGTGATGGCTACCCTACATTAAATTGGGCTATGTGTAGTTATATTCCCAGCGGAGTTTTTCCTTTAAGCGAAGTATTAACAAACCAAGAGCATTATGGAAGTGGCTTAAAAGCTAGATTAATTTATATTCATAGATGGAAAGGGGAGATAAAATGATAACTTAAAAATATTTTTATTAAAATAAAACAAATTAACCAAGAAGTCTCTTAAATATATAAAGAACTAATTATATCTATAAATAACTAATGACTATAGAAGGAGTCTAAATTGTCAGATAAAAAGAAAACAAAAACAGAAGAAGTAAAAGAAGTAGAAGAGAAGGCACAAGAAGTACAAGTACAAGATGAAACTCAGCCTCCTCCACAACAGCCTAAACAAGTTAATCCTAGAGAGGTATTACTTCAGGTGTTTGAGCAGGGTGCAAGAGCATCAGATAATTGGGATAGATCTCAATTAAGAATTCAGTGTTTATTAGCACTTCAGCAAGTACCAAATCTTGCTGATATTCCAAATGAATTAAGGGTGGAAATTAATTTTGTTGTAAACGAGCTTTTAAAAGCTGGCCAATTAAATTTTGGCCTTCAACAAGTTTTATATCCATTGGTAAAGGAACTTGAGTAGTAATTATAATATTTTCTCCGATGATTTCAGTAACGAACTAGAATCTGAAGTCATTGTTGACCCCACTACTGGAGCCATCGGCGGTGTCACAACCGCTGCGGGTGGGGCCTCTTTTGATGCCATTCATGCTGGAGGAACTGGTTCCCAACTAACAGCAAGCATAAATTATACTAGTCTAGGTTTTAATGTCAAAGGTGGTTTAGGAATAGAGTTTACAGCTAGTAGTAATACCGTTACACTTTCTAATGCAGCGAATATTATTACTGGTTCCGCAAGGAATGTTGCAACATATGCTCACGGTACCGGGCAAGCAATTCAGGATAGCAATGACGAATTTCGTTTTAATGTTAATTCTGGTGATTCAGTTACACTATGTACAGTAAAGAGTGGTGGCTTAAGAGACAAACACATGGTTCTCTGTGGTGGTGAGTATGGAAGTGTAGTCGCTGGCGGTACCGTCTACATCTACGGAAATGATGATGACACTTCAAATCTACCTTATCAGGGTGGTATTTCATTGGCCGCAGGAATGGGTACCACCGATAACGGTGTTATTCAGTTTAGAACCGGTGTAAATGTTTCAAAAGCAATAATTAATGCCGAAGGGCATTTAACTGTTTCTAGTTCTAAAGCACAAGTCGTAATTACAGGATCTGATGAAGGCGAGATTTTCGGAGTTCATAGAAATTCACATCCTAATATGCTTGTCGTATCCGGCTCAGTTACTGGAAGTATTGTTAGGGTATCAGGCTCACTAGAAGGTGAACTTTTTAGAGTTGGAGGTTCAGGTCCAGGGCTTGCAAGTTCGGCTGGAACGGCGAATATGCTTGTTGTTTCCTCTTCGATAGCAAGTGGAGGTCGAGTTGCAATTGGGTATACTGGCTCAAGTGGGATACTTGATATTTCCAAAGATTCTGCCAATACAGAGGTAGTTATTTCCTCCTATCACGATACAGAAGCAACAACTCCAAAAATTACATTCCGAAAATCTGATGGATCAGCAGCAGCCCCAGCTTTGGTTGATGATGATGCAGTTCTGGGAACCATTGCTTTCCAAGGATATGATGGATCTGGCTGGGAAGAGGGAGCAAGGATTGAGGCACGAATTGATGGTACTCCTTCCGATGGTTCTGACCTACCAACAGAATTAACTTTTTGGACAACACCAGATGCCAGTGCAACTGCTGTTGAAAGAATGGCCATTGATAATGCTGGTAACGTCGGTATCGGAATTGGTGCAGCGACAGGCATTGGTGCCAATTTTCATGTTCATGACGCATCCGGCCAAGTTCTTTTAGAACTTTCAACAGACGCAATTGCAAATTCCGTTATTGAGATTGTTACTGATAGAGATGGCACACCGGTACAAGCAAGAATCGGAGTAGATCAATCCGATGGTCTTTTAAGGATAAATCATGGTTCTGGTTTTGATGGTACAAATAATGGAATAGCTATAAATAGTAGCGGCTACCTCGGCATTGGGGTTGGGATGAGTGACTTTGACGCGATACATCAAGTAGAAATTAGACCTGATGAAGTTTCAGCAACGACCACCCTTGCCGGAGCAGTTACCAATGGGCTTGCACTCCATATGGGTAATGGTGTTGGAAAGGATGAGTTTGCCCCGGCACTTTCATGGTTTACAGATGATGGGAATATTGATTCATCTGAAAGAACCATCGGTGCAATTACATGTGTTGCAGCGGAAGCTTTTGATGCTACAAATGATAGTGGGGCTGATATGGCCTTTTGGGTCCATAAAATTGGTACCGATGGCGGCTTAGATTTAGCAATGGTCATTCAAGATGATACCAAAATCGGCATGGGTATAGGCACTCCAGCAGTCCCGCTTCACATTAAGATGGAAGCTGCTTCGGTTGGTGCTATAGATGAAATTCTTAGGTTAGAATGCGCAGATGATGATAATAGTTTAAATTTAACTGATGGAAACGGAGTATCTATAAATTTTTATGTTCCCTACGATACCGGATCGGGATTAGGTGCAAGAATTATAGCTCAAAGAGAAGCTACCTCTGATGTTGATACTAGCGCAGCTTTAGTATTCTGGACTTATGGCGATGATCATTCTGGCCAGGAATCAATGCGTATTGATGATGTTGGTCGTGTTATGATCGGAACAACTTCTGAAACTCATATGTTCGCTGTCGCAGGTGCCGATGCTGGTACTGATGTTGGTGATGGTATCGCAGTAGTACAGAATAGTTCATCTACTACTGGAAAAATTGCTCTAATGTGCAGATTTTCTGGTGATAGTACGATTGGCTCAACAGATTATTTCATTAATTTTAGAGATAGTGCAGGTTTTGTTGGAGGGGTTCATAGTGAAGTTACTTATGGAACTTTTACAGGAGGCCACCCCGTACCCATACCTTTAAATGCAAAATACGAATTGTTGGATTATACCGAAAATTATAATAGTGCTAGTTTTTGGATTCTTGAAGAAGGTAGTGAATATAATAATGAACCAATACTACGTCAAGGAATGATTGTTGCTTCAACTGGAGAAATCTGGTCCATAGGAAACACCAATGGAATCAGCAATGCGCTTCCATATGTTAAAGTTACTACTTCACAGAAAGATAAAAAAGTTTTTGGTGTATACAATGGTCCATCTCATCCTGATTTATACGGATTAAATACTAAAACATATTTGATGAATGCTGTTGGAGAGGGAAGAATGCTTGTTACTGATACAGAAGGAAATATAGAAGCAGGAGATTATATTTGTTCTAGCGATAGATATGGCTGTGGTGAGAAACAAGACGATGATTTATTACATAACTATACCATTGCTAAAGCAACAGAAGATATAGATTTTTCAAGTATCGATATCGATCCAGAATTTGGTTATAAAGTTGCTTTAGTTGGATGCACCTATCATTGTGGATAATAAGAATTTTAAAAATTAGATTTTCAAATTTTTTTCGCAGGTAAATTTTTGAGATTTTGGCTTTATATTAAACAAATTACGTCATTTACTGTTATTACATACTATTTATTTTGGAAATAAGTCTTTATTTTAACTACGACGGGAGAACTATTTATGTCATCTATGCTGGAACAAGCTATTGTTGATGCACAAGCATTAAAGGAAGCTGCTATTAAAAATGCTGAATCAGCAGTTATCGATAAATATCAGATCGAAGTAAGACAAGCTATGGACACTCTTTTAGAACAAGAAGAGGAAGAGGATGAAGAGTTCGACTTAGGACTTGAAGAACAGGGTGAAGAATTTGGTGGTCTTGGTGGCGATACCGGAATAGAGCTATCTGTCGATGCACCAGATGCTTTTACTGATGGTGAGAAACTCTGTGCCTGTCCAGATGAAGAAGAAGAGATCACAATTGATTTTGATCAGCTTCGACAAGAAATAGAAACTGAAGATGAAGCTGGTGGACCCGAAACTGCTCTTGGATTAGGAAATAATCTTGATCTTGAAGACGAAGAAGAAATTGAATTACGAGAAGACTTAGAATCATTTATTAAAGAAGTTACAAAAGAAGTTTCTGAAGAACTTACTGTTGATTTAGCTGCTGTAGGATCCGGTACTATTGGAATGAACGATGCAGAAACCGAAGAAGCAGATGATTTTAGAATTGCTGGCATGAGAGATGATAAAATTAAGGAAGAAGAAGAAGAACATGTAAAAGCAATTAAAGACTTAACCGATCGACTTGATGAATCCCTTTTAAATAATAAGAGGATACTCAAGAAAGTTGAAAAATATGAGGGAGCAGTCTCTCAGCTAAAAATAAAATTGGATGAAATAAATTTATCCAATGCAAAATTAGTTTATACGAATCGCGTTTTAAGTAGCGCCTCCTTGAATGAGCGACAGAAAAACAAACTTGTCGAGGCTATAGGAAAAGCTGGTTCGGTTGAAGAAACAAAAACCATTTTTGAAACACTTCAAAACACTCTGGAGACTAGGCAGAATAAGGCTCCAAAGTCATTAAATGAAGTTGCTAGTGGTAGAAATTCTTCACCATTTCTTCCAAGAAAACAAAAACTGGAAGGAACAGCAAATGATGCATTCTCAAAACGTATGCGTCTTTTAGCTGGAATCAAATCATAAATTTAAATTTAAGGAGGAATTAATTTAAATGTCTGTTTTAAAAAAATTAACAGAGGGAATTATTAGTCGAGATCTTTCTAAAGAAGGGGCAGCTTTACTTGCAAAGTGGGAGCGAACCGGTCTTTTAGAAGGTTTGGAGGGTGATGTCGCACGAAACAATATGGCGGTTCTCTTAGAGAACCAAGCGAAGGAACTTCTTCGTGAAACTACTACAATGTCAGGTGGTGATGTTGAAGGTTTTGCGGCTGTTGCATTTCCACTTGTTCGACGAGTCTTTGCAGGCTTGATCGCAAATCAACTGGTATCTGTTCAGCCAATGAGTCTACCATCCGGTCTGATCTTCTTTTTGGATTTTACCAAAAGCGCACCTCCAACTGGTGTAGGTGGATATGTTACGGGTGATGAGCGAGATGGTTTAGCTGTCGGTGGAGCCGGTGGTGGTAAACCATCAATCTACGGTGGTAACAAAATTGGTAGTCAAGTTACCGGTGGTGTTGACCTTAGTTTGCCGGATCCCGGTGGATTTACTGGATTACGACAAGGCCACTCGGCTGCTCGCGGAGTAGTTGAACTCGGTGGTGAAATTACAACTGTTAGTACTATGATTAGTCTAACATCTTCTGGCTTAACTGCTCTTGAAAGAAAAGCACTTCAACATGACCCAGATTTAGTTAATGATACTTCTGGATATGCAGTAATTATGCGAGTTGAAGACTCTACTTTGCAAACTGCAAATGTTAGAGGTTCTAGTCACCCATTAAATAGCAGTGCTGTTTCTGGTTCTTGGAAACGAGCACAACTTGAGGGTTTAACTGGACTTGATATTCAGGAATCCGATGGTACTGTTATTACAGGTCTTAGCAACCTACCAGCAGGTGTAAACGTTGTACGACGACTTACTCGTATGGTTACAGGTGATGGTGTTACTACCTTTATTGCTAATAAAAATACTGATGGTACTAAATATCTTGAAGTTGTTCTTTACAGCGCAAATACATTTTCAGGCTCTATTGCGGAAGATGTTGCTGGTACCAACTTTAATGATCCAGGCCAGATTTTTGGAGGAAACTGTGCAATTGAGTTTCCAATTGCCGACAATTTAACTACAACTGATAATGGTGGTGGTGCTCTTGTTGGTGCAACTGCATGGGAAATGGAAAATTCTAAAGCCATTCCTGAAATTAACATCAAGGTTGATAGCATTCCTGTTACTTCAACTACTCGTAAGTTGAAAGCACACTGGACTCCTGAGCTTGCTCAAGATCTTAATGCTTATCACAATCTTGATGCAGAAGTTGAACTTACTGGTATTTTGTCTGAAGAAATTGCTCTTGAAATTGATCAAGAGATTCAAACAGACCTTATCCGTGGTGCAAAAGCTGCAACTTACTACTGGAGTCGCCTCCCTGGTAAGTTTGTTAAAAAGACCAATGGTACTGAAATTAAAGATTCGGACAGTGCATTCACTGGACCTCCAGATTTTACCGGTACTGTTTCAGAATGGTATGAGACACTTATTGAAACTGTTAACGATGTTTCGTCAGAAATTCATCGTAAGACACTTCGAGGTGGAGCAAACTTCCTTGTGACTTCTCCTGAAGTTGCCAACGTTATGGAATTTACTTCTGGCTTTCGAGCTAAAGTAACCCATGATGATGACAAAGGAAATGCCGGTGCTGTTAATGTTGGTTCTATGAACAACAAGTTTGAGGTTTATGTAAACCCATACTTCCCACGGAACTTGATTCTTGTTGGACGTAAGGGTAGCTCATTCCTTGAGAGTGGCTATGTGTACGCACCTTATGTGCCTCTACAAACTACACCAACTATCTTTGACCCTGATAACTTCACACCTCGTAAGGCTGTGATGACACGTTATGGTAAGAAGATGGTACGACCTGATATGTATGGTCTTGTAATTGTCATGGATCTCCTTGGCGGTTAATTGACTTAACATAATTGTCTTAATTTAAAGAAGCCCCATCTTGACTACGGTTGAGGTGGGGTTTTCTTATTTCCAAAACTATTTATAAATGTCGAAATCTATCCTGCGAGGAACAAGTGAATGGCCACGCCCACATTAACACCTGCTTCAACTACAAGTGCAATCACCTTATCTGTAACTGGTAGCACCTCTGAAGTAACTTCTTCGTTACCATTTGGAACATATAGTTCAACAGATTATTGGTCTTCAACCGAAGTTAATTTATTTATTAGTGGTGCTTCTGATCAAGTCGGATATGTTTATAAAAAATTAGGTGGTGATGTATTAAATGTAGAAATTACTGATGCTCAAGTATATGCTTCATATGAAGAAGCATGTTTAGAGTATTCATATATTCTCAATATGCACCAAGCAAAAAATATTCTTTCAAATGTTTTGGGAGCAACAACCGGTACATTTGATCAAGATGGGCAGGTTCGTGAGACAACAGGGAATATAAAAACCGGCACAAATTTAACTACACTATACCCTAAATTTGATTTTGCCTATGCACGACGAATTACAGAAGGTATCTCAGAAGAAATTAATATTGGTGGCTCGCAAACAGTTTATTCAGCTTCATTTGATATTGTATCTGATCAACAAGATTATGATTTGCAAGCACTTCTTGCAGGATCTGGAAAAGATTATGAGACTTTAGCTGACGGTCAAAAAATATTAGTTAGAAAAGTATTTTATAAAACAACTCAAGCCATGTGGAACTTCTATGGTTATTATGGTGCGATTAATGTTGTTGGAAACTTGGCAAATTATGGACAGTATTCTGATGCATCTACATTTGAGGTAGTTCCTACATGGCAACAAAAATTACAGGCTATGAATTTTGAAGATAATATCAAAACTAGAACTTCTGACTGGTCATACGAAATAAAAAATAATCAATTACGACTTTTCCCAGTTCCATCTGCACTTTCTCCGGTTAAAATATGGATTGAATTTGTCATACCAACAGATCCATGGGTTGAATCTGAAGAATCGAAAATTGGAATTGCGGGTATAAATAATATGAACAATGTCCCGTTTCAGAATATTCCATATAAATATATTAATGCTATCGGCAAACAATGGATTCGTCGATATTCGTTAGCTTTATGTAAAGAAATGCTTGGCTATATTCGATCAAAGTTCTCCACTATACCTATTCCTGGTAATGATATTACACTAAATGGGTCCGACTTGGTTTCTCAGGCACAAACAGAACTTATTGCCTTACGAGATGAACTCAAAGAAACTCTTGATGAGCTTACATATGATAAATTGATGGAATCTGATGCAACACTAGTAGAAAACTCTGTTCGAGTTATGGAAAAAATTCCCTTACAGATTTACGTGGGCTAATAGGAGAATAAGATGGCACACAATAAGTGGACTCAGCCCAAGCAGCCACCACCTCCATTATTTACTGGTAAAAAGGAAAGGGATCTTGTTAAGCAGATAAACGATGAATTAATAGAAAGAGTAATCGGACAAGCAATTTTATATTATCCTATCAGCATGGAGCACACAAAATTTCATTCACTTTATGGAGAGGCAATTGAAAAAACTTTTTACCCTCCAGTGAGGGTTCATGTTCTTATTGATTGGCAAGACTATGAAACTACAACTGATAATTTTGGCGTTGATCGTATTAGCACTATACTTGTTAAATTTCATAAAAGGAGATTAACAGAAGATCAAGATTTGTTTGTTCGAGTTGGAGATTTCGTCCAGCATGATAAAAAATTTTATGAGATAGTCGAATTAAAAGAACCAAAATATTTATTTGGACAGGACGATCAGGTATTTGAAATTTTAGGTACTTGTAGAAAAGCAAGAGAGGGCATGTTCGATGGAAAGTAATATAAAAGAAGAAATTGAAATTTCACCCTCTACAATTGAAACAGTGGATTACGCTTTATTTAATTGGATAAAGGATTTAAAAAGTTTTTGTACAACAAATAAGGGCTGGAAAGAAGTACCAGTAAAATGGGTCTTAGGAGAACGCTCATATCAAACAAAAGCAGATTCAAAAATGCGTGATGCTTCTGGGGCTTTAATCCTTCCCATGATTACTGTCGAGAGGACAGGAATGGTGAAAGATTTAGCTAAGAAGGGAACGATTTATGGGGCGGTCCCTCCAGCCTTAGTTCATAGTAAGTTGGGTGATACAATTGTTATTGCCAGAAAAATAAATCAACGAAAAACAGCTAATTTTGCTAATGCTAAAACAAAATATCTTCATAATCAATTAAATTTTCGCACTAGAAAAGAAAATGAGAGAGTTGTATATGAAACGGTTACTATTCCAATCCCGGTATACGTGGATGTAACTTATAAAATTACTATAAGATCCGAATATCAGCAACAAATGAATGAAATATTACAACCATTTATTACAAAAACCAGAGGTACAACTCAAATAAAAATTTCACATGAAGACCATTCATTTGCAGGATTTGTTCAAGGAGATTTTACTCAAGATAATACTGCTGGTGCCTTAGAATTAAATGAAAGAAACTTTAAAACTGCGATAGAAATTAAAGTATTGGGTTTGCTCATCGGAGATGGCCCAAATGATGAAAAACCAAGGATAGTTAAGAGAGAAAATGCCGTAGATATCAAGTTACCACGAGAAAGAGTAATGTATGGTGATATACCTGATGTTAAAAATTCAAAATACCGAGAGTAAATAATCTTTTCGTGTTGTCGAACACTATTTATTACAGAATAATCGCTATCTTATTTATGAGGAGATAATACCACATGGCCGATGTTAAAAAATTCAAATTTGTTTCACCTGGAATTTTTATTAACGAAATTGATAATTCACAAATTCCTCGTGAGCCCGAAGCAATGGGGCCAGTTATTATTGGCCGAGCCGAACGAGGCCCGAACATGCGACCTGTACGAGTTGAAAGCTTTGCAGAATTTGTTGAAACTTTCGGAGAACCAATCCCAGGAAAAGGGGGAGCCGGTGATGCGTGGCGAGAAGGTAATTATACTTCGCCCACATATGGTGTATACGCAGCCCAAGCATATTTAAAAAATTCATCTCCTGTAACATTTGTTAAATTAGCCGGTGTTGATCATGTCGATAAAACTTCAGCAGCAACAAGAGCAGGGTATCAAGTAACTGCACATAGTTCATATTTTGGGGCTGCGGTAGATGGTTCAGGCCCAGGAGCGTATGGACTTTTTGTAGCTCCTTCCGCTTCTGCTGCATTAGACTTTGTTCACGCAGCAACTTTTTAT
>PVBE011361374.1_pt1 | contig 10097 bp, 13 predicted proteins | sample 1631181 | NCBI WGS metagenome assembly PVBE01 (sample SAMN08397723, study PRJNA350692) | Marine metagenome, whole genome shotgun sequencing project. | isolation source: water | place: Pacific Ocean | collected 2012-04 | reverse complement strand
TGAATGGGCCTAGTCAAATCGACCAGTAAGAAGTAGCGAAACAGCAGCAATTGCAATTTTAAAGAAGCCGTGGCCGAAGTGAGCATATTATGCTTCAAGAATCCCTCGCCTCAGTTGATGCATTCGAGCATGCGTGTGATTGAACGTCAACAATCCATCATCGGTGTATTTGAGCGGCCACCACCGCCATCAAACACCATAGCAATGTCATTGATGAGCCACCTCTGCATGTCTGTTGGAGCACACTCCTTCTTCTCAATCTTCATCACGAACTCGTTGATTGGCACTGCCTTGTTGTAGTATGCGTGTGTAATGTTGGCATTGTCAATGATCTTGCCATCCTCCAGGGTGGCTGAATACAGACATGAATAGTGGAAGAACTCTACAGGATCTGTGTCTCGATGAGCTCCCACCGGCTTTCCAGCATCTTCGGCAGAAACCAGCATCATTGGAAGTATGCTTGGGAGATTTCCAAGAATGATCCGTGCGCTTGGGAGATTTCCAAAAATGATGAGAGTTCCAAGAATGATCCATGCGATTGGTAGAGTTCCAAGAATGATCCGTGCGATTGGCAGATTTCCAAGAATGATCTCTGCGCGTCAGCATTATCGTGCCAATAACGATCGTGCCAAGCATCCTCCTGGAACAGCGACAGGATTTCCAGGTTGCAACAGACTTCACCCCTGAGAACCATTGCAGCGGTGACACCATGTGCAACAATTGCAGGAAATGACACCATCGCTTAAGACACAAATGCTCAAGTGGCAGTTCCTTGATGGCTTTGTCGCTTCTTCACTTCTTTATGGCTTCTTTGCATACTCCGCATTGCAATGAATTGATGATGTTCGACAGGCACCGGAACCGCAACCTCACGATGCCACAACAACACAACTGCGATGAACAACCTTGACAAATTGGATTTCACTAAAACAACATGGAGCCTTTAGAAAAAAATGGGCTTGAGCACAACAATGGAAAACATGCACCTGAAGACTCACCATGAAGCACAACAAAAACACCAAAACGACAAACAAACAACAATAAATGACAACAAATGCCAAACATGCACAAGTTGCAAAAGCATGATAAACGCATGATGTGTGTGTGTGTGTGTGTGCGTGCTCATTCATCACGCCCACGTGCGCAACACGAATGCAAAAACGGCCTCTTGGCAAAAAAGCAATGTGCATCATTCATGCACAACATTACACGCATGACCATCAATTCACACGACATCACACAATTCGACTCCAAATAATCGCGCAACTCAATTATCGCACACACACACACACACACACACACACACATTGCACAACAAAACAACCAACATAATTTGAAACAACGAAGTGTCGCGTTTTGAACACTGCAAAATTTTGTCGGAAATGCGGCAAGCACCATGCAAGCAAAAACGCACACACAATCAACCAATCACCAAACGCTGCACCATCCTCCACCAACATAGCAAACAACTCAAAACCAACAAAACGGCACTGAATGTTGACCATGATTGCGAGCTCTTCCATTCTGGAAGGCGGCAATTTAGATCATCGAACTCGGTCAAGGTGAATCCCGTTGGAAGGGTGACATCCCTTTTGGATTCGAATGTCTGGGTCTGCGCCGAGATGTTTCAGGAACCTCTGTGGCTCTGCAACTGTGTGAGCCCGAGAGGATCCAACTTTGCAACCGCCGCGTGAACCCGAAGATCCAGACTCTGAAGCCGCGTGAACCCAAGAGGATCCAATCTCTGCAGCCGCATGAACTCTGGAAGATCCAGCCGCTGTTGCCATGTGAGCCCTGGAAGAACCCTCCCTGAAGAGCCTCCATGGCCGCGTGAACCCAAGAGGATCCAGCCTGTGTAACCGCGTGAACCCGAGTCTGTAGCCGCGTGAGGGCCTAGAGGAACCCTCCCCAGAGGAACCCTCCCTGTAACCGCGTGAACCCAAGAGGATCCAGTCTGAAGAGAACTCTCTGTAGCCGCGTGAACCCTAGAAGAACACTCTCTGTAGCCGCGTGAACCCAAGCGCATCTGCAGCCGCGCGAACCCTAGAGGATCCAAACCTCTGTGGTCGCGTGAACCCTGGAGGATCCAGCCTCTGCAGCCGCGTGAACCCTTGAAGAGCCAGCCTCTGTTGCCGCGTGAACCCTAGAGGAACACTCTCTGAAGCCGCGTTGAACCCCAGAAGATCCAGACTCTGTGGCCGCGTGAACCCTAGAAGAACACTCTCTGTAGCAGCGTGAACCCAAGAGCCTCTGCAACCGCGTGAACCCTGGAGGATCCAAACCTCCGTGGCCGCGAGAGGATCCAGCCTCTGTAGCCTGAGAGCTTTAGCCAGTGGCAAATCGTTTGTGAGTGCTTTGTTGGGTGATGTGCCACCTTCGTCCACACCATTTCCCAAGACACAAGGTCCCATGCATCGCCGTTCAAGAGGGTGGTGGGAATCGGGCAATGAGGATGTGATCGCAAAACGCTTTGCGAGAAAAATTGGGTGGATCATGTGCGTTCGGAATTTGGAACGCCACAAAGGAGAGAGTGCCCGAGAGGTGACATGCACCAGCATGCGCTCGGAGGTTGCAGTGTCGCCAGCTTGGAGCCATTGACGGACACCTGTGCAACACGACACTGAACTCGCCCGGTTTCTCGGTGCATCTTCTGCTGCTCTGAACTCACCTGATCGCCCCAACGCCCACCGTTCATTCGCCACAACATTTCCCGAGACGTGGAGTCCTCGTGCGACCAGGATTCGCAAGAGGGGTGGCAACCTCATCGCGCAATCACAGGACGCTATGGTGCACTCCTTGCGGACTTGGAACGCCAAATCGAGGTCGCAACCTCATTCAACGATCGAGAACTGAGTTCCGCAACTCGTGGTACAGATCTTGGGTGTCGCGTGGGCTAGCGGTCGGTGCCACCACTGGTGCCCGAGGAAATAGATTGACCCATGCTGGCGCGGCCTTGGCTGGGCGGGAAGCCGGTCCCGATGCCGAGGCCGGGCCCTGAGGTGCCGGGATGACGTTGGCCGGTGGCGCTTTGGCTCTCAGAGGCGCCACGCCTGGGGCCGGTGCGGCTCCACCGGCGTCTGCTGGGTCCCTGAGGGCATCGAGCACCAGAGCTAGCATCGCAAGCTTTGTGCGGCGCATGCTCGCACCTGTCGCCGCATACTTGGTCGCCCGAAGCGACACCTCCGAGCTTGTGCACGGAGCTTGCCATGTAGCAGAGACATGAACTCCTCATCGTCCACCCCAGCGCGCTCGCCGATGATGGCGCTCAGGGGCTCGATAATAATCGGTGTCCCGAGTACAACTTCGACCTTGCACCCGAGGATGACACTGCGGTCGGCCTCCGTGACCGGCATCACTGGCAGACTGCGCCAGTCCTGAAACCTGCGAGCCATGACCGAGCGCTGGCCTTCCGAGGCTCCCGTATGAGATTTCGGCGCCCCGGCATAGTCCGGAATTGGGAGAGGCGCATGGTCGCAGCCTGAGGCATCCGGATGGAATGCAACCGGAAGGATGAGCCGAGCCTTGGGGAGAAGAAGCGCGTGTCGTGAGGACGCTCGATCCGTCATCGCCCCCGCGTTCATGTAGGCGTCCCGAACGTGTGCGTCCACGTTCGGGAGCTGGACCACGCTGTGTGCCCAGTCCGTGTTCTCCACCTTCTTGAGCCAGAGGTTGTAGAGTTTCTCCCTGAGCTCGTTGACAACCTTGTGGTGCGCGCACCCCTTGGGTGTGTCCGATGGCTTGCGAACCCGAATTTGTTGCCCGACATGTTCCTGAGTGTGTGGTACCTGAGCAAGCGCATCCCACCAGTACTCATCGTGTTCCGACAACTGTTCCAGAGGGACTTCCTCCTGACACGCGGCGCAACGAGCTGACAGCTTGGTGCCCTCCTGTTGCCCCGTGCTATCCGCCAGCCAGGCTAACCGAGTGAGGCAGTGCTCTTGGCCGAGTCAATCCGACGAAGTTTGCAGTGGCGCCCGTCAGCCCGAGTAACGGGAAAGAGACGCGACGAAAGGGCAACGCAACCAGAGGCACATTCCACTCGTGAATCTGCGCCACCTTCTTTTCGAAGAAGACCAGAGGACTGAAATGTGCTTGCGGAGCCATTTCGATCTGGAGGCGATAGTGAAGCGTGGGTTCCTTAGGTCCCGAGTGCCAGGCATGGCGCCTTGTGACCCTGAGATATCTTCGGCCGCCTCGCTATGTCTTTCGGATACGTGGCAGGGTTCTGCCTGTCGAGCCCGTCCAGAAAGATCTGAGCCTCACCGGCTTGGGCCAGCCACTCACGGCCGGAAATTCAGAGTCCGGATCCGCTGCCTGTCCCGGAAGAACCAGAGCGCCACAGCCCCGAAGCCTCCTGAGTGCTGACCGATTCCGCTGAGGGCGGCGTTGATACGGCGCGCACACCGGGCAGCAGGCGTGTGCACGATCGTATCCAGAGGCTGACCCGCTCTGGTCCAGCAGTCATGGCTGCAGAAGACCTGAAAGGCACAGGCTATGTCCTCGCCATGGAACTCAAGCCGCGAGATCTGATGAAAGCAATGCGTATTCTCGCAGTTGCGCTTGACCAGAGGCGGAGTGAGCGGATAGCGCCTCCCGTGTCCCGAGGTTGCTCCCGAGCCTTGAGCGGCGCTCTGGGTCAGCGACGGTTGCCGTGAAGAAGGGTGCGACGGCATGGCTGTAAAGTAGGGCCTTGGCGTTCACCAAGGGAGAGGTAAAAAGGGGTAAGGCCCGCTGGGCCAGAGCTTGAGCCCAAGATAAGTGTATGTACTAGGGCTCAAGCTAGTGACTGCTAGATACAGCGTTGTCGCTAGACCCCCCAGACTCCTAGTGCGTTTATTTCCTAGATCCAGCGCTAACGTAACACCAATTGAGAGTGTGTGTGTGTGCGAACCGCGAGAGAGAGGGAGAGAGAGAGAGAGAGATTGAGTCACATGAGGTGGATCGCGGAGATTTGGCACTGGAGCGACAGAGAATCATCAGTGGCGGGGGACAATTGTGGGTGGATCGTCAGGCAAAGCGGGGGCGGGGCGGGGTTGGGGCGGACGGGGCGGGGCGGGGTGGGCAAGGCAAGATGTCGTCAGGGACGGGGCGGGGCGGGGCGAGGCGAAGCTGCAAAGGGGGCGGGGCGGCCGCCTTAGAATATAATTCGCCAGCCCGAAGGCCGAAGGTGTGTTGGAGCCCCAGCATAAGTACAAGGTAAAGTCGCCGTTATAATTATCTAGCTAATCAAAGACCTTTAGGGCGCTCCCCAGGGGGTCCCGGTCTCTCACAAGGTCGGGTCAATGTTTCTCAGGGGGTCCAGTTTTTGGCCATGTAGAGGTCAGATGCAATGAAGGTTTGGTGAACAACAGCGTGACACCGGTTGACAAAAAATGTGTCTGAGGCTGCAGAAATGTGCCCGTGGCTGTGGCGAGAAGGCAATTGACGAGTTTCGCTGCTCAGCCCGCTTATGTTCGAGGGTCCATAGAGGGGTCCAGAGGGGCAAAGGGGGGGTTCGAGGGTCCATCGAGGGGTCCAGAGGGGCAAAGGGGGGGTTTGAGGGCCCCTAGATACTGACTCACTGCAGCGCTCAAACTCCTCATTGTCCGCAACATAGCTTCCGGACAATTGGGGATATGTACGCAAAATCTGATAATACAAGAATGCATCAGGCTTAACATGAAGTGATATCAAGTAATACTATGACGAAAAAATTGGACGACGCTTCACCTCTAACACTGCAACTCCAAGCATGCAGATTTTCAAATTCCAAATTACAGATGCGGCCTGGCGGAATGCGCGGAGCGACTGAATGAAATCAGGGTTCCCAGCGAGGAGGGAGGGGAGGAGGAGGAGGAGGAGGAGGAGGAGGAGGAGGAGGAGGCGGAGGCGGAGGCGGGAGGCGGGAGCAAAGGAAAAACTCAGAACCCAAACCAGAGGTTCGGGAATTATTGGCGACCCCACTCCGACCCGTCCATGATCACTTTTGCATTAAAACAATTAACACTAACGACATATTAATACTTTTGCAACAATTGCGTGGTCACATTTGGAAAAAGCGTTATTGGCGACCCCCCTCCGACCCGTCCAGGATCGCTTTTGCATTAAAACCACAGACATATTACTACTTTTGCAATAATTGCATTCTCACCACTGGAAAATGCATTATTGGCGACCCCCTCCGACCCGTCCAGGATCACTTTGGCAATAAAACCAACGAAATATTATTTTTGCAATAATTGCATTTTCGCCATTGGAAAATGCATTATTGGCGGCCAAACTCCGACCCGTCCAGGACACTTTTGCATTGAACTCGACGAAGTATATATATATATATATATATACTTTTGCAAGATTTACATTCTCGCCAATGGAAAGATAATTATTGGCGGTGTTGATAATAATAATACCAACGGAAACACATCCGAGAATATGTATTTGGAAAGCGAGGCTAGACGGTAAGCATACCACACTGGAGCATTTTCCGACTGTCCAGTTGCATAACATATTTATGTTCACAAATCACAATAACGGAACGGCCACGCGATTGTCAACCAATGTCCTCAAGCTTTTCGCAACTTTCAATGCGTGACTCAATTTATCCAAGACGACCTTCAAAATTCAAAGCCGGCGTTCTCGATTTCTTTCTGCGCAAGGGTGAGCGTCTGCCTTCTTTGGATTGCTTTGGGCTCTACCTTCTTTGGGCTTACTTCAGACTCTGCCTTCTCCGCTTTGAAACTGCGCAAGTTCACAGCTTGATGACCAGTCACAAGCAAACGGATCAGCATAGATTTCAGCGTTGCAAATGAGCAACTGCACTTCACTTCACGCACGGCGAAGCAATTGAGAACTCAAAACCATTGGACAACTTCGTTCAAACAATTCACACACCAAATCAAGACAAAGTTACAAAATATTGAAATTGTGTCCAAAAAATGGAAACTCGCCATCACAATGGGAACGAATTGAATGTCGCAGCAAGATAGGCTGCTTGAGAATCTAACAATACGCCACCATCTATGGCATCGAGCGTCGGAGCGCAGCGCTCGTGCATGAGCCGCTCCAAGCCCATCCAACCGCGACAGCCGAGGAATCGTGCGAAGTCCAGGGTTGCAAGCGCCAGGCCAGTTCGCAGGTCTGCGCGATGGACCATTGACGTCCATTGCGGAGAGAAGAGGACACAGCGTCTCTCGGTAGAGTTGGAGATACTCGTCCTCCTCGCTCTGGCTCGGCAGATGGTCGGCGCAGAGCAAGCAATAGACAAGATGCTTCACCGGAGGCGCCTCATCAAACAGGCCCGACAGTGAATGTAAATTCAGCTCGCTACACTGAGACACGTGTAGATAAAGCACCATGCTGAGCGCTCCAGAGGAACACGAAGGAGACAGACCGACGCAAAGAAAGACAGACAGGCCCGCAGAGAGAAAGAAACGCGGAGAGACCGACAGACGCACGGACAGAACAACGGACAAGCAGGAACATAGGCACACTGTCAACAAACCGAGGGACAAAGGCACAAGTAGAAACAGGCAGAGGCAAGGTAAGAACAAAAATAGAGGGAGGCAGAAGCAGGGACCGTACGGGGTCGCAGAGACGCAGATAGACGGAGACAGATGTATGCCCGCAAGAAGAACCCGACAAAAAGCACATAGCGAACGAGGCACACAGTACTGACAGTTAAGATAAAACACACGCACACATTTGGGCGCCTGTCCAACGTGCTCGAAATCACAGAATGAAACTGAGCATCTGCCGGCGTCCTTCACGAAAAGCATGTTGTCGCGCTTTGCGTCGCCTCAGGAAGACATTTAAAGAAGCACCGGTGCTGCTCTATGTGTGTAATGGCCGGCGTTAGAGAGCTTCGGCTGCCTGATTGAACTCGAGCGACCCCTCCACTTACCTGCGTCAAGTGTGTGAGACAAGAGCAATGGAGCCTTCAGCCGAGCATCAACAGCACGTGCCGCTGCTCGCAATCGGGCCTGCCACCCCATAGGCGACATCCGTGCAAGTTCATCTTCTCGAGCGTCCAGGCGCCAGAAGCAACCCTGCGACCGCAGACCACCTGCGGATATGCGTCGGCCCCGGATAGCATCACAAACTCGTTTCCCCTGTGGCTCGGCAGGCAACTGGAGCGATCTCGACAAGTGCCGGTCAACAATTGCTACTCTGAAAGGGAAACCCAGGCCACCTTCCAACACAGCTTTGTCCGCACGGGCCCCCCAAAAAGTACCATGAAACAAGGCCAACCACTTCACAGCCACTCGCATCTCCAACTGGCCAAGACCTACATCGGTAGAGCGTGTAAGATCAAAGCGCATCTGGCCGGTGCATTGAAACTCATTGGCTTCAACTTCTCGAGCGGCAAATCCGTTGTGGGGGGGTCGATCTGACGCTTTTACCGTAAGTCCCGTTTTCATTCTGTTTCAATTTACCCAAACATACACACACACACACACACACAAGCACGCGCATACACCAAACTTGCTCTCGACTTTCCCCTCGATCATCCTTAGGTCTCACCCCTGAACCTGTCCCAGCCAATTGTGGCCTCGATGATCCGACCCAGCTTTCGCTGACCTGCCTGCAAGTCCAAGACATGATGCTGACGTGTGGAAGCTTAGAACTCGGAAATACAGCCCCATGGCTCAGACAATCATCGAGGCGACAGTTCTCAGAACACGGAACCTACTCGGTTGAGCTAGCTCTAATGCATGTTCGCCCACCTGTATCCAAGCGGGCTCCATCCAACAAGCTGAGACACAGCACAAGCGGGTTATCGCCCTCACCGCCCCTCTCGACATCCGCGAGTGGCAAAGGACATGTAGCTCCTGCGCGATTGGCCTCTGATGCGCCAAGCGATGCTATTCGTTCGCCTCGAATCGCTCCTGTACGGCATCAACAGGAACATCCCACCTTGCCAGTCGCAAGGGCTCGCGCCTTCTCCGCATGCCCATTCGCGTAAAAAGCTGCTTCGTTTGAATACGTGGCATTGACGCGAGAAGCCTCGTTCGACGAAGCTGATGCTACATGCCAGATTAATTTCAGGATCGCACATCGGCTATCATCGGGTCCAAGCGAGACGCAGACCGTAATAAGTAGGCATGCACTATCTAGTGAAATGGGATCTGCCCAGTTATCGCCAGCAGCAATTCCTAGCTTCAACTACTACGGCCCCAACTATGTCATATGAAGGGCCATCGGCACCAATTGATGGACCGATATGATTCCATTTCCCCTGCTATTGCTTCTCCTGCCTTCATGATGGTTCCAAGGCCACAATGTGTGTCTCCCAGTCGCTCACAGGACGACACAGTCGCCTTGCCAGAGCAGGTCCCGGAAAAACAAGAGAGCGCGGCTTCGCGTGCCAAGACGTATGGCTTAGCAGAATTTGAAAACCCTTTACTGGTGCCGGGCCAGAAAGTGGTGCGGATGTGGTGCGGATGCGGTGCGGCATAATTTGGTGCGGATGGGGTGCGGATCAAATTTGGTGCGCATGGGTTTTGACTGAAATATGGTGCGGATCATTTTTGGTGCGCATGGGTTTTGACTGAAATATGGTGCGGATCATTTTTGGTGCGGGCGAGTTCCTGGTTGAAATTTATGCGAACCAGATTTGGTTCGCACAGCAAATGCGCAATTGTAATGGTAGTGGTAGTAGCAGTAGTAGTGGTAGTGGTAGTGGTAGTAGTGGTAGTGGTAGTGGTAAAAGTAGTGGTGGTGATAGTAGTGGTAGCGGTAGCGGCAGTAGTTTCTGTGTAGTAGTCCTAACAAAGTCTGCAGAAGTCCTAGTAGTAGTAGTTCTAGTAGTCCTAGTAGTGCTAGTAGTCCTAATGGTCTAGTGGTCCTAGTAGTAGTTCTAGTGGTCCTAGTAACTCTACAGACTTTATTAGGATAGAACTACTAGGACTACTAGAACTACTACTAGTAACTCCACAGACTTTATTAGGACTACTAGAACTACTAGGACTACCAGAACTACTACTACTAGTAACTCTACAGACTTTATTAGGACTACTAGAACTACTAGGACTACTAGAACTACTACTACTAGTAACTCTACAGACCTTATTAGGACTACTAGAACTACTAGGACTACTAGAACTACTACTAGTAACTCT
>PVBE010427408.1_pt1 | contig 10097 bp, 8 predicted proteins | sample 1631181 | NCBI WGS metagenome assembly PVBE01 (sample SAMN08397723, study PRJNA350692) | Marine metagenome, whole genome shotgun sequencing project. | isolation source: water | place: Pacific Ocean | collected 2012-04 | reverse complement strand
CGGCTCACCGAAAAAGGGGTCGAAGACTTCGTCGACCTCGCTGGAGTCGATTCCAGTGCCGCGGTCCTCGACCGCGATTTCGATGCCGGCGCGAAGCTGTCGCAGAGTGACTCGCGCCTCGGGTGTGACCGAAAGCGTCTGCGACGCCTCGATGGCGTTGCGCACGAGCTGGACCACGACCTGCTCGATCTGGATCGGCTCGCAGAGCACCGGCTCGAGATCCGGCTCGGCCTCGATCTGAACCAGAGCGCCCGCCGCCAGCGTCGGCCGCACGCAAGCGACGGCCCGCGCCACCAATGTCGGGAGATCGACGACTTGCCGGCTTCCCGCCTGCGGCGCGATCTCCTCCACGATGCGCACCGCCCATTCTCGAATCTCCCGCACATGCGCCCGTTCTGCTCCAACCCGGGGGCTGGCCTCGCCAGGCTCCAAAGTCTTGCCAATCTCGCCCTCGAACCAACATTCGAGATCACCCGCGGCGCTGTGGATCGCCTGGGCTGCGGCCAGCACATCGCGCTCGCGCTGCGAGGGGTCGGACCCGCTGGCGCTGGCGTTGGGCGCGCTCCCAGCCGCGCGAAAGGGAGCCGAGTCCGGCTCGAGCTTCGCGCCGGCTCGAGCCAGGGCGTCGAGCTTGGCGGCGAGCTGGTCGTCGACCTGATCGAAGAGCGCGAGCTGACCGCGACGCGCACCGGCGACGGCTTCGAGCTGCGCTTTGAGATCGAAGCCGCGTCCGATCGCGGCGCCCAGCCCAAGGCTCGCGAGGGCGCCGATCGCGGCTGGGCCGGCCGCCAGCCAGGCAGCGCCCAATCCCAGACTCAGCGCCAGCAGCCCGGCGCCGAGACTCGCGCCCAGCGCGCTACCGAGCAGCAGACCGCGCGTTGCACCGCGATGCCAGCGCACCCGATAGCGACACACGGCGTCCCCGCGCGCCACACATTGTTCGTCCCGAACGGTCGCCGGAAGCAATCCGTAGAGAGTCGGAATCGCCTCGAGCATGCCGCGACGCAGCGAGCAGGCGACCGCCTGGGAAGCCCCCATCGAGCCGAGAGGCGTCGCGTCCGACGCCAGCACATGGGGTTGATAGGCGAGCCGCGCGGACTCGCCCTCGATCTGCTCTGTGACCCAGCTGGCCTCGGGCGCCTCGCGCGGCAGCAGCGTCTGGATGCGACGATAGGCCTTCTCGGGCGTGGCCAGGCCCAAGGCGTAGAGGGGCATGCCCAGCGACTCGGGCGCGACGAGTCGATGCCCCAGGGAGACCGCGGCCGGCACTTCGATCGAGGCCGCCGCCAGCATCCGCGCGATCGCGTCGGATTCCAGCCAACGGGGGACCTCGGCCAGGCGATCGCCGTCGAGATCCGCCTCGCGCGCCGCGCGTTGCCGATCCCCCAGGCGACCTCGGCTGGTCAGCGTCTCGAGCAGCGTCACCGCGATCAGGCGGCTGCCCGGTCCCGTCGAGCCCACGCCCGTCCTGGTCTGCTGCGCCATCCACACCTCCCGCGCCCCGCGGCGCAGGGAGCACAGCGGTTCAGCTCCGCGTATCGGCCGATCCCGGGCAAAACCGAGCTAAAACGCGGGCGGACTGGACTACTGGACTAGAGAAGCCGCTCCGAGGCCTGCAGCAGCGACGCCAGGAAATCGCGCTGCAATCTGCTCGAAACCGGCGCGTTGCGGCCGATGCGGAGACAGATCGCATCCGTCGTGCGGGCGATGATCGGCCGCGCTGCGCGTTTCGACAGCATCTGCGCACGCCGCAGGAAGCGACGGATCAGTCGCCGCTCCAGCTCGCCGATCGCCCGCAGCTCATCCCGGGTGAAGCGAAAGCCCGCCTCGACATCCGGGTCCACCGGGGTGTGCAGTGACAGCTCGGACGCATCCGTCGAACGCTCGCGTACGACCAGGGTGCCGGCCACGACGTCGCCCAGTCGTTGAGCCCGGGGCGATAGCAGCATCACCACGACACCGATCAGATAGCCCGCCGGCAGCGTGTCGACCGCCCGCAGCAAATTGCGGATGGCCGACGCCTGCCAGCCCAGCGCAGCGCCGCTCTCGGTTACGACGCGTAGCTGCGTCAGCCGCTTTCCCGGAGTGCGACCGGCGAAGAGCGTCTCGAAGAAGACGAAGTAGAGGCTCGTCAGAATCAGGTCGAGGAGCATCCAGACCACGATCACCAGCGCGATTCCACGCCTCAGCCGCGATTGCTCTTCGACCTCGCCTTCCGCGAGCCACTGCGCGATCCCATCGAAGAGGGCCTGCAGTAGAGTCGCCTCGGAAGCCCATTCGAAGATCTGCTGCAATCCGGAAACGAAGACCAGCAGCGCGACGCATATCCCGAGCCAGATGAGCGAGTAGTCGATGCTGTATGCGAAAGTCCGACTCATCGGTCCGGCCAGCTCCAGATCGAGACGGACCTGCTCCGGCGAATCCAGGCGATGAGACGGCCCGAGCCGAGTGGGCGCGGTCGACATCCCCGAATCGTGTCCAGAAAGCGGGACCGGATCGCCGGCTTCGTGCATGCGTCCTACCTTAGTCCGAGAAGTCGCCAGCTGCCCACACCGCCGCATCGACGGGGCGGGGGCATTGCGGAGCCCGCCAATCATGTCGGTCATCGAAGAATCCAGCTTGACCCCGGGCCACTCTTGACTGCGCAGGACCGCAGCGCCCAGGACGCGGCCGTCCAGGCGGAGACGCCCACCGAAGAGCTCGCTCGACTGCTCGAGGACGTCGAGAGCCATCGCCTTCGGACCCTGCCCTTCGATGAGCTGCGGGGGCTGGCTCGGCTGTATCGCGGCGAATCCGCCCGGCTCTCGCGTCTACGCGATCGGGGCGGTGACCTCGATCAGATCGCACAGCTGAACACCCTGTGTGTGCGGGCCCATGCATTTCTCTATTCCGCTCGACGCCGCGAAGGAACGCGGGTCTCTGTCTGGCGCGGACTCACCGAGCGTCTCGCCGAGAGCGGCCCCCTCATCACCCTGGCCTGGACGGTGATGGCGATCGGAGCCTTCATCGGGTTCTTTCTGGTTCGCCTCGATCCCACCGCACTCTACGCGCTGATGCCGTCGGGATTGGGCTACGACCCCGCACAGATCGATGCGCTCTACAGCTCCGAGTCCGCCCGCGATCATTTCTTCGCACGCGAAGCGACATCGATCGCCGAGAACGCGGTCTTCGGATCGTTTCTCTTGTCGAACAACACGCGCGTCGGGATCCTCGCCTTCGCAACGGGCGTCCTCGGCGGCCTGCCCACGCTGCTGCTCCAGCTCTACAACGGCATCATGGTCGGCACGATCGCGGCGATCTTCCTGCATCCGGAGCACGCCCTGCTCTTTGCTGCCTGGATCCTGCCTCACGGCGTGCCGGAGCTGACCGCCGTCACGCTCTGCAGCGCGGGCGGCTTCGCCCTCGGCCGTGCCGTGGCGGCGCCCGGACGCAGCACTCGCGGCGAGGCGCTGCGCGAAGCGGGGCCCACCGCCCTGGCGCTGATGCTCGCAAGCCTGCCTCTGTTCCTGGCGGCGGCCTGGATCGAAAGCTTCGTCCGGCAGTCGACCCTCGCAACCGCCCCGCGTCTGGGCATCGCGGCCGCCGGCGCACTCGGTCTCGGCGCCATCGGACTCCTGATTCGGCGGCGTCCTGCGCAGGACGACCAGCCGCTCGACTGGCTGGACCGGATTCTCGACACGACGCCGCAAGCAGACGAACCCGATCAGACGGCGCCGTAGCGGAGCTCCAGGAAGCGATTGAGCGCGGAGGCCGTGGCGTCCTCCGGACGCACATCGAGGACCGAAAGTCCCCTGCGACGCAGGGTCACGAGCCACGCCTCCCGCTCGCGCAGCAAGTCCGCAAGCACGATACGCCGATACAGACCGAGCGGACCCGGCTGCTCCGGCCGTCCGGCCCCGCCCACATCGCCAGCTCCGCGCTGCGCGTCGAAGTCGTCGAGAATCGGCTCGCGGAGCGCCACGAAGATGACCTCGTGGCGCTTTGCGAGCAGGCTCATGGGGTGGATCAGCTCGTCGCGATCGACCTCGATGAAATCCGTCAGCACGATCAACATGGAACGCTTCCGCTGGCGGGTCAGCAGCTCCCGCGCGACGCGCCGATAATCCGCCTCGACCGGATTCGGCTGGACGCCCGAAAGCGCTTCGACGAAGAGTCCGAGCTTCGCGCGGCCGGAGACGGGCGGGATCATGCCGCGCAGCCGGCGATCGAAGAGAACCAGGCCCACCCGATCCCCGGCCACCAGACTCGCAAAGGCCAGGGCCAGCGCCGCGTCGATCGCGTAGTCGAGCTTCGTCGATGCGAAGCCCGCTTCTTCGGGGCTGGCCAAGCTCGCTGCGGAGGCCTGCTCCGAGAGCGAGGGGGCGCGCGCACCCATCAGACGGCTGCAATCGACCGCCAGGATCACGGTCCGGCTCTCCTCGTGGCGGTGGGTGCGCACGATCGGACGGCCGCGCCGCGCCGTCGCGCGCCAATCGATTCGCCGCGGTTCATCGCCGATCACGTATTCGCGCAGACTGTCGAAGTCGAGGCCGTCCCCGCGACGCCGCCGCGGCCGCGCGCCCAGGGAGGCCAGGACGCGTCTCGGATCCACTGCCTCGGGTCGCAGGAAGCGCTCGGTCGCGGGCTGCACGAGCATCGTCTGCTCGGGGACGGAGAGCACGCGTCGCCGCAACAGCCCGAGCGGCGAGCGGACCAGCGCCACCGCTGCGCCCCAGCTGCGACGCCCGCGCACGCGCGGCGTGACCGCGTAACGAAGCCGATGCGAAGCGCCGGCTTCGAGCCGCAGCGCACTCCAGCAGGGCTCCTCCGAGACGAGGTCCCGAGGCACGCTCTCGTGCAACTCGATCTCGACCGCTCGGGACAGGGGATTGGCGACGCGCAGCACAATCTCGACCTGATTGCCGCGCGAGCCCTTCTCCGGCACCTCGCGCTCGATCTCGACGGCGGCCTCTCGTGCGCTCAGCCAGGCGTCTGCGACCAGCGCGGCGAGCAGCAGCAGGCCGAGGGCCGGGACCAGCGGGCGCAGGCCCAGCAGCGGCACCGAGGCCACGGACAGCGCGAGCCAGGCCAGGACCCATTGCAGCAGGGCGCGGTCGGGAGAGAGCGTCAAGGCGGGCTTCTCATCGGGGCACCGTGACGCCGCGCAGCGTGCGTTCCAGCGCCGCATCGGCCGTTTGCCCCTCGACCTCGAGGGCGGGATCGAGCATCACTCGATGTCTCAGGCTGGGCGCCCACATCTCTTGAACATCCTCGGGAAGCACGAAGCCGCGGCCCTCGAGCACGGCCTGCGCCTTGGCTGCACGCAGCAGCAGCAGGCCCGCTCGAGGCGACGCGCCCAGTCCGTACTGAAAATCGGCACGGGTCGCGCGCACCAGCTCCGCCACGTAGGCGAAGATTTCATCGCTGACCGTGACCGCGCGAACCGTTTCCCGCGCCGCTTCGATCTCCGCGGGTCTGAGCACCACCGGGACCGAAGCGAGCGTGCTGTGCGCGTCGTGATGGCATCGCAACAGCGCCTGCTCTTCCGCCTCGCTCGGGTAGTCGACCAGGATCTTGAACAGGAACCGATCGAGCTCCGCCTCCGGCAGCGGGTAGGTGCCCTCCTGATCGACGGGGTTCTGGGTTGCAAAGACCGAGAAGAACGCGCTCAGCTCGTGGCGCTCGGCATCGATGGTGACCGTCGATTCCTGCATCGCCTCGAGCAGCGCGGACTGGGTCTTGGCCGGAGCGCGGTTGATCTCGTCGGCCAGCAGCAGCTCGGTGAAGATCGGCCCCTCGCGAAATCGGAAGACCCCGGTCGCCTGTTCCAGAACCGAGGTCCCCAGAATATCGCTCGGCATCAGGTCAGGCGTGAACTGGATGCGACCGAATCGAAGCTCGAGTGCGCTGGCCAGGGTGCGAACCAGCAGCGTCTTGGCGACGCCGGGCACCCCCTCCACCAGACTGTGTCCGCCGACCAGCAGCGTGATGAAGATCTGACGCAGCGCGTCCTGCTGACCGATGACGACGCGCCCGACCGCCTCGCGCAGCGCTGCGAACCGCTCGGCCACAAAGCCGTCGATCGCGGAATTGGTCTCTGTCACACACCCCTCACGTTCTGGCGCGACGCGCCGCATCCCGATTTCCGTTCTCTTCCCGAAGCACGCGAACGAGCTCGTCGAGCCGGTCGCTGGCTCGCTCGAGCTCCGCCGCGTTCTCGATGCGAACCTCCCGCGTCAGCAGATCGCGCAGCCCCCGCTCGCGCAGCGCCGGCCTGCTCTGCGCCCGTGCGCGCAAGCTCGCCAACACGATTTCCGGCGCTGTGCCCGGGGACAGGCCAATCGCGCGCCGAACCCGTTCGAGACTCAGCGCACGGTAGCGTTCGAAGACCCGTGCATGGTCCCGGGTGCGGGCATACAGGCTCGCCACACTCTCGACGAAGGCCTCCAGGGTCGGGGCATCGGGATCGACCTCGTCGACGCACCGCTTCGGCCAGGCGTGTCCGCGCCAGATCACCAGGCCGCCGAGCGCGAGCAAGCCGACGCAGGCCGCCCATGCGGGAGACCGCGCCAGATAGCGCAATGTCCCCGACTCGGGCACGACGCCGTGGCTGTGTTCATCGATCCAGGGCATGCCCCACTGCTCGACCTGGTCGAAGACGAAGAGCGCGGCATCGACGTGGGCGAGCCGATCGTTGCTGAGCACCCTCGCATCGGCCACCACGATGAGCCGCCCCGCACTGAGCGAGCGCGCCAGCGCAAAGGCCGTGAAATCATCGGCCTCGACCCAGAGCGGTTGCCAGCCTATCGAGGCCTCGGCGTCGCGCTCGAAGAAGGCCAGCGTCGAGCCCGGCAGGGTGCGCGCCCGGTCGTAGTCGAAGTCGGCGCGCGACGCGACCCAGCGGCCGACGCTGAAGGCCGTGGCCGCGCGATCGGCATCGATCGGCAGCTCGCCCCCGTCGAGCCCGGCCAGACGCCGGACCGGCAGCGGAAAGCCCGCGATCCCCGGACAGCGGCTCGGCTTTCCCTGCCGGATCTCGCGCTCGGTCTGCTCGAGACCATCGCGCCAATCCTGGCGCAGCGACCCCTCTTCGCCCGTTTCGGAACGCGGATCGGAATCGCCGCCGGCCTCTGGATCGGCAGCGCCTTCAGCGGCCCTCGGCTCGGCCAGACGATCGAACACGACCTCGCGCGTTTCGACCGGCCCCGGGTCGAGTTCGTCCAACGACTCGCGCTGGAGCGGAGGATGGGATAGCCAGACGACGGCCGTGCCGCCGGCTTCGATCCAGGGCTGCACCCGATCGCGAAAGACGATCTGCGCCGGCTCCCTCTCGAGCTCTTCGTCGCTTTGCGCGAGCGGCGGATCACAGATCCCATCCGGCGCGATCCACCAGACCGTGTCGTCGACGGACGGCATCGACACACCCGACAGCCAACGACCCGGGGTGGCGTGAAAGCGCTGGAGCAGCTCGAAGAGCGCGGCGTGTCCCCTCGGTGCGGTGTCGAAGCTGGTCTCGGGGCGCCCGGAGAGATCGACGGGCAGCGCCGTCTGGACAGCAAAGGAAATGCCGGCCAGGATCGCGAAGACCAGCCAGAGCCGCTCTGATGCGCCGCTCCCCTCAGCCATGCAGCATGCGTTCATCGAGAGCCACCCACGCCTCGAAGAGCTCGCGATCCTCGCGCGGCTGATCGAACCAGAGCGATTCGAGTCGATCGACCAGGGCGATCAGCTGGCGACGCTCGCGCTCGGGCAGGGTCGAATCCGAAACGCGCTGACGCAGCGTGCGATTCGGGTCGGATCGCGCGAGCTCGAGCCGGTCCGTTTCGATCAGATGCGCCAGCGTCGCGAGCTGCACGCGATGGGCCGCTTCCAGGTAGTGTCCTTCCCGGGCCAGCGCCCTCGCCTCTCGAATCGAATCCGTGTGGCTGCGACTCGTCCCGCGCGCCTCCCGACCCGCCCGACTCTCCAGCCGTCGGGTGCCCCAGAATCGATAGGCGAGCACGATCGCCGCCGCCGCAAGCAGGCACACCGCCAACAGTCCGAGAGCCCCCGGCGGCTCACCGACCAGGCTCAGCAATCGACCGATCGCTCGCAGCAGCGCGAGCAGGATGCCCTCGAGGACAACCTCCTGGAGCCAGGCAACAAAATCGATCAGCCAATCCGGAACCCACTCGAGCAGTCCTTCGAGGGCCCGCAGCCAGGCTTCGAAATCGCTGTGCCAGCGCGCGAACTCGGGCTGCGCCAGAATTTCCCGCGCGGCGGCGCGCGCCTGCTCATCGCTGACCAAGACCCGGCCCTGCCTCCACTTGCTCGGCCAACAGCTCGAGGTCGTAGTTCTCGGCTCGGCATCGCAGGTCGAAATAGAGAACGACCGCAACGGCGCTCGTGAAGGCGAATCCCACCGCCTGGAAGGCGGCCCAGATCAGCACGCCAACGTAGGGTACGAAGCCGATCATCATCTGTGCCCCGAACACCGGGACTCCAACGATCATGCCGGCGGTCCAGATGACCCCGATCAGCCGCCATCTCGAGCTGAGCCCGAGGGCGAAGATTCGCGCCACGCTGGCAAAGATGCCCCTGGATTCGAGCACCACCACGGGGGCGAGCAGCGCACTGGCGGCTCCCGCGAACAGGAACCCGATCATCACCAGAGCGAGGAGCAGCGCCCCGCCCAGGAACTGGATCGCCGTGCCGGCCGCGCCAAGGGGTTCCAGAACCGCCAGCAGCGCGGTGCCTGCAAAAAAGCCCCCGAGACCCAGGAGCATGCCCCCGAGACCGAGCGCGAACACATAGACGATGTAGGAGGCTACGAGACGAAGCAGCGAATGCAGCCCCGCCTGGGCGGCGTCAGCGAACTCGAATCGCCGACCGAGATAGAAATTGCCGACCGAAGCCGTGACCGCCCCGGCGATGAAGGGATACAGGATCAGATAGGCCAGCCCCATGCCAGCGCCGAGCAGCCCCATCTCGATCAACATCTCGGGCGACGGCTCCTCGCCCGACTCGAAGGGCTGGGCGAGGGGATCGAGGAGCCAGCCCGCGCGCGAGGCGAGTAGCACGATGGGAATCTGCATGATCGCGGACAGGCCGATCAGCGTCTTCCATTCCACCTGAACCAGCCGAAACCCAGCATCGAGAATTTCAGCCAGGCTCAGGGGACGCAATTCGTAGTTCATCGAACCTCCTACCCGAACCCGACGCGGGTTTCGGCCAGCTAGCGAGTGTGCCGACGCATCGCGCGTTGGGTTTCGCGATCGTGCTCACGCCGCCGAAGCGTCTCGCGCTTGTCGTGCCGGTGCTTGCCGCGGGCCAGCGCCAACTCGACCTTGGCGCGTCCGCGCAGAAAATAGACGCTCAGGGGAATCAGGGTCAGCCCCTTTTCGGCCACCTGTCCGTCGAGTCGATCGATCTCGTTGCGATGTAAGAGGAGCTTGCGCCGGCGCTGGGGATCGCTCGGATTCGCTCGGGTCGCCGCTTCATAGGGCGAGATGTGGAGCTTCTCGAGCCACAGCTCTCCGCGATGCATCGTCGCGTAGGAGTCGCCCAGATTCGCCCGCCCCTCGCGCAGGCTCTTCACCTCCGGGCCGACCAGGACGATGCCAGCCTCGAAGGTGTCGAGGATCTCGTAGTCGAATCGCGCACGTCGATTCGTCGATACGACGTGCCTGCCTTCGGAATCGAGCTGGCTTTCCTTCTTCTTGCTCTTGGCCATGGGACCGCGAGCTTAGCGCGCCGTGGTTGATCCTACGCGCTTAGTTCTCCGGGATGAAGTCCCTCAGAATCAAGCTCCCGAACTGGTCGCCAAGCTCCAGCGGCCGCGAGCACGAAGTGTGGATTTCCAGCGACTGCAGCAAGGCTTCGCCCTGATAGATCTCGAGGGTGGTCTGCGCGCCAAGCCGTCTTCCATCCGTGCGCGAGATGCTGAACTCGCCACCGATTGCGATGCCGCTCGCGGGCGTGACCGCAATCTCGTCGGCATGCCTCCCACTGTGGGCATGATGGTTCCCACCGTGGCCATGCCTCCCACCGTGGGCATGATGGTTCCCACCGTGGCCATGCCTCCCACCGTGGGCATGATGGTTCCCACCGTGGCCATGCCTCCCACCGTGGGCATGATG
>PVBE010368372.1_pt1 | contig 10097 bp, 16 predicted proteins | sample 1631181 | NCBI WGS metagenome assembly PVBE01 (sample SAMN08397723, study PRJNA350692) | Marine metagenome, whole genome shotgun sequencing project. | isolation source: water | place: Pacific Ocean | collected 2012-04 | reverse complement strand
TGCATACGTGCTTTTCTTTCGTCTTTTAAGTAATATTTAATTAAATCAAATATTGCAAGTTTTAAATCAGCTGGTGTAGCACTATACCCTGCGGTATAAACTACTTTTACAGATTTATGACCTACTGGAAAGTTTTTAGTACCAGTACTAGTAGTACGTATTATACTATCCGTAGTTGAGTCAATTATATATTCATATTTACCACTACTGTCAGAATTTTCTGTGATTAGTGTAACATATGAGTCTGATTGACTATCTCTTTCTTGTACCGAAGTTACCGCTACAATGGGACCTTCATCTAACATAACTCTAGTAGTAAGTTTGTCTATTATATCAAAATATTCAGTTTTAGCACTACTATAGTAGTCTATAAGTGAAGTACCACAATAAGTTTTAACAATTTGAGTAACTTGAGGTATAATAGTATTAATACGAGCATCGGTTTTTACTCCCTGCAAGCCCGCAAAGTCCTTATACTGCTGTAATGTTACTAAATTTGCCATATTTCTCTTAGAATATTATGCGGGAGAAAATAAATTCCCCCACATAAAAATTCATTTAGCTATTAAGAACCGCTGTACTGGTAAGCCCACTTGGAAGTAGCACCATCGATCATATCGGTGAAGCCAATTCTTTGTGAAGCAACTAGTACTCTTCTTTGGTTAGCAACTTCATAGTCAGATTCTATGGTCATGCCTCTTAATCGTGGCATTACATAGTTTCGTGGCCAAACTGCAATAGCTGCAGGCATATTGACTGCTGCTGTTGGGAATTCGTCACATACTATGATTTTAGTACCAAATACGCTGCCGATTTCACCATTTAGTTTAGTAGCTGCACTACCAACCAAATTCACATCTTGGAATTCAGCATCTTCTAACAGATTAAAATAAGCTGTTGAAGATACACAATAGAAAATATCGGAAGCATTAATTCCGTATTTACCCATATTTTTCCTTAGTGCCAATAATTCGGCTGCTGTAACTGAGTCTGAAGCAAATGCCGTGCTTGATTGTGTAACGTCAGAATCAGCTTCTGCTAATGTCCAGAGTCCATCAAACGATGCACCACCGGTACCAAAAGCGCCATCAGCGTTGTTACCCAACAGAACTGCATTTTCTACAGCTCTTGCATGAGATCTAACAATCGATTCCCTAATTAAAGGAAGAATTGGTAGAATTGCGTCTTCTTCAGTTTCATTACCTAAGTAAGATTGTGAAATTAGTTTTTTAGTTGAAAGAGTCCTTTCGGTCAAATCAATACCGCCGTATGGTGATCCATAAGTATCACCTGTTTGTGCTAAGTTACCGTGTGGGCTTGAGCCCGTTGCTGTTTGAGCTGAAGCGAATTCAGCATAACCGCTATCTGGTAAGATTGGTATGATTTGAGTTGCACTAGACATAGGAATTTCTCTAAATAGAGGTGCTAATACTAATGCTAGTTGGATGTCTCTTTCCACATTTGTTGAAACAGTTTGTTCGAAGTCTGCAGTAGATACACCAACGCCCGAATGTGCGTTAACTTTTTCTATAGTACTTTGTCCAAGTTTCGTGTCCCAACCTTTGCCTGTTGCAAGTCCCATGGTCCAAGCATCATTGATGTCTTTCTCATAAGCCTTGTGCCAGTCTGGATTTTCTCTTCCGAAAATTCTCTTAGATTCACGAATTGCTTCGATTTCTGCTTTTTTCTCGGTGAGATCAACCCTAAGTTCTTCAACGACTTTTTCAAGGTCTTCGTGCTTTTCAGAAACACGTTCCTCTAGGTCTTTAGTAAGGCGCTCTGCACCTTCCATTCCGACTTCTACTATCGCTTTAACTTTTTCTTGCTCAGCTTCTACTGCGGCAGCTTCTGCTGCTGCTGCGTTCACTTGAGCTTGTTCCTTAGCGTCCTTTTCTGCTTGAGCCATAGCAAATTTAGCAGCTGTTTTTGTAGCTACTTCTTCTGCATATGCTTTCAAGTCAACACTAGCGCTAGGAGCTTCATTGTCAGTAGACATAGGTTTCTCCTGTGAAACGGTTTTACCCGTCGCTTGTGGCGTCTCAATCTTATCAGATTGATTAGCCTCTTTATTATTTATAAAAAGATTTTTGAACTCTTGGTATTCGTCTGTTGAATCAAATGATTTAGCCAGAGAAAACATAGCAGTTTGGTTAGCTGGAACACTAACCACTGATACTTCAAATAGTTCGGCGTCTTTTATCTCAAATCCGTCAGTTTCTTCTTTATATTCAGCATCCTTGACTCTAAAACCAACGGAAAAGGCTCCAAGAACACCATCTTTAATTAGATCTTTAATTTCGCCTGCAGACTTAGAGATTTTCGCTCCAAGTTCCAGACCTTCTTTGCTTACTTCTATTGAAGTAGCACGACCAATAGGTTTGTTATAGTTATGATTAAACAAAATTATAGGGTTTTGCTGAAATCCAGCTAAACCTTCCGATTTTGTCCACGCATCATGATTAATAACATCTCCAGTTCGATCTAATGAATTAGTACTCGCTAATCCTCTAATATTAACGCTACCATCATCATTCTCCCCTAGAGTTTTAAAAGTATTAGTCCAGTGAAAAATTTTCTCCATTTTAACTACCTACTTTTTAAGCCTTTTTAGAGGCTTGCTTAGCTTTAGACATTGCTGCTGCCATAGTACTGCTCACTTTTGGAGCTGCCTTTGGTGGTGCTGCTGCAACAGGATTTGTAGCTTTTCCGTATTGCACTGGAAAATTCCTTTTTACCATTTGCAATGCTCTTGCCCAAGAGCCAAAAGGTCTCTTAGCTACCATAAATCTCATTGGTGTGTCGTCAGCTGCTTTATATTCCGCGGGAGTCATCATAACACCCTTTTTAGCAAAATAATCTGCCAAAACTTTAAGTATTTTCTTTTTATTCATTTGTTTCCTCGTTTTCGGGAGGTCTTCCCCCCTCTTCGGGGTCTACCGCACTACCCGCAATATTAGCTGGGATTCTTAATTCATCAAAACCTTCTATTGGTTCTAAAATTAATGATTCCCTAGCTTCGTTTGGTGTCATTATACCTGAATTTACTAGAGCTTGGTAATAAGCTGCTTGATCTCTCAATTCTGGCTGTAAAGCTGGAATATTTGAAACATCTTCACTTAATTTAAAGCCAAAGTATCTTTCAAAGGCATAACCTACCTTTCTTACTATCGGTATTATTGTTTCTAGATAGTAAAGTCGATGGTTAGGTCTAATATTAGCATTATTCCCTCCATCAAGAAGAATAGGAGGTACTCCCATTGCTTCTAAAATTATTTTTTCGTTTGCGTTGATAGAACTTTGAAAATCTAACTCTTTGAAGTTAATTTTCGTTAAACTATCTACTTCTAGTCCTCCATCTAATATAAGTGGTCTTTTTCCACCACTTTTAGGATTATATCTAGTCTGCCAAGCCTGTAACATTCTTTCTTTTATTCTTTCTGAAAGAGTATTTGGACTTTTGAGTACTAAACCGGGAACCGCTCCATTCTTAAAAAAGTTATCTTGGAACTTACGCATATTATCCAATAAATACATGGTTCTATATGCTGGTTTTAGTCTAGGTACTCCCCTGTAGATTGATTTAAATGAGTTTTCTTTAATATGTATTATTTCTTTAGGGGAGTAGTCTATATGACCATCATATTCATATCCTTCTATATAAGATTTTGTATCACTATGTATAGTTACATTATGTGCTGGTAACTGATACATGTGTGCTCCATCAAAGTAAACAAAGATATTTCCATCAATTAGTAAATCGATAATTAAATTTCGTTTAAAAGTATTAATATCTTGAAAAGGATTAGGTTCTTTATTAAGTACCAAATCAACGCGCGTTCTTCGAACATTATCTACAACGGGTGTGATTCCCTTAATTTTTTCCTGTACTTCAAAAGGTATATCTGAAACATCATCAACAATCATATTTACAGCACGGTTAACAACCTCTAATTCTTCATAAGCTGATCTATAATTATCTTTAATCTCTCTAGTATCAATAGTTAGCCCTTCTTCCATAGAAATAAAAGATTGAGCAGGATTTATCTTCTCCTCTCTATCAATACCTAATAATCTATCATACCATGCCATGCTTTATCCTCATTTTATCTACCCATCGCTTTTGTTTAAGTGCTGTTACCAATTTTGGTCGTTTACCATAAATACTGTGTAGCCGCATGTGATGGGATTTGCATAGTGTAGTAGCTTCATAGTAGATTTCATTGTTATATTCTTTAATAAAAGTTACCCGAAGCTCCATGATTTCATCGGCTGAGTTTATTACTAATTTATTCTTCTTTAGCCAAGCTTCAAGTAGCTCAGTCATTCCGTAGAAGTGGTGAAACTCTAGCTTTTCTGTCTCTTCACAAATGTAGCACTGAGTTTCTTTCTTATAACCTGACTTCGCCTTATCTCTAACGTACTTGACTAGATCCCTTTTTAAATTCATAATATCCTATTTATAAAAATTATACCAAATTTTTACCTTTTTGTCAACATTTATTTTTTCGTTGGTGATACCTCAAAAAGTACTTGCAGTTGTCTCAAAAGTATACAGTCCATATCTTATAGCGTCTGACATATGGCTTGCCATATTATGTTTTGGACGTTCTTTTAACAAATTAGGATTAGCATCCCATTGATATTGGTCAACTGCCTCTAATACGTGGCGACATTTTTGATCTACTACCAGATTATCATTATCAATTATACTAGCAGCATGAGCAATTCCGTCTAGAACAGATTTTTTTGCATTAATTGTCGAAATATCGTAATTTTGAGCAAAATCAAATCTAGTTTGTTGAGCGGCAGAGTCAATATAAATCCAATCAATAAGATATTTGTCTACTAAAAGGTTAATTTCTTTAGCATGCTGTTCAGTAGTTCTCTCAGCGTTTAGATACTCATCAATAAGATAGAATTTTTGTTGATCCCAATCATATGCTACTACACAAAATGCCGTGGGGTCTTTATACCCTACGTCAAGTCCTGCAAATACGTCCATATTACTAGTATCTAACTGACTTAAGTCTGCAACACACTCTTCGAAATTAAAGTTCCAAACTTGTCCTTCATAAGTATTAAAATCAGCTAAGTACTCTTGTGAAAACTCTGCTTGAGACATCGTTCTTTTAGCTTCTTCAATATCTTCAGTTGAAAATCTAGGGTTTTCATGATAAGTTGCCCTTACCGAGAACCAATCATCAAATTCCTCGCTCCAACCCCTATGGTAGAAGTCTGCAAACCAGTTATTTCTTCCTCTAGGAGTAGATATAAATACAGCTTTACTCTCTGGCTTATCTAAAGTGGGCCGAAGTGCTACATTAAATGCATCTTTTCCATCAGCTAAGGCTGCTTCATCAAAAATGATTAGGTCATAAGACCTTCCAACTGTTGAATCAACTTGATTAACTGACCCCATTCTTATGGTAGAACCATTAGACAGTTCAATTACCTTATCTTTTGCATTATCTCTAACTACTTCAAGGTCAAAATGCCTAATAAGTTGTCTTTGTAAATCAAAAGATATTTGAGATAAAGCATAATTAGGAGACATAATAAGTATATGTGAGTTTGGTATAAGTGAAACTAGTTGTCCAATAACATTAGTAATATAAGTTTTACCTTGTCTCCGAGAAATAGCTGCACATACAAACCTATACTTAGGATTATTGAGTGCATTTATTAAAGCTATTTGAGCTGAGTTAGGTTTTGTTCCAAGTAAATCAAGATATTCCTCTATTGGCAATTTGATAAAGCGATTTGCTGCATCAAATTGCATTATATCAGTACTTATAACATCTTTTCTACTTATTTCTAACATTAGTGTATAGTTATATTTTTATCTATTGAGTTCTGTATTTTAGAAGGGTCTAAAAGACCTTCTGTATTACAAACACTTAAAAGAAATAAATATCCCATACATAAATCTGTCATAGTTTGATCTTTGGGTGAAACATATTCACCCTCTTGAGCTTTATCATTTAAATCTTCTAAAGTTGCTATACAAAACTCGCTAACTTCTTGAAGCCAATTATCTCTTGGATTAGTGTGCATTTTAAGCATACTGTACGGCAGTAAATTCTACACTACCTTGATCTGCATACATTACATCAGTTGAATCTTTCTTTATAACCATTGTAGCATCACCAGAACCTGCTATATTTAGTCCAAATGTTCCGGGACCATTTCCTGCTGAATTACAAACAGTTACCACTGCTGCTGTACCACCCGTATGTACACATAGTACATAATTTGCACCTTGTATATCGGATCCATTAGCAAAACTATTGCCTGCTGATTCTTTGGGTGATATTAATCTAATTGCTCTCATTTTTTTCTCCTACGCTTAACGCGTCCTTTCCTTCTTCTCTTTTTAGACTGGCGGTGTTTAATAGCGCGAAGCCTTCGCTTCGCAGCTTTTTTAGTCTTAGAGATTCCAGAAGTATTTTTTATCTTCCAACCGCCCTTAACTTTAGTAATCGGCATTATAACTTATGAAGGTTTTCAGAATGATACTCTAATTTACTTGATAATGTTTCATTAGGAAATAAATGTTTGATTCGATAATCAATCTCAAATTCTTGATATTGAGGAGTTTGTTTTAACTCAGGATTTTTATCATACCTGCGTGAAAGCTCTTCCCAACCTTCATCTGGATCATTTTCTATATACTGAAAGACATCTTTCTCAGCATAATCTGTCATCTCACACTTTTGCATAGCCATACCATTAATATTATTTTTCATGTTTATTTTCTCCTGCCGCGTTTTTTCTTTTTCTTAGGGCGTCCACGGCATTTACTATAAGTTCCTTTGCCCTTGGGCATTATATAACTCCTTCTTCCTTAAAGAATGTAAACACTCCGTAAAGTAAGGCGGGCCAAGCTAGTAATTTAACTACTGGTACCCCTAGTAAGACTAGAATACTAACACCTATAATTGTTACTCCGTCCCAAGATGTTCTCTCAGAACAACGTGCCATTATCCAATCTTTAACCTTCATTAATGTATCCATAAGTTTCTCCATTTATTCTTTGGGCATTTAGCCCTAACTAATCTAGCTTTTAAAGGCATGAAGCACATACATGCTTTACATACCTTAAATTTAGTTAGATTTTCACATGAAGCACAAATAAGTAATCTTTCTTTACTTCTATTCATCCTTCTTAAGTGGATATATTCCTACTGTAGGTCTGTCTCTTTCCTCTTTGGCTTTTGGAGCCATAGGAGCTGTAACTTTCCTGTAGTATACTACCACCTCTTTGAGTTCCCGAATATATCGTTTCAACTCTTGCATATTATATGCCATTATTTCATAATCTGGAACAGACATAGCAAAAAATACTAGTTGTCCCTGATCTTTCTCAACTCTGGCGAGAAATTCATCTATATTTTTATCTGAAACTACATACCAATAAGGATCTTTTAAATCTATTTCCCGAGGCATTACGGGTTGGATTATCGTTCTTTCGATAGCTTTAGTTGTTATGCTAACTTCCTTTTTACTTGGAACTAGACTGCAACTGGACACCATCATCAAGATTGTCAATATTACGACTATCTTCTTCGATTCCATCAAATACCTCCTTCGTAGCTTTATTTGCCTTAGGTTCTATCAAACCTGGTTTGGCGTATGCTAGTTTAGTTAAATTATGTCTTTTAAAAATGTTAAGATAACGATTCATTTCACCTTCTATTTCCGCATTCTTTTGGGTCATAGCTACAAGGCTTTTACCTTGTAATTCTAGATCTCCTTGTAATTGCTCGATTGCTGCGTCTTGTTCCGCGTCTCTTAATTCATAAGCACTATTTTCTGCTTGTAAGTTTCCATTCTCAACGTATAAGAAATAACCACCTATACCCATAACTAGTATAACTCCTATTAATATTTGATTCATAATTCCTCTATCCTATAATTTAATCCAGTAGCACTTCTAATTTCTATTATATCATTACTATCTGTCTTGAACTTTAAAAACTTCTCTTTCTTTTGATAGAACTTTTTAGCAATAAAAGTTTTATCATCTGTATCACCCCATTGTTTATTATAACTAACTTCTACTTTCCAACGGGGAGAAAAGAAGCTAACAATTTTAAGCCATAAATACTTAAGTTTCTTTCTTAATTTCATTTAACGCTGCTTCTGCGGCTTCTCTATTAGGTTTAATTATTTCTTTCCCTTTCCAGAAAAACCCAAAGTTTTGAGCTCCTTTTATTGCTTTAGCCCAAATTATCCCATCATCAAATTCCTGTTTTACAGTTGCTTTTGTTTTAGGGCTTTTTTTAATGTCTTTCTTTTGATAATCTTTTAACATATTAATTTCTCTCTTCGAATAAACGATCTACTTTTTGAGAAAGTCTATCAATTGCACTCATAATACGAGCTAAAGATATGTCCATTTCCATTTTAGATACATAATCTTTACCCAGCTCTTCTCGGGTTCTATTTAATAGAATATCGATACGCCTTAATTCTTTAACTTGAGCCCCAATAATTATTACTAGGGGTGCTACTATTAAAGATAAAACAGCGTTCCATATCATTCCTGTTACTTCGTCCATTTTAATGTCCTATATACAATGGGGTATAAAACCCGTATTATTATACCTATATGACTCTATTATATCAAAATCTAAAGTCTGTGTCAAGAACTATTTTCCTTTGGTTCTAAACTTAACCTATTGATATAAGATTTTATATAGTATTATTTCTCTTAAAAAAATTTCTGAGTGGAAAAAACAATCTTAATCGTTTTCGTAACTCATTGTTTTGAAGAAGTTTATATCAATATTGTAAAAATTTTTTCGTATAATAGATATGCATATCAGAAAAAAATTAATATCAATATAAACTAATCTTCATGTGGATAAAAAATATCCAGAATGTCGCACTTATATGGCTTCTTATAGCAGAAATCCCTAAGTCTATCTAGTAGCACTTCTATTTCTTCGTGCTTTACTTCAACAGTAACCTTAGTAACTTCTTGCTTTGAGCTTTGTGTGCGCTCCTCTTGTCGCTTGTCAGCTTTTTTCCAAAAGGGACGTTTTAGTTTCCCTCTTCTTCGTATAGCTTATCAGTTTCATCGTCAATCTTTTCTGATACCGCTTCAGTGACTCCCGCAGTTGTATCAACTACAAAAGCACCTGTCTCAACGATATCTGTACCGACAGCAGTTACTAAATCGGAAGCACCTGTAACTACAGTATCAACCGTGTTAGATACTACATCTACACCAGTGTCCCAAACTTGGGCAACTGTACTACAGCCTGACATTATAAAACTAAACAAGAATAATGTTATCACGTGTTTCATTATTATCTCCATTTATTAAACGTTCCTCTATTTAAATCCTCTATCACCGCGAGGTTGGGTGAAGGATTATTGTGCAAGTGGATTATCACTTTTATTTTCAAGTTTATCTACTTGCTTCTCCAAAGATTCTATAGTAGAATCCAATTTTGATACATCTACCTTAATATCTGTGATACTTTTTTCTATGGTAGATGAATCAGGTATGTCTTGTTCAAGTCTTGCGACTGCTACTTTAAGATCTGATGTATCATTTTGCATTTCTCGAATCCATATAAGTAGACTATCGTCTATTGTTTTATTAATAGCTCCTACTGAAACTTCTATACCTGCGAATCTTTCTTCAATAGCTTCTTGTGCTTCTTCAGTTCCCTGAATACGCGAGACTTTTGCTTCTAGATTTTCTAATCTATTGACATAAGTCGCTCCCGTATATCCGAAGCCTGCTAATGTTCCCACAATAGAAGCTAGTGCTATTAATTGTGCTGCCTTTCCCTTAAACCATTCAAATAATAATATAAGTAGTAAGAATAAAAGAAACTTAATTTTTGGAAACTTAACGTTAATTTTTTCTGATGAGTAAAAGAAAGATGTTACAAAAAATATTAAAAAAATAACACCCAATAAAAAATCAGAAACTTTATTAAAAAAATATTTATCTATCCAATTACTAGTCCAATTAAAATAACTTATATATTCTAATGTATTTTCAACTCTATGGTTAGGGCCTGCTCCTGCTTTAGACCATAATTCATACCAATTGTTAACTTCAATTACTTCTAACTTAC
>PVBE012910989.1_pt1 | contig 10098 bp, 4 predicted proteins | sample 1631181 | NCBI WGS metagenome assembly PVBE01 (sample SAMN08397723, study PRJNA350692) | Marine metagenome, whole genome shotgun sequencing project. | isolation source: water | place: Pacific Ocean | collected 2012-04 | reverse complement strand
GCTGTGTAATTTTCACTTCTTTATTATATTATATAATAATAAAGTGTAAATACAAATATGGCGGCAGAAGGACAGAATAAAGCGGCGAGTAGTCTTTTAGATCTCCAGCCTACTGCTGTGTTGGAGTTGTTTAGAGTTTACCCTGATAGAATCAGTAAGCCCACCTTATTTATGGGATTTCACGGTGGCGCTATTTTCGATAAAGCAATAAAATGGCAAGGTCTCCAATATCTCCCTTTAGCTTTTGAGAGTGAGGGGTTTGATATACTGGGAGACGGTAAGCTAGCGCGTCCCAAAATAAGAGTGGCTAATAAAAATAATATTATTACCAACCTACTCCAAAATTATAAAGACTTTAAAAATGCAAAGGTTGTCAGAAAAAAGGTTCAGGTTAAATTTCTAGACGACGATAACTTTGACGGAGGAAATCCATTCGGAGTAGCAGATAGTAAAGCAGAACTGCTTGACGAGGAATGGCTAATGGGGAGAAAGACTCAGGAGTCTAAGATATTTGTAGAATTCGAATTGAATTCTCCCTTAGATTTAGAAAACTTTAGTGTCAATTCTAGAGGACTCCAAGCTAAATTTTGTTGTTGGCAATATAGGGGAGAAGGATGTAGATACCAAGGGCACCCTATCGAGAGAGAAAATGGAGAACCCTTTCTGACTACAGGCAAGGTTCCAGTGGTGCCTCAATATAACCCTCTTGGTACATCACAAGGCAATTTTTGGTCTGACAAAAGTATTATATGGAATGCAAATAGAGAATATAGCGAGGGTAATATAGTTATAGTGGAGAGCCCCACCATCTTGCTTCCTGTATACGGCGGGAGGGATGTTAATAACGAAGGAGTTCCCCTTAAGACTGTTTATGTATCTGTAGCAAATAGCAACGTGGGGAATAATCCTGAAAAAAACCCCAGTTACTGGCAAAAGGATGGCTGCACCAAAAAGTTGACCGCATGTCGGAAGAGATTCAATTCAGTTGACAATGTGCTTTTCGGCCAAGGCGGCACCGTGACATCCTTCCCAGCGGTCAGACTGTCAGGACTGAGCCTCCTAGAAGACGACGTAAACGACATCGCAAATAGCGGGTTCTTCCATACCACAGAATCTGACGTTACGGGGGTATTAGACCCCAGAAAAGAGTGGACTGTCGTCGGGTGGGCGAACGTTAATGATAGCTCTCCTAGAGGGGCGGGTATTTTCAGTACCTCCCAAGCTGGAAGTGATAATTTCCCCGCAGCGAGATTTGTAAATATCAACAAAAACTCAAATCCTAACGGGGTCGAAGGAACCTACAATATCCAAGCACAATACATTGGATATAATATTCATAAAACTACCAAAAGTAGCGACGAGAATGAATGGCGCACTCAATTTTTAAATATAACCCAATCAGTAGAGACGGTCGCTGAAGAATGGCACCAATATATTATAAGACACCGCACAGGAACCGCGAACTTTATTAATGGAGTAGGAGACAACCAAACCACTATACTAGAATTTTATGTAGATGGACAAGGAGAAGGAATCCCAGGGGTGCGAGGCGCCGATAATCCAAATGAACGAGATGGTCCCAGACTCTCACAGAATCTAGGCAACTTCGCTTCGTGGAGCCAAAGAACAGAGGTCGAATGGGATAGCTACAAACCAATGCTCCCACAAACATTTATGATCGGAGGAGTGGAGTTTTTTAGAAATGAGGGCGATTACGACGAAGGTAACCCATCCCATGTGTCTACTATTAATGGATATCTAGGGATGTGGGGGCTGTGGAATAGGGCGATAAAGGAAGAAGAAATTCGTTTTTTAAGAAAGCGAATCGTTTCCCCTTGGGAAACAACGGATAATCGTGTTACTCATATCCCACGGTTATATGGCGAATGTGTCGGGAATATGACTACTTTGACGGGTGGAACTGGCGATGGATTACCAGAAGGAGCCGCTCCCATTCTGTATGGCAAAGACAGTTTAGTGGCGTGGTGGGATGGAACCACAGGGGACGCAAGTGTCGGTAATGGACTACTTGATATTCACACAGGACTCAATACCACTTTAACGGGGAGCGGTGACTTTTCGGGAGTCGCTAAAACTTATACCAGCGCCTCCACCACAGCAATTAAAAACCCCACCCCTGACAACCCCAGATTTGGGGGCTTCCCAGGAACTGATGGATTTAGATATGGTGGCCCGTATTAAAGGAGAAAAAGAAGCCCTTGAATATATCAAGAAGCTTTCTCACAAGAATCTTAAAAGGGAAATTTGCGGTTTTCTAGGCTACGATTACCGCGCAAACCAATATATAATTCAAAAGGAAGAAAATATTGCGCCCGACCCCTCTTCTCTTTTCTTAATTAATTCTTTAAATTATTTACTCTTTAAAGATACCTATGGGGTAGTGGCTATTTTCCATAGCCATATTGTAGGGGATGAGACGGCATCAGAGTTCGATGTGAAAATGGCAGATAATTGTTGCCAGACTTTTTTGATATACAGCTTAAATAGCAAAAAAATAAATATTTATACTCCCGAAACCACCGAAGGAGATGTAAAGATACTAGAAAGGATTAAGGCTGTGGCATGACAAACATAAGATTACATGGAGTTTTGGCAAAGGAATACGGACAAAATTTCTACTTAAACGTAGGGAGACCTAAAAATGTGCTACATGCCATTGACGCCAATAGGGATGGTTTTATTGGAAGGGTTATACAGTTACAAAAAGAGGGATGTATGTATGAAATTATTATTAATAAAAAAAGGCTCAATGCTCAAAGCAAACTACAAAATCAAGATACTGCCGACACTATTGATTTAGTCCCAGCTATTGCAGGGAGTGGCCCTGTAGGCGCGCTTCTTGTAATGATCGGTGAAAGTGCGTTTTTAACCCAGCTGGTGACCTCTGTAGTATTCGCAGCTATTTCTTATGCTTTAAGTCCCACCCCTGAAGTAGATCAAGTGGAAGGAACAGCTCGGGCATCTGCACAGTCTCAAGTTTTTAGTAATCCTGAGAATTTGGCAAGTCAAGGAGCGGCATTGCCTCTTGGATATGGGCGCTTAAGAGTGGGGTCTAAAGTGATACAAGCGAGCATTAAGTCATACCCCCAACACCAAGCGCCACAGCAAGCCATGCGAGCACCTCCTACCCCGTCCCAGCAGCGAGAAGACTCTTTAGGATTGAGCGAAGACATTATTATTATCACCAGCGCCATAAGCGCAGAGTCTTAATGAACCACATATTAAAGAAGTTACAGGTCGCTGGTGCGGGTAAAAATAGTCAAAAACCCAAACCTCCTATTTTCTTGCCCCCTAATATGGGGGAATTACAATACGGAGCCTCCTTTAGTTATGCCGAAACTATTGATCTGATTAGTGATGGACCTATCGCGGGTTTAGTTAATCCTTTAGGAAGAGTAATGGAAGGGATGGACATCCTGCAAGGGATTTATCTTAATGATACTGCTATAGCAATAGGGACTGACCCTTCCAATGCGAATGAAATGCCATCCGCAGAAGAAGAAGAACTCACCTTTACCTCAATGTCTTTGGACAGCGGGGCGGGCACGGGGATAAGGGCACTAAAAAGTTTCGGCCTTGCCCTTCTCGACCAGAAACATCTTAGCCAAGACGGAAAAATATCTACTTTATACCATAACGGGGAGAGAGGGGAGGTGAGTGCCGAAGAAGCCGTAGTCGCCCCCAACCATATAAGCATGTTCTTCCAAAGTCGGAGGGCTTACTTCAACGACGACAGGGAGGCGGGCACTCCTTGGGTAACCCTATACATTAGGGCTTTTATGAACGATGCTTTAACCGCTCAAAGATTTTTTTGGTATCTCGACGGACAATTAAACTATGGAGGCGACGGAGACAACCAACTTGATGCGTCCTTTAGAGACGAACACTTTCCTCGGGGAGGAACGTTGGAGGACGATCAGCTACACGCTAATGCACAGAGCAGACCTCAATCTTTATATTGGACAGATGCCAGCACATTAGCTGCCTCCAAGTTTTTTTGGGGGTTCGGTCACCCTACTGTGCAGGATGGGCAATTTACTAGAACAACGGACTCCGCTGAAAATTTTGTCAGAGAGGAAATAGCTGAAATTCTCGCTCTATGGAATAATAGCAGGAACACCCTCTCCCCCGACACTTTTAACCTATACCAAAGAGATCTAGCAGCAAAAGCCCTTGGTGAATTGGGATGGACTGTTCCTCAGACCGAAGACAATGCAAACAATGTAAATACAGCAGGACTACTCACCAAGTGGCTCATTAACGGTGGTGCCACAAGGGGGTCATACTTCATAGTTAAGGTCGAAGAGGATAACCCAAATCTATCTAAAAACATCCTAAAGGAAGAAGGGACATCGACCGAGGTTGAAGGGAGAACATGGGGAGAATTGAAAAACATGAAAACCCTTCCTTATGGGACGACTCTGCTGTGGCAGATTCAGAACAGTCTCAGAGGTGGGAGTGTCGGTTCATCCAGTTTACCAGCTGGAGGTTGCCGCTATATGGATTGTACTTGCCCGACAATAGATGACGAGGGCAACCTAACAGGTAAAATGCACGGGTTTATAGTTGTTAATTTCCCGCATGGTAAGATTGAAAATACATTAATGAATCAGCACTGGTACATCGACGGAGCGTTCAACGATACGTTCTTATTTATAAGCAACGACGACCAATGGGACACCATGCCAAATCTTTTAGCAAATATAACAACTTTTGAATATACTCACCAACGGGGCTCTGGGCCGACTCACTTCATGAACGTTACTTCAGCGTCTCCCGAATCAGTTGGGGGGGGGGATTTAAAATTTAATTATAACAATGTTTTAGCTGAACTCAAAAAAGGAGAAGAAACCCAAACGCCCTTAAGATCCTTCCAAAGAATATTTATAGATCACTTTTATAATAAAGAACTTTTCGGCCCCTACGGGACTCTATCTCGGGGAGTCAACTTGGGGACAAATGTAGATGAAAATGCACCACAAAGACTCGCCCAAAATGAATTCGCTCTTACTCGCGAAAAGGTATTGAGCTTAAACGCGACTAATTTTAATCTAGGCATGGAATTAGGTCTTCCTATTAAAGAGGGAAGTGATGATACTAGAAACCCCGACCCCGACGAGCCCCGAATCGAACGTTACTCAAGTTGGGGGGGTAAGTCTTTAATAACTTGGGAGGAACAAGCGCTTCCTTGTGTGCATACTGTATATAACCCCAATGTAACACAAGTTTTTATTACATTAAATATACAGGCTTTGTCGGATACTTTACCCCTAGAAACGGACCCCATCGGACCTGCTGGGACTAAATTCCCTACAGTTTTAAATATAAAAGTAGAGACAGGTATCGCAGGGAAATATGAAAACGGCGCAATAGGGGGTGAAACCGTCGTCAACACCTATACCTTTAGAATAGTAGCGTTAATAGAGGGTCAAACATTAGTTGATATCGGAAATCCTGACAGTAGCAGGGCGTCACATGGTAGAGATTTTATTCTTGATATAGGAGATACAAGGACAGACCTAAGCGTCCCATTTGAACTACCTCCCGTAAATATAGCTGACCACGAACTTGAAACAGGAATTGAAGCGGGGACTATCGATCAGGATAGTGTAGAAAAGCGATTTGTCAGGGTAACTAAATTGTCCTATGAAACTAATTCTGTCTTGTTGGACAAAGTAGTAAGTCTAAATAAGGTCACCGAAATTATTAACTCTAATATGCCTTACCCGCTTTCAGCGATTGTGGGCACAAAGCTGGATTCAAGGGCTTTCGGTTCCATTCCTAAACGCACTTACGATTGTAAGTTAAAATTAGTAAAAATTCCAAATAACTATAACCCCTCGAAAAGATATTATAACACCATCGATGAGTTCGATGCGGCCTCGAAAGGGAGTAAGCAGATATATGAGGGAGATTGGGATGGAAGATTTAATCCTGAGTTACAATGGACCGATAATCCTGCTTGGATTTTATATGATCTTCTCACCAATAACCGTTATGGGATGGGGAATCATGTCGATGCAAATAAAATTAACAAATGGCAGCTATATAAAATAGGAAGATTTTGTGATGCGGTAGATGATAACGGTTCCTTCGAAGGAGTGACCGATGGTCGTGGAGGGCTAGAACCCAGATTTTCTTGCAATATAGTTTTCGAGAGAGGGCAAAAACTCTACGATGCCATTACCACCATCACCAACATATTTAGAGGGAGAGTTTTCTTCGGGAACTCAGAAATAAATTTTGTCGATGACCGTCCAAGAGAGCCTATTAATTTGTTTACTAATGAATCTGTAAAAGAAGGTCAGTTTTACTATTCAAACAATAGAAGAGATCAGCAATACAACATTATAGAAATAAGCTTTAAGGATCGCTTCGATAACTTCTCTCCCAAAGTCGAGGTTATAGAAGACGAAGAAGACATCAGAGAAAGAGGGGTCTTTAAAACCCGAATACAAGGGGTGGGCATAACTTCTCGCGCAATGGCTAGGCGCGTGGGCCAGCATACAATTTTTTCTTCGATTGATGAAAACCAAACCGTCGCCTTTACAGCAGGACTAGAAAGTCTCCTGTGTCAACCTGGGGACTTAATAACTATCGAAGACGAATTAAAAACTAATAAAGCTAATTTCGGAAAAATTCTGGCTGTAGACCCCACAAATGAAACAATCAGAATAAGCAATTCCTTTGATGGTGGCGACATGCTTTCGGGAAAATTCACCGTCTACAACCCCACGGGACGAGATACAATTGAAGAGATAAGAGCATACGATGATATCTATAGGGTTCGTTACGACAGTTTCACTGTAACTGGAGTCGGTGCGCCATGGATAAGGTATACAGGAGATTACCAATTTTCAGGTTATACCCCAGGTTATGATACAAGTGCGGCAAATGGTGATCTCCGTTATCAACAATATGGCTTATACACGGGCGTTAGCGGGACATTTCTTTACTTCCAAACAGCAGTAACGGGGTGGACATTTGCATCAGGACTTTCAACAGTTTCGGCTTTCGATTCGGCTTCGGGAGATTTTATTGCGGAGGAAACTGGCGCTCAAAATTTAGTTGATTTTAATACAGGAAAAATAGCGCCGATGGTAATGACTGGGACTCAAAGAGAATCCGCAGGGGTTACTTTTTCAGGATTTGATTTGGACAGTTTTATCGGCAATCAGCCATACGGGGGGGTTCAGGACTCAGAAATTTCAAACGCTTCCCCTGACCAGATGGCTGTATTATCTGTTACGGGGAAGCTTTTAAGTACTGCTACTCAATTACAGCTGGAGGGCTTCAGCCCATATGGGTCGTTGCTTTCTGGATTCGATAAGCCCCACCTCTTACCTTTTGTCAAATTAGGAAGTCCTGCAAAATTTGAAATTAGAGACGCAAGCCCTTTTCTTTATAAAGTCATCGCGATGAAGGAGAACGCCCCAAACGAATACCTTATTAGTGCTACTAAATATGATACAGGCAAATTTAATCTAATCGAAAAAAGTATCAGCATAGAAAACAAAGCTGATACTTACAGTTATCAGGTCGCGCAAACTATTAATGGAACTACTTATACCACTCTAGCTTCCCCCACGCTAGAAACTCTCACTACGGGAATCCCAGATGCCGCTGCTGACACTTTCTCTATTACGGGAATGTGGAGTGAGGTAGAAGATGGCACAGGTTATAATGTACGCTTAACCCAACCCAATGGATCAGTAATAAGCGAGTCTGTAACTACCACAGGACATCGAATTGGGGGTTTGAGCCAAGTGGGTGTGTTTAATTTTTGTGTAAATGCCTTAGGCAACAACGGAGTAAGCCCACGGCTTAATTTTTTTGATTCCTCTTATGACTGTGAGGGAATATTTGTGGTTTACGATGAATTGCTAGTATTCAATAGATCTTTTGTTAACCAAATAACAATTTTATAATGGACGCAGGATATACAGTTTTAAAACACACCAAAGACGACGGGGCTTATGTTTATGGTTCGGGGGCTTATGATTACGCGACAGGTTCAACTGGTGCGGGAGGAGCGCTCGGCACATTAGCAAATCTTCATCAGTGGAATAGCGCTCGCTTTGTTAATCTTGTAGGAGTGGGAGCGACATTACCCACAGGGTACACCGCCCCATATTCAAACACCTATATGTCCACAGGGACAGTAATTGGGGGGGATACCCCGATTGGAGATATTAGAGGAGAGGGCACTGGCTATGTGAGTGTGGTAGATTCCGCTCCGTATACTTTATCTAGAGGTGGCACTTACACTGGCGCTCTATACGCAATATACGAAGGGGCAGGTGACCCTTATACAGGAAAAGTAGGCGTGGGAACCTCTTCTGTTAGCAGTTATTATGAAGGAGCCTTCACCACCTTAGACATCAAGGAATTTGAGACTGCGTTTAATGTAGATACAGGCGATCTCGTATCTGTGACAACAGGAAGCGGTATACACACAAGAGGAGATGTCACCCTCCAATTTGGTTTAGGAAATCCCGTTGGGGGAATATTGTCATCCTCTTCTGCAATCACACAAGATCCGTTTATTAGCGGTCAAATAATAAGTATTTTAGATATCAATGGAGACCTTGTATATCCTGATTATAGAATCACTACAGATGCTATTTTTACTTTCACTGTACCACAGAACGTAGACGTATTCGGAACCTATACTAAAGATTTCGCCGTAAGAAACGATGTTGTCAATTACGACGGGACTGTCCAGAGAAGTGAATTCTTCTTATATGGGAATGATTTGTATTTTGACAAAATATATTACAAAGATTCGCGGGGAACATTCTTAAACGAATCCGATAATATTGAAAACTTTCCACCCCCAAGCACAGGGGGAATGAGTGCTGCGGCTGCTGCCGACTCACAAAAATATTTCGACGGACAACTAATTAGTTCTAGGGGAATCACAGGCCAAATAGACATCTCCCTATCTTTTCTGAATGATATGAGATATGTTAGGGCTGGTAATGTGGGCATCTCACTGGGCTTGCCCATTAATGAAGGAAATTTAATTTCTCTTCAGCCTCTTAAACAAACTCAAACCCAACGTTTTTCACTCTTCCCCAATGATGCACTGCCTACAGGCATACCTATGCGTCTCGGACTTGTTGTTGACAGCTCCGAAGCGATAACTCCGAAAGTGTGGTCCATGACAGGGGTAGAAATGGCAGGAATTCCCCCTGTGCTCCCTATTTATCTCCCCAGTGCAGGAAACGTAACTTTGGATGGGTGCCTGACGGTAACAGAATGCTTAAAGGTCGGTGGATACGCTACGCACATAGACGGCGGGAAATTAGAATACTCAGCGACCGAAACTTACCTTACGACCGAGGATACTGGCCATCTACCCACTCTTCAGGAGGTCGTTGACGAAGGAAACATAAGCACTACCGACATTTATATGTCTGGTAGTAGTCTCTTACATATTAATAGCTATATCCAGCAGCAAGGAGAATCAGATAATTATTTTGGATTTCCTACGGGCGACGAATTTACCGTCGCGACGGAAGGATTGAGAAGATGGACTGTCTCTCCTGAGGCAACGGAGGTATTCGACCCTCTTGGAAAGCGAACTCAATTGGCTACCGACGAGGGTTACGGAATAAAAACCGAACAGAAATCCATACTGGGAGCCACAGCCAGCAAGGTTTTATCCACTGCGTCATCGATCATCGGAGGATCGGGACATACCATCTCTGGGGATTTCGATGTAATCGCGGGAGGGGCCATAGCGAGCATCTCGGGTGGCAACTTTAACTTTATTGGTGGGGGATCAGGAATTGATGTCACTGGATCTGATTATTCTTCTAGTGTGGGGGGATATAATAATGATATTTATTCTACTAATGCTGGCTTTATTGGTGGAGGTTTTGATAACCTGATTACCTCAGGGTCTTTAGTCTCCGCGATTGTAGGAGGCTATTCAGGGCTCATTTCTGATTCACAGTTTGGATTTGTGGGCGGTGGTGCTCGTAACCATATACTAAGCGGATCAGATGGCGGGGTGATTGTCGGCGGCTATGGCAACCAATTAGAACCAGCTTCAAACTATAGTGTTCAGGG
>PVBE012642297.1_pt1 | contig 10098 bp, 11 predicted proteins | sample 1631181 | NCBI WGS metagenome assembly PVBE01 (sample SAMN08397723, study PRJNA350692) | Marine metagenome, whole genome shotgun sequencing project. | isolation source: water | place: Pacific Ocean | collected 2012-04 | reverse complement strand
TTTTTTGGCAAGCTGTTTTAACGCTTTTTCCTTGAACACACATTGTTCTTCTCGAAAACCGGCTAACAGGTGGACAGGTTTTTTTCCGTCAGCATAGGTAAGGTACTCGGCCAGTATACCAAGCAGCGGTGCAAGTCCTGTTCCTGTGCCCACAAGAATAAGTGGTGTATCTGTCTTGTTAATAAAGTGACCAAAAGGTCCGGTAATTGTACATGTGTCGCCTGGTTCAAGAGACTGGAAAAGCAAAGACGCTTTACCATCTGGCCATAGCTTTGCGATGTATTCAATGTGCGTATCCTGTGGTGCGCTTGCTATTGAGTATGCACGTTTATGTGTAATGCCTTGCTCTTCAATAAGAAACTGAATAAACTGGCCCGCGTCAAATACAAAATTATCTGGTTTTTTAAACAAGAGAGAGAGGATATTGCTAGCAATTTCCTCTTTTTTTATAAAAGATAGGGTAGTGGTATTCATGGGTAGTATGGTTGACAAGATTCGAATAATGGTATATCATACCATATTAGTATGAATTTTGCAAGTATATGCTCCAAATAAGTAAACAAGTCGATTATGCAGTGCAATTCCTTCTTTCTTTATCAAACATGAAAGAGGGGAGTTATTTGAGTGCCCGAGAGTGTGCTGAGTCTCATGGGTTCTCTTTTTTATTTCTCCAAAAAATTATTACAAAATTACGCCACTCTGGTCTTGTCGCGGCAAAAAAAGGTGTTTCTGGTGGGTATTATCTTTGTAAGACTCCCGAGCAGATTTCACTTAAGAGTATTGTAGAATCTCTTGAGGGGGAATATGCGGTGGTTCCTTGTCTACAGCAGCTTTCTGCGTGTAAAATGGCCAAAATGTGCAAAACTCCATCGCTTTATGCGGTGATACAGCAAGATATTAGTGCTACTATTGAGAAATATACATTAGCTCATATGAATAGTATGATGAGTAAATAATATGGACATTACACGCATGCCACAAAAACCAAAAGAGATACGAGAAGTGTATATGGATAATGCCGCGGCCACAAAAATGGATGCGAGTGTTTTTGATATGTTTATTAAAAAAAGTAAAGAGGTGTACGCAAATCCATCCTCAATACATTCACCAGGGTGTGTGGCACGTAAAGATGTGGAAGTTGCAAGAAGTGCTATATCACGCATATTGCACACACAACCCGATACCATACTATTTACGAGTGGTGCAACCGAATCATGTAATCTTGCAATCTCAGGGGTCTTATCAGGTGACCCAGGTCACGTGATTGCTGTAAGGACCGAACATCATGCGGTGTTGCATCCAATTGCTGCGGCAGAGAAACGAGGGTGGTCTGTGACATATATTGACGTGGATGAATATGGGAGAGTTGCCGCACAAGACATTGCACGTGCGATTACCAACAAAACAATCCTTGTTTGTGTTATGTATGCAAACAATGAGATGGGGGCTATTGCACCTATTGCTGAAATTGGAAAAACAATACTAAAATGGAGAAAGAAACAACAGACGGTATTTCCATATTTTTTTACTGATGCGTGCCAAATTCCAGGCAATGCAACACTTGATGTAGAAAAGCTTCATGTTGATTTAATGACTTTGAGTAGTGCCAAAATCCATGGACCAAAGGGTGTTGGTTTGTTGTATAAAAGAAGGGGTGTTGTGCTTTCTCCGCAACTTCTTGGAGGTGGACAGGAATTTGGGTTGCGGGCAGGAACAGAACATGGTGTAGCTATTGTGGCATTTGCCAAGGCACTTGAGGTGGCGACAAACACAGAAGGTAATCAGTGTGCACAGATAAGAGAGGTGCGCAATTATTTATGGCAGTGTATTGTTAAGAATGTTTCAGGTGCTCGCTTGCATGGTCCGGCTATAGAATCGAATGGAGATGAGGTGAGGCTGGCTAATAATCTCCTTATTTCTTTTGAGGGTATTGAAGGTGAGCTGCTTCAGTTGTATCTTGATGCATATGGGATTTATGTGGGTGTTGGTGCGGCATGTACTGTGGAGGAATCGGAAAAGTCCCATGTACTTGAGGCTATGGGGCTGTCTACGGATGTTGCCAATACAACAATTCGGTGGAGCATGAGTAAATATACAACAAAAGAAGATGTTGATTATGTTATGAAATATTTACCAGGAGTAGTAGAAACTATTCGTTTATCTCAGGATATATGAAAAACACACTATCAAAAAACTATACAATAGATCGCTCAATGTTTGATGCGGCCAATAAAGATACTTCACGATATAAGGCAGCTCCAGGTCTCACAAGAGACGTGGTACTTCAGATTTCAAAAGAAAAAAATGAACCGGCCTGGATGTTAGAGAAGCGACTCAAGGCATACGAGTATTTTATGGCTGCAGAGATGCCAACATGGGGTCCTGATTTATCAGCACTAGATTTAGATACCATATCATATTTTATTCAACCAGACGCAAGAGAAGAGCGCAGCTGGGATGATGTGCCAGAAGATATTAAACAGACGTTTGATAAATTAGGCATTCCTGAGGCAGAAAAGGCTGCACTTGCTGGCGTTGGTGCACAATACGATTCGGAGATGGTCTATCATAATATTCAAGAAGATTTGGCAAAACAGGGAGTTGTGTTTGTTAACATGGATACCGCAGTGCATGAGTATCCAGAAATGGTAAAAAAATATTTCATGACACAGTGTGTACCAATTAACGATCACAAATTTGTAATGATGCATGGCGCGGTATGGTCTGGTGGGACATTTATTTATATACCAAAGGGAGTGAAAGTGGCGTTGCCATTGCAGGCATATTTTCGGATGAACGCCGAGAGTGGTGGGCAGTTTGAACATACACTTATTATTGCAGACGAAGGTGCAGAAGTGAAGTATATAGAAGGGTGTAGTGCACCAAGATATACAACAAATTCAATCCATGCGGGGTGTGTAGAAATTTTTGTACATAAACATGCACGGGTGTCATATTTTTCTATAGAAAATTGGTCAAAAAATACCTATAACCTTAATACGAAGCGTGCGCTTGTGGATGAGTGCGGGGTTATTGATTGGGTAAATGGTAACATGGGGAGTGGAAAAACCATGTTGTACCCATCTTCGGTATTGCGTGGAAGGGGGGCAAAATCAGACAGCCTTGGTATTGCCTTTGCGGGAGATGGGCAAGATCAAGATACAGGGGCAAAAGTAATACATGCTGCCCCAGAAACCACATCTACAATTAGGGCAAAATCAATATCAAGAAGTGGCGGGGTAGCCTCGTATCGAGGACTTGTGCAAGTAAAGAAAAAAGCAGAACATGTGGTATCTTCTGTGGAGTGTGACGCCCTACTTATTGGCGATGGTGCTGTTTCTCAAACATTTCCATACATGGATGTGGCAAATAGCACTGCGCAGGTGGCTCATGAGGCTCGTGTGGGGAGGATTGGTGACGAAGAGGTGTTCTACCTCATGTCTCGTGGTTTAAACAAAGAGCGTGCCATGCAGTTGGTGGTTAATGGTTTTATTGAACCTATTGTAAAAGCGCTACCTCTTGAGTATGCATTGGAGTTAAATCGATTAATTGAAATAGAAATGGAAGGGGCAATAGGATAATTATATGATTGATACAAAAAAAACAACACACTCACGTTCTTTACCAGAGTATATGTCGTATGGTTTGGGTATTGGGTATAGTACTGCTGATACGGTATTTGGTGAAGGAGTGACTAGCTGTATAGTTGAGTGCACAACACGTGTCACCACTGTTTCTGGTATACAAAAAAAGAGGTGTGCAGAAGATATACAGACGTACTTATCGTATTTGGCTGATCACGCCGTTTATCAAACGTTTTGGGAGGAGCATCTTGTTTCCGTCCCAAACATACAGATGATAACCATAGACAAGGAAGGGGTGTATGATCTGGGCATTACTTCTCAAAATTCTAGCGAAGGCGTGGTGTTTGTTCGCGTAAAACAAGGGTGTGCGGTGCAAATACATGAAAGACTGTGTTCTCGGGACATGTTGCGTCTTATTGTACATATTGAGATAGAGCAAGATGCCTCTGTGGAGTATGTGTCTGTGCCAGAAAAAGAGCATCAAGGGGTGTTGTTTGTACATAGAACATTTGTGACACACAAAGCATCTTCGGTAACAGTTGTGGATGGAGTTCCCCAAAAAAAGTTGGGGAAAACATCAATACTTTCTTATTTGGTTGGTGCACAGGCATCGAGTGGGGTGTATGGTGTAACATATGGTAAAGGGAATGCTGTGTCAGACGTATTTCACCAAACAACCCATCTGAGAGAGTCTACGTCATCTCACATGCATACAGAAAGCGTATTAGACCAACATGCACATACGATTTATCGGAGCCTCATTGATATACAAGATAATGCGGTACAAGCAAAGGGGCACCAAACACAGCACACCACGCTTCTTTCTGGTAGTGCTAAAATACAAAGTATTCCTAATTTGACTGTTTCACAAAAGGATGTAGAGTGTACTCATGGAGTAAGTATGTCTCAGCCTGATGAGGAGGCAGCATTTTACCTCTCTTCTCGTGGGATATCAGAGGAAAACGCACGACAGCAGCTTATTGTTGCACGGTGCAATACTATACTTTCTTATATTAGTGATCCTACTATACGAGAGGAAATACTGTCTTATGTAGAAAGTTTGACAATATAACATATGAAAGATATTCGTACACAATTTACTGCACTTTCTGACACAACTAACCTTGTGTATCTTGATAGTGCTGCAACCGCATTGGTGCCAGAAATAGTTTTGGATGCCATGTCGTTGTATTATAAGAAATATCCTGCAAATGTACACAGAGGGTTATATGACATGTCTATAGAAGCGACACAACAATATGAAGGTGCACGAAAAAGTGTGGCACAATTTATTGGCGCTTCTCCGGATGAAGTAGTGTTTACGTCAGGAACAACACAAGGAATAAATATGCTTGCTGTGGCATTAAAAAAACAACTTACTTCAGACGATGTAATAGTATTAACACGATATGAGCATCATGCCAATCTTATTCCGTGGCAAGAAGTAGCGAGTGAGGTCGGGTGTGAATTACGTTTTATTGACCTTATCCTCACTGGAGATGAGAAGTATACGGTGGATATGGAATCGGCACGCACATGTATTGATGCACAAGTAAAAGTAGTGGCATATTCGGCAGCGTCTCATGTTCTTGGAACCATTGCGCCGATACAAGAAATACAACACCTTGCAAAAGCTGTTGGCGCAATCACCGTTATTGATGCGGCACAAGCCATTGCGCACATGCCGCTTGACGTAAAAGAAATTGATTGTGATTTTTTAGTATTTTCTGGACATAAGTTATATGGACCCACTGGTGTTGGTGTGTTATATGGAAAAAAAGAACACCTTGAGAAACTTGCACCGGTATCTTTTGGTGGTGGTATGGTTGAAACTGTTTCATATACGAGTGCCACGTGGGCAAAAGGTCCGGCAAAGTTTGAGCCTGGTACCCCGTCTATTGCTGCGGTAATTGGACTTGGGGCTGCGGTAAAATTTATCACTTCAGTGGGTTGGAAGAGTATATGTGCTCACGAAAAGGACATTATACAATATGCACAAGATGTTCTTGGACATGATACTCATATTGAAGTACTGGGCCCAACACACGACATGGATCGTATAGCGGTCTTCTCTTTTTGCGTCTCAGGAATTCATGCACACGATGTTGCCGAAATTTGTAATAGATCACACGTAGCGGTTCGAGCGGGACATCATTGTGCCATACCTCTGCTGAAGTATATAGGAAAAGACAGTGTGGTACGGGCGTCTTGTGGTATATACACGTCCAGAGAGGATATAGACAGACTTGCCACCGCACTCACTGAGGCAAAACGTATTTTTTCTGTAACATAAGTACTATGGATGATATACTATACAAAGAATACATTCTTGAACTGTACAGAGATCCGCTGCACAAAAAGAACATAACACATCCAACCATGCACGGAAAAGCAGTAAATCAGTCGTGTGGTGATGATATTACTGTTATGTTGTTGGTAGATGATACTGACAGAATTACTGACGCAGGTCATCAAGGTGTTGGTTGCGCTATCTCTCAGGCGGCTGTTTCGTTACTGATTGACTGGTGTATAGGAAAAACAATCAGAGAACTAAACGAACTGACCCAAGAGCATGTTATTGATATGCTAGGCATCCATGTATCGTACGCAAGAAAAAATTGTGCGACACTAGGTTACGTGGCGCTTACTAAGGCTATACAATTGTATGAAAGAAAAAACATATAACCCAATACAATTAAAAAACTACCCTTATGACTTGGTGTTGGAAAATACTCGCAAAAATCATAGTGAGTATGAAAATGCCATTCCGATTGTTATAGGCGTGGTAAGAAAAGAGGACGACATGCTCATTGTGCGAAATAAGAAATGTCCATATTGGCAATTTGTCACAGGACATCTGGAGCCAAAAGAATCAGCAGAACAGGCAATTATTCGCGAGGTATTAGAAGAAACAGGGGTGCACGCTGTGGTAAAGAGGTTTTTACGGACGTATCCATGTGTAGGAAAATGCCTCTATCTATTTATTGCCTTTGAGCTAGAATATGTGTCGGGAGAAGTGGGGCCAAATGATGACGTGGACGAAGCCAAGTGGGTGCATAAAAATGAGATGTGTGCCTTTAGGGAAGAAGGTCCTTCTCAGGATATGTTGGATTATTATATTAAATAACGTGGTATGAGCTTAGATATACAAGATGTACATGTTCGAGTAAAAGAAAAAGAAATCCTTTGCGGGGTCTCTCTTTGTGTTGAAAAAAATACAGTAGTAGTTGTGATGGGCCCAAATGGTTCAGGTAAATCTACATTGGCAAATAGTATAGGAGGGCACCCAACATATCACATAACAGATGGAGTGATTACTGTGGATGGAGAACCGATACACACACTGCCGCCAGATGAGCGGGCAAAGAAGGGGGTGTTTTTGTCTATGCAATATATTCCAGAGATTCCTGGAGTGAGTATTGCACACTTCTTACGAACGGCATATAACAGTGTATTTGATCAAACAGTCAATCCTTTGAAATTTTATAAGATTCTAGAAGAGAAGGCAAAAGAACTGTTATTAGATGTAAGTTTTTTGAAACGAGACATGGGTGTTGGCTTCTCTGGTGGTGAAAAAAAGAAACTAGAGATGTTACAACTTTCAGTGTTGTCACCAAAATACGCTATCTTAGACGAAACAGACTCTGGATTGGACGTAGATGCCTTACGTATTGTTGCTAGTGGTATTAATAATTTTGTGGCTTCTGGTGGGGGTGTGCTACTTATTACGCATTATCACAGATTGTTAGAGTATGTTACGCCAGATGCAGTGCTTATAATGGAGCAGGGGAGTATTATACAAAGAGGGGGGAAAGAACTGGCAAAAAAAATTGAGCGTGATGGGTATACACATGATAAGAAACATGATATAACGTAAGTATATGATTAAAAAAGAACGTGTCATTGAAGAGTTGGAAACAGTAATGGATCCTGAGATTGGTCTAGATATTTATACGCTAGGCTTGGTTTATGATATGATATATACATCAGAAGAAGTAATAACAATTGTAATGACATATACCACACCATTGTGTCCTTTTGGTCCCATGTTGCAAGAGAACATAGAAGCAGCATTGAAAGGTCTTGGTTTTGAGAAGGTGGTTATTACACTGACATTTGACCCACCTTGGGAGCCACCAGAAAATCTCCGTGAGATGATGGGGGTATAATATATACTATTATGAAACAAATACGAGTATGTAAAAGTGGTGCGTGTTCGAGTTTTGGAGCAAAACGTATAATGGAAGAAATTAGCACGCAAACAGGTGTGGAACCAGGGAAAAAGAATGACGTCTACGATTTAGACTATTGTGGGTGCTTTGGTTGGTGTGCAAAAGCTCCTTGTGTAGAAACGGATGGTGAAAAAATTATTTTTTCTTGCGAACCAGAGACTATTATGCAACATATCAAAGATGACGATGGAGTAATGATGGAAGAAAAAGAAATAGATATTTCCATTGACCCGCTTACTTCAGTATAAAATAAAATTTATGGAAAATGTTCAAGATATTATAAAAAAGAATAACACAGCAGCAGAGACTGACGTAAGTGTTGTGACACCCAAGAACCTTCCTGATGATATATCTCAGGGAGTAACAAAAGAAGGGACTATACGTAGGATTGTTGTTGATAGAACGGCATGTATTGGGGCTCGTCCGTGTGTGGTGGTTGCAGAAAAGTTATTTCAGGTGGATGACGAAAATTTGGCGTATGTGGTTGATCCAAATGCTGTTGATCAGGAAACTGTTCGGATGGCTGCTGAATCATGTCCTGTCTTAGCAATACTTCTTTACGATAAAGATGGGAACCAAATCTTTCCAAAATAAACTACAAGGCTTTGGTGAAAAAACAAAAAACAGCACGGAAGCTGTTTTTTAAGTACTTGACACTGTAGTGATAGCAAGCTTGTCTTGCGTTACATCTGTCGATATACTGTCTCCCTTTTTGATATCCCCTTCAATAATTTTCATTGCAAGTGGGTCAAGTAATTCAGATTGTAGAATACGTTTGAGTGGTCGGGCTCCTAGTGTTGGGTCAAAGCCTTTTTCGCCCAACCAGTCTTTAGATTTTTTTGATACTTCTATATGAATTTTTTTCTTAGCGAGTCTTTGTTTAATAATATCTAATTGAAGGTCTACTATTTCTCGTATTTGTTTTTTATCAAGTGGTCGGAACATAATTATATCATCGACTCTGTTCAAAAATTCAGGTTTGAAATGCTCTCTTAATGCCTCCATGACTTTTTGCTTAATGACTGTTTCATTTTCAATAATACCTTTTTTGTTTCCACCATCGCCAAAACCAAACTCACCACGACGGCTTAAATTCATAATCATTTCTGATCCCACATTACTTGTCATAATAATAACAGTGTTTTTGAAATTTACTTTACGTCCTTTTGCGTCAGTAAGTCGTCCATCATCAAGAATTTGTAACATAACATTAAACACTTCGGGATGTGCTTTTTCTATTTCATCAAACAGTACAACAGAGTATGGTCTTCTTCTGATCTTTTCTGTGAGTTGCCCACCTTCTTCATACCCCACATACCCAGGAGCTGAACCCATCATTTTGCTCACCGAGTGTTTTTCCATGTATTCACTCATGTCAACTCGAACCACCGCTTCGTCATCGTTAAAAAGAAATTCTGCCAATGCCTTTGCAAGCTCTGTTTTTCCTACACCTGTTGGGCCCATAAAAATAAATGAACCTATTGGTTTCTTCTCTTCTGAAATACCGGCACGAGAACGTCTAATGGCGTTTGATACAGCTGTAATGGCCTCGCGCTGCCCAACGACACGCTCCTGTAGTCCGTTTTCCATCTTGGCAAGCTTCTTTACCTCATCTTCAAGCATTTTGTTTACAGGTACTCCTGTCCACCTGGATACGACCGCTGCTATGTCTTGTTCGGTAACCTCTTCTTTGAGGATTGCGCGCCCTTTTTGTACGTGAGTAAGTTTTTTTTCCAACAATTTAATAATTTCCTCTTTTTGTGGAATTTGTGCATACCTAATTTCGGCGACTTTTTGTAAATCACCGCGCCGCTCGGTAATTTCAGCCTCCTGCTTAAGAGAGTCAATATCTTTGTTGGCGGTTCGAATTTGCATGATAATGTCTTTTTCGTTCTTCCAATGCAACTCTAGTTCATTACTTTTTTCTCGAAGATTTTCTAGGCTTTCTTGTAGGGTGATAAGGCGGTTTTGAGAGTCTAAGTCCTTTTCTTTTTTTAGCGCCTCAATCTCAATTTCTTGTTTCATCATTTGTCGTTTCATCCTATCAAGATCGTCTGGCATAGAATCAATTTCCATACGTAATGCTGAAGTAGCTTCATCAATAAGGTCTATGGCTTTGTCTGGTAAAAATCTATCCGAAATGTAGCGAGAAGATAGCTCTACCGCCGCTATTATAGCTGGGTCAGTAATGCGAACACCATGATGTACTTCATATTTTTCTTTAATACCACGAAGAATAGCTATGGCGTCATCTTTTTCTGGTTCAGCCACAAGGACTGGTT
>PVBE011758207.1_pt1 | contig 10098 bp, 8 predicted proteins | sample 1631181 | NCBI WGS metagenome assembly PVBE01 (sample SAMN08397723, study PRJNA350692) | Marine metagenome, whole genome shotgun sequencing project. | isolation source: water | place: Pacific Ocean | collected 2012-04 | reverse complement strand
TTGATTCAGCAGCAGGGCGAGCTGGAATTGCTTGATGGCGAAGCCCCTCGCCTAGATGTTGCTGCAAGTTCAGCCCAAGCTCATGATCCAGCGCGCTGGTTGGATCGCAATCGCCGTGTGCTGCAGCGCTACCAGGCTTTGGTTCGTTCTGCCGTCACCATCGATGCTTTGTTGGATGCTGAGTAGGCCGTAAGGGTTCGGCAGTTTGTTTGGTCTAGGGGCGCATTGAAAACCGACGAGTTAATCAACCGAATGATGGTTGCCATGTGGTCGAAAAAAACACATAGAAGCGTATATATAAATACAAATAAATCATCAAGAAGGGGTTAGCTCGTGAGTAATGCTCGATGATTCAGTCAAATAATCCTCTGAATTCATGGGTAATCAGATCACAAATCCAAATCCAGCAGGTGCTTACCTGTCTTTTAATAGTGGTGATTACAACTCAGAGGTTTATACAAACAACGGATGGATTAAGAACGCTCCCTGGGGAAACGAACTGACCAACACCGCCACCGGCATTTTCAACAACAACACTACAATCGCTATCTACAACGAATCCCATCTGCATAACAGCGGCGGCACTATCAACAATTATGGTTCAGCTCAGGGGGGGGATAGCAAACCACGGCTCGCTGGAAAATGTCGGCGGCGTGATAAACAACTTTAGTGGTGGAAGGATCGACAACTATTCTGATAACGCCAATATTTGGAATTTCAATGGTGGGATTATCAACAACAAAGAAGGCGCTCTTCTGCTTAACGAAACTGGCGGTACTATTGACAATTCTGGTGTGCATACCGCTGGAATTAAAGGTGGAAAAATAGTAAATTCTGGGTCTCTCACTAATAACGGAGCTATCAAGAATACTGGTGGCACATTTATCAATCAAAGTACTGGATTGATTCAGGGCACTGGTAAAACAGTAGGTGACATCATAAATAATGGTGGAACAATTACTGGTGGGAACTCTGCTGGTGGATATTTAATTGATGGTAATCTTTACCAAAATGAAGGTAGTAAGAAGTTAATTGAGTTAGGTGGTTCGTACCACGGAGATGGCGATCGCACCGCAACAGAACACGATTGGATTGAAATTACTGGTGATCTAGAACTCGCAGGAAACCTCGATGTTTCACTCATTGATGACTTTAAGCTTTCTGCTGGCGATTCATTTGTGATTACAAAGGTCGATGGAGATCTCTCTGGTGAATACGATGGTCTTGATGAAGGTGATTCTGTAGGCCGTTTTAAAAGTGAGAATGGCGGGAAACTTGATCTCTTCATCACATACAAAGGTGGTGATGGCAATGATATTGAGCTGTATACCAAATCACTCTTAGGTGTTCTTCCTAAGAGCTTGCGTGAACCAAGAATCATTGGTTCTGCTGAAAATGATTTATTGACTGGAACCTCTGCAAACGAAGTGATCTTTGGTGCTAATGGTGATGATGTTTTGTTAGGGCGCAGTGGAGATGATCACGTCACCGGAGGCAATGGTAATGATCGGCTTGATGGTGGGTCTGGAGATGACATTCTCAAAGGTGATCGTGGTGCTGATACCTACAAGCTGAGTAGTGGTGATGATGTGATTATCGGCTTTTCATTCGCTGAAAACGATCGCATCTCTGTAGCAGATGGAGTGGAGCTTTCCTTGACGCAAGTTGGAGATGATTTATTGCTCACAGCAGATGGCATACACACCACATTGCTGGATGTGGATAAGGGTGAGTTTCTCGCTGCTGATGTGATTGATTACATCTGAGCGGTAGAAACCGTTGTTATGCCATCAAGGTTCAAACGATGCCTTGATGGCTCTGGCTGAGCGCTTGATCTGCTGACAAGCTGGGCGCATCATTTCTTGCCCCATGGCCCTTTTTGGCTTTTCAGCTTTCAGGTCCTTATTGAAGCGTGGATCCAGCTTGAAGCCTTGGAGTGTGCCTGCCGCCAGCTGGAGCCGTGCTTTTGGATTGCCTTGGCAACAGCCTTACACGGTGCGTTATGTCAGCAATCTCGACGACGGGCCCTGGCATGGCATGCCCCTGGGAGGTTTCGGGGCCGGTTGTATCGGGCGTAGCCCGCGCGGTGATTTCAATCTCTGGAATCTTGATGGTGGTGAGCACTGGCAGGGCAGCATTCCTGATTGCCAGTTCGCTTTGTTTGAGCGGCAGGGTGATCAAGTGCGTGCTCATGCGCTGGCTACAGCGCCACAAACAGATGACTCCCAGCCTGAACTAGATCAGCCTCTCTCCTCTTGGAGCTGGTATCCAGCCAGTACAGAGCAACGCACGACTGGTAGCTATTCAGCCCGCTATCCCCTCAGTTGGACCCATTACAAAGGAGTCTTCGCTGCTGAGGTGGTTTGCGAGGCGTTCAGTCCAATTCTGCCCGGTGATTACCGACGAACCAGCTACCCCCTGGCCGTGTTTCGCTGGCAGCTGCAGAACCCCACATCGCAATCTCTGGAACTGTCGTTGCTGCTGAGTTGGCGCAACACATGTGGCTGGTTTACGAACACCGATCCCTCCGCCAGCGTTCATTTCCGCGATGACGGCAGCCCTGAACACAGTTATGTGCCTGCCATCGGACGTGGCGAGGGGCAGTGCAATCGTTGGATTGATCAGCCAGGCCTGATTGGTGTCTTGATGGATGGTGAGCGAGCTGACCCATTGGCTGAGGGGCAAGGGCAGTGGTGTTTGGCTGTCCCTGATCATCTGCCTGGTGTGGAGGTGATGCGTTGTAGCCGTTGGGATCCCAGCGGAGATGGCAGTGAACTGTGGAGTTCTTTCGCTAGTGAAGGAACCATTGCAAACAGCAATAACGCACACAAGTGCTTGGCGGGCGAGCAGACCAGCGCTGCTTTAGCGGTGAAGGTCACCCTGGCGCCTGGCGAAAGTCTTGAGATCCCTGTGGTGATCAGTTGGGATCTGCCGGTGACGGCTTTCGCTACAGGCGTTCGCGATTTGCGCCGTTACACCGACTTTCACGGCAGCGATGGTCAGGCGGCCGCCGCTCTTGCTGCCGAGGCCTTGCGTGATTGGCCTGATTGGCGTGAGCAGATTGATGCCTGGCAGGCGCCGGTGCTGGCGCGTGAGGATCTGCCTGAGCGTTTGCGAATGGCTTTGTTCAATGAGCTCTACGACTTGGCTAGCGGTGGCAGCCTTTGGACGGCAGCCCGTCCAGGAGATCCGGTGGGTCGCTTTGGGGTTCTTGAGTGCTTCGACTACGCCTGGTACGAAAGTCTTGATGTGCGCCTCTATGGCTCCTTGGCTCTGCTGCAGTTGTGGCCTGAGCTCGATAAGGCTGTCTTGCGTAGTTTTGCTCGAGCCATTCCAGCGGCAGATGCCACGCCACGACCAATCGGCTGGTATTTCACCCAGGGGCGTGGCCGGGTCGAGGCCCCCCGCAAGAGGGCGGCGGCGACCCCCCATGATCTGGGAGCACCGAATGAGTCGCCGTTTGATGCCACCAACTACACCGCTTATCAGGATTGCAATCTCTGGAAAGATCTGGCCAGTGATTATGTGTTGCAGGTATGGCGAACGTTTCTTCTCTCACCGAATGGTGAAGATCTGAGCTTCTTGGCTGAATGCTGGCCGGCGGCAGTGCAGGCCCTGAGTTATCTCAAGTGGTTTGATGTCAATCACGATGGTCTGCCTGATAACGGTGGCGCTCCGGATCAGACCTTTGACGATTGGCCTTTACAAGGCGTGAGCGCCTATTGCGGGGCTCTCTGGATTGCAGCTCTTGAGGCTGCTCTAGCCATGGCACAGCGCTTGCAATTGGACTTAGGACTCAATACGGCAGAGGAGCAACATCAGTTCAGCGGTTGGCTTGAGCAATCACGTGCCAACTTCGATCGGCTGCTTTGGAATGGGGAGTACTACAAGATCGATGCTGAGAGTGGTACGCCGGTAGTGATGGCTGATCAACTCTGCGGTGATTTTTATGCTCGCTTGCTGGGGCTGCCGTCTGTTGTTGCTGATGAACGCAGTCGCAGCAGTCTGAATGCAGTCAAAGAGGCCTGTTTTGAAGGTTTTGAAGGCGGCCGTTTGGGAGTCGCCAATGGTTTGTGCCGTGATGGCATGCCACTTGATCCCAAGGGAACCCATCCCTTGGAGGTATGGACTGGCATCAACTTCGGTCTAGCGGCCTACTACCGACTGATGGGCGATGCAACGACGGCCACATCCATCTGTTCAGCGGTGGTCAATCAGGTGTATGGCGGTGGTTTGCAGTTCCGCACCCCAGAAGCGATTACTGCAGTGAAGACCTACAGGGCTTGCCACTATTTGCGAGCAATGGCGATCTGGGCCCTTTGGGCAACGCATACCGATTGGCAGTTGATTCCAGGTGCCGAACGGGCAGGGTCTGAGGCGTGAATGAGTGGCGCCAATCTGTACGGGATGTCCTATTGGCATCGATTGTTTTTTGCATACGCTGTTAAGACCTTCTTTGAGGTCATGGCCAGCGCAGGGAGTTCTGCATCGCATCGATGGCCTGGCCTTTTCATGCTGAAGAGGGCTTTGGCTTGCTTCTTTGTGGCTGTTGTGCTGTTGCTGCTCAGCCCATCACTTGTCCAGGCGCAGGTGTTGGCCAATGAAAGTGATGAAAGTTCCTTATTTGTACGCAGCTTTGAGACCCTGCGTGATCTCGAGTATCACAGTTGGCAGGTGGTGGCTTACCGCCAGGGCCCGCCAGGTGAGCCAGTGGTGTTGAGGATTGTTGGTTATCCCGGCAAGGTGCGTCTCAATCATCCAACTGAGCTGTTTGTGCATGCCGGTCGCCGCGACTGGGCCTTGGATGACATCACAATGGCCAGTCCGCAATTGGCGAAGGATGGCCGTGAAGCAGCAGCAGAATTCGATCTCGACCCTTTGCTGGATGATTTAACCAACAATCGCCCGCTGCGCTTGCAGCTCGCCGGTGTGTTTGCTGAACTTCCTGTGCCTCCTTATGTCGTCGGCGAGTGGCGTTCATTGCCGCAGGCTTCTCAATAGTTGATGAACGTCAACCTCTCTGCAAGTGCTGTTTGGCTGCCATGGATGCAGCGGGCTTTGCAGTTGGCTGCGCTCGCAGATGGTCGCACCAGTCCGAATCCTCTCGTCGGGGCTGTTGTTCTGAACAAGGCTGGGAAGCTTGTCGGAGAGGGGTTCCATGCATGTGCTGGTGAGCCCCATGCGGAGGTAGGCGCTCTCGCACAAGCTGGTGAACAGGCCAGCGGTGGAACCCTGTTGGTCACCCTGGAACCCTGTTGCCATCAAGGCCGCACGCCTCCCTGCACGGAGGCCGTCATCGCTGCCGGACTTCGCCGAGTTGTCGTAGCAATGCAGGACCCTGACCCACGTGTTGCTGGGGGCGGCATCACTCGTTTGCGTGATGCCGGGCTGGAGGTGATTACTGCTGTGTTGGAGCCCGAAGCCGCACATCAGAACCGGGCCTTTGTGCATCGGGTTTGTACTGGGCGACCTTGGGGGATCCTTAAATGGGCGATGAGCCTCGATGGACGCACGGCTCTGCCCAATGGCGCCAGTCAGTGGATCAGTGGTCGTGAAGCGCGTAGCTGGGTGCATCGCTTACGTGGCCAATGTGATGCTGTGATCGTTGGCGGCGGCACAGTGCGTGCGGACGATCCGTTGCTGACCAGTCGTGGGCACTCTGACCCCGAACCGAAGCGGGTGGTGCTGAGTCGCAGCCTTGACTTGCCTCAACAAGCTCAGCTTTGGGATACTGCAGTGGCTCAGACCCTCGTTGCTCATGGCCTAGAGCCTGGCCATGAACAGTTGGCTCATTTGCCTGAGGGGCCTGAGCTACTTGCTTTGCCTGCCTCTGAACCGCTTGAGTTGCTGCAGGCCTTAGCTCAACAAGACTGCAATCGTGTGCTGTGGGAATGCGGGCCAGGCTTAGCAGCCGCAGCACTGCAGCAAGGCTGTGTTCAAGAATTGGCGGTGGTGGTGGCTCCCAAGCTGTTGGGTGGCTTGCCGGCCAGAACACCACTTGATGATCTTGGCCTCACAAGCATGAAAGAGGTTGTCGTGCTGGAGCCTGGCTCATTGCAGCAGTTGGGGGCTGACTGGCTCTTGCAATATGAGCTCTCTAAGCATTGTTGAGACATACGTAACAACTATCATTTGAATATTCTTTGAGTAAGTTATATATATGTATTGGATTGACAAATATTTTTAGAGACTGACTACAGATAGTTGCCACAACAATGCTGGAAGCATCAATAGATGATTGTTGTGGTGCATTGAGCAATTGACAAGACTCCGAAGAGCTCATAGGTCGTGTTGATCTTAATCGCAATGCTTGTCAAGCCATCTGTCAATCGAGCTGAAATCACCAGAAGTTTGATTAAAAGGAGAGAAGTATTAGATTTATGCTTAAGAAAGCTATTTGATGCAAGATAAATTCCAAAAATAATTTAAGACCCTCAAAAAATTTAGTTGGCCTAGGGTATTTCCTAAGCCTTAAACCTTAAAGGAGAGGTGCTAACATATTAAGACAATTTGTAGCATAGGGAGATGATTATTGGCGCGAGGCAGAATGCCTCATCAGAGAGATGGCTTGCAATTGCTCATGGGATTCCAATCGTTACCCTCAATCACTAGAGCTTGCTTAGATAAGCTGGCACTTAATCCAGAAATGTCATCTGCAACTAGAAATCGAGATGAAGAAGGGCTGGCAATGAGTGTAACGACTAAATCATTAACCTATTGCGATAGACTACCTGTTCAAAAGTCTATGTCTGTTTAAATAATACTTGATAACAGCGTTAGCAGTGTAGTCATTGACGGACTAGCCTGACTTGTGCTTCTAGCATCTTAGATTTTTAAATAGATATTATCTTGCTCTATGCTTGCCCATGGGATTGAGAAGGCTTGGGATTAATACACCCATTAATTGATCTAATTCGTCTTAGGAAATCCATGCTCATCTCTATAGCATAGAGTTTATGCTTTGATCTTGATGTTATTAAGGTATATGCAAGATTCATCCATCCTTCTTATCAGTAGTGACCTCCTACTCTGAAGGCTGAGTGTCTTTTGGGTTCGACTCTTTGTTAAGCCGCTCGCTGTTGGTATTGCCTGAGAATCTGCTGATCAGAGCACCCATCATCAGCGTTAGATAAAGGGGGCCAACAATGCTGGTGGCCACGCTCACCATCCTTGCTGCGGGCAGAATCGGCTGGATCCCCCCGAAGCCAACGGTGGTTAAGCACACGAAGGCAAAGTAGTTGATCTCGGCAAATCGCTGAGGCGTATTAAGCAAGCTTTGATTGTTGCTGGTGATGGCCTGGTTGGGTAAATCCAGGAGCGCAAAGCTGTTGGGTTCAACCGTATACAACGCATTCATCACCAGGCCGGCGCTGATTCCTAAGAGTAAGTATCCAGCGGCTGCTCCCATCAAAACCATTTCGCTGACTTGGCGCTCACGACTCAGCTGTTTTACCAGTCGAATTAAGCTCCAGCTCACGAACAAAATCCAGCTCCATATCAGGGGAATACCGCTGTAGGTCCAGTGACTTGGCGTGAGCAGCCAGAACCATAGGCTCAGCAATGCTGCCCATCCCAGCCATTGATAGAGCCGTTCTCTCCAGACATGCTGTTTGACTTTTCTCGCCAGCAACCTGGTGATAAGAATTGCGATGACTGAATAGCAAATTGGAGCAGGCCAATAAACCTGCGGTATTGCAAAGCTTGCCAATAGCAACAGGGTAAAAGCGAGCAAGAGGCGATAAAGCCTCTCTCGATATTGATGTTTTCGTCGCCGTGGTGTAGTAGTCACCCGAAACAATCAGCTCGTAAAATGATTAGTGTAGCGATGCGTTTGTCAAGCACCTGCTTGGTGAGAAGAAGCGGTTTAGATGATTATTCGATTCGAGGCATGGACTTTTTTAAAATAGCTCTGAGAGACTCCGTATCAGTATGTATAAGGCTTGGGCACTAGCTTGGATGCATTTTTTAGGTTTTGAGAGATTTTATATCGTATTGGTTTCGGTAGAGCTTTTGATTAAAGTAAGCATAGATATGCTCTGAAGGCATCGTTAACTCTTTGTTTGCGAAGGGTTCCGTCTCTTAAATGGCTTAATTCTCTTCTCTGTTTGTCAATCAAGCTGTATTAGTGGATGGTCATTCCTTGAGAGCTCTCATTCGTGTGGGGAGAAGTGGGGCAGCCTTGGATCAGAAAAGCTGTAACTGATTTGGGTTGGTCCTTGAAGCCATTTTGGTGGCTTGGCTCACACACCAATCAAGTGGATCCCAGGGGTTAAGCAAGGTTTCAAGTGCATGCAAGTGGGTGGCATCCCCTTCTTCCAGCCAGGCCTCTTCTAGGCCATTTGGCACGATGACAGGCATCCGCTTATGCAGTGGACGGACTAAGGCATTAGCGCGCGTTGTGATTACGCAACAGGTTTCTACTTCGCTGCCATCGGGCCCGATCCAGTGATCCCACAGCCCCGCCAGCCAGAAAGGTTTACCACTGCACCGATGAATACGTTGCCCTTTTTCATAAAAACCATCGCTAGGCAATAGGCAGCGGTGATGACGCCAAGCTGCGCGAAAAGATGGCTTCTCCGCAAGGGTTTCGGCACGAGCGTTGATTGGCCTTGGGCCTCGCCAGGGATCTTTCACCCAGCCGGCCAAGAAGCCCCAAAGAAAGTGGGTTACATCCGTATATCTGTGATTCTTTCTTAGCGCCAGCACAGGCTCGCCTGGGTGGATTTCAGCGCGAGGGGCGTAGTGGCTAAGCCATGTCGATGAAGAGCTATTGGCCAGCCAAGGCGCCAAGACCTTTCGCAGAGTGTCCCTTGGGGTGGTGAGGCTATAGCAGCCACACATGGTTTCTCTCTCTCCCAGGGCTTGATTGTCTCTGATAAGACCTTCCTGTTGATCTGCCTTGCGTGTTTGTGTTGATTGATGGTCGAGATTTGGAATTTGCTTACTCGTCAGCCTCTCTTAGCTGCTCAACACAGCTGGTGAGGCATTCGCCGTCATCAAGTGAGCAGGTTGAAATGCATTCAAAGTAAGTTTCAACAGCATCCCAAGTCTGCTCTGATTCTAGCGATAACTCATGATTCGACTTCGTGTTTTTAGTCACATCTGACGTGCCGGCAGAGTCGTTCTCCATTAAGACGTTTGTTGCCGTATCCATCAGCAGAGCAAGTGGTGGATATGGCCATAGCTCATCTGGCTGATGAGGAGAACTTGCAGGCAACAACATTGCAGGATTACCTTTAGGCCTCTCTAAATAGTCAAGATGTGATTTTGCTGAGTGGAGTCCTTCGCAAAAAAGGCATTGAGATCTTGAGCAAACTCGAAAGAGGCGACCTCTGTCGCCCTCAAAATACTGAATTGTTCCGCCTTTTGCGCTTACGTAGAATGGATGGTACTTCATGGCGGAGAGTTTTTTTGTTGCTTAGATCAATGGACTTCAGGGTCGACCTGTTGATGCTTCAACGCCTGAAGTTTGTATCGGTATTAGCCTTTCTCGAGAAGTTAAAATAACTTCTATTTTAGATACTTTTGCATAGAGATATCAGCGTTTACTTGCTAATGACACGCCCCTGGGAAATTGCCTTGTTGGGGTCGCCTTGCTACTGCAGTTGAAGGGTATGGATTTGTGAATGCCTGCAGGAGAATGCAGTCGATTGGTTGCGGTAACAGCCAGGCGCGGTTTAGGTTTTCACGGTGAAGCAAATGCCTCCCTTTTGTTTAATGCATCCTAACCCACTTTTTTAGGCGTTGAATGTTTGATTAATAATAATAAAGCACCTAAGTTGCATCGCTTAGGCGCAATTGCCTGAGAGTAAATACCTTCATGGCATTGGTTCGCTCTCATGGCCAAAGAAAATGTCTTGCTTCTACAGAAACAAAATTGATTGTTCAGACAGAGCTTTTCAGAAGAGGGCTGACATCAAGACTTGTGGTGCCAATGCACTACAAGATTCTTTTTTGCCCTAGGGGTGTCGTTGGTTGCCTTGAAACTGCCTTTGCAGCATCGGCTTCACTAGTATTCAGATGGCAGTTAATGGCTTGGTTTGGGGAAACTAAGTGCATTTGATTGGTAGTGAACTCCATGAAACCCTTAACGAAAAG
>PVBE010775793.1_pt1 | contig 10098 bp, 3 predicted proteins | sample 1631181 | NCBI WGS metagenome assembly PVBE01 (sample SAMN08397723, study PRJNA350692) | Marine metagenome, whole genome shotgun sequencing project. | isolation source: water | place: Pacific Ocean | collected 2012-04 | reverse complement strand
TTGACATGTTTCCTACATTGTCAGGACTCAAATAGATGCGAGCCTCGTCATCATCACCTGCAACAACGAAGAATGCTCCGTTAGGGGAGAATGAAATTGAATAGACATCTCGAGAACTATCTGTAAAACCCGCAACATGAGAAGCATTTGTGACATTGTAGATATTGACCCTATTATCAAAACCACCCGTCAGCAACCATCGCCCATCAGGGCTAAATGTAGTACCAAGCGCATAATCGCCAGTATGATTGTCATAATCCATGTATTTTGTTCCGTTATTAGTCCAAAATACCTTCAATTCACCACCTGATGCCAAACCCGCGATTAATCTATCATCTGGACTGGCATCTACGCTCCAAATGGTATCTCCAGGATCAAATGAATAATTCCTAACCATAGTCCAGTTATTAGCTGAGAATTGGCGAAGTTCTCCTTCGCCCCCACCTGTGAAAAGATATGAGCCATTAGATGACCAAGTCACGCTAGGGACGTCATCAGTGTGTGAACTACTCAGATTAGCAATAACAGAGGCAGATTTGTTTACCCAGTTCATCTGCAATACGACAATTTGTGAAATTCCCCTGTTATCGTAGAAATATGCACCTGCAGCAAGTAAGGAACCATCGGGTGAGAAAGCTAATGATCTGACATATTCATCTGGGAAGGAGTACAACGTTGAAAGAGTTAATCCATTTGCAGTGTAAAGATTGACATCACTCCCACCGCCAACCGCTAAGTGGATCGAATCAGGAGCCCATGAAACTGCTCTAGAACTTCCATCACTAGCATATAAGGCCCTCATTGAATCATCCCAATCACTTAGTAGAGCATTGGCAAAATCAGGCCCCCCATTGCCATCAATATCAGGACATCCAGTATAGCCAATGGTACTATTACCCCAAGCAAATGGACAGTCATCTACAGTATCGTCAATACCATCGTTATCACCATCCAAAGCAGAGACCATTGTGGTATTGAAAATGGTGGTTATAACGAAAAGCGAGGCAATGAATAGAGATGTCCTAACGCCTCCCATAAAAATGCCTCTCAATTCTCATCGTTTGATGTTTGTGTTTTGTTGATTTCCGTGTCTTTTACTTTTTGAAGGATTGTTGCATCGGCAATTGCAATCCCATCTGAACTTGACGGGGGGGCACCAATTGGACCATGGCTTGATGGCATTGACAACTCTTCTAGCCCCCACTCCTCATCTACAACCTTGGCCCCATCATCAAACAATTCAGGATCCATGGGAGTTGGCATTTGTTCATTCAAATGCTCATTCCTTGCCCTTATCATTTTTCTAATTATAACCAAAACACAAAGAAGTACCAATATCAACAAAATATTTGTAATCGAGCCAATTGTGGCGATTTTTACAGAAAATGATGAAGGCTCGGAAACCAAATTCTGTTCTATAATAACAGTCTGCATATTGCCAGCAGCATCACTAACCATCAACTCCGCACCCCATAATCCTGGCCCTCCATTTTCTGAGAAGTCTACTGTAATAGAATCAGATTCGGGAACACCACCAATTTCAGTTGTCACCACTTCCCCATCTAGTTCGACTGTAATCATCCAATAAGTTGCATCAGGGTCAAGGAAACTAGCCCTAAGTTCAATATGACAAGAGGCGGTCGGTTCAGGATTAAATATGGTTTGAACTGGCTCCAAATCGCAATTTGGATCTAACCAGTTCAAACTTGCCCTAGGCGCCTGCCGGTCAACCGTGATTTGCCGCACTATGGTAGCAACATTGCCCGCTAAATCCATACTATTCACTGTAATTAACTCATTACCTTCATGCTCTGAGAAATTTATTATTATCGAAAAATTATCACCAACATCGCAAATCTCTTGATATGAAGAACCATCTGAAAGTTGAATTTCAACCATTAATCCTGCATCGCATGTACCTATAACATCCCATTGCCAAAGAGGAGTATGTGTCCCCCCTTGAGGAGATGAAACCGTTAAATTCGGGGCTCGGCTATCGTATATGACATCCAGCTCAAATAGGAACATACGCTCTAGTGCCTCTACTTCAAACCGAATCATATTTTCACCTTCTGTTAGTTGAATTGGGATGGTCAAGTCTCCGCTAGATAATTCAGAACCATTTTGGATAACCCAATTAACACCATCCCACAACTGAGATGACCAGCCTTGAGATGGCCCTAAGTGGAGATTTGCAAAGACTGTACTGGTATTGACGATACCGTGATTCCAATCTGCACTTAAAGTGGGCACGTAGGCTTCGGGATTAAGATAGACATCAATACAATTTGTCCCAATGTTTGGATCAGGACCTAGAGTTAAATCAGTTGCTAATAAACAAAATTCGTGCCAACCTGTTTCATCTAGTGAAATACTACTCAAATAGTGTAAATCACCAGCATTAAAATCATTAACAATATCGCCATCTAGGAGTAATGATGAAATTGAATATTCAGATAAATTCCAACTCAAATTAACCTCGTGATTCCAAATAGTTGTATTCTGAATTGGCCAATCCCATGTCACTTCTGGAGCCGCCCTATCTAAATTTAGAGTGAAGTTCTCCCAACCCCAATTACCAGCCCAGTCAAGAGTTTCAACAAAAATTTGCCAACTCCCATCTGGTATACCTGAATGGTTCACCCCCACAGCAAATGGAAGGTGAATATTTGAAGGAGGAGTTGGCACTCCTACACGTAGATGTTCTGATGAGTTAATTTGCCAAGGAGGATTTTCTCTAACATGACACGAAGAGGTCCATTCAATGCCTGAACCATCGATAAAGTAAGCACATACTTGTCTAGTGTCATAATGAGAATCTATATCAATAACCAATGGAGTAGTTTTTGCATTCAAACTATCAAGGTAATCTAGATCATTTATCTGCCATACCCCGTCATCTGAAACACCTGAGAAACCTTTCAAAATGATTTGTTTTTCTGTACCAAAATTATGCGCGCCCCAGCCATCATAAACTACATCAAATTCTCTGTTATACCAATTCCCTGCTGGATCACGCGCATTAATATTGAATATATTCAAATCAACCCAATCCCATGTTGATGAGTTCTCTGAATCACCGTTCACATTGACCCAATAAGTAGGATGTAATGTTAATTGAGCTTGTGCAAAACCAGTTTCATTTGTTTGTAATATTGTACCGTTTAACCATAATTCGGACTCCAGGTCTGTCTGAATAGTAATAGGCATTTGTGAATTATTTGAAAGAAAACTCCAATCATAAATGATAATCGGCGGAGCTATATCATCGTATTCAACCATCAAATTTGAGGTGTTTTCTTTGCCAGCCACATCTGACAATTCAGCTGTAAAAGTCCGCCAGCCATTATCTTCTGGCAAAGATAAGTTAAGCCATGCTGACCGGAGTGTAGAATCAATGAAAGGAGGAGTTGAGTTCTCAACTTGAGAAGGAACAAAACTCCATGAATCTGTAACAACTAATTGGTCAATTGATACCCCATCCTCTTCGGGCCATAGGTTGATTGTATATCGACCAGGTGAATTAATGTCAAACTGTACTTGATTTGTTTGGCTTCCATCCCATGCCATATTTGACCACTGCCAACTACCGTAGGTCGAAGTATGGATGCCACCACTACTTGTTAGGGGATTACCATCAATACCAATATGAATTGAACTACCGTTTTCATCGGTTGCATTAATTCTGAGCCAAAGATAGTATGTGCCATTGTTTTCAAAATCTATAGAATAATCGACACGGGGCCCATCGGTAGCATTTATTGCAGACCACCCCACATCACTATCTGTAGACAAATAAGCTTGACCACCAGTAGATGGACTAGTTATTTCAAGCCAATCAGGAGCTAGTGCAGAGTTCTTCTCACCAATTGATGTTGAATCTTCTACTTCTATGGCTAAGTAATTACTAATCGAGTAATGAGTACCTGATGAAATGTTAGTAACTTCATTCCAATGCTGCCAAGAGTATGCATGATCTACCACCGCACCATCCCTTTCAGATAGAACCTCAAGCGAGAATGAGGAATTTTCCCAATCAACAGGTGGTGATGTATTTACCTTCAAATCTGATAGATTAAAGCCACCTCCGAAATCATGTGCTGACAAAGTAATTGGAATGGAATTATTAGTTCTAGTCAAATTCAAGGGTGTTTCAAACTCCAACATTGGAGGTAATTCTTGAAGAATGTAGTCATAATCTAGCCTAATTGAACCACCTGATGCTAGATTGACTACTAGGAAACCCTGCCAAATCCCTGGAGAATCAGGCATAAGATAACTAATATTTACATCAAAAGCACTTACTGGGATGTAGCCCCCTAATGAGCTGGAACCATTTGGGAATCTCTGCACAATTTCACTATTGTTCAACATAGTTACATTGTTCACCATTAGTGCATCTCCGGCAATTACTGTCTGCCTCAACCAGAAGGACGCTGAACCATTAGGGACATCAAAACCGTGCACTACAGCCCACCAAGTGCCATCATCAGGCTCTTCGATTTTCAAATCTTCATCAGCATTCCAATTACCACTAGTGACAATCTGTTCACTACCCCAATTAATCAAACCATTACCATTCTTATCATGATAAAGTGCTAGGTCTAGATCTGTTCTAGGCGATAAGGAATTTATTTCTATCCGCAACATTTCTGCATCTTGGACTTCAAATTGGTGAGTATATCCAGAAGATGCCCAATCACCAGGCGTGTCTTGAGTGGCAGTCTCACTTGGTAGAAGAATTGGCTGTGTCCAACCAAATCCACCTACTGATGAAACATCTAATGGCAAAGTACCTCCAATAGTAATTATTTCATCACCTTCGGCATCGGACCAATCAGATACATCCTTGCCTAAAGAACCGTTAATTGAGTTTACTAACCCAACGCTAATGTTTATTGGATTATCATTTGTGTTCACGCCATGCATCGCAGAATGTAACATCATCTGTTTCATTCCAGATGTGGCTTCAGCCACCAATACCTCATGACTGCTCCCTGTAGATGTTTCCCAGCCATATTTCCCTGAACCTACATCCATGTTCTTAGAAGAAACCTCTGGTACGAGATTATACTGCCCATATGCAGCAGGGTCATCTAGATAGTAAGGATGTCCATACTCGGACATCCAATGTACATCAACATCAGTTAAATTGTTATCAGGCCAATCAACATCTATGACAATAGCACCATCTCCTGAAAGGTTGTATGGCCAATCAAATGTTAGGAATTTCCAATCTCCTGATTCAGATCTCCAACCCCAACGTTGTGCACCCTGTAGCCAAGTTTCAGAATAGATTGATTGGTTGGTTAAATTTCCGTCTAATGGTTTAGGGGCCAAATTTATTGGCCCATCTGATGCAACATTTACAATCACCGGTAGCGACCATTCATGAGATGAATTATTAGATTCAAATTGGAATCTTACCTGCTCCTGCCTCAATCCCGGAGTAGCAGTTATGGGCACTGATACGCGGCAATTTACATGTAACACCCCATTAGCAGGAATAGTGCCGTTACCAGCACATGGTGAAAGCCATGAAGATGTGTTGTCAGGACCAAAACCAGTCCAATCAATTTCTATTGGGATTGGATCCATCAAATTAGTCCTGATATTTTTCCTATAAACTCCAATTAGTATTCCATCGCCTTCTCTTTCTGTTGGAAGGCCTAATCTAGCCTCAACCTGGCCTGAAGTATAGGAATGCTTACTGACCATTGAATATTCGCTACTACTCTCTAATTCACCAGAATCTACTAGAGAATTGTTGTTATCATCAGACCACCACTTGCCATCACCATCATCATCATGCCACCTCATCAATTCGATGTATACTTCATTTTCTTGTGCTAAATTTTGATCAGCATCAAAACCACTTCCAGCCATTGCGGCTCTAGCCCTAATCAAACTAGTCCCATTAGGCAGAGTATGATTCGCATCACCTTTGATGTGAACTGGAATTAAAATATCAGGCCTATCTCCTTGATATCCGTCCCAACCAAGTGAATCTGATGAATTCCAAATTTGAGAATGATGAACTGTGGGTTGCATTGTAGCCCCATCCCATGTGAGATTTACAGGCTCATTACCGGTCCCATTAACAGTAAAATTGGCCCAACTAATTTGACCGGGCAGTAAGATGTTAGTATTTGCTTCTCTATGCGCCCCATGATTTGTACCGGCCATCCATGATGCGGGAGTTACCCAGGCTGAGCCATTATGCCCTAAGATTGCCTTAACTGCACGACTTACATTGAACCACCCAGCACCTTGTACTAATGGATCATAACCGCGGTCATCCGCTGTAGACATCAATAAATCTCGTACGGTTTGCGAGTCAGGCCAAACTCCATGTTTCTGCATCCAAGCATCATAAATGAGAGCAACTAATCCTGCTGCAATAGGAGTAGCAAGTGAAGTACCTGCCCAAGTGGTTGTGGCTGAATTAGCATCATTCACTTCGTTTAGAGTAACGTCCCCAGTGGCTGACCATCCAACAGCAACGATATCAGGATCAAGGCGACTTGCTGAATTAGGTCCCCTGTTAGACCATGATGCCGAATCACCCCAAGTGCCGCCATGTGATTGACCAATTTGTGATGAAAAAGCCCCTACGGAAATGATGCCATGAGCCCCCCCAGGTGAGGCTGTAGTGCCATAACCATGGCCGCCATTCCCCACTGCGACTAAGAATGAGGTTTCAGGAGAATGTACTCTTGTTAACCAATCAAGGTATAGTGACATTTGATCTGTTCCATCATTATGCACACTGGACCAACCGAAGGAGAATGAACCAATCTGTGCTTCGTCACCACTTCCAGTTTGGCCATCGTATCCTTCAGCAAGGAATCTCCAAGCATCTAGAAATGAACCCCCTCCATAAAAATCGGCTACAGAAATTAATTCTGAATTTGGAGCCATTCCTTTCACTTTGCCGTTGTTGACTGCCCCTTGTGCTGCAACAGCAGACGCACAAAGAGTACCATGGTTGCCTCCAGGGTCATTGCGATCGTTGATCATAAACAATGTTAGATTACCTGCGTCTGCAATACGGTTTTGAAACCCTGCACGAGATGAATAGGGGGCGCCGTATGGTACACCATTGACTCCATCACTTATCCAATATAGAAGACCTGCCGATATATCCCATAGGCCATCGTTATTGGTGTCCAATCCTGCAGTTTCATTACCGCGGCGCATGGGTATCTCATCGCTGAATTCCCCATCTAAATCCAAATCAACATAGACCGTTTCGTATACACCTTGTGTGAAATCATCTACTACAAGTACACTGACCTCACTTCCTAGTTTAGATACCAACTTTGAATCAGGGTGAAGCCCATGGTGATAAGTGCCTGAAAGTGAAGAATCAATACCACTGATATTGAACCCTGTGCCATCTAGAACATTATCTGAATTATTATCATAATCTAAGTCCGATGTATCAGAATACCATGAACCTGCATTATTTGGATAAGCATCACCATCTCTTAGCCAAATATCTACTGACCTCGGATCCCACATTATGGGCCATCCATCATACGAATTATTTGCATCATCCACCCTAGCTTGAGTGCCATTCAAATCAGGGTGGGCGAAATCAATACCTGAATCAACAATTGCAACTTTGACTCCTGAACCATTAACTCCATCCAACCATGACTCGGTAGCACCATGAAGTTCCCCTGAGCGAACTGAGGATGGGTTTGGGGAATCATTAGCGAAGGATTCAGGCGCACCTGGATCCTCAAATATTGACATCACTCCTGAGACTCCGAGTAACTTAGGTACCACATTAGCAGGTAAATCTAACCTTCTATGTTCAACTTCACCTGAAGGTTGAGGGAGAGGAACCAATTGTTGACCAATTGAGGCTGGTTGTTGTTTCTTTTCATATCCATTTAGTATCTGCCAATCATTCAACTTAGACAAATCTCTAGTAATAATATAGACTGAGACTAATTCATCACCGCGCACCCACCATTGTTCAGAGGGAGGATATAGAATAGCACTGAGTGAAAATATATTTTCATTAATTTCATTATCCTCATAAATTACTATATTTTGATTACTGATTGAATTATTAGTTAGTGTAGCAGACCAAGGAGTTAGCAACAAAATGACGAGAATCGGTATAGCGCCTCCAGCCGAAGTAGAAAGACGCATGGCTGTGGGATTCATAACGAGCCCTTGAAGGACTCGCAACGATGATTAAATAAATTTTTGATAATCTAAGCGTCAAAGTCAAAACCAACCCCCACACGCCAAGGCTTGTTAGTTCCGTAGTGTAGTGGTCCATCATCTCTGGTTTTGGTCCAGGGGACGCAGGTTCGACTCCTGCCGGGACTACCAAAATATGCATTACTAGTATTAACATGCTAGTACCGGGATTTGAACCCGGGTCGAAGCCTCGAGAGGGCTCCATGATGGGCCGAACTACACCATACCAGCAGGCAAGCCTCCGACAAACGCTCGGTATATCAACGAAGTGGACAATGAAGGATATAATTTCAATTTCACTTTCACCCTATAAACCCCCCCAGTACTACGTTTAGCCTTCACTTTCAGCCACCCCTCTCCATCGTTGATTGATATACCCCCACTCACTCGTTCTATCCATGCAAAGAAGCATAATCAACGAAGAAATGGTACTGGCAGAAATAGTGGTTGAAACTCCATTCCGAAGCCTGCGAACGAGTGGAAATATAAAGACGCAAACTAGTCAAGGATTGGTGCGCCTCACGTCATCTTGTGGGCGTTTAACCAATGTTAATCTCACAAACGTAAGAGATACACGCCCAAGACGACCACAGTGGAGAACCTTGCGCCAACGAGCTAAGAACATTAAAACGGAGGCATCAGCGTGAGTAGAACTAAGAGATTAAGAAAAGCTGTTGCTGAATATCTTGAGAAGAATGGAAGTTCTAACACGGTTGATATATTCGACCACCTCAATGACAGGTTTTCTTGGGGAGCTACTATGAACCAAGTAGGAAATATACTTGCTAAAGATCTCCGCTTCCAAAAAGTTGGCCATGTTAGGGATTTCTTCCGAGGTGGCCGTTACACTGTATGTGTCTGGGACTTAAAAACTAACCAATCTGAAGGAACATCAGCGCAGGCATGAAGTGCCATCAGCGACCGCAACCCTACAATGGCTGCTCGCGATTGGTGGACTCTCGCTCGAGGAGTTAACGTCTTGATGGGCATTATCACTGTCCCAGTTGGAGCACTTATCGTTGGAGCCGCTGGACATGATGATGTTGCTATCCCCCTCATATTACATACATTGAGTGTTGGCTTATTCATGGCTGGATGGAATGCCCTTAATGATTTGAAGGACGTTGATGCTGATCGTGTCAACCACCCAAACCGTCCAATCCCATCAGGATCAATCACCGAGAATCAAGCAGTTAAATTTGCTTGGTCCACCATGATATTATCTGCATTTACGCTTTTCTACATTGTATATCATGCAGAACAAAATATAGGGCACCTCGAATGGTTGGATTCTGTTGCAATTTGGCTAACTGCTCTTTTCTTGATGTGCGCCTATGAATTTGATGGAATCCCTTTCAACCCATGCCTTAAAAAAAGTGGTTTGTGGGGTAATCTTTCAGTTTCAGGCCTCATTGCTGTAGTAATTGTTTTCGGTGCATCAGCTGTTGGTCATGGTACAGATTTACTACCTTGGCTCGTTGCTGTATCTGCAATGATGATAGGTACTGCACGAGAAATTATCAAAGATGTAGAAGACATGGAGGGCGATACTGAGAGGCATACCTTGCCAATGAAAATTGGAGCCGAAAAAGCCCGAATGGTTAGTTGGACTTGTGGTCTTTTAGGTTTCATTAGCATGGGATTACCGTTTGCATTGAAACTATGGGATATGGCATTCATTGGATTCATGGGACCTGCCATGCTATACTTGCTGATGGTAAAAGGACCTATACTAAAAGGAGAAGATACGAAGGCTTCGAAATATCTCAAGAGAGCACTACTGTTTGGTTTACTAGGATTTACCACTTGTGGCATTGTACCAATTATTTGAATCATCAATCGAATTCAAGTAATTCAGCATAGGTTTCCCATGCTTCC
>PVBE010662704.1_pt1 | contig 10098 bp, 12 predicted proteins | sample 1631181 | NCBI WGS metagenome assembly PVBE01 (sample SAMN08397723, study PRJNA350692) | Marine metagenome, whole genome shotgun sequencing project. | isolation source: water | place: Pacific Ocean | collected 2012-04 | reverse complement strand
ACACATCAGCCAGGTACCTGGCACCTGGGTAACCGGGTACCGGGTACCAGGTACCTTGTACCAGGTACCATGTACCTGGCGCATGGTGCCAGGGACTTGTTAGCCGGTACCAAGTGCCTGGTACCAGGTACCGGGTACCAGGTAGCAGGTACCTGTTACCAGGTGTCAGGTGCCAGGTACCTGTTACCTGGTACCCGGTACCTGGTACCAAATACCCAGTACCTGGTACCCGGTACCTGGGACCAGGTAGCTGGCACCAGATAAGAGGTGCCAAGTGCCCGGCGCCAAGTACCCGGTACCAGGTACTTGGTACCAGGTGCCCGGCACCCTGGTACCAAGTACCTAGTACCAGATACCAGGTACCTGGTGCCAGCAGCTGGTACCAAGTACCAGGTACCCGGTACATGGTACCGGGTACCTACCAGGTACCAAGTATAATATCATCCCACAAATGGAGATCGCGACAGTTTGCTTTTGCAAAACCGAGAAACTCTGTGTCAACATGCATTCAAGATGTGCCGGCACGCTACTCTGCCAGACTGGTGTTCCAGGAGGACAAATTCGAGGGAGTTTGTGTAGACTCAAGCCATCCAGGCCACAAGCACGCGAAAGGGCTGACGTTGGTTCCGGCAGATCTGGCAACGAACCCCGAAAAGCTCCAACTACATGCTTTAGGGATTGTGGTGACGCAAGCCCCCTAACGCCCCTCTAATCCTGGGCATAAGTCGAAGTCAAGCCCAGGCAGAAATCATCTGGAAGCCCTGGGGTCTCTGCTGCCCTGGGAGAGCTCTTGAGAGTTAGAGGAGCACAGCGACCCTAAGCTTACAAGAGCAATATGGCCCAAAGGTTCGCAGCGCAGACCGGCCCAAATGTTAGAAGAACCCGACGAGGAAAAGGTAGAGAAACAGGACGCCCCAAAGGTTAGAGGAATAGGAAAGCCCAAACTTCAAGAGTTAGAAGAGCAAGACAGCCAAAGGTTAGAAGGGAGGGGAGGAAGGATAAACACAGAAGAGCAGGAAACCAAGAGAGGGAGAGAGATAGGGTGGGAGAGAGTGAAATGAACTCTGAGGGGATGAGGGCGCCCGGAAGATGGAAAAGAACATAGGGGAGAAGAGGATGCAGTGGAAGACGGGATAGATGGAAAAAGACATGAAGTGAGAGCAAGGGAGATAGGGTTGAGGTGAAATAGGAGAGATGGAACTAGGGAGAGCATGCACAATAGGAGAAAAGGCGCAAAGGAAAAGAGAGGTAAATAGAAGATGGGCATCAAGAAGAGGGAGAGCCAAGACACAGAGGTGGGGTGTATAAAGCTAGGTTCATTCATACACAGATAGAGAGGAAAGCTCGGACCCAAACAGCCCTGCTGCAACGCAACGACTCCAAACACGTTCTCTCCAATCAGGTGTCCGAAACAAAACAATGCTACATGGAAGCTGGCAGGCACGTTGCCTTATCATTTGTGACAGTGATTTGTCGCTCACCAACTGGATAGGTCTGCAGGGTTCATGTCCGTCGTAGTTAGTGCAGTTTTGAAAAAGACGCGATGTCGAGACGTGCGCTGCGCCTCGACAGCGACAGCGCACACCATCTCCAGAAAGCACGTGTGGTCCGGTTGCAATGCAGATGGCCCGCCCAGGGTTCTCAACTCACCACCTCCAGCTAATGTTTGTGACACCTGGCGGAGCTTTGGAAGGTGATCAGGAAATAAGACGGAAACTGGTACATCAAATGTGCTCCCAATCACCCGCTCCTGGCGGTGGCTATGCTAAGCTAGCTGCGGCACATCCCAAAGAGTGAGTGCGTGCGTTTATGCAACACTACATCGCAGCCCAACAAAAGCTGCAACAGGACACGGGAGGTGCTTGAACTTCCACAAGATCTCAAATTGAGCTTTGAGTCTTGATTCTGGAGCACACCCAGCATTGAACTTCAATGTCCGAGCTTTGAACTTCAATGCATGTGGCTATGGCATGAACGCTGGGGTGGTTTGGCAGTGGACAATGGCGGTGTGGCGGGCAGGTGATCAGACAGGCGGCTGTTTGGCAGGGCCGGGTTGGCCTCTAACCACACAGCCCTTAGCAGAAGGATTGCATAGATGTATGTGATGCTTGCAAGAGTTCTGGGTGCCCACGTTTTTGTTCACACGCGTTTCCGATTTACTTCTGATGTATTTATGATGTTGCTCAGTTGTGTTCGAGATGCGTTCCTGATGTTTTCCTGATTTATTTCTGATGTATTTCTGATGTACTTCTGCTTCATTTCTGATTTGCTTCTGATGTATTTCTGATGTATTGTTGCTTTATGTCTGATGTAGTTCTGCTTTATTGCTGATTTACCTCTGATTGATTTCTTATTTATTTATGATTTATGTTTTATTTATTTCTGATTCATATCTGAGTTATTTCGGGTTTAACCTCATACAAAAAAACATAACGGCCGCTTAGTGCGGTTGATCGGGAGTTTGTCTATATACTTGGGCCGAGGCCTGGGGCGGGGGGGCTGCTAATCTCTCCCAGGGCTCGTCCAGACCCTACCAAAGGCCCCCCCAGGACCTCCCAGAGCTCCGCAGGGCTTCCCAGAGGCGACCCCGAGCTCCACAGAGCCTCCTGATCCTGCCAGAGCCGCTTCTGGAGGGTCCATGTGCTCTGATCTACCGCGCCTGCGCATAAAATCAAGCCTCCCGGAATTCGCCCGATGATCCCCATGATCCCCGACGGTCATCATGAAGTGGGGGCAAGAGGCGCTGTTCAGACCCCCACTTCCACGCGCCGGGGGCCAGGATGACGTGAGTTCACAAGCAAACTCCCTCAAATTATTCCCTTCGCGGGTTTCTTCGTTTTTATTCATTTTCTACACGCCACTCTTTCACCCACTACTGATCCACGCCTATAACTGATCGGAGATCTTGATTTTGCCATGGATGCAATATCTCATAGTTTGGCATAATGTCTAACACTTCTGCACGGAGCCCCCCCACACAGTCGCTGATCATGTCTGATGGCCCTGCGTGAAGGCCGCAAATTATGTTTTCTGGGATCAGGCTTGATGGTCATGGGTGAAATCGCCAAAGTTATTTAGTTCCAGCAATGGGATCATGCCGACCCCACATGCAGAAAGGGCGTGGCGGCGATTACGGCAACCATCCCAAGTGGAACAGACTACTACCCCACCACGCCCATGCAACAATAATCCCGTGATGAGGGATCCCCTCTCCGATAGATGCAAACAGCAGCCGCCGATCTTGAGGGCCATAATTCTACCCGTGTCGTACCATGTATCCTGCTACGCTGTGAACCACTTTGCGCAATTTTTGAAGACGGATGATTCCCTGGTCCCCTGGGATCCGTGCGTCGTGGTGGTGGTCGTGGGCCAGGCACGCCAGGCCTAGGCCGAGGGCCCGGACCCGGGCCGACACCCATCACGAAAATACTACGGAGCAACGCCGCCAGAATGACGGCTTACAATTCTCTGCTTCGCTGCAGATGCCGACCACCACCACAACCACCCCAAGTGAACCAGACCCTGTCCCCTCAGCAACAGGGACCAAATAAAAGTGCCAGGGGGTCGTTACGCCACTTGCGCAATCACAGCATCACTGCGCAAGTGGCCCCAACAATTATTTTTGTTAAACATGCCCCTGTGTATGATGCTTTCGGTTGAAGGATAAATGCCACGGATTAAGATTCAGACTGGCACGACAAAGATGAAGATTTTGTAAACTATAGAGGTTGGCGCGATCAGCGATTGCGAAGATGATGAGGAAGATGATCTTTGGCCAACAGCAGGCAATGGGTTATATCGGACGCTTTGGCCACAAGGGGCCACGGGCAACAATGTGAGAGCACAATCAGAGCCTAAATATCTCAGTTGGACTACATTCCAACACCACCATGACAACATCCGCCACCAAGCGTCCGGCACGGGAGGCGCATGTTCGTTTCTTTGCCGCCCCTCCTCCGGAGCTCTCCTCCCAGACGTGATGTCGGCAACCCCGCGAGAGTCAGATTACGTTTGGGCAATCTCTCTTAGATGGACGCAGTCATATCTGAAAACAATTGAAAACTTAACAATTTCACACACCATATTCAAAACCTCACCATCCTGGCGCAAGCGTGAACCACTGCGCCCTGGACCCCCACTGCCATCAATGGGTTTGTCATTCTGGGTACCCGAGGCCAGACCAAAAATCCATGAGAAGACGATCGGAGCTTTAACGAAGCATAGATGCCAGGAGCGCGAGCCCCGCAACACCAAAGTTCAACAAAATGAGAAGGCGGGCGCAAGCCAAAAGAAAGTCCGGCAACAATGCCCGCAAAAGTAACCGAAGAGATTGAGAAGCGGAGGCGCCGGATCCACAACAGCGACCATTTGCCTGATGGGGCGAGGGGATTGCAAAAATAACGGAGCCCAGGGACTTCCAAAAGCTAACACATCAGGGACCCCAATCGAGACCAACATGTGACCCCCAAGTCAGCAAACGCTAGTTAGGGAGTGTAGCCCACAGCACAGAAACGTTGAATCAAACTGTACTACATACTATATACTATATACTATATAAAGTATACTACTGTATATAATACAATATCGCCCTAATAGGACTCTATCAGAGCCTGATTAGGGAAACGTTACTATTAGCGCCAAATAATCCCAACAGGGCCCTGATTAGCCCAGGCACAAGCGCAGGGCTGATCAGCCCAGTGATGATAGGGCCCTGATAGGGCCTTATTCGCCGGTGGCCATTTTGGCAGGCCGGGGCCGCCCCAACCACAGGCCCGTGCCTGTGAGCAGCCCGGGTGGTGGACAGAGGGGGTTGGAAAAGTGCGATTCCAGCTCTTCAGTCTTTGTCACTCAGGGCTAGGAGTTAAGGATACCCATAACACTTCGTGCTGTGGCAAAATATCAAAAAAGCCGGAGAGGAGTGTGATTTTGCTCAAAAAAGGTGATTTCCTTCGTGGAAGTGCTGATTTCGCGTCCTGAAGTATGATTTCCATCAGAAAACCTGTGCCTGGGGCGCAAAGTTGTAATTTTCCTTGGCTTTTCGAAGAAACATGCATGTTGGAGGAGGGGACAACAACCACAACAACGAAAAGTCTGGTGGGCAGAGGGGGCTGGAAAAGCGTGATTCCAGCTTTTCAGTCTTTGTCGCTCAGGGCTACGAGTTAAGGACACCCATAACACTTCGCGTTGTGGAAAATGTTGAAAGGCCAGAGGAAAAATTATTGTTTGTTCAAAAATAATACTTTACTTTATGGAAATTGTTGATTTCGTGTCCTGAAGTATGATCTCCATTGGAAATCTTTGTTTTGGGCGCGAAGTTGTAATTGCCGTTTGTTTTTGTTTCGACGACGAATACATATTGGGGGGGGGCAACGACCGCAATAACAATAAGTCTGGTGGACAGAGGGGGTTGGAAAAGTGTGCTTCCAGCTTTTCAGTCTTTGTCACGCAGGGCTCGGAGTTAAGGATGCCCATGACACTTCGTGTTGTGGGAAACGTGTTGAAAACCTAAGGAAAACATGTTTCTTTGCTAAAGCATAATGATTTTCCTTGGGAAATTGTTGATTTCGTGTCCTGAAGCATGAGCTCCATCGGAAAAGCAAGTGCTTTGGGCGCGCAGTTGTGATTTTCCTTGTTTTCTTTTTTACGAAAATGCAAATGGGGGGGGCAACAACCACAACAACAATAAGTCTGCTGGACAGAGGGGGTTGGAAAAGTGTGATTACAACTTTTCAATCTTTGTCACTCAAGGCTAGGAGTTAAGGATACCCATGACACTGCGTGTTGTGGGAACAAATCAAAACGTCGTGTCTGGGGCCCGAGGGGATCAGCCGGCTTCTTTGGCCTTCAAATACAATCCAGGCGACAGGGCACCTGCCTCCAACGTTAAATGAAAAACGTACATAAGCAACCGACAATAAGGCACACGCCAGAATTCTCCTGGTTTGGTGGCGGCCCGGCGCTGTGCGCTTTGAGGTCATAGTCGTTGATATCAGTCATATAACGATATTCATGTAATGGTATTGCGATGTAGTGCTACACACCCAACTCGCAAGCGAGGGGGGCGGGCAAATTCATGCTGAGGGGATGTTCTATATAAACATTGTAGATTTTTATCTCTTTTAATCGCCACCTGATTTTCTTTAGTCTTGAGATCAAGCGTTCATGACCAGGACCTTCGCTGTGGAACAGCGCGTACGTCACGGACATGGTGATCCTGCCTACCAAGAACATGATGGCCAGCCTGAGTGCACGCTGCTGCCCCACCCATCCCCCCGCCACCCCTCCCTTGGAAGGGCTTGCTTTGACAACTTCCCGCACACCCGGTAGGATTAGCATGTTAATTACCAGCCCCAACAAATTCACAAATTTGCGTGTGGTCCAAACCTAAACGTTCGCAATACCAAGCACCAAACGCAAACCCCTCATCGTCTCAATGCAGCGACATTGCTTCCTCTTTCATATATCGGCACACCCGCGAACTTACAAGCCCTACAACCGAAAGAAACTTCTCCAGAGCTCGCCGTCTATATCTTTTTGCGATTGACTTTGTTTGCCTGCTGTTTGTTCACCTTCTCTGCATTGCATTACCTGGTCATTCAATTGACAAATCAAGCTCTGCCTGATTGTAATTAGTAAACCAAGCCTTGCGGGATGTTTCTGCCACAACTTGGAAACTCCCGGAATTGAACTTTGTCTTGAAGCCGCTGAAAAATGCAGCCAGCGAGGGAGGGTGCAGCGGAGCCTCTGCCATCTTCATGCGCCCCCCTCTCACCCCCCCCCTCACAGAGTCCAGTTGATGAGAAGCACCTTTGTATCAAGAGCTTGATGTGTAAACCCACGCTCCCAAAAACTAATACCGCAACCCGCCAAGCTGATTTTAGGTGGTGTGACTTTCTGAGATGGAAAGTGCAGCTACTGGCCTCCATAACAAAAGCCAAATAGGGTGGCGCAAGCGTCAAATAATTACCGCGACTGCCTCCCGAAGACTACTCAGATCTCCAAACGGAGTTTTTGCTCGGCTTAGTTGCAAAACATAACCACGAACGGCCTCACCCCGAGAGTAAATGTTCACATGCATTGTATCAAAATCTGTCCGCGAGGCCACCCTGGGAGGTGATTGGAACAAGAACCCCAACAAATGCACCGGGGGCATCTGAAAGCTCCCAAGACTACTCCCAAAAGTCTCGCCGCGAGCTCTCAAAATCCTACTCTGAACGCCCCTTGAAAGCCGAAGCGGCCACAAGGATCTCCCTCAGACGCCCCAACTGAAACCCCAGGCCTAACAAAAATCAGGAAATGTGCCCCGCGCCATTGAAACAGCCAGACTGGAAGAAAGACAGCAGCCCAGCCGGCAGCCAGCCAGACCACAACCTCAGCGCATAGCTCAATAATTGAGGGACGTTGGCAGGGGCAAGGTACCCACGCACTAGGAAACATATAACTCGAGCGTGTGATTAATAACCCCCCCCCCCTAAATAACACTCGCCGCAAATACATAAATAATTATTTGGGGAGATGGAAACCAACAAAAAGGCATGTGAATAAGGAAGGCACGTGATTAGAACCCCCCCCCCCCGCAGCGGAAAAATAATTTATTATTTTGGGCGGGGAGGATTAATATAACGGCCGCAGGCTCGTCGCCATTTCCCAGGAGGTGAAGCCTGGCTTACGGGCCTTGGGCTGCGGTCGGCTTGGGGGGGGGGGTTAGGGGGGCTCCTTATTCACATGCCTCTGTTTCCTGGCCCCGACCAAAATAAATATGTTTGGTCTTTGGGAGGGGGGCTCCAGTGAATGTTTTTTGGGGGGGAGGGGGGGTTATTAATCACATGCCGGGGTTATGCATGATGGATGAAATTACAGAATTCAAACGTCACCACCGCGCCTACAGGCACGTAGTGGCGTGTGGTGTTCCAAGGGCTGGTCTCCTCCGCTGGAACTCCATCCTCTGGAACCCCCGTTCCACCGGACTTTATCTGCTCGGACCTCCGCCAGAATTCTCCGGCACTCCATCAGAGCACTCTCGCGAATGTGCCCCTCTCCGGAGGCAGTCTCTCTCCGGACATCTCTTGCGGAGGTACCTCTTACCGGCGGTAATCCTCTATCAGCAGCACTGGAAATCCAGAAACGCGGAAACCGCAACAACGCATTGCATTAGCTCCGATTTAGAGACAAATGTTAAAACAAACGCATGCCGCCGGCACGCCCCCCCCTCCCAAAGAAGTTTCCCGCCCCCTTGACCCGCTCCGGCCGCACACCAAAGTCCAAAGAAAGATGAAAAAGGCAAAACGATGCCAAACACAAATTACCATAGCCCCCCAAAAAGACTGCAACGGGTTTCGAATTGGAGCAAAATGGAAGTCCGAAGTCGATCTTGGAAGCGGATCCGGTCAACAATGGACCAACATCCAATCTGACTGCTCACTACTATGTTTTGTTGCCAGATTGGCCAGCCCACAAAAATCACAATTTGTTGACCCACAGGGCACCTGAACAGAAACAAAACATAAATAAAACAAAAACCTCTGGAAGTCACCAGACATATGAAGCAACGCTGCAAAAATAACGGAGATTGCCTCCACCATGGTCCCCACTTTCTAAAGGTGTATATAGAAATATACTTCGGGGATGTCCAGATGCAGCCGGTCCTATTTTAGTCGTACCAGGGGCGTCAGGGAGGGAGGGGGGGGGGCCTTTCGTACAATTATCAAAAGTCGATGAGCGCGCTTCCAACAAAAACACCCCCCCCTTCAGCAGGCAATAAAACGGGTGTAAGAAGAATCGCGGGAGCTCGCCCTGTTTTCCAACATATTGTTACTAAGCCCCACAGAAAGAGTGCAGAATCTATCCTCTGCGACCTCGGAAACACGCGCGTTTTGAGAGCCGGCTCGAAGACGGGACTTCCAAGAAAGATGCCCGCAAAAGTATCTCCGCGCCGCTGCAGCGCAACTGCCAGCAAAAAGTCCCTAGGCACGATGGCGGTTTGGCGGCGTGCGCCTATAGACATCCAAATACTATAGATCCCGACGTCTGCGATAGGAGTTAGGGGATTTTCGAAGTTTTTCGAGCCGTTTTGCCTTTTTCTGCATTTTTGATGTTTCCCCCAGAGCCCCTATTTTTCCGCGGCGTCCGTCCATACTGACTTGACGAAACGGATCGATCCGCGCTAACCGGAGGTCTCCAACCGAAAAGTCAAAACTTAATTTTGTCGACCTCCATAAATTACCCGACTTCGACGTATTTCTAAGGCGCGCTGCTCACAAATAAGATTTCCCTCGAGTTTGTAATACTTTTATAAGCCCCACATGTTTTGCCCATTCCGACGCATTTGTTGTGCTTTTTGCTTTGACCGCTTTGGTCTGTTATCTTTGGAATACACTTTGGAAAGCACTGCATGGGCAGACTTTGAAGCCAAGAGTGCATTAAATTTATTGTGACATGCCCACAATCCCATGTAGTTGCCCGCGTTCGTTCGGACATGTACAAGAGCTCGCCAAATGATAAGGCGTGGCCAAATTTCGCTTGGAGTTGCCAGAACCTATAAGGAGAGATTATATTTTTATGGGAGTTGTCTCCTCGTCCAAAGACTTCTTACCCTTGCAATTGGAGTTCACACATCCCCAAAACTCTCATGCGATGGCCGGGTCTCTCGTCCAGCGCGAAATAATAACAAATGCGCAATGATGACCATGAGGTGGCTTGATAGCCCTTCCTTCCAGGCCTTCCCGGGCTCTCAACCGCTGGGCTCATCTCGGGCTGGATCAGGGGATTCCTCTGCCCCACGACGGGGAGCGGCCCGATCAGCAAAAAAAACTCAACCGTCGTTGGAGCACTTTCTGTGTAGATGCCGATTGTCACTCGTCGTAAAACATCACTTACCTATTGGGCCAACCCCAGCCGTAGGATTTGTGTTTGTTTACCTCTTGGGCGCAAGCCTATCCGCGAGAGTTATCGTCTACGAGCACTTCTTGTTCTGTTCGTTGTGTTGTCTGTGTATCGATGATTGATGCATAACTTCCATCGCTGTAATGACTGGACTTCAACATCAACGAATCGGTAGTAAGGTCATGATTCCCATCACTGCATTGATGCGCATATTGT
>PVBE010618553.1_pt1 | contig 10098 bp, 8 predicted proteins | sample 1631181 | NCBI WGS metagenome assembly PVBE01 (sample SAMN08397723, study PRJNA350692) | Marine metagenome, whole genome shotgun sequencing project. | isolation source: water | place: Pacific Ocean | collected 2012-04 | reverse complement strand
TGGAATAGGCGGTTCATGCTCCTTACCCGCCGAGGACCTGGCCCTGGCGCTGCTGGAGGCCGACGGCCCCGACGACGAGGTCGAGTGGACGCTGGGGGTGTCGCTGGATCAGCAGGGGCGGGGCCTCGAGGCGGAGGAGGTGCTGCGAGGGCTGGTCCTTCGAGCGCCGCTGAACGACCGACACTGGCACTCCCTGGGGCTGGTCTTGGCCCACCAGGGGCGCCTGGGCGCGGCCCTCGACACCTGCGAGCACGGGCTGCGTGCGCTGGCGGCCGCCGGTCGGGAGGGCGGCCTGGTCGAGGGCCTGCGGGACTGGGTCGTCAGCCGCTGCGAGGCCGACGACGAGATGGGCCAGATCGAGATCTTCCCGCCCCACATCGCCGGGGGTTCGCCCGGGCCCGACGAGGTGGCGCATTGATGCCGCCCCGTCGCGCCGAGCCGGAGGCTCTGCAGGCCTACCTGAAGTGGGCGGAGGGCTGGCGGGCGGCCGCCCGTCGGGACCGCTTCGCCTGGGCCCACGACATCTACGGGATGTGTCGGGAGGACTACGAGGACGACGTGGACCCCGACGCCGAGGGCGCCGAGGCCGTGGAGCTGTGGATCGAGGTGGTCGGCGTCGTGCTCGGCAGCCGCGCCATGGACGGCCTGTCCGGCCCCGACGAGGTGGCCTGGGTGCGGCGCTTCCTCGAGCGGCAGCCCTACGATTGGGGCATGCGAAGCCTGATCGACGCCCCGCTGCAGGTTCGCCTCGTGGGCCCGATCGGGCAGGTCTACCTCGGCGTCGACGATCTCGCCGACATCGACCTGGCCGACCTCGCCTACCTGTTCGACTTCGACATCTTCGAGATCACCCCCACCGACTCGTGCCTCGACCGCTCCGAGGCCGAGCGCATCTTCAAGCTCGCCGAATACGATCTGTCCTTCGACGACCCCGACGTCCGCCTGCGTTGGGAGTGGGAGGAGGATGATGTCGTCGTGACCGTCCACCTCCTCCCCGACCTCACCACCACCCAGGAGACCGCATGAGCCACATCACCCTCGTCGGAGACTCGATCTTCGACAACCAGTCCTACGTGTCCGGCCCCGACGTCGTCGCCCAGCTGCGCGCCGCGCTGCCGGCCGGCTGGGACGCCACGCTGCGCGCCGTGGACGGCGACGTCACCCGCGACGTCGCCGGCCAGCTCGGCGGCGTCCCCGCCGAGACCACCCACCTCGTCGTCAGCGTCGGCGGCAACGACGCCCTCGGGCACCTGCCGATGCTCACCCAGCCGGCGTCGTCGGTGTCCGAGGCGCTGCTGGTCTTCGCCGACGTGCGCGACGCCTTCCGGCGGGACTACCGGGCCATGCTCGACGCCCTGCTCGGCGCCGGCCTGCCCGCCGCCGTGTGCACCATCTACGAGCCCCGCTTCCCCGACCCCGTCGTGCAGCGCGTCGGCGTGACGGCCTTGGCCTTCTTCAACGACGTCATCGTCGCGGAGGCCACCGCCCTCGGCCTGCCGGTCGTCGACCTGCGCCGCATCTGCACCGAGGCCGCCGACTACGCCAACGACATCGAGCCCGCCGAGCCGGGCGGCGAGAAGATCGCGGCCACCATCGCCCGCTGGGCCCTGTCGGGGGTGGTCGGCGGCCCCTCCACGGTGCTGCCCGAGCCGGGGGCCTTGCCCTGACGCGGGCCGCCTGCCCGGCCGACAGCGACTAGCCCGGAGCGACGAAGGTGGCCCAGCCGTTCCAGGTCTCGAAGACGACGTCGAAGCGTCGTTCGATGCGCTCGCGTACCTTGGCCCCTTCCGGCAATTCGTCGAAGGCGTCCCCGCTGGGGGAGAAGTCCCCTGGGGCTCCGTCGTGGACGACGGCGATCATCCCGCCGAAGGACTCCCCGAAGTGGCTCCCATCGACTAGGGGGAAAGGGCCGGCGCCGTGTCCGTGCAGGTCCGCCCACCGCGACAGCAGGCGATGAAACGCGAGCATCGCCCGCAGGCACTCCTGCGGCGTGTCGTCGAAGAGCGCCACGTCGTAGCCGGGGTGCAGGAGGGCCTCGACGGAGGCTCGGATCTCCGCCAGCGTAGGCTCCTGGTCGTCTGGGGCCGTCCGGGTTCCGGCTTTGTCCTGCGTCATCGGATCCCTCCTGCGGTCGTCTGACTCTGCGCCAGGGTCAGACGGAGGTGGCCTGCGTCACTACGTGTGAATTGGTGCAGATGTTCAAATAGTAGTTGTGCAACGGGCACGGCGACTTGTCGACGACTCCAAGAGTTGAGCACATACGGGAGGGCGGGAACAGGGTTTGGGACCACGAACGGCTCGTCGGGGTGCCCGGTGGCCGACGATTCGGAGGGTGGTCCTCCGGTGGTCGGAGCGGTGTAGGCCCCCTCGCTGGATCGGATCTTCGTGTGGCACCCTCCGGCTCTCGGGCGCCCGCCTGAAATGCTTGGGGTCGATCTTGGCGTACATGGTTCCACCGACGTTCACCGGCAGCGGTGGCGGGGCCACGGCGGAGCGGGCGCTCTTCGACGCCCTGCAGCGGCGCCTCGACGACGACTTCTTCGTGTATCACCAGCTCAGCTATGTCACGGGCGGGGCCGAGGAGGGGGAGGTCGACTTCCTCGTCGTGCATCGGCAGCTCGGGCTGCTGGCGGTCGAGTGCAAGGGGGAGGGGGTCAAGCGGGGGGCCGACGGGCGGTGGATTCGCATCGAGTCGGGCGGGGTGCAGCGGCCCCTGCGGGAGAGCCCCTTCGATCAGGTGCAGCGACACATCAAGCAGCTGGTGCGGGAGCTTGGCGGGCGCCTCGGGGTGGTGCTGCCGGGGTTTGAGGGGCGGCTGCCGATGTTCCATGGCCACGCCCTGGCGTTCCCTCTGGTTCGGGTGGGGGCCGTCAACCTGCCGCTGGACGTGAACCGCACCATCGTGTTCGACGCCGAGGACCTCGCCGAGATCGGGGAGCGCGTGCGGGGGGCCTTCGACTTCTGGCGTGGCCAGCTCGGCCCCCGGACGCCCTTCGACCCCAAGCAGTTCAAGCGCTTCCGGAAGCACGTGCTGCAGCCCCGGCTGCACCTCGCTCCCAGCCTAGGCGCCCAGGTCGACCTGGAGCGGCAGGACCTGGTGCGCCTCACGGAGGACCAGCTGCTGGTCACCCGGGGCCTGACCGTGAACCCGCGGTTCAGCGTGCGCGGCGGCGCCGGCACCGGCAAGACCGTCGTGGCGTTGGAGATGGTCCGGGCCCTGGCCGCGCAGGGCGAGGACGTGTTGATGCTCTGCTTCAACGAGGCGCTGGCCGAGCACCTGCGGGCCTCGTCTCAGGCCTGGGCCGACACGCCGGGCCGGGTGCGGGTGGCGCACTTTCACGAGCTCTGCCTGGAGGCCTTCGACCTGCTGGGACAGCCGCGGGCCATCCCGACCACCGCCGCCGGGGCGTCGCCGAGCGACGTCGCCCGCTACTGGAACGAGGAGGCCCCGCTCAAGCTGATGGAGGCGGTGGACGCCGGCAAGATGCCGCGCTGGGACGCCCTGATCGTGGACGAGGGCCAGGACTTCGCCACCGACTGGTGGTCCATCCTCGACGACTGCCTGCGCCAAGGCGACCAAGGCCGGCTCATCGTCTTCCACGACCCCGGCCAGGACATCTTCGACCGCCAGGCGACCCTGCCCGACCTGGGCTTCGAGTTCCCGCTTTGCCTGAACTTCCGCAACCCCCGCCGCATCGGCGAGGCGCTGCAGGAGCTGTCCGGCTGCGACACGCAGCCCCACCCCCGCTGCCCGGACGGCGAGCCCCCGACCGTGGTCGCCCAAGCCGGGGCGGCCAGCGCCCGCAGCCGCCTGTCCGGCCTCGTCCGAGAGCTCGTCGCCGACCGCGGCCTGCGCCCCGAGCAGATCACGGTGCTCACCCCCCACTCAAGGCGAAACTCCCTGCTGGCCGACCAGACCGAGCTCGGCGGCCACCCCCTGGCGGCGGACCCCCACGACCGCGCCGGCGCCGTGCTGCACACGACCATCGGCAAGTTCAAGGGCCTGGAGGCCGACGTGGTGATCCTGGCGGACATCGACCCGACCGACCCCCGCTGCGACGTGAGCGCCCGCTACGTGGCGGCGTCCCGGGCCCGGCACCGGCTGTATGTGTTTGCGAAGGGGGACTGGATGGAGGGCGGGGCGCCATGAGGTCCTCGGGAGACCAGGACATGTCCGCCGCTGAACAACTCCCCCTGAACTTGGACGAAGCTCGGCCTCTGGCGGAGCGGCGCGACAACATGGCCAGCGAGGGCCTGTCCGACGACAAGCTCAACGGGCGCGTCTACACCCCCTTGACCACCGCGGTCGCCATGCTCGACAGGCTGCCTTGGCCGTCGGAGGAGGGCTCGGCCACTCTGCTCGACCCGGCCTGCGGCGACGGCGTCTTCCTCGAAGCCGCCCTGCGAAAGCTGGCTCGCCACAGCCCGCCGGACTCCTGGGGCGCCCGCGCCGCGCAGGTCGTCGGCTGGGACATCGATCCCGACGCCGTGCGAGCCGCCCGACAGCGATTGCGCCGCGTGTGCGACGAGCTGAACATCCCGGGCGATGGGCCGGCCATCGTCCATCGCGACGCCCTGGAACCCACGGACACCGTCTTCGACGTGATCGTGGGCAACCCGCCCTACCTGGAAGCCAAGCGCATGCCGGCGCACCTCAAGCAGCAGGTCAAGGGGCGCTGCCCCGTGGCGGCGCGGGGGGCGTTCGACTTGTACGGGGCGTTCGTGGAGCTGTCGGCGTCGCTGCTGACGCCCGAGGGCGCGCTGTCGCTGTTGCTGCCCAACCGCATCTTGGTGACCCGCTCGCCCAGCCACCTGCGGCGCTGGCTGCTCGACCGCGGGTCTGTGCGCGTGGCCGACCTGTCCGCCGAGGGGATCTTCGGCAAGGAGGCGGCGGTGTATCCCGTGGTGTTGGAGTTCCGAGCGGGGCCGGGCCGGGGATACTCGGTGAACAACCTCGGCGCCGCCGCCGTGTTCGAGCTGCCCAACGCCGTGGTGGTGGATCGCCTCGACGGCCTGATGCCGCTGCCTCCGTCGTCGCCCGTCGGAGCGGCCCTGCTCGAGCGCGTGCTCGTCGACCCGGGCAATCGCCGACTGAGCGACGTCTTCGAAGTTCGCTGGACCGTGTCGTTCCACCGCGGCGGGCTGCGCGACCAATACGTGTTCCCGGACCCACCCGATCAGGCGGCGCACCCGCGGCGTTTTCTGGGTGGCGGTCGCTTCCAGGGCAATCGGGAGGTGGGCGGGTACCGGGTCGACTGGGCCGGTCATTGGATCGACTACGACGAAGACCGCGCCCGGGCCGACAAGAACCCGCTGCCGCCCCTCGGCCTGTTCGAGGGGCGCAAGGTGGTGGTCTGCCAGAACGCTCGACGCGGGCGGGCGGCGCTCGACGAAGACGGCTTCATCCTCAAGGACACGTTCGTGTGCGTGCGGGCCCGGGAGGGCGTCAGCGACGCCCCCGGGTGGCTGGAGTGGCTCGTGCTGCTCGTCAACAGCGACGTGTTCCACTACCTGTACGAGCACCTGTACGGCGGCACGCGCAAAGGGGGAGGCTACCTGCACTACCTGGGCAGCTACCTCAACCCCTTTCCCCTGCCTCCGCCGGAGGACCTGGACCTCGTGTGCGATCTCCACGCCCGTTTGGTCGCGGACTCGACCGACGAGAAGGCTGCTCGCCAAGTGGAGGAGATGCTCCGGCGAGCCTTTGGGGTGAGCGCGGCGGAGGACGACGTGCTCGACGCCTACCCCTATCCCCAGCACTGATCGCCGTCCGACCGGCGCCCGCGCGGGTCGCCCGTTCCGTCAGCTCGCCTCGCTCACGACCTCGAACGCCCATGGGCTGATCTCGAAGGTCGAGGTCGTGAGCGCCGGGGCGGTCGGCGTTCCTTGGGTCCAGGTGATGAGGCCACCCCGCAGCAAGGGGGACCCCGGCTCGAACGAAGCTCGGGACCGGAGGCGGTCGGCGAAGCCCTGCTTGGCCAGCGTGAGGCAGACGTTGGGTGTGGTGGTCCAGGACACCTGGTCCAGGGTCTCGATGGCCGCGCTCACTCGCTGGTCGATGGACACGAGCGCGCCCACCAGCAGCGCGAGGCGCTCCAGGGGCGACAGATCGTGGGCCGCCTGCAGCTGGTCCATGCCCAGCCGGAAGCTGCCTCGTCGGGCGCCCGAGGCGAGGCGGGCGTCGATGCGCCGGCGGGTGGCCTCCTCCCGGTCTCGGAGCCGGACGATCCGGCGCTCCTGACTGTCCCCGTCGTCCGTCGAGCGGCTCCAGCGGCCGCCGTGGGCGCGGTCGCGGCGCAGCTCCTCTTGGGCGGCGAGGCTCTCGGCTCGCTGGCGCAGCCAGAGGCTCTCGGAGGCGAGGTATTCGGCGTTGGAGATGAAGGGGGCGGCGTCGGTCATCGGGGGGCTCCTTGGTGGGGCGCCCGGCCACCGAATCGTGGGGAGCGCGGTCGGTACACGAGCGAGTCGGTCCGATTCACAAAAGGAGTCAGGTCTTGGCGGTGAGCGAAGCGGGCCGCGTTCGGCGTCGCGTGGGCGCTCGGGCTACAGACCCATCACGGCGTGCACCCGGGCCAGGTCGGGGCTCACGAACTCGTCGCCGCGCACCCACAGGTTCGACTCGGGTTGCAGCCGCAGGTAGATGGCCCGCGCCACGCTCATGGTGCGCGCTCGGTCACGCTCCCAGGTCGCGCCGTCGTCGATGGCGTCCAAGGGGCCGCCCTCCACGCTGCGGGCCACCCAGGGTTCGAGGTGCTGCGCGGAGGCGATGAAGTCCGACTTGGCCCGGTTGCAGTCGCCGTGGGCGAGGACGTAGTTGTCCAGGCCGTCGTCGGGGTGTCGTGCCCAGGGCATGAAGTGGTCGACCTGGGGCAGCTTGTTCTTCGCAGAGCCGAAGCGCTCGTTGCAGTAGAAGCACCGGTCATCCTGGAGATCTCTCAGGGGGCTGCGCACGCTGTCGGGGATGTGGCGCTGCGGGTCGAAGAGGAAGTCGCCGAGGTGGGCCTCCTCCAGCTTGTTCAGCTTGGCGACCTTGGTGGTCCAGTGCTGATGGACCAGGGGGCGAAGCAGCCCGGCCAGGACGACGAGGTGGCCACCCACGCCCGGGCGCAGCAGGATGCGGTTGTCGAAGCGACAATCGCCGCCTTTGAGATAGGCCTTCACGTCCGCTCGGAACGCGGCGTCCTCGGTGTCCCGCCTGGACCATCCGATGTCGTAGATGAAGCGTTTGTCCTCCTTGCCCACGAACTGAACCCGGGGCAGCGGCCAGCGGATCAGGGTGAACTCCACCTTGTCGACCAAGCGCTGGAAGGTGTGGGGCGATTGGAGCCGAGCCCGGGCGAGGGAGGGGAAGCTCACCGGCGTGAAGGCCGCTCGGTAGCCGTGAATCTCCTTCACGATCTCCGCCTGGCCCGTGGGCCGGTTGCCGCCCTGCCGCAGGACCCCCTCCCCGTCGCCGGACGCGTACTGGGAGGTGTGGGGCCAGTACAGGGCCACCACCTTGTCGGCCAGCTGCCGGGTCGTGAACATGGGCGGGGCCTCCCCACCCGCCCCCGTGTTCTCCAGACAGAGGTCGAGCAGCGCCAGCAGCACGGCGTGCTTGTAGGTGGCCGTGAACTTGCCCTGGTCGAGCAGCGCCATGAACGCCTCGCCGAAGGCCAGGGCGGCGGGCACGCTGATGCGGGGATCCGTCATGTCCGCTCCCAATAGGCGGCGTGCTCCGGCAAGACCCAGCGCACGCCGCCGCGGGGGTCCTCGGCGTCGCCGGCGAAGCGGGGGATTACGTGCACGTGCAGGTGCATCACCGTCTGCCCGGCGGCGGCGCCGGCGTTGAAGCCCACGTTGTATCCGTCGGGCTGCAGCTGCGCGTCGAGCATGCCCTTCACCTCGTCGACGAGGTCGAGCATGGCGAGCTGCTCGTCCCGGCTCGCCTCGAACCACGTCGGCACGACGCGACGTGGGATCACCAGCGTGTGCCCCGGCCCCACCGGGAAGCCGTCGGAGATGGCGAAGGCCAGCTCGTTGTGGGCGACCCAGCGGCTCCGGGGCATGTCGAGGAAGACCGACATGGGTCCAGTGTAGATCGCCACGGCGGCCCGCGGGATCCGGCGTGGCTAGGTCTGGGCGCCGTCGGGGCGCCAGGTCAGGACCAGGCCGGTGGCGGGGTACCACAGGCCGAAGTCGGCCAGGGGCTCGCCGGGCATGCCCGCGGCGAAGCCGGCGGCGTAGCAGCGGACCTGGGCGTAGTGCTTGTTGAGGATGTCGCGCTCCCCGGCCGTGGGCAGCTCGGTCACGCCCCATTTGTAGTCCAGGATGTGCCAGCCCTGCGCGTCCCGGTACAGCAGGTCGATGTTCCCCTCGACCAAGCCGTCGGGGGTGTGAAAGGACACCGGGACCTCGTGGAAGAGCGCGCCGGCGGCGGCGGCCTCCACGAGGCGGTCCGTCAGGTCCTGGCGCGTGGTCAGCGCCTGGTCGATCCAGGTCTTGAGCTCGGCGGCGATGGCGGCGTGGTCGCCCGGGGCGCCGGGGGCGTGCAGGCCGATCTGGGCCTCGATCAGCGACACGTCGGGTAGCGACGCTTGGTAGCCCCAGGCCTCCAGTACGCCGTGCAGGACGGTGCCCTCCATGGCCGCCGGCAGCGCCCGCTCGTGGGTCGGCCGCTTCACGGGCCACAGGCCCAGCCGACCGTCTGCATCCGGGGCCAGGTCGACGGACAGCGACGAGGGCAGGACCCGGGGGATGGCCGGGCTGTCGACCGGGGCCCAGCCCTGGGCCAGTTGGAGGGTGACGGCCTCGGGGTCCGGGTCCTTCGGGGCGGTGGGCGGCACCAGCTCGGCGGCCACCTCGTCGGCGCGGGCCAGGTGGATGTCGGCCGCCGTCCAGGCGCCGGCGCCCAGGGTGGGCGTGCCGTCGGGCTCGAAGGACAGCCCCGTGGCGGCGAGCAGGGTCTTGGCCCAGTCGTTGGCGTGGGCCAGGGTGAAGACCTTGTCGGCGTCGGGGTCGCTGGGGTGGGGCACGGCGGCGTCGGGGTTGGGGGAGTCGAAGCGGCCGGTCAGCAGCACCTCCTCCTTGGCCCGGGTCATGCCCACGTACAGCAAGCGGCGCAGCTCGGCGCGCTCTGCGGTGCGGTTCCAATGCCCCGCCAGCTCCTTGACCCAGGGCGTCGCCTGCGACTCCAGGGGCTCGGCGGCGGTGGTCCGCAGCGCGCCGGGCACCCGCTTGGCGACCCGCCCGCCGCCCTCGGCGACCCGCAGCCGCCAGCCGTGGAAGCCCGCCGAATCCCGGCCCGACGCCTTCCAACGCTCGAGGTCGGGCAGCGCCACGATGGGCCACTCCCGGCCCTTGGCCTGCCACAGCGTCGTGATGACCACCCGGGCCTCGCCGCCGGCGTCGAGGCCGCCGGACGCCGGGTCGTCGCCCTCGCGCATCGCCCCCAGCCGGCGGACCAGCGCTGCCGGCGACGGGGCGTCGCGCTGCAGCTGCGAGATCAGGCCCAAGAAGGTCTCCAGGTTGGCGACGCGCTGCCGCTCGTCGGTCCGCCGGCCCCCCCACCATGTCCACAGCCCGGCGTCGTCGGCGAGGCGACGCAGCCCCTCCGCCGCCCGGCCCGCCGCCACGGAGTCCTCCAGCGCCTCGAACCACCCCTGGAAGCGCCGCAGGCCCTCGGCGTCCGCCTCCAGCGTCGGCCGGGCGGCGTCCGCATCGAGGGAGGCGTCGTCGTCGGTCCATCTCGTCAGCGCCTGGTCCGCGTCCAAGCGGCCCCAGCGGGACGCCCACCTCAGACCGCACCCCTTGTCTTGGGCCACGCCCGCCTCGTCGGTCACGCCGAAGCCTCGCCGCAGGCAGTACAGCCCGGCGTCGGACAGGGCGCAGCCCGGCCCACGCAGGGCCCCGAGCAGCGACACGTCGCTGTGCAGCACCACCGCCTCGAGCCACTGCACAAGGTGATCGACCTCGGGCGTCGACAGCAGCCCGCCGCCCCCTTGGACGACGGCGGTCACGCCGTGCACGGCGAGCAGGTCCCGATAGCGCTTCGCCCGGTTCCAGGAGTGCACCAGGATCGCCACGTCGGGCAGGCGCGGGTCTCTCCGCTTGTCCTCC
>PVBE010256466.1_pt1 | contig 10098 bp, 8 predicted proteins | sample 1631181 | NCBI WGS metagenome assembly PVBE01 (sample SAMN08397723, study PRJNA350692) | Marine metagenome, whole genome shotgun sequencing project. | isolation source: water | place: Pacific Ocean | collected 2012-04 | reverse complement strand
GAGGAAAGTCCCCTCAACCCCAGCGGCGAGAGGGGCCGCCGCCGCGCCGTCGCCGAAGACGGCTGGCGCGCCCTGTGGCAGGCATCGGGTGTTCCCGTCCATATTTTCCGGCTGGCGGGGATTTACGGGCCCGGACGCTCGGCCCTGGATATGGTACGCTCTGGGCGGGCGAAAAAGGTAATCAAACCCGGCCAGGTGTTCTCGCGCATCCACATCGCCGATTTGGTCCGGGTGTTGCGGGCTTCCATGGACCGGCCTCGGCCCGACACCGTTTATAACGTCTGCGACGATGAACCCGCCCCGCCCCAGGATGTGACGGATTATGCTTGTTCCCTTTTGGGCGTAGAACCGCCACCGCCGGTTTCCTTAGAGGAGGCGGAGCTTTCCGAAATGGCGCGCAGTTTCTACGACGACAACAAACGGGTAAGCAACACGCTTATCAAGAAAGAACTGAACGTGACTCTGGAATTTCCCGATTACCGCAAGGGGCTGGACGCCATCTTCCGCAACGGCGGTTAGAGCTAATCATTGGCGGCTATTTCCCGGGGCGGCGGGCTGAGAAGCTCCGCCACCGTCAGGAAGATGCACGACAGGCTTTCCAGATTCGAAAGCCGGTGATCTCCGTTCTTGATAAAGGTTACGGTGACATTGTCGGATTCAAGGCTGGTGGCTAGTTTCAACGAGGTTTCCGACGGCACTTCCCTGTCGAGCAGGCCGTGGAGAAGCCGCACCGGACAGGTAAGGGGAATGGTCCCGCGCAGCACTAGGTTCCCGCGCCCGTCCTCGATCAGGGCGCGGGAGACCGGGGTGGGCTCGTTGCCATGGGGGTTGGGGATCCCGATGATGCCCGTTTCCTGCAAGTTATTGCGGTCCTCTTCGCTCAAAGTTCCCCAGATCAGGTCCTCGGTAAAATCGGGCGCGGCAGCGATGCCCACCATTCCCGCCACGCGCTCGCTGCGTTCCAGAGCCGCCAGGATCATGATCCATGCTCCGAGGCTGGACCCAATCAGGATTTGCGGGCCTTCCGTCACCTCGTCGAGAATCCTCACGGCGTCGGCCTTCCAGCGGCTTATGGTGCCTTCGGTGAAGGTGCCGGAAGACGCGCCGTGACCGAAATAATCAAAACGTACGAAGGCCTGTCCGGTTTGGCGGCACAGGGTTTCCAGGCTCATCGCCTTGGTCCCGGTCATGTCGGAGAGAAACCCGCCGAAAAAGACGACCCCCGGCGTGCGGCCGGGAAGGACATGATAGGCGATGCTCTCGCCATCCTCGCATGCTAGAAACTGTGGCGAGGAAGAGGACGGCGATTGTGTGTCGTTCATGGAATACACCGAATGTTACTGCTAGATGGATGACATGACCGAGAATCACGAGTCTAACACCGGACGGGAAGCCAAGAAACGGGATAAACCGACGATTCTGCAGGTTCTCCCCTCTCTGGAGACAGGCGGCGGCGGGGTCGAGCGGGGCGCCGTGGATGTGGCTATCACCGTGGCAAGGTCGGGCGCTAAATCCCTAGTGGCTTCCAATGGCGGGGCCATGGTGCGGGAACTGGAACGTGCCAAGGTGGCTCATTTCGGTCTGCCGCTGCATTCGAAGAACCCGAGCACCATCTTTGCCAATATCGGCCGCCTCGAGAAAATCATCCGCGAGCACGAGGTGGATATCGTCCATGTGCGTTCACGGGCTCCGGCTTGGAGCGCCTTTTCCGCGGCCCGGCGGGCCGATGTTCATTTCGTCACCACCTTCCACGGCGCCTATACCGGTCCCGGTAATTTCTTTAAGAAACATTACAATTCCATCATGACCCGGGGTGAAAGGGTGATCGCCATCTCCCGCTTCATCGGCGACCACATCCAAAAAACCTACGGTTTGGAAGAAGACTGCATCCGCCTCATTTACCGCGGCATTGACCTTAACCGTTTCAACCCCGCCCAGGTCAGCGCCGAACGCGTGGTACAGCTTGCCACCGAATGGCGTCTGCCCGACGGCGTGCCGGTGGTGATGTTACCAGGCCGCATTACGCGGTGGAAGGGCCAGACCATGATGATCGATGCCCTGGCGCGGCTCGGGCGTCACGATATCCGCTGTCTTCTGGTGGGCTCCGACCAGGGGCGGATAGGATACCGCAAAGAACTGGAAACCCTGCTCCGACGGCGCGGGCTTGGTAACATTGTGCATGTGGTGGAGCACTGCACCGACATGCCGGCGGCCTATATGCTGGCCGATGTAGTGGTGTCGGCCTCCACTGACCCGGAAGCCTTCGGCCGCGTGGCGGTGGAGGCCCAGGCCATGGGGCGGCCAGTGGTCGCTTCCGATCATGGCGGCGCGCGCGAGACGGTGCGCCCGGGAAAGACCGGCTGGCTGTTTACGCCAGGCGATACCGGGGCTCTGGCGGTGGCTCTGGAGCGTGCCCTGGAGCTTGGTCCCGAGGAACGGGAACTCCTGTTCAAGACCGCCATCAACTACATCCATAAGAATTTTTCCAAACGGAAAATGTGTAGCCGCACCCTGGCCGTCTATGACGAGATCATGGCGTCGGGACGCGCCAAGAGGCCGGTGTTGATTTGACCGCCTCTATGACCGCTTCCCGCATCCTCGTCATCAAGCTCGGTGCTCTGGGCGATTTCATCCAGGCCATGGGGCCCTTCAGGGTGATCCGGGAATTTCACCGTGAGGCGCGGATCACTCTGCTCACCACTGCGCCTTTCGCGGCGCTGGCGCGGGAATGCGGCTATTTCGATGAGGTCTGGGTGGATGACCGCCCCCATTTGCTCCAGATATTTTCGTGGCTGGCCCTGCGCCGCCGCCTGCGTGGGGCATGTTTAGACCGCGTCTACGACCTCCAGACCTCCGACCGCAGCAGCTTTTATTTCCGCCTGTTCCGGCCCGGCCCTGCGCCGCAATGGTCGGGGATCGCTAAGGGGTGTTCCCACCCCCATGACAACTTGGAACGTGACCTCATGCATACCCTGGACCGCCAGGCCCAACAGCTGGCCCGCGCCGGTATCGCCGAAACGCCTGAACCGGACCTCTCCTGGATGGTGGGCGACATCTCCCGCTTCGCCTTGGAGGGCGATTTCGTGCTGCTGGCGCCGGGCGGGGCCGTGCATCGCCCGGCCAAGCACTGGGGGGCGGATTCCTACGGGGCGTTGGCGCAACATCTGGTGGAAAAGGGGCTAACCCCAGTGCTTCTGGGCGGGCGCGGCGACGGCCAGGTGATGGCCGCCATCGCAGCCGCCTGTCCAGAGATTCGCAATCTGTGCGGGGAAACCGAACTGGAAGATATCGCGGCGCTGGCCCGCGGCGCGCGCGGGGCGGTGGGCAACGATACCGGCCCCATGCATGTGATCGCTGCCTGCGGCTGTCCCTCGCTGGTGCTGTTTTCTGGCGATTCCGACCCCGCCCTGTGCGCGCCGCGGGGGGTGGATGTGGACATCCTGCGCCGCGACCCCCTGACAGGGCTTGGCGTGGAAGAGGTGGTGTCTTCCCTTAGATTGCGCCAACCTTGACAGGCCCCCCAATCCTTTTACATTGCGGCCACGTAGGCCAATGAGGATAAAGAGAGGATAATGGTTGCTATAACCCTGCCCGATGGCAGCGTCCGGCAGTACGAAGGGCCGGTTTCCGGCGCCGACATTGCCGCCGATATCGGCCCCGGCCTCGCCAAGGCCGCTCTGGCCGTGCGCGTGGACGGGGAGCTGACCGATCTTCTGGCGCCCATCGAAAACGACGCTTGCATAGGCATCATCACCTCAAAAGACGACGACGCCCTGGAGCTGCTGCGCCATGATTGCGCCCATGTGATGGCCGAGGCGGTGAAGGAACTGTATCCGGAAACCCAGGTCACCATCGGCCCTAATATCGAGGACGGCTTCTATTACGATTTTTCCCGCGCCAAGCCCTTCACGCCTGAGGACCTCGAGAAAATCGAGGCCCGCATGCGCGAGATCGTCAAGCGCGACGAGGCCATCACCCGCGAGGTCTGGGACCGTGGCGAGGCGATCCTGTTCTTCAAGGATGCGGGTGAGCACTACAAGGCCGAGATCATCGAGGCGATCCCCAAGGACGAGTCCATCGGCCTCTACCGCCAGGGCGACTTCATCGATCTCTGCCGCGGCCCGCATTTTCCGTCCACCGGCAAGATCGGCAAGGGTTTCAAGCTGATGAAGCTGGCAGGGGCCTATTGGCGCGGCGATTCCAGGAACGAGATGCTGCAACGCATCTACGGCACCGCCTGGTTCAGCGAAAAGGACCTCAAAGCCTACCTGCACCGGCTGGAAGAGGCGGAAAAACGCGATCACCGTCGCCTGGGCCGCGAAATGTCCCTGTTCCACCTTCAGGAGGAAGCCGCCGGCAGCGTCTTCTGGCACGACAAGGGCTGGACCCTCTACCGTACCATCGAATCCTACATCCGTTCGCGGCTGGCACAGGCCGGCTACATCGAGGTCAACACACCGCAGCTGGTGGACCGCTCGCTGTGGGAGGAATCCGGCCATTGGGAGAAATTCCGCGAGAACATGTTCACCGCCGAATCAGAAGAGAAAATACTCGCCCTGAAACCCATGAACTGCCCCTGCCACGTGCAGATTTTCCGCCAGGGAATCAAGAGCTACCGCGACCTGCCGCTGCGCATGGCCGAGTTCGGCTGTTGCCACCGCAACGAGCCTTCCGGTGCCCTACACGGCCTGATGCGGGTGCGCGCCTTCATCCAGGATGATGCCCATATCTTCTGCACCGAGGACCAGATCACCGGCGAAACCAAAGCTTTCTGTGGCCTCCTTCTCTCGGTCTACAAGGATTTCGGCTTTACCGATGTCAGCGTGAGGTTCTCCGACCGGCCTGAGATCCGCGCCGGGGATGACGCCGTCTGGGACCGTGCCGAGGCCGCGCTGCAACAGGCAGTGGTCGCGGCGGGCCTCGAGTTCACGCTCGATCCCGGCGAGGGCGCCTTCTACGGGCCGAAGCTGGATTTTGTCCTGCAGGACGCCATCGGCCGCGAATGGCAATGCGGTACGCTGCAGGTGGACTTCGTTCTGCCCGAACGCCTCGATGCTTCTTATGTGGGAGAGGACGGCGACAAACACAGGCCGGTCATGCTGCACCGGGCCATCCTCGGTTCCCTGGAACGGTTCATCGGGGTTTTGATCGAACATTACGCGGGCAAGTTCCCGCTGTGGCTGGCGCCCCTTCAGGCCATTGTCGCCACCATTACCTCCGATGCCGACGCCTACGCCGTGCGCGTGGCCGAAGAGATAAAACGGGTGGGCCTGCGCGTGGAGACCGACCTGCGCAACGAGAAAATCAACTACAAGGTCCGTGAACACAGCCACGCCAAGGTCCCTGTCGTCCTCGTTCTCGGCAAACAGGAGGCGGAAAAGGAAACCGTCGCCCTGCGCCGTCTCGACGGCGAAAAGCAAGAAATTCTTGCGCTCGACGAGGCAGTCAATAGACTAGCTTCCGAAGCGGTGTTCCCGCCGCCGTCATGATGCGGCAGCGAGGAGGTTTCTGCAGCCCCGGATTGACGGGAAAATTGGATTAACGAGAAAATGGAGTTAACAGAAATATGGAGACAGTCACATAGCAAGCCCCCCCTTTAATACGGCCCCGCGGCCAAAGGGCCCGCGTGTCAATGAGGGAATTGATGCGCCCAAGGTTCGGCTGGTAGGTGCCGACGGAGAAATGCTCGGGGTCTGTACCGTGAGCGATGCCTTGGTAAAGACCGAAGAGGCCGGTCTCGATCTAGTTGAGGTCTCCCCCAATTCCGATCCGCCCGTCTGCAAGATACTTGACTACGGCAAATACAAGTATCAGGAGCAGAAAAAGCGCAACGAGGCCCGCAAAAAACAGAAAACCACGGATGTTAAGGAAATCAAGATGCGTCCCAACATCAACGTCCATGACTATGACGTGAAGATGCGGAGCATTGTGAAATTTCTGGGTGAGGGCGACAAGGTCAAGGTGACACTGCGCTTTCGGGGCCGTGAAATGGTCCATCAGGAACTGGGCATGGATGTTCTCGACCGGGTCCGCGACGACGTCTCGAAACTCTCCAAGGTGGAACAGTTCCCGAAGCTGGAAGGCCGCCAGATGACCATGGTGATCGCGCCCATATAGAGCTCCGGACAAGACCTTTCCCTGTTCCCGCGAAACCCAAGAACGCGCCCCCTCTTTGCTCCTTCTCACACATCCGTGCCGGCCTTGCTTTTGGCGGGCCGGGTGGGTATAACCCGCCTCTCATCAAGGTACTGAGGCCGGGCGTTCATGCCCGGGGCATGCCCAGCCGCCGGATGTATTTTCGGAGACCGTTTCCGGAAATAATGTTCAACCCCATAAAACAAGAGGGGACAAAATGCCCAAGTTGAAAAGCAAAAGTGGCGCCAAGAAACGTTTCCGCCTGTCGTCGAAAGGCAAGGTGGTGATGTACCATTCGGGGATGCGCCATAATCTGCGCAAACGGTCCCAGAAGACCAAACGCAAGGCGCGGGGCGCGTCCATCATGGCTGATGCTGATGCCCGCATCGTTCGCAAATTCATTCCCTACGCGTGACGAAGGCAGGTAACAATGGCTAGAGTCAGCAGGGGCGTGACCACCCACGCCCGCCACAAAAAAATCATGAAACAGGCCAAGGGATACCGCGGCCGCCGCAAGAACACCTTCCGCACCGCCGTTCAGGCCGTGGAAAAGGGGCTGCAATACGCCTATCGCGACCGCCGTACCCGCAAGCGTAATTTCCGCGGCCTGTGGATCCAGCGTATCAATGCCGGCGCGCGCCGCCACGGCATGACCTATTCCCAGTTCATGAACGGCATGAAGAAGGCGGGGATCGAGATTGACCGCAAGGTACTCTCCGATATTGCTATCCGCGACGAGGACACCTTTGCAGCGCTGGTAAACCGGGTCCGGGAGGCATTGGAAAAAGCCGCCTGAACCGCTCTAAGGGGGCCGGTTCCATAACCGCCTCCTTTTTCGTAGTCTGTCACCCGTGAACATCATGGACGACCTCGGACAACTCGAACAGGACCTTCTCCAGGCCATCGCCGACGCTGGTACGGTGGCGGCTCTGGAGGCCGTGCGGGTGGAGGCGCTGGGCAAAAAGGGCAGCATCTCCGCTCTGATGAAGGGGCTGGGCGCACTCTCGCCGGAGGAACGCAAGAAAAAGGGCCCACTCTACAACCAAATAAAGAACCGCATGGAGACCGCCATCGATACACGCAAGGCGGCGCTCGAGACGGCGGAACTGGACACCAAGCTGGCTGCCGAACGGGTCGATGTGACCCTGCCGGTGCGCCCGCAAGGCGAAGGCCGCATCCATCCCATCTCCCAGACCTTAGACGAGGTTCTGGCCATCTTCGGCGAGATGGGTTTCACTGTGGCCGAAGGCCCCGATATCGAGGACGACTTCCACAATTTCACGGCCCTCAATATCCCGCCCGAACATCCCGCTCGCCAGATGCACGACACCTTTTATCTTCCCGGCAAACGCGACGGCGGCCAGCTGGTATTGCGCACCCATACCTCACCGGTCCAGGTGCGCACCATGCAGGCGCACAAACCTCCTTTGCGCATCATCGCACCGGGCCGCGCCTATCGCAGCGATTCCGACATGACCCATACGCCTATGTTCCACCAGGTGGAAGGTCTGGTGGTGGATAAAAGCACCCATATGGGCCACTTGAAGGGCTGCATCACCGAATTCTGCCGCGCCTATTTCGAAATCGCCGATCTACCCCTGCGCTTCCGGCCCTCCTTCTTCCCCTTCACCGAACCTTCCGCGGAGGTTGATATCGGCTGTTCGCGAAAGAACGGCGAGCTGAAGATCGGCGCTGGCGGAGACTGGCTGGAAATCCTCGGCTGCGGCATGGTTCACCCCAAAGTTCTGGAGGCCTGCGGCATCAACCCAGGGACCCACCAGGGATTCGCCTTCGGGTTGGGGGTGGAACGCATCGCCATGCTCAAATACGGCATTCCCGACCTGCGCACCTTCTTCGAGGCCGACCTGCGGTGGCTGCACCACTACGGCTTCGCGGCGCTCGACATCCCCTCCCTGGTGGGGGGTCTGTCACGATGAGATTCACCCTGTCTTGGCTCAAGGAGCATCTCGATACCCACACCCATCTGGGCGAGATCGTGGACCGCCTCACCGCGCTCGGCATTGAGGTGGAAGAAGTGATGGACCGCGGCGCATTGCTGGAATCCTTCACCGTGGCCCGCATCGTTGCCGCCGAACCCCATCCCGACGCCGACCGCCTTCAGGTCTGCACGGTGGATACCGGCACCGAACAGGTCCAGGTGGTGTGCGGCGCGGCCAACGCCAGGAAAGGCCTCAAGGGTGTGTTTGCCCGAACTGGCACCACCGTTCCCGGCACCGGGCTGAAGCTGAAGAAAACCAAAATCCGCGGTGTGGAAAGCCACGGCATGATGTGTTCGGCCATGGAAATGGGGCTGGGCGAGGATCACGACGGCATTATCGAATTGCCAGAAGACGCACCCCTTGGCATTCCTTTCGCCGGTCTCGTTGGTCTCGATGATCCCGTGATCGACGTCGCCATCACTCCCAACCGAGCCGACTGCACCGGGGTGCTCGGCATCGCCCGCGATTTAGCCGCCGCTGGCATGGGCAAGATCAAGCCCCGCCCGGGAACGCCGGTGAAAAACGCCTTTAAGGGAGGTGCCGGGGTCACGCTCGACTTCAAGAAAGACACCGCCGACGCCTGCCCTCTCTTTGTGGCGCGTACCATCCGGGGCGTGAAAAACGGCGCCAGCCCGCAATGGCTCGTCGACCGCCTCACCGCGGTGGGGCTGCGGCCCATCTCCGCCCTGGTGGACATCACCAACTACCTCACCCTCGACCTTGCCAGGCCGTTGCATGTTTACGATGCTGCGAAACTGGAGGGCGATCTCGTGGTGCGCCTCTCGAAGAAAGGCGAAATACTAGCCGCCCTCGACGACAAGGATTACGTGCTTGAAGACGGCATGACCGTGATCACCGATGGGTCCGGGGTTCTCGGGCTGGGTGGTGTCATCGGCGGCGTTTCCACCGGCTGCGGGTCGGATACCACCTCGGTGGTGCTGGAAAGCGCCCTCTTCGATCCCGTCCGCACGGCGGCCACGGGGCGCAGGCTGATGATCGACTCCGACGCTCGCTACCGTTTCGAGCGCGGCGTCGATCCCGAATCCGTGCTGCCGGGCATGGAGGCTGCCACGGCCATGATTCTTGATTTCTGCGGCGGCGAGGCCGGGGAGCCAATGATCGCCGGCGCCGTGCCAGACCTGTCGCGGACTATCACCCTGCGAACGTCGCGCATCCCCGCTCTGGGCGGGGTGGAGATGGACGCCGATACGGTGCGGCATATTCTCCGGCCCTTAGGCTTCACCGTCAGCGACACCCATGATGAGTTGACGGTGGTGACGCCAAGCTGGCGCCGCGATGTCGAGGGCGAGGCCGATCTGGTGGAGGAACTCCTCCGGGTTCACGGCTATAACCAGATACCGGCGGTCTCCCTGCCCCGCGAGACGGCCCTGCCCGAACCGGCGCTCTCGCCGCGGCAGTTGCGCGAACGTTATGTGCGGCGGCAACTGGCGGCGCGCGGCATGGTGGAGGCCGTCACCTGGTCCTTCATGAATGCCGCCGTCGCGGAACTGTTCGGCGGCGGCGGCAAGAATCTGACTCTGGTCAATCCCATCAGCGCTGATCTCGATGTGATGCGGCCCGCTATACTGCCAAACCTTCTCACCGCCGCGGCCTGGAACCAGGCACGGGGACAGGGGGATTGTGCCCTCTTCGAGATCGGCCCATCCTATGCCGATGCCTCCCCCGAGGGCCAGGCGCAACTGGCTGCGGGGTTGCGCTCGGAGGCCAAGGGTGTGCGCCACTGGTCGGGCGAAACGCGCCCGGTGGACGCCTTCGACGCCAAGGCCGACGCCCTAGCCGCCCTGGCCGCGTGCGGGGTGGCAGCGGACGTGCTCGATGCCACCGACGACGCCCCCTCCTGGTACCACCCCGGCCGCTCGGGAAGCCTGTGTCTGGCGGTGAAGCCTAAGGGTCCGAAAACGGTGCTTGCTCATTTCGGCGAGATCCATCCCGGCATTCTGTC
>PVBE012723897.1_pt1 | contig 10099 bp, 6 predicted proteins | sample 1631181 | NCBI WGS metagenome assembly PVBE01 (sample SAMN08397723, study PRJNA350692) | Marine metagenome, whole genome shotgun sequencing project. | isolation source: water | place: Pacific Ocean | collected 2012-04 | reverse complement strand
TGGCACGGTCTCCAGGCGCTGGTCCTGGCGGCGCTCGAAGGCCTCCACCTGCCGGGAGGCGAAGCCGAAGATGCGCTTGAGCAGGGGAGAGATCAATGGAGGCTCCTGGAAGCGAGGGCTGAAACAGCAAAGTCGTCGGCAACACGTTGAGAGTTGAGAGTTGAGAGTTGAGAGCGCCAGTCACCCAGGACAACACCCGTAGCCCACGCAACACCGAGGCCGTACTCTGAACTCTGAACTCTAAACTCTGAACTCAACATGGCACGTTGGCCGATAGCTCCAGCACCTCGGAGTCGCTGTGGACGGCGGCCTCTCCTTCCTCGGGTCCGGCGGCGGCGCGGGCGGCCAGCACGGCCTTGAACCGGGAGAGCATCTCGAAGGCGCCCCAGGAGCGCTGCCGGTCGGTGGAGGTCACCGGGGAGCGGAACAGGTCCCGCTGCAGCCGCTCGAGGTAGGCGCCCAGGTAGCTCTCCTCCGTGATGTTCTTGACGATGAAAGTATGCTTGTTTCCTTCGTAAATCTTCTGCACCTCGTCCGGCGAAAAGTAACACGAAATGGTCCCGTGGGAGAGATGATGTACCACACTTTCGGGCTCATAGATGCAGCGCCAGCCTCGCTTCCACGCCCGATAGCAGAGGTCCACGTCCTCCCAGTAGAAGGGGTGGTACACCGGGTCGAGCCCGCCCAGCTGCAGGAACTTGTCTCGATCGAAGGCCGAAAAGCCCCCCGAGGCGTGGAAGTTGGTGCAGCGCCGCTGGTGCCGCCGGTCCGGCGCGTCGATGCCCGGCTGGGTCACCACCAGATCCCCCTGGTCGAAAAAGGCCAGGGAGAGCCCCTCGTTGCGGTCCTCCTCGGTGAGGCTGCGGGCGGAGACGGCGAAGGTGTCCTCGTCCAAAGCGTCCAGCAGCGGCGCCAAAAAGTCGACCTCCACCACCACGTCGGTGTTGAGCAGCACCACGGCCCGGCCGCTGGCCCGGTCCACGCCGTGGTTCACCGCGGCGATGAACCCCTGGTGTGAGGCCAGCGGCAGAGCCTGCACATCGGGGAAACGCTCGGCCAAAAGCTCCAGGCTGCCATCTTCCGACCCGTCGTCCACCACCAGCACCTCGGCGTCCCGCCGCGCGGCGGCCTCCAGCACCGAGGGCAGGTTCTGCTCCAGCAGGGCCTTGCCGTTGTAGTTGGGCAGCACCAGGCTGGCTTGGGGGGTCGGTGACATCTCGTGTTCGGCTCGGCTCGTTGGGCGCTGCTTGGTTTACACAATTATCTCGATTTCTTACCCAGTTTTCTTACCCAGTATAGTGCCCCTCACCTCCCGGGCCAGCCTTTCTGCGCGTCGCAACACGCCGTAGGCCGCGCTGCCCTGGACCGCGTCCAGCTGCTGGCGCAGGCGCAGGGCCTCGGCCAAGGCGTCCCGGGAGTCTGCGGCGGGTGGCGTGCCCCGCTGCGGCGCGTCGCCTGCCAGCCGCGGCGCCCGGGCCCAGCGGCGCAGGGCCGCGGTGGTGCGCGCGGGCGCGTAGCGCTGAAGCACCAGGCGCCGGGCCCGTTGGCCCAACGGCTCCAGCTCCGGGCGTCGAGCCCCGGCCAGCTCGCAGAGCAGCCGGGCCAGGGCCTCGGGGTCGGAGAACGGCACGGCGAGGGCCGCCTCCCGGTCGGCCAGCTCGGCGCACAGCTCCGTACCCGGCGTGGTGACGCAGGCCAGGCCGTGCCGGGCCCAGTCCAGCACCCGGTTGCGGCTGCCGAGCTCGGCCTCGAGGCAGGGCAGGTCCAGGTTCGCGGCCACGTCGGCCCGACCGTAGAGACCGCGCAGCTCGGCGGGCTCCAGCCAGCCCAGCAGGTGAAAGCGGTCGCGCTGGCTCGAGGCGTCCACCCGTCGCCGCAGCCGGTCCAGCGGCGCCTCGCAGTGGCCGGGCACGTCGCCGCCGGCGGCCACGAAGCAGACGCGGGAGTCCCGGGTCATGGCCCGCTCCAGCCCCTCGAACAGGGTGTCGACGTCCATCCAGCTGTTGAAGCTGCCGCTGGAGCAGACCACGAAGCGCCCCCCATCGGGCAGGCCCGGCGGCCTGATCCCGGCCCCGGCGTCCGGCGCCTCGGCGCTCACCGGCATCACCGCGACCAGCTCCTCGCCCAGCGTGCCTGCGCCCAGGCGCCCGGCCAGGCCGAGCTGCCCCAGCAGGGCCCGGCGCTGGCGGGCGGACACCGCCGAGAAGCGGTCGCCCCGCCGCAGCGCGGGGAGCAGCACAGCGCGATAGTCAGCGACGAAGTCCACCTCCTCGCCCGGCCGCGCCAGGGCGGCCCGGACCTGGGCCTCGGCCATCAGGTCCCCCGGCAGGTCGATCCACAGCGGCAGGTCCGGAGCCAGCTGTCCCAGGGTGGCGGCCGCCCGCGTGCAGTGGTAGGAGCTGGCGGCCACCGCCGCGTCGGGCTCGTGGTCCCGCAGCGCCCGCTCCAGCCGCCCCGGATCCAGCACGTCGGCGGGCCCCAGACGGACCCGGCGCAGCCAGCGGCTCCCCGGCGGGGGCTCGCCGGCGGACTCCTCGCCGAAGGTCACCAGGCAGACCCGGTGATCGTCGTCCAGCAGCGCCTGGCAGAGCTGCCAGGTGCGCAGCCCGGGGGCGCCGTGGTGGCGGGAGCGCTCCCAGGGGAGCGGGGAGATGCCGAGGAGGAGGATTCGCATGCCCGATCCAGGCTATCAGGTATTGGGGTGGAGCACGAGCAGGGCAGGGGCACGGGGAGGGCGAGGGGCAGGGGCAGGGCAGGGCAGGGGTTATTTACTCAGGCCCACCTTGAGCTGCTTCTCCAGCTTTTTGATGGCCTGGTCCAGGCCCTTGTCCTCGGGCGCGCCGTTGGCCGCGCGGACTTTCCGGATGCGCCGGTACAGGCGCAGGGCCTCGGACGGATTCCGATAGTGGACCTCGTTGAGCCTGGCGCGTCGGATCAGCGCGAAGAGGTTGTTCCGATCGTGATGCTCCACCTTCTCGAAGTGCTCGTTGGCCAGGTCGAAGAGCACCACGATCTGTTTGGCCCTGGCCGGGGTCAGGGGCTTGCCATCCCTGGGGCGGAGCTCGAGCGCCTCCCGCAGATAGATCAGGCCGAGGTAGTTGAGGGCCCGGACGTTGGAGGAGCAGGCCTTGATCAGCCAGTTGAAGTCCAGGCGGGCCTGCTGCTTGCCCGTGGGCGTGGTGAGCTTTTCGTCCAGCTGGACGAGGTAGCGGGTCGCCCGGTCGTTGCAGGGCTCCCGGCGCAGGACCTTGATCACGTACTCCCGGCCCTGGCCCCCGTCCTTTTTGCTGGTGATCGCCAGGCGGGCCAGGTTGTTGAGGGCCTGGGAGTTGTCCGGTTGCAGCTTGAGCACGTTCTGGAAGACACGCCGGGCCTCGGCCGGCTTTTTCAGCTTGGCCAGGCAGATGCCGAGGTTGATGTAGACGTCGATGACGTCGGACTGAATGCTCAGCGCCTGGCGGTAGACCTTCACCGCCTCGGCGCAGTTACCCCGCTTGCGCAGGGCGTCCCCCAGGGCGTAGCGCGGGGCGCAGACCCCGGGGGCCTTCTTCACCGCGTCGGACCACAGCGTTATCGGGTCGGCCCAGATCCGGTTGCGCATCACCGTGGCCGCGGCCAGGGGCGCCAGCAGCAGGCAGAGCGCACCCCAGACAAAGAGGCGCGGCGGGCGCGTGCGCTCCTCGGCCCAGGCCAGCAGCAGCGAGAGCCCGGCGCCGGCGGCCAGAAAGAAGCCGCAGCTGGCCAGGTAGACGCGGTGCTCGGCCATGGGCTCCAGCAGGGGCACCACGCTGGAGGAGGGGGCCAGCAGCAGGAAGAACCAGGCCACGCCGAAGACCACCAGCGGCAGCCGGTGTCGGCCGAGGAAGGCCAGCACCAGCAGCGCCGCCAGCGCAACGCCCGCGCCGATGGCCACGGGGTCGAAGCCGGTGGTGATCGGCTGCACCTCGTGCACCACCGACTGGTTGATCGGCAGCACCAGCAGGAAGATGTAGCGCCAGACAATGGACAGCTGCATCATCACGTTCTGCCAGATGGGCCGGGGCAGGTCGGGGTACTCCACCCAGACCAGGGCCACCACCCGGGCCACGCCGGCCAGCAGCACCAGCCCGGTGAGCGGCAGGTGCACCCACCGCAGCCTCTTTTTGGCGTCGTCGGTGTCCCGGTCCAGCAGCAGCCGGTCGTAGGCCAGCACCACGAAGGGCAGCATGGCCACGTGCTCCTTGGTGCCGAGGCCCAGGGCCAGGGGGACGAGGCCCGCCGCGATCCAACCCCAGCGTCGCTCGGTCAGGCCGCGGCGCATGGCCAGGAAGCCGAGCAGGAAGAAGGTGGCGCCCAGCACCTCGGCGCGGCTGCTGACGTAGCCCGCCGCCTCGGTCATCATCGGGTGCGCGGCCATCAGCGCCGCCACGCCGAAGGCCACCGTCAGGTCCCAGCGCGCCGGATCCGGGTCGTCCTCGTCGTCCCGGCCCAGGCGCCGGCGCAGGTCGGCCAGCAGCAGCCGCGTGAGCAAAAACAGCAGCGCCACGTTGGCCAGGTGCAGCAGCAGGCTGACCACGTGGAAGCCCACGGGCTCGAGCCCCCACAGGGCGTACTCCACGGCGTACATCACGTTGATCACCGGCCGGAAGCGGTCCTTGACCAGGATCCCGGGCAGGTTGCCCAGGTCCCGCAGGATCGGCTTGTCCACCAGGTGGTAGTTGTCGTCGAAGACGAAGGGGTTGCCCAGGGCGTTGAGGTAGACCAGCAGGCCGAGGAGCACGGCGGCCAGGCAGAGGAGCAGGGGCGCGTGACGCTGGAGTTTTGTTTCAGCCATGGGCAGCGGCTCCAACGCCTGGCGCCACGTTGACAAGGCTCCGGGCTCCGGGCTCCGGGCTACAAGGCCACCACCAGCAGTTCAACGGCTCATGTTCTGCCGCAGGTTGTTGGTCGGTTCGCCAGGTGGCTTGAATGAAACAGACCCTGACCCTGCTCGATGCCTTACAACTTGTCGTGAAGCGCAAACCGCCCATGACCGACCTTGCAGCCTGTAGCCTGTAGCCTGTAGCCCAATCCCTTGTACCGACGTCCATTTGGCCCAGGAGTCTGCAGGAGCGAGGAGGGTCGCTCAGGCTAATCCGCCTCGTTGAGCACCAGGTTCACCGTGGCGCCCTTGACCACCTTGGCCGCGGCGACTGGGTTCTGGCGCAGGACCACGTTGCCGCCGAAGTTTTCGTTGTAGGTGTAGCTGACCTTGCCCACCTTGAGCCCGGCCGCGGAGATGGCCTTGCGCGCGCGATTGACCTTGAGCCCCACCACCTTCGGCACGGTCACATGCTCGATGCCGCTGGAGATGTTGAGCACCACGGAGGTGCCCGGGGCCACCGCTGCGCCGGGCGCCACCGAGCCGCTGATCACGCGGTCCTTGGCCACGCTGCTCGGCTGGCGGCGCACCTTGCCCGGCTTGAGCCCGGCCACCGACAGCGCCCTCAAGGCGGCCGAGAGGGTCAGGCCGGTGAGGTTCGGCATCTTGACCTTGCGCTTGCCCGTGGAGACCACCACCTGCACCACGGTGCCCTTCTTCACCTGGGACGTGGCCGAGGGGTTCTGGGAGATGATCTGGCCGGCGGACATGGATGGATCCGCGTGCTGTTCCGAGACGATGAGGCTCAGCTTCATCGGCTCGAGGATCTGACGAGCCTGGTCGATGCGCATGCCGACCACCGACGGTACGGAGGCGCCCGACCCGGCCAAGGTCCCCTGCGCGCCGAGGGACCGCAGCAGGAAGAACACCCCGGTGCTCGTGATCAGCGAGGTGATGATGCAGACCAGAAGAACCTTGCCCGTTCTCATGTGGATACGTTAACACAGTCGCTCACGAGACGATAAATAATAGGGGGCCGAGGGCCGCTGTCGACCATGCGAGTAGAGATTACCGGGCTACAGATCGCTTCCCCGGACGAGCGGAGCGTTATCATCCAGGGTCGGCCCCTGCGGGTCCAGCTGGAGCTGGTCAGCCACTTCGACGAGCCGGTTGAGGCGCAGGCGAAGGTTGAGTTCTGCGAGGCCCACGGTGAGCCCCGCCTCCACTGCTCGGCGCCGCTGACCGTGCCGGTGGGGCGCAGCTGGTTCGAGATGCGGCTGCCGCCGGACAGCCTGCCCCTGGGCCGCCACTCCCTGTCGGTCAATGTACAGGGGCACGACTACCACCGCACCCGGCGGCTGGTGGACGTGCTGGAGGTGCCCCTGGGCCTGCCCCCCCATGAGGCCGAACAGTGGGAGGTCTGGCAGCAGCAGGAGGGCGAGCTGCCCCGGGACGCCAGGATCTGGCGCGTGGAGCAGGTGCGCGTGCGCTCGGGGGGCACCGAGCCGGTGGTCTTCCCCTCCGGCGCGCCGGTGGAGATCATCGCGCGGCTGGACCGCGACGGGTTGAAGCCGAACATTTTGGTGCGGATCCAGATCTTCAGTCTGCGGGGCGAGCTGGTCTTCGGCACCAACACCAAGCGCTGGGGCCTCAGCCTGAACGCCGCGGGGCGGTGGACGCTGCGGGCCGACATCGACGCGCTCAACCTGGCCCCCGGCCAGTACCTGATCACCGTGGGATTCTGGCAGGACGAGGGATCCTTCGAGCCGATCCAGGCCCGCCACGGCTACCACGAGATCTTCGTCGGCGCGCCGGGCAGACCCTGGCTGGCCAGTGAGGTGGAGTCGGCAGAGGACGAAGGCGAAGGCGAGGACGAGGGCGAGGAGCCGGAGTGGGTGGAGCTGGTGGGGGATGGCAGCGTCGCGCGGGGGGAGTGGGCCGAGCTGAAGCTGCGGGGAGAGGGGATATTCATCGCCCGCGCGTGGCTGGAGCGGGACGGCATTCACATGGGGCAGGCCCGCACGCCGGCCCTGGTCTGCACCGGGCCGAGCCGGTGGTCGTGGAAACTGAGGGCGCTGTTGCCTCCGGGAGAGTACACTCTCAGTTGCACCTGGAGCCGACCCGGGGAGGCGGAGCTGGACACGCCCACCCGGCTGGCCCTGGTGATTACCGATGAGCAGGAGAAAGATGAAGTACGAGCGTAGCTACTGTCACGTCATCCCGCCGGTGTGGACCCTGAGGCACCCCGACATGGCCGCGGGCTGGCTCACCGAATACGTTCGCCAAAAAGGGTGGGACGTGCACTTCCTCGATCTCAACGCCGAGCTGTACGCCCGGGAGAAGCGGCCCCTGGTCAAGGATTGCTGGGAGCGCCTCTTCGTGGCCATGGACCCCTTCGCCTTCGCCGGGGCCATCATGGAGCAGCACGAGGACTACATCTTCCGGCGCATCCAGGAGGTCATCGACGCCGGCTGCCGCGTCTTCGGCATGCTGCTTTTGGACGGCAACGCGCGCCTGGCCGCGCGCATCAGCCGCATGATCAAGCGCCGCGCGCCGGACGCTCACGTTGTGGTGGGCGGCACCGGCTCCACCAGCCTCTATCGCCTGCGCCGGCGTTACGGCGACTCGCCGCCCATGGCGCACCCCGTGGACCAGGAGATGGAGGAGGGGCACGACATCGACTCCTGGGTCCTGGGCGAGGGGGAGCTGACCCTCTGGGAGCTTTTGACCCGCCTGGAGCAGGGCGAGGACCTGCACGGCATCAAGGGCCTGGTGCTCACCGAGGACGGCCCCTACGTCAAGTTCAAGGAGCGGGCCCTGATCCGGGACCTGTCCACCCTGCCCCACGCGACCTTCGAGGGCTTCGACATGGGGCTCTACGCCTACCGCGCGCTGCCCTTCCAGCTCAGCCGCGGCTGCGCCTTCGCCCGCTGCTCGCACTGCGGCCTCAAGGGCTACTCCCGGGGCTTCCGCATGCGCCCACCCGAGCACGCGCTGGCCGAGATCAAGTACAACATGGAGCGCCACGAGGTGCGCATCTTCCACTTCACCGATCTGGGCGTCAACGGCGACCTGGAGAAGCTGGAGGGCTTCTGCGACGCGGTGATAGCCGAGAAGCTGGACATCGAGTGGCAGAGCTTCGTGCAGATCCGCGGAGACATGACCCCGACCCTGCTGGAGAAGATCGTGCAGGCCGGCTGCACCAGCCTCAACTACGGCTTCGAGTCGGGCAGCGACGAGGTGCTGGGGCGCATGTGCAAGCCGTACTCCGCCGACGAGGCGGCCAAGGTGCTGCGCATGACCCATGACGCCGGCGGCAAGGCGATCATCAACATCATGTGCGGCCACCCCGGCGAGACCGAAAAGGAGTTCGTCAAGACCCTGGACTTCCTCAGCGAGAACGCCGAGAGCATCGGCATGGTGGCGTCGGTGGGGTTCACCGGCGTGCACATCCACTCGCCGCTTCTGGACCAGTGCGAGGCCTACGGCGTGGTGCTCGACGAGCACGGCGGCTGGACCAGCGACGGCGGCGTCATCGACCGCGAGCTGCGCAACGAGCGGGTGCACCGCGTCACCGAGCACCTGCGCGCCACCGGCATCCCCTGCTTCGAGGCGTTCTGGGAGTCGGATCGCGCCCAGCAGAAAGAGGAGACGGTGCCCGAGCTCTCCACGGCCGGAGACCGGACCCTGCACATCTCGGCGCTGCAGATCAGCGGCCCCGACGGCCAGAGCAGCCCGAGCCTGGACGCCGAGCATCCGATCTACATCAGGGTGGGCTACGTCGCCACCGAGGGGGTGGACCGGGCAGTGTTCGATCTGCGGGTCACGGACCTGCAGGGGCACACGGTGCTCAGCACGCCCGCGGCCACCGAGACGGTGCGCGAGCAGCGGCTGACCGGTCAAGGCTGGGTACAGATGGTGCTGGCGGCCCACGACCTGGCCCCGGGGTGGTACATCTTCTCGGCCCGGGTGCACCCACTGCACTCCGAGGGGATCTACGACCAATTCATCCTGCGCACGCCGGTGGAGGTCATGGGAGTGGCCCGTCGGGCCGCCGACGTCATGACGCCCTACACCTGGACCCACCACCCGGGGGGCCTGGCCTCGGCCTCCACCTCGCCGGTGGTCATGGTCCGTATCCGGGACGCCTACGGCGTGGAGTCCCACGGCCTGCTGGTGGGCGATCCGCTGGAGATCATCGTCGGCCTGGCGCCGCGGCCGGAGACCATCGGCAACATGCATTATCGCATCCTGACCCACGAGGGGGAGTGCGCCCACGAGAGCTCGGTCCATGAACTGGACCTCAACGAGCCCACCACCAGCCGCTGGAGGCACGAGCGTCTGGACGTGGCCGCCGGGCCCTACAACCTGGAGATGGTGCTCACCATCGGCGACGACACCTACCTCAGCCACCACCACATCGAGGCCCGGGAGGCGGGCAGCGGCGAGGACCCCGGCGAGGCCTACCTGGCCCCGTGGGAGGAGTGGCACGTGCTGCCCGATCCTCCCGAGATCGAGGAGGAGCGCCCGCAGCTCGTGGTGGTGGAGGTGGTGCGCAAGGACGGCCTGGACGGGCCGCTGACCCCGGGCAGCGTGCTGGTAGCTCAAATGAGCATCGCCGGGCTGGGCAAGGGCCTGGCCGGGCTCCACTGCCGCACCTGGATCACCGGCGAGGACGGCGTGGTGGCGGGCACCGCGACCACGGGCCAGGTGGCCACCCCCTCGGGGGCCATCCGCCTGGACCAGCACCTGCAGCTCAACCTGCTGGAGGGCACCTACCACATGCACTGCGCGGTGTGGAACCTCAAGGAAGACCAGGCCCGGGAGCCGGTGTGGTCCTTCCCCCTGGTCATCGGCACCCTGGGCCGCCAGGCCGGCGGCGGCAGCATCTACTCGCCCCACGAGCTGACGGCCGACGAGGCATAGATCCAATGCCGATCGGTTAGGCCTGAAATGTAGGGCGGGGGCAATCCAAGGCTTGTCCGACTGGCACTTGTGCTGGCCGTGGCTCATGGACGGACACTGGTTCGGGTGAAAATGGCCAGTTTCTGGATGAGCATGCGTCCGGGCGGTGCCACGCGGCCGTGCTGGTGGGGCAAGACGACGCTTTGCCCCCAACCTGTCGCTCCCTGGCGTGAGACCTGCGGTCTGCCTGGAACTAGAGCGAAATGCAAATGGGTAGATCGCCCGGTGAGGAAGTGAAGTGGTGAGGGGGTGAGGGAGCGGGAAACCCAAAGCCTTACTTCCTCACACCCTCAC
>PVBE012321421.1_pt1 | contig 10099 bp, 9 predicted proteins | sample 1631181 | NCBI WGS metagenome assembly PVBE01 (sample SAMN08397723, study PRJNA350692) | Marine metagenome, whole genome shotgun sequencing project. | isolation source: water | place: Pacific Ocean | collected 2012-04 | reverse complement strand
GTTACGGCGGCGGCAGCGGCAGCGACGGCTGCGACGGCGACAACTGGTCCACCTCGGGCCGCGCGGCCCCTCGCGGCTGCCGGAGCCGGCGCAACGACCGGAGCGCCCCGGGCTTCAACGCCCTGGTCAGCTCCAGCAACAACCGCTCGAACCCGATGCTGCTCAACGGCACGGTCGTTGACGGCGACATCTTCGCCTTCATCACCGACGCCACGGGCAACCTGATGAAGGTCGAGTTCATCCTGAACGGCCGCAAGGTCTTCCAAGAGGTCAACCAGCTGCACTACGACCTCTGCGGCAGCGGCGCCGGTGACACCATCGCCGCCCGCTTCCCGACGCGCTACGCGCACGCTGGCGCCAACTCCCTCGTCTTCCGCGCCCACTACGACGGTGGGGCCGTGGTCGACGTCGTGACGAGCTTCTACCGCCGCTAACTGACGCCCCAACGTCGGTCTCGCAAAAGTCTGCGCTTCGGTGCGGACTTTTGCTTTTCGAATCTCGCGACATTCCTTCGCGATTCCTTGCGAAGTTCGGCCACCTTGACGCAGATCGGAGTCATGCGTCGTCCTACCCCGGCCATCGCTCCCGTGCTCGCGCTGCTGCTCGTCGCCTGCGGAGGCGCGCCCGCTCAGCCCGGATCCAACACCAACGAGGTCGCGGGCGAGCGCTATCCGCTCTACCCGATGCTCGAGCAGTACAAGGGGGAGGAGCATGGCGGCGGTCATTACGGCACCGTCATCACGTACCTCACGCCCGAGGCGCGCGCCCGCCACGTGCTGCACGTCAAGGACGGCAAGCTCGTCGACGCCAACGGGAAGAGCCTGGATCCGCAGCTCGGCGGTGAGGGCCACGAGAAGCGAAGCGGCTTCGCGATCTACGTGATGGGCGGCGACGGCACGGTGTACGTCTCCTTCGACCACGACCAGGGCAAATTCCACCACTCGAGCCTGATGGCTGGCGGGCCGGTCGCTGGTGCGGGCGACATGACCGTCATCGACGGCGACCTGCTCGAGATCAGCAACTCCAGCGGGCATTACCGCCCGCCGGCCGAGTCCCTCGCGCGCGTGACCGAGCGGCTGACGGAGATGGGCATCGACATGTCGGGCGTCAAGGTGACGCGCGTCGGAGAGAAGGACCGTTGATGCGCGCCACCTGGTGCATTGCGCTCACGATCGTCGCCCTCGGCTGTCGCAGCGACCCGACCTCGGACCTCCTGCCCCTCCCGGACGCACGGCCGTACACGGTCGACCGCTTCCCTGACGCACACCGAGCGGTGGTCTACTTCGACGGCGGCGCAAGCGGGGACGGCACCACCGCGAGCACGGACGCAGCCGGCAAGGACGACGCGGAGGGCGACTACGAGCCGGAGGACGACTTCGGCTTCGCTGAGATCCCACCGTGCGTCGACCCCGGGTGCAACGCCCGCCAGGAGGCGCTCGTCGGCGCCATCACGCTGCGTGAGACGCGTGGGAGCGCCGGCGCCGACGAAGCGGAGGTGGTGCTCTTCGAGTTCAGAAACGGCCTGCTCGACGCGCCGGCGGCCCCCATCGCCGACGACGACGGCGGCGGCTGCCTGCTCTACAACGCGGAGTGCACGGGATGCGGCGCCGACGGCGCGAGCCTCTCGCCGGGCGAGGTCACCGTCTTCGGTGGCGCCGGCACCGTCACCCTCAACGCGATCGATGGAGGCGGCGCCACCCTCGAGCCTGCCGGCGTCACCGACCTCTGGTCCCCCGGGCACGACGGCGTGCAGGTCGCCGCCGAGGGAGACTCCTTTGGCTCCTTCGCCGTGACGATGGTCGCGCCGGAGGAGTTCGTCTTCATCTTCACCGACGAGAGCCCCTTCTCCCGGGACGATGGCCTGCTCACGTGGCTGCTCGGCGAGACGACCGACCCCGACGCGATGGTCGAGATCGAGCTGCACCCCAGGAATTCGGAGCTGCGCGCGGTGTGCAGCGCCCCCGCCGAGGAAGCCGAGCTCGAGGTGTCCGAGACTGCGTTCGCCTGGCTCGCCGGAGAAGGCGAGACGATCACGCTGACCTACACCTGGCGCACCCGGAAGCTGGCCGACGCGAGCCCCGAGGGGCAGGTGCAGGTGATTCTCGAGCGCGAAGCCATCGTGCACGACGTGGTGCTGACCGACTGACTGGGTTTGGGAGGGTCGCGGTCGAGCCCGTCAGGGCGACCTGCGAGTGGGGCGCTCGGGTGAGGGCGGATCTACCAGCGACCGCCGCCGCCGCCACCACCACCACCGCCGCCACGGGGGGTGCGCTCACGCGCCTCGCTGACGTTCAGACTGCGGCCGTCGAGCTCGGTGCCGTCCATCTCCTGGATAGCCTTGTCCGCGTCGTTCCCCTCAGCGAACGTGACGAACCCGAATCCGCGAGAGCGGCCGGTCTCGCGGTCCGTAATGACCTTGGCGTCAGTGACCTCGCCGTACTGCTCGAAGGCAGTCCGCAGGCCGTGGTCGTCCGTCGCCCAAGCAAGGCCACCAACAAAGAGCTTCTTAGACATGTCTCTCTCTTCTCTTCTGGCGACAGCTTCGTCGCGCATCTCACTCACAGCGATCAAAAGGACCGCCAAAACACCCTGGCATCAAAACTGCCCCGAGATGCCTTCGTCAAGATGATTCAGAGAGCGAGCGCGAAGCAGTACAGGGCGCCGTAACCGCCGGAGCAGCCGATGCAATCCCCGCGTCCCGGTCCGTTCTGGAGCAGGTTGACGCCGGGCGTGCAGCCGCGGAGCGGGTGGTCGGAAACCCAATTCGCGCCGCGCCCCGTGGCGGCGCGGCGCGGGAACGAGTGCCCGCACATGATCTGGTTCTGGCCGATGGCCTCGGAGCTCGTCCAGTCGTTGCAGGTGCTCTCGCGGTCGTTGCGGGCGAGCCGGCCGTCTCTATCGGAGCCGGTCGGGACGTCGTGGGCGTCACCGTAGGAAGACACCGGCACGCCGTGCTCCGTCGGCAGGTCCATCACCGACTGCCGGTCCCCGTCCGGGCGGTCCCCCGACAACCCCTCCAGGTTCTCCGCGACCAGGCGCTCGTTGGCGTCGTACCAGGGGCCGCCCCCGATGCGGTCGATGGCGTGCGCGGGCTCGCCGTCCGGCCCTTCGACGACGCTCAGGAACGCGCGCCATGTCTTGTGGCCCATCCCCACGCCCTCGGCGATGGTCTGGCAGATCTCGTCGGCGCCCTCCAGCCCGCCGAAGTCCCCGCCGAAGCCGTCCTCGCTGCCAGACAACTCGCGTATCGCCTCGAGGCTCGTCACGAAGAAGCTGAACAGCCGCTCGTCGACCGCTGCGTCCGGATCCGGGAGAGCTGCGTCCGGGTCGGGGACGAAGACGGCCATGTCCGGCGGCACCAGCGCGTCGGGGTCGATTCCCCCGGTGTCGGGCGGCCCGCCGTCGTCCTTCGGGGGCGGGTCGACCCCGTCGTCGGGATCGACGGTGACATCCGGGCCCGCCTCACCGGTGACGCTGGCATCGTCTGTGTTGGCAGCGCCGTCGGTGTCAATGACGGCCATGTCATCGCTGTTGGCGTTCGTGTCGTCGAGGCAGCCGTGTGCGAAGGACAGGGCAATGGCAAAGGTGAGAAGGCGCATGATCACTCCGGGGAACCACAAGTCAGGTCAACGCGGCAGATGTCCGGCCCCGTGCAGTCGTCGTCCGAGCTGCACGAGACGAGACCTGGGATCTCGACGTCGAGCACCACCTCGGATTGGACCATGAGGTCGACGCATCCGGCCGCGAGCTGCGCGGAGTCGGCGGTGCGACGCGTGAGCGCCACGCTCGGGAAGCCCGAGAAGCCGAGGTCGAGCAGCTGGTCGGTGAGCGACGCCGGGATCTCGAAGCGACCCGAGTCGGGCGCCTCACACTCGATCCACGCAGGCGTGCCACCGTGGTTGGCGATGTTCAGGGTCACCTCGACGCGCGCGGGCCCCGGATCGGCGGGCGCGGCCCACTCCAGGACCGCGGTCACGCCCGACTCGAGGGTGAGCGCTGCGGTGGTGACGTCGAGCGGCTCGATGCCCCAGCCGCGCAAGGTGAAGGGCTCGGCGCCGTCGGCCGACAGCGAGATGTCGGCGCCCGGCTCGAAGCCGGGATGATCAAGGGGATCGGTGTTCGTGTAGAACCACACGGGCGCACGCGCGCTCATCGACACGGGCGCCAAAAGCCCGGTCACGGTGACCGTGCCGACGTCGGTGTTGACCGGTCGCGGGATGCACCCGTCTTCGCTGCAGGTGTCCGCCGCGTCACACGCCGGCGCGCAGAAGAGGTCGCGCGGCTGGAGCAGGCGGCAGCTGCCGGCTGAAGCCGTCGGTGCAGGGACCACCGAGGGTTCGACGCCGCTTGCGACCTGCCCCTGCACGCTCGTGAAGCCGTCGGCGAGGGCGACCTGGAAGCGCCCGACCCGCACGTCGACGGCGCAGGGCGCGTAGCCGAGCTCGTCGCCGCCCGCCGCGTCCGGCGCCTCACCGGTGTCCGGCACCTCACCGGTGTCCGGCACCTCACCGGTGTCCGGCACCTCGCCACCGTCCGGCGCGTCGCCGGCGTCGGGCAGGCCTGCGCCCGCGTCCGAACCGGTGGCCCCGTCGACGTCCGCAGCCGTCTCGCCGTCGTCGTCGCACCCCAGCACACAGAACGCCACGCACAGAGCCAGCCCGCGGATCATTGGAACGGCCTCGCCTGCTTGACGAAGAGCGGGGGCGTCTCGCCCGGCTCACCATCGAACTTGAACTCGACGTCCATCGCCCACCACCCGTCGCTCGCATACGCCCGCGCGAAGGTGCTGCGAATCCGGTCCAGCGCGGACCCCAACTCGAAGGTCTGCTCCGCGGTGAGCACCGTCTCGCCGTCGGGGACCTCGCTGGAGTGCGAGATGAAAGTCGTCGGCTGGCCGGGGCGGTCGAAGAAGTAGAGGAACTCGTCGGTGCGCGTCCCGGGCGGGGGCAGCACCACGGACGTCTCGCCGGCCTGCACGTTGACGTAGAACGCCGGCTCGAGGCCGCTCGGGTCGAAGGGGTTGTTGGTGAGCGCCACGCCGTTGGCCTCCTCGTCCGGGAAGCTGCGGTGGACGAGCAGCGCCATCCCGACCGCGAGGTGGTCGATGCTGCGATAGCTGCGCTCCTCGAACGCACGCAGGAACCACACGCTCGCCCACACCTTGCGGATGGCGTCGGCCACGGGGCGGCTCGCGTCGCCCGGCTGCCCGCTCTTCGAGGTGTACAGCCCCGCGCCCGTGAAGCCGTCGAGGTCCTCGGCGTTCGTGCTCGAGCGGAAGCGCATGCGGATGCCCGAGTAGTCGGCTTCGAGCTTCGCCAGCAGCGCCGCCTCGAAGTCGGGGTCGAGGGCGGCCGCCTTCATCGCGTCGCGCAGCGCCTCCAGCCGGGCCTCGCGCTCGGCCGGGTCGTCGTTGAACGCGGGGTCGTCGAGCATCTCGCGCACCTGGGCGTCGAAGCCGTGCTGCGCCATGAACGCGAAGTAGTAGTGGACCGGGATCGAGAACGCCTTGGGGCTGGGCACACCCTCAATCTGCGCGAGCACGCTGTAATGCGCGGCCTTGCCCCCGAACGCGCGGGTCGCGCCCTTGATGGCGGCCTTGAGGTCGTCTGCGTCCGCGTCGACGAGCGTCTCGATGTCGCGCAGCTCGGTCTCGTCGGTGTCGGCCCCGGGGATCTGGACCTCGCCGGGCTTGTTGTCCTCCCACCACGCGTCCGCCGTCGCGCGGTCCACCGCCTCGATGACGTACTCCTGAGCCCGCACCTCGAGGCGCACCCACTGGCCGTCGAGGGCCCGCAGGGTCTCGTCGGAGAAGGCGCCGCGCAGGGACATGTTCGGCGTGCCCCGGTTCTTCGAGAGCACGTTGATGTGCGACAGCGGGGTTTGGAACGCCTCGGTGATGATGCCGCTGACGACGGAGATGTCGTTCGGGATCTCCTCGAGCACGACGATGTCGCGGAACGAGAGGTGGACGTCCTCGATGTCGTCTGCGTCGACGAAGCGGAGGCGGCCGTAACTCTCGGCGACGTTCAACGGGACGTAGTCGACGTCGGCGAAGAGCTCGTCGGTGGTGATGATGCGCACCGACTCCGGCAGGTTCTCCGCTTCGCGGGCGACCGCCTGCGAGGTCGGGCGGAAGTACAGGTCGGCGCCGAACCAGGCGTTGGCGACGATCTTCGCGTACGCCGCCTCGACCATCTCGGCGGTGGCCGAGTCGTACGGGGCGATCTCGTAGCAGTAGACGTCTGCGCCCTCGTAGTAGGTGACCGAGCCCAGCAGGAAGCGGCGCGAAGGCGACGAGTACTCGGTGGTGTTGAAGGCGGCCAGCATCGGCACCAGCGGGCGGCCTTGCCCGGAGAGGTGGGCGGACGCGAACTCCCAGTGAATCGGGTAGAGGTGGGTGTTCTGGAAGTAGAGCGTGTCGTCGATCCGGTCGACCACGGTCTTCAGCGAGCGCGCGCCCGGGATGGTGGCGTCGATGGGCGGCGAGGCGAGGGTCGCGAAGTCGTCGAAGCAGCCGAGCTGCGGCAGGAACTCGGGGGCGTCGCTCTCGGCGAGGCACGCCCACTCGGGGGGTGGGGCCGCGGCATCTGCGACGGCGACGTCGTCCAGCGCCATGTCGGCGGGGGGCGGGGCGGCGTCCGGCGTGGGCGGGAGATCCGCCGAGCCGTCATCACTCGAGCAGCCGGCGATGAGCGCGAGCAGCAGCAGCGCGAGCAGCTTCTTCAACGGATTGGACCTCTCGTGGACATGGGACGGGTCAGCCGTTGTGCAACCACCGTGCCCGCCGCGCGCGCCCATAAAGTGGCGCGCGGTGCCAAGCGGCGTTGACATGCTCCTAGTGAAAACGCCAACCCGCCGCGACTGAGAAGACGGCGGTGTGGCCATAGCTCTCGAAGGTGTCGACCAGGTACGCCTCGGACTCGTCCTCGAACGCATCCCACGCAGCGGCGGCCGGTGCGTCGAACTGGCGCTCCACCTTCGCGCTCGAGCTGAGCGTGAAGGCCCCGCCGAGGGCGGTGCGCAGCCACACCGCCTCCCACACATTCCATTGCCAGCCGAGCTCGACGTCGATCATGTGCATCGCCGCCTCCGCCTCGAACTCGAATTTCGACCCGCCGCTCGGCCGCGAAGGGGGCTTCTCGCCGGTCGCCTCCACGAGGAGCGACTCGTCCACCGTCCCGCCGGACAGCCCCACGAAGGTGTAGCCCGTCTCGACGTAGAAGCCGCGCTCCGCGAACGGGCGCCAGCCCAGGTGGGAGCGCCACACCAGGGCGTCCTCCACCACGGCCTCGATGATCGCCGCGGTCGCGTCTCCGTACCACTCGAAGGAGGTGGCGGTGTCGTTGATGAGGTCGACATACGCGCCGGGCATCACGCCCAGCGAGTTGCCGATGCGAAGCCGGCTCGGGGTCTCGACGACCAGGTGTCCACCGACCATGATCGGCACGTCGGTCACCAGCTCGGCGTTGACGTGCCAATCGTCCGCGAGCGAGGCGGCGGGGAGCAAGAGCGCGGCGAGCGCGACGGTTCTCATTGCAGCACCAGGGGTTCGGGTAGTTCGCCCTGACGCACGTGGTAGCGCGCGTCGCTGGCGACTGTGAACGTCTGCTCGGTGGCGTCACGGTCGGGCCACACCACGCGCACATGGGCCGTGCACGCCGCGCCCATCCCAAAATGAAGCATCGTGTCCCGCTGAGCGCCGAAGTGCCCATGCCCGGCAGCGACCTCCTGGGTCATCGTCAAACCGCCCGCCGTGACCTCGACGCGTGCCCCGACCGCCATGCGGTTGCTGCCGCCGGTCCCTTCGAGCCGCAATTGCAGCCAATTGCCTGCGTCGCCGAGCGTGTTCAGGTAGAGGCGCACCTGCGAAGTCTCTTCGCAGTCCGCGCCGGACTGACCGCCGCAGCGCGCGCGAGAGTGGCCGACGAGCAGGTCGAGGTCGCCGTCGCGGTCGAAGTCGGCCGCGACGCCGCCGTGGCTGCGCGTGTGGTGGAAGTAGTCAGCCGTGTCGAGCAGGCGAAACTCCAGCCGCGACGCCTGCTGGAAGAGCAGCCCGTAGTTGCCGGGGTAGTCGGTGGCGCCGACGTAGATGTCCTGGCATCCGTCGTTGTCGAAGTCGAGGACGATGCCTGTGATGTCGCCGTGGTCCCAGGTCGGACCGGCGTCGACTCGCACGAGCCCCAACGCCTCCGCGCCGGGGCGCTCGAAGCGGATGTCGGGCTCGCCGGTGTTGACCAGCACCTCCATCGGGTCGGAGCTCTGCCCGACGTCCCAATGCACGATCTCGCTGGTGAGCAGGTCGAAGTCACCGTCGTTGTCGAGGTCGGCGCACATCGTCGCCCCGCTGTTGCCGCCCAGCCGCCAGGGCTCGCGGTCGCTGGTGTGGTCCCAGCGGTAGCGACCACCGAAGGCGCGGGACAGCTGCTCGCAATCGCCTTGCGGCGGGTCGTTGATGAGATCGCACTCGTCGTCGTCGGGGAAGTCGCGGCAGTGGCAGCGCGCGCTGAAGTTGTCGGTCCAATCCTCGCGGTGGTCGTACGCGTAGCCGGAGTCGACCGAGGCGTTGACGTAGACCACGTCGCCGCGGTCGTCTGTGTCCGCCTGCCACAGCAGGTTGGGCGCGCGCCCGTACGAGGAGGCGAGCAGGTCGGGCAGGTGGTCGCCGTTGAGGTCGCAGGCCGCCGACGACCACGCCCAGGAGTGCCCGAGGCCGGCGTTGAGCTCGGCCACGTCGTTCCAATCCCGCGTGTTCAGGCCCGCGACACGCGTCACGTCGCGGAAGCCGCCGTCGCCGGTCCCCGTCAGCAGTCGGTCCTGCAGCGGTCCGGCGGGCGGGTCGAGGTTCTGCGTCACCCAGAGGTCGAGGTGCCCGTCGAGGTCGAAGTCGACGAAGGTGACCCCCGCCGGCACGTGGCGCTGGCCTCGAAAGCGCGCGGCGCTCGCCTCGGGGCCCGCCTCGAAGGTGCCGTCGCCGCGGTTGATGCGCAGCTCGGTCCCGGAGACCTGATCCTCACCTTCTGGGTTGGAGTGGGCGATGTACACGTCGACGTCGCCGTCGCCGTCCACGTCCCCCGAGGCGATGACCGCCCCGAGCTGGGCGCCGGGCGTCCCGTCGCGCGACGTGAACAGGCCCGACGTCTCGGTGACGTCCTCGAAGGCGGTGCCGGTGTTCCGCAGCACCCAGCGACCACGCTCACCCTGGTCGAAGTCTTCGGGGCCGCCGCCCAGGCGGACGACCACGTCGGGCCATCCGTCGCCTTCGAGGTCGAGCACGCTGAAGCGCACGCCCTGGACGCCGAGCAGCCCCCACGCCTCGGTGGCGTCGACGAACGACGAGGTGCCCGGCTCGAAGCGCGAGCTGGGGCCGCACGATGGTGCCGCGTCGGGACCTGCGTCGCTCGACCGCGCGTCGGGGGCGGCGACGTCCCGCGCGGACGCATCCGTGACCGTCGCGTCGGGCGAGACCGCGTCCCCAGGCACATCCTCCGAGGACGAGTCACATCCGAGGAGGAGCAGGAGCGGGAGCAGACGACGCACGCAGCCTCAGCCGGCCTCGGCGACGAGGTGGGCCGCAAACGCCGCCTCCACGTCCGCCCACGCGGTCGCGAAGCTGCGCTCGAAGAGGCGCCCGCCTTCTCCGCCTTCCATGTGCACGCGGCCACTCGGGTCGCCAGAGATGCGGTGCCCGGGCGGCCACCAGGTGGCGGTGTGTTCGGTCCACGCGCGGAACGCGGCGTCCGGCCGGGTGCGAACGACGAAGGAGCGGATGACGGGGGCGGGCTGCATGCCTCGATCCATAGCACGTTGCGCGGGCCCAACGGGGGCGTTGCGTCGCTGCAACGCCGGCCGGTGTCGGCCGCCGCGATGCTCTGCCGCGCTGCCGCAGCTGCGCTTGGTGCGGCGGACGCTCGCAGGCAGGGGGAGGTTTCAGGAGGGGGCCGCCGCAGGCCCCCTCCTCGGCGCGCGATAGCGCGCCATCAGACAACAGACGGTGGCGTCACGTAGCCACCCCCTGCGAAGCGCTGCAGCTCGACCGCACCGCCGAAACGCTGAGAGGGCCCCGCGAAGCGGGCTCGAGCCCCGATCGTGTTCTCTCCCC